>Ga0310839_100548_pt1 | contig 21148 bp, 16 predicted proteins | sample SM_ome_7_FD_201305 | JGI IMG/M metagenome (GOLD analysis project Ga0310839, IMG submission 201305) | Sorghum-adapted microbial communities enriched on stacked mutant (SM) sorghum from Joint BioEnergy Institute, Emeryville, California... ...
CTTCGGCAGTTCCCGATTCAACGCCTGGTCGAAGGCGTGGTACACCAGATAATGCGCCCCGAGCAGCGGTCTCGCGTCAGGATTGGCCCGGAACTTGTAGAACGGCTCGAGATTTACTCCGTCCTTCTCCTTCATGAACGAGGAGCGGGCGAGGAGCAGCGCCGATGATTTGGATCGGAGCTGCGCGAATTCTTCGCCGGCGGCGTATTTGAGGAATTCCCAGGCCAGGGATTGCCGCGGCGAGTTCGCATTAATGGCGAAGATGTCGTACAGTATCACCCCGCTGCCGCCCGTTCCGGTGCGGCCGGCGGTCGGCGCCGTCACCACCCCATAGTTGAGCTCGCTCCCCAACCGATCCCGCATCTCCCGGATATCGTCCGTCAGGCGGAGATAATCCACGGTCATCGCGCTTCGGCCTGTGATGAACAGGTTCGATTGGACCACTCCCCGGGGATTGAAGTCGGTGATCTCCGAGACGCCGGGCACATAGAGGGCTCCCGATTGTCCCGCTTTCACGACCTTCTCGATGATGGCGCGCCAACCGTCCGATCGGAACGTCAGCTCGCCGTTCAGGCCGGCGTACAGGTTCAGGCCTTCCGCCTCCGCCATCTGGATGACCATGGAGGACAGGCCGGTTCTGTCGCTGAACCCCGCGATCCTTTCCTTCGGGTCGCCGTCCGCGGGGAAGCGTCCGGCGAGCTCGAGCACCTCATCCCAGGTCATGCCGTCCCGGGGCGGATCGACGCCGTATGTGTTGAACAGGTCGATATTATAGTACAGCGCGAAATTGTCGAATCGGGGCGACAGGGCAAACAGCCCGCCGTTCACCGGCTTGCGCAGGAGTTCCATCACATTGTCATGGATGGAGCCGATGTCGTATCCGTCGTCGCGGATCAGGGCATCGAGGTCGACAAGCACGCCCGCCTCCGCCAGTTCGGCGTACTGCTGCAGGTCATCGATCCGGAGGATGTCCGGCTCGTACGCCTCGAGAAATTTCCCGTTGTCGAAACCGTTCGCGGCCAGGAACTGATACTTTTCGTCCAGGCTGATGACCTCGAACTCGACGTTGGGGAATTTCGCATGGAAAAACTCGCCGTATTCGCTCTGGAAATACGATTCGTCGGCATAGACGATTTTCAGCGTGCCGGAAAGGTCCTGTTCCTGTTCCTTTTCCCTCTTTTCAGAGCATGCGGCCGACGCGAACACTGCCAAAAGGAGAATGACGATTCGCACCGAATACTTCATGAATAACCTCCATGGCCTGATGGCTTGGTTGCTATGGATAAGACGACACAAATTTTCCGAAAGTTTACATCTCCGTGCCGGAGCATCCGCCTCTCATCGGGGCGATCACCGACACATGGAACCGGGGTGGCATTTGTGGACTGGTCCGATCAGTCGCCGTTTGAAATCAAGGTCGAGTGGGCGAGAGGGGCGCGCGGGCCGCGGCGGAGCGGGGCGACATCGTGATCATCGTCGATGTGCTCAGCTTCTCGTCCGCCGTCACAACCGCCGTGGGGTACGGCGCGGAAGTCCGGCCCTATCGGCCGCCCGTCGACGAGGAGGCGAAGGCCTGCGCGGAGAAACTGGGGGCGGAGCTCGTAGCGGGCCGGGCGGAGGCGCGCAGGGTCGGCGGCCACTCGCTGTCGCCGCTGACATACACGCCGGCGGACGCGGGGAAGCGGTTCGTGCTGTGCTCGCCGAACGGCGCCGCATGCGCGCAATTGGCCGGGAGCGCTCCCGCGCTGCTCGTCGGCTGCCTGCTCAACGCATCGGCGGTCGCCGAGGTTGCGAACCGGCTGAGGCGCGAGCTGCGGGCGAACGTCACGGTCGTGCCGTGCGGGGAGAAATGGGCGGACGCGCGGGAGGGCGAGAACCAGCTGCGTCCGGGGATCGAGGACTATATCGGCGCGGGCATGATTTTGTCCGGGCTTGAGGGAAGCCTGTCGCCGGAGGCGATGGTGTGCAAAGCCACGTATGAAAACGTCCGCGGGCGGATCGGCGAACTGATAGCGGCTTGCGCCAGCGGGCGCGAACTGCGGGAGAAAGGGTTCGGCGAAGTCGTGGAATTTTGTGTGCGGACGGACGTCAGCCGGGCCGTGCCGATCATGCGCGACGGCAGGTTCGTCAACGCAAACGGGGATGACGCGCAGGATTGAACCGCGCGCCATCCCCGTCTCCATTACATCAGAAGATAAAGAATCAGCACGGCGAACGACAGCAGGCCCAGGACGAGGATCGTTACCGTCTGCTGGAACCGGTCCTTGACGCGCAAGTGGACGAGCGTGCCGCCGACGCCGGTCAAGCCGAGCGCCAGCGCGCCCGCGATGGCGCACGCTTCGACCCGATAGCCGATGACGAGCAGCGCCGCGCCCGTCAGCTCGACAATGCCGGTCACAACGCGGAACCATTGCGGCAGCCTCCAGCGGTTGAAGTTTTTCACGTGCATGTCGGAGCCGGCGACTTTGCCCGCCCCCGCAATCAGGAACATGAGCGCCAAAATGCCTTGCAGAACGTAAGCCGCGGTTTGCATGTGTCCTGTCCTCCTTCGGTTCCGACGCCAACCGGATCCGCAACCGGTTATTGTACAAAGAATATATAGTTCTTTGTCTTCGCAAGCAAGGCGGCGGAGGGAAGCGGGGCATGGCGGAAAATTCGGGGGTTCGGGCAATACTAGCGGCAGGATATGCGGATGGAGGGAGGCTGGCGGCGCTTTTTCGGCTGAAAGAAGAAAATCGACAAAAATTCGATAAAATTCGACAAAATCAACAGCGGCATCTATTGACAAAACCAGAGTAAATCAATAGGATTAAATTGACAAACAATTTGGGAATGGAGAGAAACCACGGCCATGAAATCCATGAGAAAAGCGTCTTTGCTGGTGCTGCTCGCCGTGCTGGTCGTCTCGCTGCTGGCGGCGTGCGGCGGAGGAAATAACGGAAACAAAGCGGACAGCGGAAGCGGATCGTCCCAAAACGCAGGCTCAAGCGCCGGCACGAACGCGGGCTCGGACAACGCGGGCGGCGGGGCGGAAGGTCCGAAGAAGCGCATCGCGCTCGTGCTGCCGGAGAAGATCGGCGTGAATGCGTTCTTCACCCAGATGGTGGACGGGCTGAACCAGGCCGGAGACGAGTTCGGCGTCGATGTGAAAACGATCGAGTCGACGGACCCGGCCGCGTTCGAGCAGAACCTGCGCGCCGCCGTCGCCGACGGCTACGATCTGATCATCACGAGCAGCTTCACCGCGGTTGACGCTCTGACGAAGGTCGCCGCCGAAAATCCGGACCGGCCGTTCGCGATCATCGACACGTCGTTCGACGCTCCGAACGTGCGCGCGATCGAGTTCCGCGAGCATGAAGCGGCCTTCCTGCTGGGCGCGGCAGCCGGCCTCGTCACGAAGACGAACACGGTCGGCGCGGTCGTCGCGATGGACATTCCGCTCATGAGCAAGTACACGAGCGGCTTCGAGCAAGGGCTCAAGCACACGAACCCGAACGCGAAGTTCCTGGTCAGCTATGTCGGCAGCTTCACCGACCCGGCGAAGGCGAAGGAGCTGGCGCTGGTGCAATTCGAGCAGGGCGCCGACTTCATCGCGGGCATGTCGGCCGTCAGCGACAACGGCATTTTCGAGGCGGCGAAGGAGAAGGGCTTCCTGACCTCCGGCCAGGACGTCGACCGCACGGTTGAGGATCCGGAGCACATCATCCTGTCGCAGCTGAAGGAGACCGACACGGTCGTCTACGAGACGGTCAAGGACTTCGCGCAGGGCAACTTCACGTTCGGCACGGTCAACTACGGCCTTGCGGAAAACGGCGTCGGCCTGACGTTCGTCACGGCGGATTCGCCGTCGCCGCTGCACGAAGCGATCGGCCAGGAGAATGTGGACAAGCTGAGGAAGATCCGCGACGAGATCGTTTCGGGCGCGATCACGGTCATCAATCCGCTCGAACAGCAATAACTTATTCATCTGCAGCCGGCTGCCGCCATGCGGCCGGCTGCTGCGCGTGTTGCCGGGGAACATACGCACGACGGAAGGGGAAACGGCATGCTGCTCCGGATGGAGGGAATCACCAGGATTTACGGCGACGTCGTCGCCAACGCGGGCGTCGACTTCACGCTCGAGGCCGGCGAGGTGCACGCGCTGGTCGGCGAGAACGGCGCGGGCAAGACGACGCTGATGCGCATTCTGTACGGCGAGGAGACGCCGTCGTCCGGCAAGATCCGGCTCCGCGGGGAGGAGCTGTCGCTGCGCTCGCCGGAGGACGCGATCCGCGCGGGGATCGGGATGGTCCACCAGCATTTCATGCTGTTCCCCTCGTTCACCGTGGCGGAGAACATCGTGATCGGACGGGAGCCGGCCGCCGGCATCCTGTTCGACCGCAAGAAAGCGGCCGAGGAGGTGGCGCGGCTGTCCGCCGAGTACGGCATGCCGGTCGATCCGCACCGGCGGGTCGCCGACTGTCCGGTCGGCATCCAGCAGCGCGTCGAGATTCTGAAGGTGCTGTACCAGGGCGCGGACATCATCATCCTGGACGAGCCGTCGGCCGTGCTGACGCCGCTCGAGGTCAAGGAGCTGATCGCGGCGATCCGCGAGCTGGCGCGGCGGGGCAAGAGCTTCATCCTGATCACGCACAAGCTGCAGGAAGTGATGGACGCCGCCGACCGGATCACCGTGCTGCGCGACGGCCGCGTCGTCGCGACGGTGCGCGCCGCCGACACGAACGTCGGCGAGCTGTCCCGCCTGATGGTTGGCCGCGAGCTCGTCCCGTTCGAGAAGCGGCCGGCCAGCCCGGGCGAGCCGGTGCTCGAGGTGGAAGGCCTCACGATCCGCGCGGGCCGGGGCAAGGCGAAGCCGCTCCTCGACGGCGTGACGTTCACCGTCCGGGCCGGCGAGATCGTCGGCGTGGCGGGCGTCTCCGGCAACGGCCAATCCGAGCTGATCCAGGCGCTGACCGGCCTCAGGCGCGTCGACGCGGGAGCGGTCAGGCTGTGCGGACAAGACGTCACCGGCGCGGACGCGCGGGAGATCCGCCGGCACGGGCTCGCCCACATCCCCGAAGACCGCTATCTGTGGGGCTCCGCGAAGGAGGAGAGCGTCGCCGACAACGCGGCGATGGGCCATACGGACCGCCTGAAAGGCTCCGGCGTCCTGTCCGGCGTCCTGTCAGGCGGCCGAATCCGCAGGCTGGCCGAGTCCTGGATCGCCGGCTACAAGATCAAGGCGGGATCGCCGAACGCGAAGGCGGGCTCGCTGTCCGGCGGCAATCTGCAGAAGCTGATCGCGGCGCGCGAGCTCGCGCACGGCTCGCCGCTCGTCATCGCCGCCGAGCCGACACGCGGCGTCGACATCGGCGCGATGGAGATCATCCACGGCGAGCTCCTGAAGCGCCGCGACGAGGGCGGCGCCGTGCTGCTCGTCTCGTCGGAGCTGACGGAGATCCTGAAGCTGTCCGACCGCATCCTCGTCCTGTTCGAGGGGCGGATCGTCGGCGAGCTGAAGGCGGAAGAGGCGACGGAAGAGGTTATCGGCAAGCTGATGGCGGGGGTGACGAACCATGCGGACCACGCGGGCTGATCAGGCCGCACGAAACACGGGAACGACGCGGCTCAAGCGGTTCGCGGCGGATCGTCTGCGCGGGCTCGTTCACCCGCTCGCGGCGCTGCTGCTCGGCCTGGTCGCGGGCGCGATCGCGATTGTCGCCGTCGGCGGCTCGGTGGCCGAGACGTACGCGGAGATGTGGAAGGGCGCCTTCGGCAGCTTCTACTACACGACGAACACGCTGGCGCGTTCGACGCCGATCATGCTGATCGGCCTCGGCGTGGCGCTGGCGTTCCGCTCCGGCTTCTTCAACCTCGGCGCGGAGGGGCAGCTCCTGTTCGGCGCGCTGGCCGCCGCGGTCACCGCGCTCTATCTGCCGGTCCCGCCGGCGCTGGCCATGCTCGCGGCGCTCGTCGCGGGCATCGCCGCGGGCGGCGCGTGGTCGCTGCTCGCGGGCTGGCTCGATCTGAGGTTCCGCCTGAACCTGCTCATTTCGACGCTGCTTCTGAACTATATCGCGATCTATGTGTGCAGCTACTTCGTCAGCTTCCCGCTGAAGGACACGTCGGGCAACGCCGCGCTCAACCAGACGAACATGGTCGACCGGGCGGTGTGGCTGCCGAAGCTGTTCAAGGGGATGAGTGTGCACGCGGGCTTCGTCATCGCGGCTGTCGCGGCCGTATTGCTGTACCTGATCCTGCGCCACACGGTCGCCGGCTACCATCTGCGCATGCACGGCAGCAATCCGCTGTTCGCGCTGTACGGCGGCGTGCGCCGGGGCCGGCTGATGGCCTGGGCGATGCTCGCGAGCGGCGGCTTCGCCGGCCTCGCCGGCGCGGTCGAAGTGCTCGGCACGCAATACCGCTACATCGACAACGCGCTGACCGCCCCCGGCTACGCCTGGTCGGGCATCATGGCGGCGCTGCTCGCGAACTCGCATCCGCTCGGTACGGCGGCCGCCGCGATTTTGCTGGCCGCGCTGCAGACGGGCGGCATGGGCGTGGAGCGGAACACCGAGGTGCCGCTCGAGATCGCGAGCGTCATCCAGGCGGCGATCATCCTGTTCATCTCCGCCCGGTTCACGCTTGCGCTGTTCAGACGGAGGAAAGCGAGGGCTGCCGATGGATCTGCTGCTTGACATCTCGCTGTACGGCTCCACGCTGCGGATGATCGCCCCGATTCTGCTCGCCGCGCTCGGCGGCGCGATCTGCGCCCGCGTCGGAATCTTCAACGTCGGCCTCGAAGGGCTCATGCTGACGGGCGCGTTCACGGCCATCGTCGGCAATCATCTGTTCCACAACGTGTGGCTGGCCGTCCTGTTCGCCATGGTCTGCGCGGGCCTCATGTCGCTCATTCTCGCCTGGCTGACGATCAGCCTGAACGCGAACATGATCGTCGTCGGCGTGGCGCTCAACTTCCTCGCGACGGGGCTGACGACGTACTGCCTGTTTGCGATTTTCAACGTGAAAGGCTCATACTATGATCCGCAGATGACCGGCCTGCCGAAATGGGACATTCCGCTCATCGGCGACATTCCGGTTGTTGGCGGCATCCTGTCCGGCCACTCGCCGCTCGTGTATCTCGCGTTCCTGCTGGCGCTGGCGCTGCAGTTCTTCTTCTTCCGCACGGTGAAGGGCTTCCGGCTGCTGGCCGCGGGCGAGCATCCGGAGGCGGCGCGGAGCCTCGGCATCAAGATCGACCGCATCCGGTATCTCGCGGTGCTCGCGAGCGGCGTGCTGTGCGGCCTCGCCGGCGCGCAGCTCTCCCTCGGCCAGGTGACGCAGTTCACCGAGGGGATGACGGCCGGCCGCGGCTTCATCGCGCTCGTCGCGGTCATGCTCGGCCAGAACAATCCGCTCGGCGTCACGCTGTCGAGCCTGCTGTTCGGGTTCATGGACGCGCTCAGCATCCGGCTGCAGGGCTTCGCGCTGCCGACGCAATTCACGATTGCGCTGCCGTACGTGATGACGCTCGCCGCGATGTTCTTCTTCAAGGATCGCGCTTACCTGAGGCAGTCCGGTCGGATCGAGTGACGGCGGGAGTTTTTTCGAAGGGGGAGGTTCATCGGCATGGACCAAAAGGACAAAGCGGAACGCCTCAAACGCGCGCCGGTCCCGGCACCCAACGCAAGTCCGGAACAGGCGCATCGTCTGCCTCCGGGCCAGACGCTGACGGAGCGGTTCCCGATCCTGCACGAAGGCGAAGTGCCGGATTACGGGGACGGATCGACGTGGTCGCTCAGGGTGTTCGGCCTTGTGGACGGCGAGCGGTTTTTTACCCTGGAGGATCTGAAGAACATGCCGCGGACGACCGTCGTCTGCGACATCCACTGTGTGACGCGCTGGTCGAAATTCGACACCGAATGGGAAGGCGTGCGGTTCCGCGACCTGCTCGCGGCGGCGGATATCCGGGTCTCGCCGGAGGCGCGGCATGTGATGATCCACGCCGATCAGGACTACGAGACGAACGTGCCGCTCGAGGATCTGATGCGGGACGACGTCCTGCTCGCCTGGGGGTATGGCGGCAAGCCGCTCACGCCGAAGCACGGCTGGCCGCTCCGGCTGATCGTGCCGCATCTCTACTTCTGGAAGAGCGCGAAATGGGTGCGCGGCATCGAGCTCATGAAGGAGGACCGGCCGGGGTACTGGGAGCGGCGGGGCTTCCACCATTACGCCGACCCGTTCCGGGAACAGCGGTTCTCGGATGATTCGTACTACATGCCGGAAGACGAATGGATGCACAACGAATATGACTGACCGACATGGGAGGACACCGTCCATGAAATTGCCGATTTTGCGCGTCGACCCGGCCGACATTCCGGCCTATGCGCTCGTCTGCGGGGACCCGTTCCGCGCCGAAAAAATAGCGGGCAGGCTGGAGGGGGCGCGGGAGCTCGCGTTCGCCCGCGAATACCGGACCTTCGTCGGGAAGTATGACGGCGTGGAGCTCGCCGTCGTGAGCCACGGCGTCGGCTCGCCCGGCGCCGCCGTCTGCTTCGAGGAGCTGGCGCGGGCCGGCGTGCGCACGATCATCCGCGTCGGCACCGCCGGATCGCTCTCGCCGGAATATCCGGCGGGCAGCCTGATCGTCAGCGTCGCGGCGGCGCGCGAGGAGGGGCTGACGAAGCAGCTCGTGCCGCCGGGGTTCCCGGCGGTCGCCGACAGCGCCGTGACCGAGGCGCTGTACCGCGAGGCGGTCGCGCTCGGCGGCGGGCGCGTCGGCAAGGGGATCACCGCGACGTTCGACGCGTTCTTCACCGGTGTCGTCGAGCTGCCGCACGAGGCGTACGCGAAGGCGGGCGCGCTCGCCATCGAGATGGAGATCGCCGCGCTCTACGTGATCGCCTCGCTGCGCGGCATGCGCGCGGGCGCGATCGTCGCGCTGGACGGCGACGCGGACACCGTCGACGAAGCGTATGATCCGCACCGCGACGTCGTCGCGGAGGCGGTGGAGCGCGAGATCGAGGCCGCGCTCCGGGCGATCGCGTCGCTGGCCCGCGCGGACGCCGCAGCCGGCTGATCGGGGCGATCGCGTCGCCGGCCCGGGCGGACGCCGCCACAGGCCGGGGAGCATTCTTTTTGCCCGTCCCAACCCAAGGGGCGGGCTTTTTTGTCGAAACTCGTGTTAATATAGGGGGAGATGGGAAGGCGTCAACATTCGGAGGAGAGGAAGACGGTTGAACAAGCTGCTGCACCCTGTCCATGTCGTCCGCGTGGCCGGGCTCGTGGACGGCATTTCGCTGCTCGTGCTGCTTGGCGTCGCGATGCCGCTGAAATACTTCGCCGGCATGCCGATGGCCGTCACGATCGTCGGCACAATCCACGGCTACATCGTCATCTTCTATCTGCTTGCGATTCTGTACGCGCAGCTGCGCCTGCAATGGCACGTCGGTTGGTCGCTGCTGTGCCTCGCGGCCGCGTTCGTGCCGTTCGTCTGGTTCGCGGCGGATCGCGCGATCGTGCGCCGGCGCGACCGGTTCGAGCCGAAGCCGATTCCGCTCAAATGGCTCGTCTACGCGGTCGTGTTCTTCTCGTTCATCGATCTGTTCGTCCAGCTGCCGGTCATGAGCACCTACGCGCTGTCGCTCGGCGCCAGCGCGACCGTCGCGGGGCTGGTCGTCGGCATGTACTCGGCGACGAACCTGTTCGGCAACATCGTCTCCGGCATCTGGACCGACCGGCGCGGCGCGTATCCGGTGCTCACCGCGGGGCTCGCGCTGACCGCCTGCGCGCTGCTCTCGTACAGCCTCGCCGCGAGCCCGGCCGCGCTGGTGGCCGTGCGCTTCCTGCACGGCTTCGTGAGCGGTCTGATCGTGCCGGCCGCCTTCACGTTCCTTGCGAACGTGACGGAGCGGGAGCGGCAGGGCAGCCAGAGCGCGGTGTCGGGCACGTTCGTCGGCGTCGCCGCGATCGTCGGTCCCGCGTACAGCGGCATCATGGCGAACCGGACGTCGGTGCCGTTCGTGTTCGCGACGGTGGCGGTCCTCGGACTGGGGCTGCTCCTGTTGTCGGCGATTTTTCTCCGGAAAATGGACCCGCGGGGAAGGGACGAACGGCGGGAGGCGGGCAGGCTGGCGCGGAACCGGGAGCTGCTGCAGTCGTTCGCGGGCGCTTTTTTCCTCATGTTCTCGCAGGGGGCGCTCGCCTATCTGCTGCCGCGGCATGTCGAGGATCTCGGCTACAGTTCGCGGATGAGCGGCACGCTGATGAGCCTGTTTGGACTGATCGCGGTCGCGGTGTTCATCTTCCAGGCGCGCGTCGGCTTCCGGCGTCTGGCGCCCGCGATGCGGTTCGCGGCCGGGCTCGCGATGATGGCCGCCAGCCAGATTCTGCTCGGTCAGAGCTCCGGAATGGCCGTCCTGGGCGCGGTGATGGCGCTGTATGGCCTCGGGTTCGCGCTGCTGTTCCCGGCGATCAACACGCTGCTCATTCACGGCACGACGGAGTCGAACCGCGGGCGGGCCTACGGCTGGTTCTACGCGCTGTTCTCGGCGGGCACGGTGGCCGGATCGTCCGGCCTCGGCCTCGTTCCGCTGCCGGTCGCCGGGCAGTTCGCCGTGACAGGGTGCGTGATGCTCGCCTGTGTGGCGGTGGTGCTCTTGACGATGCCGCGGGTGAAGTTTTTGGCAGCGGAATCCGGCTCGGATCAAGGAAAATAAGGGAATACTAACGGCAATGACCGCAGCGTAAAATGCGGGGGGTTGCCGTGAGTCACTATGCGCACATTACCTTGGATCTGCTATGCGGTTTCGCGGGACTGTTCGTGTTCAACCAGGTGCTCGGCAAGGCGCATTTCTCCAAGCTGACGCCCTTCGAGTTCGTCGCCATTCTGGTGCTCGGAGACCTCGTCGGCAACGCGGTCTATCAGCCGGACGTGACGGCGGACCAGATTCTGTACGGCATTCTGGTCTGGGGGATCATCATTTACGGGATCGGGCGGTTGACGCTCAAGTCGAAAAAGATGCGAACGCTTTTCGAAGGCGAGCCGTCCATCGTCATCCGGCGCGGGAAGCTGCAATACGATGTCATGCGGCGCAACATGCTCGATCTGGACCAACTGCTCAGCATGCTGCGGCAGCAGGGGTATTTCTCGCTGCGCGAGATCGATTACGCGGTGCTCGAGACGAACGGCATGATCAGCGTGCTGCCGAAGCGGCCTTACGGCGCGCCGACGCGCAGCGATCTCGGCCTGCACGGCGAGGGCGGCAGCGTGCCGATCACGCTCATCCTTGACGGGCAGGTGCAGAAAGACAATCTCGGGAAAGCGTCGCTGTCCGAGGAATGGCTCAAGCGGGAGCTGGCGGACCGGGGCATCGACTCGTACGAGGGCGTCCTGTACGCCGATTGGGACCCCGCGAACGGGCTGTTTGTGATGCCGCATCAATAAAGAAACGGCAGCCTGACCTGGGCGCGCGCTGCGGCGCGTCGGGTCGGGCTGCCGTTTTGTTTCGGTGCGGGAATCAGGTCTTCAGCACGTCGTGGTCGACGTACCGTTCGCCGTTCAGCTTGCTGATGACGTTGATCGCGACCTTCGCGCCGTCGCCGGCCGTGATGATCGTGTGGACGCTCACGCCCGCGACCGTGCCGGCCGCCCAGATGCCGTCGATGTTCGTCCGGCCGTCCGCGGCGACGTCGATGACCGTCTTGATGCGCGGCTCGGTGCCGTCCTTCAGCTTCAGGCCGATCTTCTCGGCGAGATCGGTCAGGAGGCCGGTCGCGATGATGACCTGGCTCGCTTCATAAGACTCGCCGGATTCCGTCTCGATGCGGAATTTGTCCCCGTCCTTCGCGACGTTCGTGACCGTCGCCTGCTTCACTTCGGCGCCGAATTTCGCCGCCTGCTTCTTGCCGGTCTCGACCAGGTCCGGACCGGTGATCTCCGGAACGCCGTAGTGGTTCCCGATCCAGGCCCGTTTCGTGATGCTCTTGTCGTTGTCGAGAAGCAGCGTCTTCTTGCCGGCCTTGGCGGCGAACAGCGCGGCGCTCGCGCCCGCCGGACCGGCGCCGATGATGGCGATATCGAACACCAGTACCACTCCTTGTGCGGAATTTAGTGGATGCGATGAATGCCTGAGGAACATTTTATACAAAAATGTTGCGAAAATCAAAAGGGCACGGCGAGGTGAGGGGCTCTGGGCTGCCTGTAACGGAACGGCGTTCCGTTAGCGGGCCTGTGTCGCCCGCGGATTTGGCTCTAGCGGAACGTGGTTCCGTTAGGGCCGCCGGTCGGGCGAGGTGAGGGGCTCTGGGCTGCCTGTAACGGAACGGCGTTCCGTTAGCGGGCCTGTGTCGCCCGCGGATTTGGTTCTAGCGGAACGTGGTTCCGTTAGGGCCGCCGGTCGGTTGCAGCGAGGGGGTTCGGGCCGCTTGTAACGGAACGGCGTTCCGTTAGCAGGCTGTCGCCGTCCGCGGATCTGGCTCTAGCGGAACGTGGTTCCGTTAGGGCCGCCGGTCGGTCGCAGCGAGGGGCTTTGGGCCGCCTGTAACGGAACGTGGTTCCGTTAGCGGGCCTGTGTCGCCCGCGGATCCGGCTCTGGCGGAACGTGGTTCCGTTAGAGCCGCCGGTCGGTCGCAGCGAGGGGCTTTGGGCCGCCTGTAACGGAACGTGGTTCCGTTGGCGTGTCGTCGCCGTCTGCGGATCCGGCTCTGGCGGAACGTGGTTCCGTTAGGGCCGCCGGTCGGTCGCAGCGAGGGGCTCTGGGCCGCCTGTAACGGAACGTGGTTCCGTTAGCGGGCCTGTGTCGCCCGCGGATCCGGCTCTGGCGGAACGTGGTTCCGTTAGGGCCGCCGGTCGGTCGCAGTGAGGGGCTCTGGGCCGCCTGTAACGGAACGTGGTTCCGTTAGCGGGCCTGTGTCGCCCGCGGATCCGGCTCTAACGGAACGTGGTTCCGTTAGGGTGATAGAGTTCCCGCCCAAGTGAGGGCCGCGGCCGCCGGCATCCCGAACGTCGGCGTGCCGGGCTGCTCCCGAGCCCCGTCCCCGATAATTCGGAATTTCGCCACAATTGTCCGGTCAACGCTTCCGCCATTACGCAGGCGCATCCTCCGCGCTCCGTGTCGACACCCCGCATATGCCGGAAAACATCGCGTCCGGCGCTTTTTTTTTGGCTCCCGAACGCGGGTTCAAACGTATGAACATTTCGGGTCCACTGCGGACCGGGACAAGGGGCGGACGAGCTCTGACCGTCCGGTCAGCGGCGGAGTTTGTTTGAAACCATGCGCCCGTTGGGATAGAATAAAACCGTTCTGAACAATCGGTCAGTCGCACGGAAACCATATATAACAAGGAGTGGAATTGATTGAACGGCGTCATCAAATTTTCGCTCAACAATAAGTTCGCGCTGTGGATCATGACGTTCATCGTCGTGGCGGCCGGTCTCTACGCCGGGCTCACGATGAAACAGGAGACGATTCCGGACATCAACGTTCCGGTCATTTCCATCATGACGGTCTATCCGGGCGCCGCGCCCGACGAAGTCGCGGAGCAGGTGACGCGTCCGATCGAGCAGCGGATGCGCAATCTGCAAGGCATCGACGTCATGCAATCGATCTCTGCGGAAAACTACTCGATGGTGTTCGTCCAGTACGAGTATGAGAAGGACATGAAGGAGGCGCTCGATGAAGCCCGCGAAGCGGTGGGGAGCGTCACGCTGCCGGAAGGCGCGTCCGAACCGACTCTGAACCGGATCACGCTCAACGCCATTCCGGTGCTGGTCTTCAGCGTCAACAGCGAATCGCAGTCGCTGGAACAGCTGACCGCGCTCATCGAGGAAGAGCTGCGGCCGTCCCTTGCGGGACTTGACGGCGTATCGGACGTCCAGATCACCGGCCAGTACGTTCGCGAAGTCGTTTTGACCTGGAAAGAGGACAAGCTGGCGGAGCTCGGGCTTTCCAAGGAGACGGTCCAGGGCATCATCCAGGGTTCGGTGCTGAAGGCGCCGCTCGGCCTGTTCGAGATGGAAGATACGCAGAAAAACATCGTCGTGGACGGCGGCGTGCGTTCTATCGAAGATCTGCGCAATCTGGCCATCCCGATTATCCCGTCCGGCGCCGGTATGGGCGGAGCCGCAGACATGGGCGGCGCGGCAGGCATGGGCGGCGCGGCAGGCATGGGCGGAGCCGCAGACATGGGCGGCGCGGCAGGCATGGGCGGCGCCGCAGGCATGGGCGGCGCGGCAGGCATGGGCGGCGCGGCAGGCATGGGCGGAGCCGCAGACATGGGCGGCGCGGCAGGCATGGGCGGCGCGGCAGGCATGGGTGGAGCCGCCGGTATGGGCGGCGCGGCAGGCATGGGTGGAGCCGCCGGCATGGGCGGAGCTGCAGGGATGGACGGCGCGGCCGGCATGGGCGACGCAGCAGGGATAGACGCCGCAGCCGGCATGGATCCGTCCGCGGCCATGGGTGACGCCGCGGCCATGGACCCGGCGGCGGGTCTCGGCGGCATAGACGCCGGCGCGGGCGACGCCGATCTGCTCGCCGCGCTGATGGGCGGCGGCCTGCCGACGGTGCCGCTCTCGGAAATCGCGGACATCGAGCTCGTCGGCAAGGCCGATTCGATCTCGCGCACAAACGGCAAGGAAGCGATCGCCGTGCAGATCGTCAAGGCGCCCGACGCGAACACGGTCGATGTCGTGAACCGGGTCAAGGACGAGCTTGACGCGTTCAAGGCAAGCCACGAAGGCATCGATGTCATCACCATGCTGGACCAGGGCTTGCCGATCGAACAATCGGTCGCGACGATGCTCGAGAAGGCGCTGTTCGGCGCGATCTTCGCGATCATCATCATCCTGTTGTTCCTGCGCAACTTCCGTTCGACGCTGATTGCGGTTGTCTCGATCCCGCTGTCGCTCCTGATCGGCATCCTGCTGCTCAAAGTGAATGACATCACGCTCAACATGATGACGCTGGGCGCGATGACGGTCGCGATCGGGCGGGTCGTGGACGACTCGATCGTCGTCATCGAGAATATCTACCGTCGCATGTCGCTGAAGGGCGAGAAGCTCAGGGGCAAGGCGCTCATCCTCGCGGCGACAAAGGAAATGTTCATCCCGATCATGTCGTCGACGATCGTGACGATCGCGGTCTTTCTGCCGCTCGGCCTCGTCAGCGGCATGGTGGGCGAGCTGTTCCTGCCGTTCGCGCTGACGATGGTCTACTCGCTCCTCGCGTCGCTGCTCGTCGCGATCACGGTCGTGCCGATGCTGGCGAACACGCTGTTCCGGCGCGGTCTGCCCGAGCACAAGCACGCCGAAGGCCCCGGCCGGCTGGCGAAGGCGTACCAGAACGGTCTGCGCCGGGCGCTCCGCTACAAGATTGTGACGTTCTCGATCGCCGTAGTGCTCCTGGCGACGAGCGGCTGGCTCTTCCAATTCGTCGGCACGAGCTTCCTGCCGGAGGAAGAACAGAAATACGCGATGCTCACCTACTCCCCAGCGCCGGGCGAACTGCAGGACGAGGTGTTCGACACGGCGCTGAAGGCGGAAGACTACCTGATGAACCGTGCGGACGTGACGGATGTGTCGTTCGGGATCGGAGGCCGGGGCGGCGCCGCCGGCATGATGGGCTTCGGCTCGGGACGCGACGCGCTGTTCTATGTCATTTTTGACAGCGGCACCAAGAATTTTGAGGAAGTCAAGGAACAGGTGCTGACCGATGTGCGGGCGAAGGCATCAGGAGAAGGCGAGTGGGGCATGCTCGACTTTTCCGGTTCCTTCGGCGCGGGCGGATTTACCATGTACGTCTACGGCGACACCTATGAGGAAGTGAAGGAAGCCGCCGGGAAAATCAGGGCGGTCATGGAAGAGGACCCGAACTTCAAGGATATCGAGACCGGCCTCGAGGAGACCTACGACCAGTACACGATGCGGGCGGATCAGGCGCAGCTTGCCCGCTACGGGCTGACGCCCGCCAACATCATGCTCGCGCTCATGCCTGCGCGGGAACAGCCCGTCCTGACGACGGTCGAGGCGGACGGCGAGGTCTACAATGTCTACGTGCGGACGGAGACGCGGAAATACGACACGATCGACGACATGACCGGCGTGGCGCTCACGTCGCCCCTCGGCTTCGAGGTGCCGATCCGGGATGTCGTGACGGTCGAAAGCGGCGAATCGCCGAACACGATCAATCTGCTCGACGGCCGCCTGTTCACGGAAATCACGGCCGAGGTGACGGTGAAGGACGTCGGCAAGGCGACGTCCGAACTGGAGAAGAAGATCCGGGATCTCGACTTGCCGCGTTCGGTTGACGTCGAGTTCGGGGGCGTCATCGAGCAGATGAACGAGACGTTCATGCAGCTCGGCCTGGCGATGGCCGCCGCGGTCGCGATCGTCTACCTCGTGCTTGTCATCACGTTCGGCGGCGGTCTCGCGCCGTTCGCGATCCTGTTCTCGCTGCCGTTCACGGCGATCGGCGCGTTCCTTGCGCTGCTTGCCACCGGCGAGACGCTGAACGTCTCGGCGATGATGGGGCTGCTCATGCTGATCGGCATCGTCGTCACGAACGCGATCGTCCTGATTGACCGCGTCATCCACAAGGAGCGCGAAGGCCTTCCGACGCGCGAAGCGCTGATCGAGGCGGCTGGCACCCGTCTGCGCCCGATCCTGATGACCGCCCTTGCGACGGTCGGCGCGCTGCTGCCGATGTTGTTCAGCCTCGAGGGCGCGGGCATCATTTCGCGGGGCATGGCGGTGACGGTCATCGGCGGCCTGACCAGCTCGACGCTGCTCACGCTGTTCATCGTGCCGGCGGTTTACGAGGTGCTGATGCGCATCCGGAAAGCGATCTTCCGCGGACAGCCCGAGGAGCGGATCTGATTGTCCGACAAGAAACGGCTGATCGTGACAGCCGCCCAGCGCGTGTTCGCGCGCAAGGGCTACCGCGCCGCGTCGATGCAGGAGATCGCCGGGGAAGCCGGGGTGGCGAAGGGATCGATCTATCTCCACTTCAGATCGAAGGACGAGCTCGCGCTGGCCGCCGTCGCCGACGTTTATGACCGCGTCCGGCGGCGGATGGCGGAGCTGGAGGCGGATGAAGGCCTGACGCCGCGCGAACGGTTCGTCCGCCAGCTCGAGGAGCAGCTCGCCGTGGGCGAGGACAATGCCGAATGGATCCGACGGCTCTGGCACGAGCACGCGGCCGGCCTCCACGAGGCCTCTCCCGGGTTCATTCTGCGCATCCGCGCGGAGACGTCGGAGTGGCTGGAACGTTCAATCCGGAGCATCTACGGCCACGCCTGCGCGCCCTATGCGGGCGACATCGCGCTGATGATGCAGGGCGCGCTCGCCGAGATCATCGGCTGCCATCTGCTCGGCGGCAAGCCGCTCGAGCCGCAGCGGATCTCGCGCTATCTTGTCCGCCGGATGGACGATATCGCCGGCGGGCTGGCCGGGAGCCGCGAGCGGCCGCTCGTCGCGGGGGATGAGTTCAACGCGATCATCCGCGGGCTGGCGGGCGGCAGGGGGCCGGCGGAGCGGCTGCAGGCGATCCGGGAGCTGCGCGAGCGTCTCGAGGCGGCGGGAACGGAAGGCCGGAACCCCCGGGACGCCGGGGACTCGCAAGGCCCCGCGGATTCGCGGGATGCCGGGGACTCGCAAGACCCCGCGGATTCGCGGGATGCCGGGGACTCGCAAGGCCCCGCGGATTCGCGGGACGCCGGGAACTCGCGAGGTCCCCGGGATTCCCGGGACGCCGGGAACTCGCAAGACCTACGGGACTCGCGGAACGCCGGGGACTCGCAAGACCCCGCGGATTCGCGGGACGCCGGGAACTCGCAAGACCTCCGGGACTCGCGGAACGCCGGGGACTCGCAAGGTCCCCGGGATTCGCGGGATGCCGGGGACTCACAAGCCCCCGCGGATTCGCGGGATGCCGGGGACTCGCATGGCTCCAGGGACTCGCAAGTCACCCGGAACTCGCAAGACCCCCGGGATTCGCGGGACGCCCAGAACGTCCGTGCCGCCGTCGAACTGGACGAAGCGCTCGCCCTGCTCGAGTCCGAAGCGTCGAAAATGCTGCCGAACCGCGTCTTGCTGCGCGCCGTGCTGGGCCATGTCCGCGCCCTGGCGCCCGAACCGGTCCGGCCGGAGATCGACAAGCTTGAACGGGAATTGCTGCCGTATTAGGGAGCCCGCCGCGACGGGAAACCGCCGCCGGCGGCTTTTTTGTTAAGAAAGCGCGAAACCGCGCCTTTTCGCGGCGCGCGGACATATTTGACCGGCGCAAGCTTTATACTACGCATGAAGTCTGTGCCGGAACCGAACGGGGAAGTGAACGCATGGCCATCATTGTGCTCATCGTGCTGATTTTGCTGAACGCCTTTTTCGCGGCCTCCGAGATTGCGCTCATCTCGCTGAACGACAACCGGATCCGGGCGATGGCGGAGGACGGCCACAAGAAGGCGAAGCTGCTCGCCGGCCTTCTGCGCGAGCCGAGCCGGTTTCTCGCGACGATCCAGATCGGGATCACGCTTGCCGGCTTTCTCGCGAGCGCCTTTGCGGCCGAGAGCTTCGCGGGCGATCTCGCGGCCTTCGCCGCCGGCCGCGGCGTGCCTCTGCCGGTCGAAGTGCTGCACACGATCGCGCTCGTCGTCATCACGCTCATCCTCTCCTATTTCACGCTCGTGTTCGGGGAACTGGTGCCGAAGCGGCTCGCGATGAAGAAGGCGGAGCCGATCGCGATGCTCGCCGTCCGTCCGCTCGTTTTTCTCTCGGCGATCACCTATCCGGTCGTGAGACTCCTCACCTGGTCGACGAACCTGATCGTGAGGCTGTTCGGCGTCGATCCGAACGCGGACGACGAGGAAGTGACGGAGGAAGAGATCCGGATGATGGTCGACGTCGGCGAGGAGCGGGGCGCGATCGACGAGACGGAGAAAATGATGATCAACAACGTTTTCGATTTCGACAACAAGACCGTCGAAGAGATCATGACCCACCGCCTCTACGTCGTCGGCATTCCGCTCGGCGCGACGCTGGACGAGATTGTCCGGACGATCGGCAGCGAGAAGTACACGCGCTACCCCGTCTACCGCGAGCACATGGACGACATCGTCGGCATCCTGCACGTGAAGGATCTGACGATGTACATCAAGGACTGCGACGAAGCGTCGTTCGACCTGACGAAGCTGCTGCGCAAGCCGTTTCACGTGCCGTTGCAGCGCCCGATCGACGAGGTGTTCCGCGACTTCCAGAAAAACAAGGTCCACATGGCGATCGTCATCGACGAATACGGGGGTACGGCGGGCATTGTCACGGTCGAGGATCTGCTGGAGGAGATCGTGGGCAACATTTTCGACGAATATGACGAGGACGTTCGCGATATCGTGAGGATGGAGGATCAGTCGCTGCTCGTGAGCGGCATCGTCGACCTCGACGAGATCGAGCGGATGCTCGGGATCGGGCTGCCGACGGACCGGTACGACACGGTGAGCGGCTTCGTCATCGGGCAGCTCGGCCGGTTCCCCGAGGCGGGCGACACCGCCGAGATCGTCTGGGAGGGGTATACGTTCCGCGCGGAAGGTCCGGTGAACAAGCGGATCGCGAAGGTGCGGATCGTGCCGCCGGGCAGCGGAGAAGCCGGGGTTGCGGGGAAAAAGGAAAACGCGCCGGCCCGGACCGAGTGACGATCTTCCCGACAAAGGCACTTGCCGCCGACCGCGCTCGTGCTATACTCGGAAATAGCGCACAGGATTGCGGGAGGTGTCGGCGGATTTGGAAGACGCGCTGCTCGGCAGTTTCGTATCGGCCATGGCGACGCTCCTGGGCGGGCTTCCGGTGCTCCTGATCCGGAAGATGTCCGAGCGGTGGAAGGACATCCTCGTCGCCTTCACGGCGGGCATCATGGTGTCCGCTTCGACGTTCGGGCTCATTCCGCAGGCGATCGCCGAGGCCGGCTTCTGGGTGATGACGGCCGGGCTCGTGCTCGGCGTGCTGGCGCTGGACGTGATCGAGAAGAACATCCCCCACATCGACGTCGAGAACAAAAACGGCATCCGCTCGCTCGACAACAAGGCGCTGCTCGTCATGATCGCGCTCTTCATCCACAACATCCCCGAAGGTCTCAGCACGGGGTTCAGTTATGCGAGCGGCAATGAAGGGCTCGGTCCGATGGTCGCGATCGCGATCGGGGCGCAGAACATGCCGGAGGGACTCATCCTTGCGGTGTTCCTGCAGAACGCGGAGACGCCGAAGCTGAGATCGCTGCTCATCGTGACAGCGACCGGCCTCATGGAGATGGTGTCGGCGGTCGTCGGCTACGGGGCGGCGAGCGTGATCGACGGGCTGATCGGTCCGGGGCTCGCGTTCGCGGCGGGGGCGATGCTGTTCATCTCGTACAAGGAGCTGATCCCGGAGAGCCACGGGCACGGGTTCGAGCGGCCGTCGACGTACAGCTTCATTGCCGGCCTGCTCGCGATGACCTACATAGCGGAAGTGTTCAGTTGATCTGGAGAAACCGGAGAGGGGCGGGAAAAATGGACGTTCTGGAAGCGATCCGCACGCGGCGTTCGACCGGAAGGGTCAGCCGGGAGCCGGTGCCGCGCGAGACGATCGAGGAGATCCTCGAGGCGGCCAACTGGGCGCCGAGCCACCACGGCACGGAGCCGTGGCGGTTCCGCGTCATGACCGGCGACGGGCGCGCCGCGCTGGCGAAGGCTTACGGCGACATTGCGGCGCTCGGGGCTCCCGAGGCGGAGCGGGACGAGGCGCGCGCGAAGGCGGAGGCGAAGGCGTACCGCGCGCCGGTCGTCATCGCGGTGTCGGCGCTGCCTTCCGACGCGCCGAAGGTCGTGCGGAACGAGGAACTTGCGGCGGCGCATTGCGCGGTCCAGAATCTGCTGCTGGCGGCGCACGCACTCGGGCTGGCCGCGATCTGGCGGACCGGCGAGCCGATGTACCATCCGCTCATGAAGCAGGCGCTCGGCCTCGCGGAGGCGGAGGAGCTCGTCGCCCTCGTCTATCTCGGCAAGCCGGAGGGACCGGCGCCCGCGGGCAAACGCCGGCCGGTCGCGGAGAAGACGGTCTGGCTGGAAGGATAGGTTTCGCGGCGGGAATTCGTGCGGGTCGCGCATTGACTTCCCGTTCTTTTCGTGCGAAAATGTACGCGCGTACATT
>Ga0310839_100564_pt1 | contig 20828 bp, 8 predicted proteins | sample SM_ome_7_FD_201305 | JGI IMG/M metagenome (GOLD analysis project Ga0310839, IMG submission 201305) | Sorghum-adapted microbial communities enriched on stacked mutant (SM) sorghum from Joint BioEnergy Institute, Emeryville, California... ...
CCCGACACGCCCACTGCCACCAGAGCCAGACACAACAACGAGCAGCCCACACCACCAACCACAACCCATGGTGAACCACCGCTGCTCGGACCTGGGCGAGGCGGTCGAAGCCGGAACGGGGGCGGCCGGCGGGACGCTGTGAGGTCGTACCGGCTCCTCAGCCGGTACGACCCGCCTCCTGCGTTGTCGGGCCGTGCCTGCTCGGACGGAGGCGTGCCGGCCGGCGTACCTCAGCACGTTCGGTGACGTCGTACGGCCGAGTGCGACGGGCGCCGGCTGGCCGGGTCCATCGATCCAGACGATGAGCGCGACCTGGCGGAACGGACGGGCACGGGACCCGACCGAACCGTCCACTGGAGAGAGTTTGAGGGCTCCGCGGAGCCGCGATGGTGGGCTAGAGTCTGCACTTGATCTATCTCGATGGCGCGCGCCGGGGTCTGCGCGGGTTGGCGGATCTCGCGTGTCCCGGGGTTGGGAGCGGAGATGAACCAGGATGGATCTCTGCCGGTGGGCGGGCCTGGTGACAGAGCGGCCGTCGACACGATCGTGAGTCAGCTCAACGACATCGTTCGTGAGCTGCAGGGCCGTCCGATCGACCCCGACGACAACTACTTCACCGCGGGCCTGGACTCGTCGACCGTGGTCAAGCTGCACGCCCTCCTGATCCGCCGCCTGGACGTCTGGGTTCCCGTGGTGGAGCTGTACCGGCATCCGACCCTGCGCCGGACGGCGGCCCGGATCCACGAGGCGCGCGAGGCGATGGCCCGGGACGCGGCCCAGCGGTCCGGCACTCCGGCCGCCGCCCCGACAGGGGCGGCGGGGCAGCCCGGCCGCCGGGCCGCGGGCGAACAGCCGCGGGCCGGTGCCTCCCGCAGGGAGATCCGCGCGCAGATCCGGCGGGACGGGATGGCTCGGTGACGGGCACGCCTCCGCTGGTCGCGATCGTCGGCGCCGCCTGCGTCCTCCCGGGCTCGGGAAACCTGGACGAGTTCTGGGGCCTGCTGCGCGATCGGCGGGACGCCGTGGTGACCCCGTCCGACGCCGAGCTGCTGGCCGCCGGCGTCACCCCCGACGAACTGGCCGACCCGGACTACGTCCGCGCCGTGCTGCGTACCCCGGGGATCGACCTGTTCGACGCCGACTTCTTCGGGATGTCCCCGGCGGAGGCGGACGCCTGCGACCCCCACCTGCGGGTGTTCCTGGAGACGGCGTACACCGCCGTCGAGCACGCCGGGTACGACGTCACCGCGATCGGCGCCGGCACCGGTGTGTTCGCCGCCGGGCGGCCGGGCCGGTACCGCGGGCTGCACCTGCTGCCGGACGGCTTCGAGACGGCCCAGGACGCGCGAACCGACCCCGATCTGGCCGGCTTCGTCTCGGAACGGCTGGACCTGCGCGGCCCGTCGGTCACGCTCGGCTCCTGCTCGCTGCTCGCCGTCCACCAGGCGGTGCAGGCGTTGCAGGCCGAGACGTGCGACGTCGCGGTGGCCGGTGGGGTACACGTCGAGCTGCCGTACGGGCACGGGTACCGCTGGGAGCCCGGTGCCCGACGGCCGCCGGACGGCCGGACCCGCCCGTTCGACATCGCGGCGGCGGGCTGCGTGTACGGCAGCGGTGCCGGTGTGGTCGTGCTCAAGCGGTTCGCCGAGGCGGTCACCGACGGCGACCAGATCCTGGCGGTGATCCGGGCCGGGGCCACCGGCCATCCCGGCCGCGACGGCGCCGGCTGGGCGGCCACCGTCGCCGAGGCCCTCGCCGTGGCCGGCTGCCACCCGGAGGAGCTGGCGTACGTCGAGGCGCACGGCGCGGCGGTCGGCGAGTCCGACGTCCGCGAACTGGCCGCGGTGGCGGAGGCGTTCCGGCTCGCCGGTGGGACCCCGCCGCGTGGCTCGGTCGCCGTCGGGTCGGTGAAGTCCAACGTCGGGCACCTCGGCGCCGCCGCCGGTGTCGCCGGGCTGCTCAAGACGGTCCTCGCGCTGCGGCACGGGACGATCCCGGCCACGCTGCACGTGGACACCCCGAACCCCGGGCTCGGACTGGCCGACGGCCCGTTGCGGCTGGCCCGCGAGCCGGAGCCCTGGCCGGCACCCGACGGCGTGGCGCTGCGGGCCGCCGTGCACGCGGTCGGCGCGGGCGGCGCCGGCACCGCGCTGGTGCTCGAACGGGGACCACGCCCGGTGCACGTCGAGACACCCCGCCGGCCCAGGGTGGTGGTGTGGTCGGGCCGCGATCCGGCCGCCGTGGAGGCCGCCGGTGCGGCGCTGGGCCGGTTCTTCGCCACCTGCCCGGAGGCGGAGTTCGCCGACGCGGTGGCCACCCTCCAGCGGGGGCGGACCGTCCACCCGCTCCGCCGCGCCGTGGTGGCCGCCAGCGCCGCGGAAGCCACCAGCGCCATCAGAGCCGTCGGCGCCGTCGAGACCGCCGGCACCGTCGAGGCTGCCGCGGCACCGGCCGTCGTCGGCCGCGGTCCGGTGACGTCGCCGCCCGCGGTCGTGTTCTGCTTCCCCGACCTGCGGCCGGGTCAGCCGCCGCCGCTGGACCTGTACCCGGCGCAGCGCGTCTTCACCGAGGCGGTCGACGTCTGCCTCGACGCGCTCGACCGGCACGGGCTCGACGTGTACCCGCACTGGACGGCCGCGTCCACCGACCCCGAGGTCGCCGGTGCGCTGCACCTCGTCACGCAGTACGCCCTCGCCGAAACCTGGCGGGCCTGGGGCGTACGGCCGGCGGCGGTGCTCGGCGTGGGCGCCGGGCTGCTGGCGGCGGCGGTCGCGGCCGGCGCCCTGTCGCTCGACGAGGCCGCGAGGCTGGTCGCCGACCCCGGCCCGGCCGGCACCGTGACCTGGACGGAGTCGCCGGTTCCCGTCTGGTCGGCGTACGACGGCCGGCCGGTCCGCTCGGTCTCCTGGCCGCCGGCGGACGCCGACCCGCCCGCCGGGCTCCGCGACGCGCTGCGCGGTGTCCTCGGGTCCGAGCGCCGTGTCCTGTTCGAGGTCGGCCCGGGTGACGCGCTGACCGGCCTGGCCGCCGGTCTGCTCGCCGGCGTCGGGTCCACGGCCGACACCGTCGCCGCGTTCGGCGCCGGCCGGGGCGGGGGCGAGCGTCAGCTCGCGGTGGCGCTCGCCCGGCTGTGGGTGGCCGGCGTCGACGTCGACTGGGCGGCGCTGGAGGCGGACCGTCCGCTGCAGCGGGTGCCGGTGCCGGGCCACCCGCTGCGCCGGGAACGCCACTGGGTGGTGCCGGAGCGGGGTCCGGCGGCACCCCGCCAACAGCCGGTGTCACCACCGGCCCGTCCGTCGGTGCCGGCCGAGCCTGCCCGTACGGCCGATGTCCCGGGACTGCCCCGGCCGGCGGCGCCGCTGCGCCCGCTGAACCGGACCGAGCACGCCTTCTGGGTGCTCGACCAGCTCGCCCCGGACAGCGGGGTGTCGAACATCGGCATCGCGTTCCGCACCGCCCGGCCGCTGCGCTGGTGGCCGCTGCAGACGGCGGTCAACCAGCTGGTACGCCGGCATCCCGCGCTGCGGCTGCGCTTCCCGACGGTCGACGGGACGCCGGTGCGGCACCTCACCGCGGCCGAGGACGCGACGCTGACGGTGCCCACCCGGACCACCACCCCGGAGCGGCTCGTGGCGGACCTCCAGAACCTGCTGCACGAGCCGTTCGACCTGGCCCGCGACCTGCCGTTCCGGGTCGGGCACTTCACCCTGCCCGACGGCGGCAGCGTGCTGTGTCTCGCCGCGCACCACATCGTCGTCGACGCGCCGTCGGTGCAGATCCTGGTCGAGGAGTTCGGCCGGATGTACGACGGGATCACCACCACCGGCCGGATCCCCGACGACCTGGCCGGCGAGGCGCCGCTGCTGGCCGAGCCGGCACCCGAGTCGATCCGCTACTGGCTGGACCACCTGCGCGGGGTGGAACCCGAGGCGATGGTGCTGCCGGGCACCCGCGCCGCGCCGGCCCGCCCCACCTTCGCCGGGCACACCTGCAGTTGGCCGGTGACCGACCAGGCGCAGGCGGCGCTGCGGGCGCTGCGGCAGCGGTTCCACACCAGCGACAACGTGGTGTTGATGAGCGCGTTCTGCCTCACCCTGCTGCGCCACGGCGCCGGGCCCGACCTGGTGATCGGGGTGCCGGTCGGCACCCGACGTCCGGCGACCCGGCAGCAGGTGGGCTACGGGGTGAGCACGATGCCGCTGCGGGTGCGGCTCGACCCGGACGCCGGTTTCGGGGACGTGGTACGCCGGGTCGGCGACGCGTTCTTCGCCGGGATCGAACACGCCGACGCCACCGTCGAACGGGTGCTCACCGAACGCGGGCACGGGACCGTCGACTGGCGGGTGCCGCTGTTCCGGCACATGTTCAACTACCGGCCCTGGAGCGACGAGAAGATCCGGGTCTGTGGCGAGGTCCCGGAGTACATCGAGGACCTGTTCGACCGCAGCCGGCTGGACCTGCAGTGCATCGCGGTGCCCGAGCCGGACCGGTTCACGCTGCGCTGCTGGCACAGCACCGAGGTCCACGACGAGGCGGAGATCAGCGCCTTCGTGGCCCGGATGCAGGCGCTGCTGGTCCGGGCCGCCGCCGAGCCGGACCGCCCGGTCGCCGAGCTGCCGTTCGGCTCGGCGGCCGACGAGGCCGCGTTCGAACGGCTCAACCGCACGCAGCGTTCGTGGGGAGCCCCGGACACCCTGGTCGAGCGGATCGTGGCCCGCGCCTCGGCGGACCCGGCGGCGACGGCGGTGGTCGACGGCGACCGCCGGGTGTCGTACCGGGAGTTGGTGGACCGGGCCGGCGCCGTCCGCGACCTGCTGCGACACCACGGCGTGCGCCCCGGCGACGTGGTGGCGCTGGCGCTGGGCCGCTCCACCGAGCTGGTGTCGGCGGTGCTCGGGGTGTGGGCCGTCGGGGCGAGCTACCTGCCGCTGGCGCCCGACCAGCCGCCGCGACGCCTGGCGTACCAGGTGGACGACGCCGGTGCCCGGGTGGTCCTGGTCGCCGCGGGTACGGCCGCGGAGTGGTCGCCGGTGCCGGTCCTGGCGGTGCCGGCACACGACCCGGACCCGGCACACGACCCGACCCCGGCACACGACCCGGACCCGGAGGGCGACCCGGTGCCGACCGGAGGGCTGCTCGACCGGGCGACCGACCCGGAGACCCCGGCGTACGTCATCTTCACCTCGGGTTCCACGGGCCGCCCCAAGGCGGTCGTCGTCACACACCGGAACCTGCTGAACCTGGTCTGCGACTTCGCCGACCGGCTGCCGGCCGGCGCGGCCAGGGCGGTGCTGTGGTCCACGGCCCCCACGTTCGACATCTCCGCCCTGGAACTGCTGTTGCCGCTGCTCACCGGCGGGTCCGTCATCGTCGCGCCGGACGACGCGCTGCTCCGGCCGGCGGCACTGCTGGACCTCGTCCGCCGCTGGGACGTGTCGCTGGTCCAGGCGACGCCGACGGCGTGGCGGCTCGTCGCGCCCGTCGCCGGCGACGAGCTGACCGGCCGCGTCCTGCTCTGCGGCGGCGAACCGATGCCGGCCGCGCTGGCCCGCCGGCTGCGGGCCCTGGGCGGCCGGGTGTACAACGTGTACGGCCCCACCGAGACGACGATCTGGTCCACCGTCGCCGAACTGGACCACGACCCGGACGACCCGGTCCCGATCGGCGTGCCGGTCGCCAACACGCAGGTCTTCGTCACCGACCCCCGGGGCGTGGAACTGCCGCCGGGCCTGCCCGGGGAGGTCTGCATCGCCGGGGCCGGGGTGAGCGCGGGCTACCTGAACCGTCCCGAGCTGACCGCGCAGCGGTTCGGCACCCACCCGCGGTACGGCCGCTACTACCGCACCGGCGACATCGGCCGGCTGCGCCACGACGGCGTGCTGGAGCTGGCCGGACGCACCGACCGCCAGGTGAAACTGCGCGGACACCGCATCGAGCTCGACGAGGTCGAGGCGGTGCTGCACGAGCATCCCGAGGTGGCGCTCGCCGCGGTCGACCTGGTCGGCGACCCCCAGACCGACGGCCGGCTGGTGGCGTTCGTGCAGGCCCGGCCCGGCGCCGACGGCAACCGGCTCCGCGAACGCCTGTGGCGGCACGCCCGGGCCACCCTGCCCGACGCCGCCGTGCCGTCCGGGATCGTCGTCCTCGACCGGCTGCCGACCACGCCCAACGGCAAGGTCGACCACCGTACGCTGCGGACCCTGGACGTGGACGGGCCGGCGGAGGACGGCACCGCCGCCGCGCCGGCCGCCGGCGACCCCGGGCTGGTCGAGGCGTTGACCGAGCTGTGGCGGCGGACACTGCGCCGGCCCGGGCTGGGCCCGCACGACAACTTCTTCCTCAACGGCGGACACTCCATCCTGGCCACACGGCTGGTCACCGAGGTCGAGAAGGTCGCCGGGCGCCCGGTCGCGGTTCCGGAGGTCTTCACCCATCCGACCCCGGCCGAGCTGGCCGCGTACCTGGCCGGGTCGAGCAGCGGCGGTGACGAGTGACCGAGTGGTACGTCAGACTGCGGCCCGACGGCGGCCACGACCCGGCCGGCCCGCCGGCACGGGTGGTGGCGTTCCCGCACGCCGGCGGCGGCCCGGCGTCGCTGGCCGGGCTCGTCCCGCTGCTGCCGCCCGGGGTCGAGCCGTGGTCGGTGAACCTGCCCGGCCGGCAGGCACGCCTGGCCGAGCCGCCCCGGACCGACCTCGATGGCATGGTCGACGATCTCGCCACCGCGCTGGTGGCGACCGTGCCCGCGCCGTACGCCCTGTTCGGCTACTGCAGCGGCGCGCTCCTGGCGTACCTGGTCTGCCGGCGGCTGGGGGAGCGGGGTGCCCCGCCGGCGCACCTGCTGGTCGGCTCGTTCGCCGCGCCGGACGTCGCCGTCCTGCCCCGCCGGCTGCACCACCTGCCCGCCGAGCTGTTCTGGGAGCGGCTCGTGGCGCAGGGCGGCATCCCGGCCGAGGTGGCCGACCGAACCGAGCTGCGGCCGGTGCTGGAGCCGGCGCTGCGGGCCGACTTCGCCCTGCTGGCGGGCTACCACCACGTCGCCGGCCCGCCCCTGGACACCCCGGTCACCGTCCTGTACGGCCGGCACGACCGGTCGATCTCGCGTGGCGGTCTGCTGGGCTGGCGGCGGCACAGCCGGCACCGCCCCGTGCTGCGTGACCTCGACGCGTCGCACTGGCTGGTCGAGGACGCGCCCGCCGAGCTGGCCGCCACCATCGTCGAACAGCTGCACCGACCGGAGGGTCCCCCGTGCGACTCGGATACAGCCTGAGCTACTGGGGCTCGGCCGGGCTCAGCCCCGCCGAGCATCTGACGCTGGTGCGCGAGGCGGAGCGGCTCGGATACCACTCGGTGTGGGCGGCCGAGACGTACGGCACCGACCCGGCCAGCCTGATGGCCTGGCTGGCCGGGCAGACCACCCGGATCCGGCTGGGGACGGCGATCCTCCAGATGCCGGCCCGCCGGCCGGTCGCCGCCGCGATGACCGCCGCCACGATCGACCAGATCTCCGGCGGCCGGTTCCGGCTCGGGCTCGGCTTCTCCGGCCCGCAGCTCGTCGAGGGCTGGCACGGGCTGCGCTTCGAACGGCCGTTGGCGCAGGCCCGGGACTACGTCGCCGTGGTGCGGATGGCCCTGGCCCGCCAGCCGGTCCGGTACCAGGGGGCGACGCTGACCGTGCCGCTGCCGGACAGCGAGGGCAAGGAGATGGCGCTGGCGGTGGAGCCGATCCAGCAGCCGCTGCCGATCTACCTGGCCACCCTCGGGCCACAGGCGGTACGGCTGACCGGCGAGATCGCCGACGGCTGGCTCCCGCTGAACTTCCCGCCCGAGCACGTCGCGGCGTGCCGGGCCCTGCTGGAGGAGGGCGCGGCACGGGCCGGGCGCACACTGGACGGCTTCGACGTCGCGCCGATGGTGATGGTGCTGGTCGAGGAGGACCTCGAACTGGCCTTCGACATGGTCCGCCCGATGCTCGCGCTGTACCTGGGCGGCATGGGTTCGCGCCGGCACAACTTCCACAACCAGCTCGCCAGCCGGCTCGGCTTCGCCGACGAGGCGGAGAGGATGCAGCAGGCGTTCCTCGCGGGCCGGCAGGGCGAGGCGATGGCGGCGATGTCCGACGAGCTCGTCGACGCGATGACCGTCTGCGGCCCGCCGTCGCGGATCCGGGAACGCTTCGCCGCGTACCGGGAGGCCGGGGTGACCACCCTGATCGTCGGGGTGGTCCCGCCCACCCTGCCACTGCGGATGGAGCAGCTCCGGATGATCGCCGAGATCGCCGGCTCGCTGTGACCGCGCCGGCGCGCGGCGGGCCGGCCCGGCCCGCCGCGGGCGTGGCGTCTCGTGGGTGGGCGTGCCGCCTCGCGGCGCCCACCGGCGCGCGGTGGGCGCCGCGGGCGGGTCAGTTCTCCTCCGCCTCAAGCTCCGCCAGCAGCGCCAGCGGGTCGTCGTCGCCGAGGCGCAACGCCAGGATCTCCAACGCCTGCCCGGCGACGGTGGTCACCTCGAAGCAGCGGCGCAGCGGGAACTCCACCCCGTAGCGTTCCCGCAGCCGGCCGACGAGCTGCACCGCCAGCAGCGAGTGCCCGCCGAGCTCGAAGAAGTCGTCGGCGACGCCGACCCGGTCGCGGCCGAGCAGCTGGGCCCAGATCGCGCAGAGCTCCTCCTCCAGCGGGGTGCTCGGCGGCTGGTACCCGGTGGCGACCTGGCTCCGGTCGGCGCCGTCCGGGGCCGGCAGCCGGGACCGGTCGACCTTGCCGCTGGGCAGCGTCGGCAGCGGTGACGTGACCACGTACGCCCGGGGCAGCAGGGTGGCCGGCAGGTGCCGGGCCAGCAGCTCGCGCAGCTGGGGCGACGCCTCGGCGGGGTCGCCCGCCCAGTCCACGTACACCACGAGGCCCCGCCCGCCGGGCGCGTCGTCCCGCACCGCGGCCACCGCGCCGCGTACCCGGTCGTGCCCGGCCAGCACGCTCTCGACCTCGCCCAGTTCGACCCGGACCCCGTTGATCTTCACCTGCGTGTCGGTCCGCCCCAGGTACTCCACCGCGCCGTCGGCGCGGAGCCGGGCCCGGTCGCCGGTGCGGTACAGCCGGCTGCCGGCGGGCCCGTGCGGGTCCGGCAGGAACGCCGCGGCGGTGAGGCCGGGGCGGCCGAGGTAGCCGCGGGCCAGTTGGACACCGCCGAGGTAGAGCTCGCCGGGGAAACCGACCGGAACCGGTTCGAGCCACCGGTCGAGGACGTGCAGCCGGGTGTTGGCGACCGGGCGGCCGATCGGCACCGGCCCCGGCTGGTCCGGGTCGAACGGCCACGCCGAGACGTCGATCGCCGCCTCGGTCGGCCCGTACAGGTTGTGCGGCCCGGTACCGGGCAGCCGCCGGTGGCAGCGTTCCGCCAGGCCCCGGGTCAGCTCCTCGCCGCTGGAGATCACCCGGCGCAGCGACCGGCACGCCTCGATCCCGTCGGTGGCCAGGAACAGCTCCAGCATCGACGGTACGAAGTGGACGGTGGTCACCCCGTGCCGGACGATCGCGTCCCGCAGGTACGCCGGATCCCGGTGCCCGCCGGGGGCGGCCAGTACCAGCCGGGCGCCGGTCACCAGGGGCCAGAACAGCTCCCACAGGGACACGTCGAACCCGGCGGAGGTCTTGTGCAGGACGGCGTCGTCGGCGCCGAGGCCGAACCGGTGCTGCATCCAGACGAGCCGGTTCACCAGGGAGCGGTGGCTGGTGAGCACCCCCTTGGGCCGGCCGGTGGAACCGGAGGTGTAGAGCAGGTACGCCGCGTTGTCCGGGTGCAGTACCGGCGCCGGCTCGGTCTCCGGCCACGACCCCTCGTCCGGCTCGTCGACCAGGACCAGCACCGGGCCGTCGTGCCCCCCGGGCCGTTCCGCCGGGCCCGGGTCGCCGGGCTGTGTCGCCGGGCCCGGGTCGCCGGGCTGTGTCGCCGGGCCCGGGTCGCCGGGCTGTGCCGCCGACTCCGGCGCGGCGGGGGCGAACCGGGCCGCCAGCGCACGCTGGGTGATGACCACGGCGGCCCCGGAGTCGGCGAGCTGGAACGCCAGCCGGGCGTCCGGGTGCTCCGGGTCGAGCGGGGCCAGCACGCCGCCGGCCTTGACCACCGCGACGACCGCGACCAGGAGTTCGAGGCGGCGCTCCACACAGACGGCCACCGGTGTCTCCGGGCCCACCCCCAGGGCACGCAGGCGGTGGGCCAGCCGGTTGGCCCGGGCGTGCAGCTCGGCGTACCGGAGGGCGCCGGCGTCGTCGACCACGGCGACCGCCTCCGGGGTCCGCTCGGCCTGCCGGCGCAACAGGTCGGTGAGCACCGCCGGGGACGGCAGCTCCACCGACTCCCCGTACCCGGCGGCGAGCACCGCGGCCCGCTGCGCGGCGGTGAGCAGCGGCAGGCGCGAGATCGGCCGCTCGGGGTCGTCGAGGGCGGCGGCCAACAGCACGCCGTAGATCCCGGCCAGTCGTTCCGCCGTCGCCGCCTCGAACAGGTCGGTAGCGTACTCCAGTCGGCCGTGCAGCCGGCCGTCCCGGATGTTGAGGTCCAGCGCCAGGTCCACCTTGACCGTGCCGTTGGCGATCTGCCCCCGGGTGTCGGAGGGCACCAGGTTGAACGCGACCTGGTACAGGGGCGGCCGGCTCAGGTCCCGGGTGCGCTGCAGGTCGTCGACGATGCGTTCGAAGGGCAGCTCCTGGTGCTCGATCGCCTCCAGCAGGCTGGCCCGGACCCGGCGTACGACGTCGGCGAAGGTGGGGTCGCCGCCCAGGTCGGTGCGGACGACGACGGCGTTGACGAACATGCCGATCAGCGGCTGGAGCTCGGGCCGGACCCGGCCGGCCATCGGACAGCCGACGAAGATGTCCGGGTGCCCGGCCCAGCGGGCCAGCAGGGTCTTGAACGCGGCGAGCAGCGTCATGAACGTGGTGACGTTGTGCCGCTGGGACCACTGCTCGACCCGGCTGGTCAGCTCCGCCGAGAGGGCGAACTGGTGCACCTCGCCCCGGTAGCTGCGCACCGGCGGGCGGGGCCGGTCGGTCGGCAGACCCAGGTCGTCGGGAAGGTCGGCCAACGCCTTGCGCCAGTACGCCAGCTCGGCCTCCACCCGCTCGGGGGTGAGGCGCCGACGCTGCCAGACGGCGTAGTCGGCGTACTGGATCGGCAGGTCGACCAGGCGCGGTGGGCGTCCCTCGGCGAGCGCGGCGGCGCACTCCCACAGCTCGGTCACGAACGGGTCCGACGAGGCGCCGTCGAAGATCGTGTGGTCGCAGATCCAGATCAGCCGCAGGTCGTCGTCGGCCAGCCGGACCAGCCGGGCCCGCCACAGCGGCGGCCGGTCGAGCGGAAACGGCCGTGCCGCGTCGTCGCGGGCCAGCCGGTGGAAGGCCGGCTCCCGGTCGGCGACCGGCAGGTCGGTCAGGTCCGTCTCGGTGAGCGTCACCTCGACCTCGGGGTGGATCACCTGCACGACGGTCCCCGCGGAGCCGTCACCGTCGAGACGGAACGCGGTGCGCAGCGGCTCGTGCCGCCCGACCAGCGTCGCCAGCGCCCGGCGCACCAGGTCGGCGGGGTAGTCGGGGTTGATCGGGATCCACAGGTTGACGTTGTAGACGGCCAGCTCCGGTTCCAGGCGGGCGAGGAACCACATCCGCTCCTGTCCGGATGCGGCCGGAAAGACGTCGGGTTCGACGGTCACGGACGCTCCCCCTCTCCATCGGCGGCCGGCGCCGTTGCGGCCGTCCGCTGTCGCACCGTCAGGGCACCGACCAGGTCGTCCGGGTCGGCGTCGGGCACCTCGTCGTCGAAGCGGCGCAGCGTCCGGGTCCGGGTCGCGGCCAGGACCAGTCCGAGGACGGCCACGCCGAGCAGGACGTACAGCAGGCCCAGTCCGCGGCCCGGCCCGGTCCCGATGAGCGCGCCGACGGTGGGGGCGAGCGCCCCGTCCGGCACCATCATCGGCTGCAGCAGCCGCTCGCCGAGCGGCGCCACGACCACGAACCCGAGGGGCAGGGTGGACCAGGCCACCGCCTGGTTGAGCGCGATGACCCGGCCGTGGGCCCGGTGCGGCAGCTTCACCTGGACGACGGTGAGGTAGATGCCGTTGACCACCGACAGGGTGCCCCACAGGCCGAACGCGCCGAGCCCGACGGCGAGCACCGACGGTCGTGTCCCGGTCACCACGCCGAACACGCCGAACAGCAGCGACACCAGGAGCATGCCCCGCACCCGGCGTCGTGCCGGTCCACCCCACAGCACGACGACGAGGCCGCCGACCGCGGCACCGGCACCGCCGATGAACGAGACGGTGCCCGCGGTCGACAGGTCCCCGATCGACATCGCCATCGGCATCAGCGACATCAACAGCGGCGCGAGGAGGATGTTCAGCAGGGCGAAGTAGACGATGAGCGCCCGGAAGTACCGGTTGCCCAGCGACAGCCGGAAACCCTGGGAGATCTCGGTGGCCAGCGACTCGCGGGGCGTGTACGCCATGGTGGCCGGGAACCGGGTGACGAGCAGGACCCCGACCCCGACCACGAAGCTGACCAGGTCGAAGACCAGGATGCCGTCGAGGCCGATGGTGGTCAGCAGCGCGGCGGCGGCCAGCGGCGCGACGAACTGGGCGATGCCGTTGGCCATCTGGACGACGCCGTTGGCGTGCCCCAGGTACTGCTTCGGCACGAGCTGCGGGATGGCGGTGGTGTACCCGAGGCGGTGCGTGGTGAGCGCCACCGACAGCAGGGTCACCAGGGGATAGGTGTGCCAGATCTCCAGGTTGTCGGTCCAGACCAGCAGCCCGAGGACGAGCTGGACGGCGCCGGCGGCACAACCGCCGACGATCATGACCGTGCGGCGGTCGGACCGGTCGACCACCGCGCCGACCAGCGGTGCGACGAAGACCCCCGGCACGATCGCCAACATCATGAAGACGGCGAACTGCGCCAGCGAGCCGGTCGTCAGGTACACCCACAGCGGCAGGGCGAAGTCGGTGAGCGCGGTGCCGGTGAACGAGACGAGCTGGCTCAGCGCGACGGCGAGGAACCGTCCCAGCCCGGGCCGGGGCCCGGCGGCCGCCCGCGCCGGCACACCCCCGGCGCTGTCGACCGAGACCGACTGCAGCCACCAGCTCGGCCGGTCGCCGCCACCACCGCGGCGGTCCACGGTCACCATGTCCAGGGCGGTCGAGGTGGCGGCGGCGACCGTGTCGGGAATCCGGGTGAGGATCTCGGCCAGCTCGTCCGCGCGGTACCGCAGGAAGTAGTGCCCGGCCTCGTCGAGCACGACCAGTCCGGTCCGGTCGGTCAGGAAGTGCCACTCGCGGAACCGCTCGGCGTAGAAGTCCGTCGCGACGTCCCGCTCGCCGACCACGGAGATGATCGGCGCCCGCAGCCGGTCCGGCTCGTCGGCGAACAGCCGGGTGAAGTAGTCCTCGGCGAGGCGGGAGTCCCGGCGCAGGCTGCGGATCATGAACTTGACCTGCTCGGGTTCGAGGCCGGCCACGTCGCCGCCGGTGGCCCGCAGCCGGGTCTCGTACGCCCGGTCGCCGCCGAGCCGGTCGTAGCGGACCAGCCGGGACAGCGGGCCGGCGATCCGTCCCGCCGGGCGGGCGAACGGGAAGATCCCGCCGACGGCGACCGCGACCAGCGCACGACCGCCGGCCTCCAGGCGGCGGGCCGTCTCCACGGCGAGCGCGCCGCCGATGCCGCAGTGCCCGTACAGGACCAGCGGCCCGGCGACCCGCCGGGTGATCTCCTCGGCCAGCCGCCCGGCGACCACCTCGATCGGCTCGGTCACCTCGTCGGGCCGGGTCGGGTCGTGGCCGGGGATCGACACCGCGTACAGCGCCCGGTCCGCGGGGAGGGCGTCGGCGAGCGGCTGGTAGACCATCGGCTGCCCGCCGCCGTACGGCACACAGACGTACGTCACCGTCGGCGTGCCGTCGCGGGCCGGGGTGAGCCGGTGCAGCATCCCGGCCCCGGTGTCGGAGTCGGTGTCGGCTGCGGCGTCGGCCGGCCGGTCGACCAGCGCGGCGAACTCGCGCACCGTCGGGTGGCGGAACAGGTCCGCCACGCCGAACGCCGGTGCCGCCTCCGGCCCGCCCGGCAGCGCCCGCCGCAGCCGGCTGACCGCCTGGATCGCCGCGATGGAGTGCCCGCCGACGTCGAAGAAGCTGTCCTCGGGGCCGAGCGTCGGCACGCCGAGGACCTCCCGGAACACCTCCAACACCAGCCGCTCGGTCGGGGTGCGCGGCTGCCCGGTCGCCCCGGCCGTGCCGGCCGGGGCCGCCGTGCCGGCCGCCGGGGCCGGCAGCCGCCTGCGGTCCACCTTGCCGTTGCCGGTCAGCGGCAGCCGCGGCAGGGTCACGTAGTGGTGGGGCACCATGTAGCCGGCGAGCCGGGCCGCCAGGTACCCGCGCAGCTCGGCGGCGCCGGGCGCACTCCCGGGGCGGGGTACGACGTAGGCGACGAGCACCTGCTCGCCGTCCAGGCGGTGGACGGCGACGACGCACTCGGCGACGTCCGGATGGCGGCCCAGGTGCGCCTCGATCTCGCCCAGCTCGATCCGGTAGCCGCGGATCTTCACCTGGCTGTCCGCCCGGCCCAGGAACTCGATCACCCCGTCGGGCCGGTACCGGCCCAGGTCACCGGTGCGGTACAGCCGCTCGCCGATGATCGGGTGGTCGACGAAACTGGCCGCGGTCCGCTCCGGGTCCCGCCAGTAACCCCGGGCGACCCCGACCCCGCCGATGTACAGCTCGCCGGTGACCCCGACCGGCACCGGGTTGCCGTGCTGGTCCAGGATGTGGAAGCTCTGGTTCGCCAGCGGCGTGCCGTACGGGATCGACCGCCACCGCGGGTCGACCTCGCCGATCGGGTAGTAGATCGACCAGATCGACCCCTCGGTCGCGCCGCCGAGGCTGATCACCCGGGCCTGCGGGGCCACGGCGCGGATCCGGTCCGGTAGGTCCAGCGGGATCCAGTCGCCGGACAGCAGCACGAGCCGCAGCGAACCGAGGTCCGCCCCGTCCTGCTCGGCCTGCTCGACCAGCAACTCCATCAGCGCGGGAACCGAGTCCCAGACGGTGACCCGGTGGTCGCGTACCCAGCGGGCCCAGGCCGCGGGGTCCCGTGCCGCCGCCGGCTCCGGCATCACCAGCGTGCCCCCGGCGGCGAGCGTGCCGAAGATGTCGTAGACGGACAGGTCGAAGCTGAGCGCCGACACGGCGAGCACCTGGTCGTCGGGGCCCACCCCGAAACGTCGGTTGATGTCCCGGATCGTGTTGACCGCGGCCCGGTGCTCGATCATCACCCCCTTCGGCTCACCGGTCGAGCCCGAGGTGAAGATGACGTAGGCGAGGTCGTCCGGCCCGGCCGGGTCGCCGAGCTCCGCCCCGCCGGGACCGGTCTCGCCGTCCGACCCGACCGGCTCCGGTTCCCGGGCGTCGACGACCAGCGGCCGGACGTCCTCCGGCCACTCCAGCGCGGCGACGAGCCACGGCTGGGTGAGCGCGAGCCGGCAGCCGCCCCGGGCCAGCAGGTGCCGCCGCCGGGCATCCGGCAGGTCCGGATCCACCGGCAGGTACGCCGCTCCGGCCAACTGGATCGCCAGCGTCGCCACCACCTGCTCGGCGCCCCGCTCCATCACCACCGCGACCAGCTCCCCGGTCCGGGCGCCGGCGGCGACGAGCGTGCCGGCGAGCCGGCGGACCCGCCGGTCGAGCTCGGCGTAGCTGAGCTGGCCACGCGCGTCCCGCACCGCCACCGCGTCCGGGGTCCGGGCCGCCTGCGCGGCGACCAGCCGGTGCAGGCAGGTGGGCGGGCCCAGGTCCTGCGCGGTGTCGTTGCGGCGGGCGGCCTCCGCCAGCTCCCGCTCGGTCAGCATGTCCAGCCGGGACACCGGGGTGTCCGGTCGGGCCGCCGCCGAGGCCAGCAGGGTGGTCAGGTGTCCGGCGAGCCAGCCGATCCGCTCCGGCGTGAACAGGGCGCTGTTGTAGACGAACATGCACTCCAGCCCGTCCGACGACGGGAAGGCGTACAGCTCCAGGTCGTACCGGGTGGCCTGGAGGTCGAACGGGAACCGGCTGACGGTGAGCGGGCCGCCGTCCGGCGCCCGCGCGGGTGTCGGCTGCAGCACGAGGACGGTCTGGAACACCGGCGACCGACTCGGGTCGCGGACCGTCTCCAGCTCCTGGACCACCTGTTCGAAGGGGAGTTCCTGGTGTGACCAGGCGTCCAGCACGGTCTCCCGGACCCGCGCCACCACCTCGGTGAACGTCGGGTCGCCGTCGAGCGCGGCCCGGATCGGCAGCATGTTGACGAACATGCCGACCAGCCGTTCCAGCTCCGGCAGCGGACGCCCGGCGACCGGTGAGCCGACGGCGAAGTCGGTCTGACCGGTGTGCCGCCGCAGCAGCACCTGGTAGGCGGCCAGCAGCGCCATGTACAGGGTCGCGCCGACCCCCTCGGCCACGCGCGCCAACCCGTCCAGCACCGCCCGGTCCACCCGGAAGTGGTGGGAGGCGCCGGCGAAGGTCTGCTCCGCGCCACGGGGCCGGTCGACCGGCAGCTCCAGCGGGGCCACCCCGGAAAGCTGCCGCCGCCAGTACTCCCGGGCCGCCGCGAGGTTGCCGGCCGTCACCCGGGCGCGCTGCCACACCGCGTAGTCGCCGTACCGCACCGGCAGCTCGGGCAGCCGCGGCACGGTGCCCTCGGCCTCGGCCGCGTACAACGCGAGGAGGTCCTCGGTGATGATGTCGGTCGACACCCCGTCGCTGACCGTGTGGTGGGCACAGACCAGCAGCACGTGGTCGTCCTCGGCCAGCCGCAGCAGCGTGGCCCGCAGCAGCGGACCGGTCCGCAGGTCGAAGGGGCGGGCGGCCTCGGCCGCCACGAACCGCCGCGCGGCCTCCTCCCGCTGCTCCGGCGACCCGGCGGACGCCAGGTCGTGCACCCCGACCTCCACCGGGCGGACCGGGTCGACCTCGACCCGGGGCACCCCGTCCTCGTCGGACGGGAAGCGGAACCGCAGCACGTCGTGCCGGGCGGTCAGCGCCGTGACGGCCCGGCGCAACACCTCGACGTCGAGCGCGCCCCGCAGCCGCAGACAGAGCGGTACGGCGTACGCGCCGGTGCCGGGAGCGAACTGCTCCATGAACCAGAGCCGCTCCTGGGCGTACGACAGCGGGGGCGGGCCGGCGTCCTCCGGCCGGCGCGGGATGCGCGGCGCCGCCGGGCCGGACCGGCGCAGCCGCCGCCGGAGCAGTTCCCGCTTGTCCGCGGACAGGGTCACGTTTCCGGGGGAGAGGTGGGGTGCGGCGGTCACGTCGGCATCAGCCTCCCTCGGCGACGAGGCGACTCGCCTCCTGTTCGGACAGTTGCGCCAGCTCGGCGGCGAGCATCTCCTCGACCGCCGCGGCGAGCTGACTGACCGTGCGGTGGGTGAACAGGGTCCGCAGTGGAATGTCGAGCTCCGTGGTGGCGCCCAGTTCGGCCAGGACCCGGACGGCGAGCAGCGAGGTGCCGCCCAGCGCGAAGAAGTCGTCGTCCGCGCCGACCGTCTCGCGGCCCAGCACCTCGGCGAAGACCTCGGCGACCAGCCGTTCGCCGTCGGTGCGCGGCGGGCGGCTCGGCGCCTCGGCGGGGGCCGGCGCCGGCGTCGGGGCGGGCAGCGCGGCCCGGTCCAGCTTGCCGCTGGCCAGGACCGGGAAGGTCGCCAGGGCCACGAACGCGGACGGGATCATCGCCTCGGGCAGCCGGGCGCGCAGGTGCGCGCGCAGCGTCGGGGCGGGGTCGTCGTCGCCGGTCCAGTCGAGGTACGCGACCAGACCCCGGCCGGCGGGCAGGTCGTCCCGGAGGACGACCACGGCCCGGCGTACCCGCGGATGCTCGGCGAGCGCGGCCTCGACCTCACCCGGTTCGATCCGTACCCCGCCGAGCTTCACCTGGTCGTCGATCCGGCCGAGGAACTCCAGGTGCCCGTCCTCGCGCAGGCGCACCAGGTCACCGGTCCGGTACATCCGCCCACCCGGCCGGGCCCCGTACGGGTCGGGCAGGAAGCGTTCCGCCGTCAGCGCGGGACCGCGGTGGTAGTCCCGGGCCAGCCCGTCCCCGGCCAGGTACAGCTCGCCGGGGCAGCCGACCGGCACCGGCTGCCAGCGCTCGTCCAGCACGTACGCGGTGGTGTTGGCGACCGGCACGCCGATGGTGACCGGCGCGCCGGGGACGATCCGGGCCCGGGTCGACCAGATCGTGGTCTCGGTCGGGCCGTAGAAGTTCCACAGCTCACCCACCCGGTCGAGCAGCCGCTCGGCGAGCCCGGCCGGCAGCGCCTCGCCGCCGCTGATCACACGGGGCAGCCCGGCCGGCAGCCGGGGCAGCAGCGCCTCCAGCACCGACGGCGGTGCCTGGACCGTGGTCACCCCGGCCCGGCGCACCAGCTCCTCGACGCGGTCGACGGCGTGTACCGAACTCTCCGGCGCGACGACGACCGCGCCGCCGGTCAGCAACGGCGCGAACACCTCCAGGGCGGCGATGTCGAACGAGACGGAGGTGAGGAACAGGAACCGGTCCGTCGGGCCGAGTCGCAGGGTGCGGGCCACGTCGGTGACGACGTTCACCACCCCGCGGTGCGGGACGCGGACGCCCTTGGGCCGCCCGGTGGATCCGGAGGTGTAGATGAGGTACGCCAGGTCGTCCGGTCCGCCGGGGGCCGGCGGCGGCGCGTCCGCCGCCTCGGGCCGCCCGCGGCCGGGGTCGATGGTCAGCCGGTCCGGCCACCGGCCCGGGTCGTCGGTGAGCACGGCCGTGACCGCCGCGTCGGTGACGATCTCCCGCAGCCGGTGGTCCGGGTGTCCGGGCTCCAGCGGTACGTAGTGGCAGCCGGCCTTGAGCACGGCCAGCAGCGCCACGACGAGCTCGGCGTCGCGGGGCAGCAGCACCGCCACCGGTGTCCTCGGCCGCACCCCGCGCTCCCGCAGCCGCCACGCCAGCCCGTTCGCCCGCCGGTCCAGCTCCCGGTAGCTGAGTTGCTGTCCACCGGCGACCAGCGCCACCGCGTCCGGGGTCCGGGCCGCCTGCTCGGCGACCAGCTCGGGCAGCCGCCGGGCGGGGTAGGGCGCGGCGGTGTCGGCTCCGACGGACAGCACCAGGCGCCGCTCCGCCTCGTCCAGCAGCGTCAGCCGGGAGATCGGCCGGTCGGGGTCGGCGACGGCCCCGGCCAGCAGGGTCGCCAGGTGCGCGGCCAGCCGCTGGGCCGTACCCGCGTCGAACAGCGCCGCGCTGACCCCGACCTGCACCTCCAGCTCGTCGGGGTGCTGGTTGACGTCGAGTTCCACGTCCACCTTGACGGAGCGGACGGTCGGCTCCCACGGCGTCGAGGTCACCCCGGGCAGGGCCAGCAGACCGGTCTTGGCCGGTTGCAGGTTGAACATGGCCTGGAACAGCGGGGTACGGCTGGTGTCCCGGTCCGCGCCGACGTGCGTGATCAGTTGCTCCAGGGGGACGCCCTGGTCGGCGAACGCCTGCAGCGCGTCCTCGCGGACCCGTGCCAGCAGTTGGCGGAAGGTGGGGTCGCCGGCCAGGTCGGCGCGGAGCAGCACCGTGTCGGTGAAGCAGCCGACCAGGGCACGGAACTCGGGCCGGTCCCGCCCGGCCATCGGCGCGCCGACGAGGAAGGTGCGCTGCCCGCTGTGCCGCCACAGCAGCACCTGGTACGCGGCCAGGAGGGTCATGAAGACGGTGGCCCGCTCGGCCCTGGCCAGCTCGGCCACCGCCGCGGAGAGCGCCGGGCCGAGGCGGCGCGTGGCGGCCCAGCCGGCACCGGTGCGGACCCGTGGCCGCGGCCGGTCCGTCGGCAGCGCCAGGGGCGGCGCGGCGACGCGCTGGCGCAACCGGTCGAGCCGCCGGGCCTGCTCGGCGTCGTCGGGCCGGGACCGCTGCCAGGCGGCCACGTCCGCGTACTGCACCGGCAGCTCGGGCAGGTCCGGGTCCGCCCCGGCCAGCAGGGCGGCGTAGCCGCGCGACACCTCGTCGGCGATCAGCCCCAGCGACCACCCGTCCCCGACGGCGTGGTGCAGGACGAGGCAGAACAGGTGGTCGTCCTCGCCCAGCCGCAGCAGCGTGACCCGCAGCAGTGGCGCGCGCGACAGGTCGAACGGCGTGTTGACCTGCTCGTCCACCAGCGCCCGGGCCCGCGACTCGCGGTCGGTGACCGTCGCGCCCTCGACGGTCACGACGGTCACCGGCACGTCGAGGGCGGGCTCGACCACCTGCACCGGCCGGCCGTCGCGCATCGGCATCCCGGTGCGCAGCACCTCGTGCCGGGCGACCACGGTGGCGAGGGCGCGCCGCAGCAGCGCGACGTCGACCGGGCCGCGCAGCCGCTCCACCAGGTGCAGGTTGTACGCCGTGTCGGCCGGGTCGAAGCGCTGCAGGAACCACAGCCGTTCCTGCGCCCAGGACAGGGGCGCCTCCGCGCCGGCCGCCCGGCGCGGAATCGGAGCCGCCGTGGGCGGCGACGTGAGCAGGCGCGCCTCCAGCGCGGCGCGCTGCTGCGGCGTGAGCCGGGCCAGCCGGTGGGACAGGTCGGTCACGTCCCCATCGCCTCCCGCAGGCTGCGTGGTCGCATGTCGGTCCACACCCGCTCGATGTGGGCCAGACAGTCCTGCCGCGGCCCGGTGAAGCCGGCGTCGTGCCACCCGGCCGGATTGGCCTGGTCCGCCGGCCAGATCGAGTACTGCTCCTCGTCGTTGACGACGACCTTGTACGTCTGGTCGTCGGCGGTCTCGGTCTCGCTCATCCTGCCTCCCGTCGTGTTGCCCGCCGGGG
>Ga0310839_100570_pt1 | contig 20689 bp, 19 predicted proteins | sample SM_ome_7_FD_201305 | JGI IMG/M metagenome (GOLD analysis project Ga0310839, IMG submission 201305) | Sorghum-adapted microbial communities enriched on stacked mutant (SM) sorghum from Joint BioEnergy Institute, Emeryville, California... ...
CACCGGCGCCGCCGCCATCTTCGGCCTGATGGAGGACGCCGCCACCGCCGAGATCGCCCGTTGCCAGGTGTGGCAGTGGCTGTATCACGGCACGCCGCTGGCCGACGGGGGCCAGGTCACCGCCGACCTCGTCCGGTCGCTGCTCGCCGAGGAGGTGGCCGCACTCGCCGCGCAGCGTCCGGCCGCCGACCGGGAGCGGGTCGCCCGTGCCGCGGAGATCTTCGAACGGATCGCCCTCGTCGACGACCTCCCGGCCTTCTTCACCACCGAGGCGTACGCCCGGTACCTGGTGACCCGGCGGTGACTCCGGCCACCACCGCGCGGGGGCGTTCACCTCGCCGCGACGTGAGACCGCACGGTCGGTGGCCGGCGGAGGTGGACCACCCGTCGCCCGTCGCGGTTGCGGCGTGGCGACGTCGTGGCGCCCGCCCCGCCGCCGTGCGGCGGCTGCCGGTGTCGACTCACCAGGTCGGCCGTGACCAGCCCCGCGGTGTCGTACCGTTCGTGGTGTGCCCGGTCGTCGCAGGTCGGCGGCCCTGACCCGGCGGACGTGCCGGCCCCGGCCCGTGACGGCGTGCCCGGTGCCCGGGTGCGTGGGTGGGGTCGGCGCGCCGGCCCGAGGCGACCGGCCGGAGAGGATCGGTGGTGTGCGGATGGGACGGGTGACGAGTCGGCGCCGGGTGGTCCGGGTCGTCGACGGAGCGGTCAGTGAGCCGATCGACACCCTGGCGGCCGAGGAACCACTGGAGATCCGGGTGAACGGCCGGTCTCTGGCGATCACGATGCGGACACCGGGCGACGACTTCGACCTGGCGGCGGGGTTCCTGGTCGGTGAGGGAGTGGTCCGGGCCGGTACGGACGTCGCCACCATCCGCTACTGCGCGGGTGCCACGGCGGAGGGGGTCAACACCTACAACGTCGTCGACGTCGTGCTGGCCCCGGGGGTGGCGCCGCCGGAGCCGTCGCTTGCGCGGAGTGTCTACACCACCTCCTCCTGCGGACTGTGCGGCAAGGCGAGCCTCGAGGCGGTACGGACCGTGGCGCCGTGGTCGGTGCGCGAGGATCCGGTACGGCTGGAGCCCGCCGTGGTCAGCACCCTGCCCGAGACGCTGCGCAACGCGCAGCGGGTCTTCGACCGCACCGGCGGGCTGCACGCCGCGGGGCTCTTCTCCGCCGACGGTCGGCTGCACTGCCTGCGCGAGGACGTCGGCCGGCACAACGCGGTGGACAAGGTGGTCGGCTGGGCGTTGCGCACCGGTCGGCTGCCGCTGCGCGGCAGCGTGCTGATGGTCAGCGGTCGGGCCTCGTTCGAGTTGGTCCAGAAGGCGGTGATGGCCGGGATACCGGTGCTGGCCGCGGTCTCCGCGCCCTCCTCGCTCGCCGCCGAGCTGGCCGACGAGGTCGGGCTCACCCTCGTCGGGTTTCTGCGCGGACCGTCGATGAACGTCTACGCGGGAGCGCACCGGGTCACCGGCCGAACGGACCCGCCGCCGGCGGGGTGATCGACGGGCGGTCCCGCACCAGCTCCTGACCGGTCGCTGCACTAGGGTTGCTGGCCGTGGAAGTCATCAAACCGTGGCAGCTGCTCGTCTTCAGCGCCTGCTGCCTGCTGCCGCTGGCCGCGGTGACAGCGGGTGTGGTCTGGTTGGTCGTTCGCCGCCGTCGCTGACGGTGCGCCGCGTCCGGGTTCTGTGCCGGCTCAGGCCGTGGCAGGATGCGGCGGTGACCACCGACACCACCATCCGGCGGATCCGCGCCGCCGACGCCACGCTGACCCTGACCTCGGGTGGGACCGCGCTGGCCCACCATGACGTGGTGGTGGCGCAGCGTAGCCACAGCTTCCTCTTCGGCTGCACCGGGTTCGAGTTCGTCCCCCTCGCCAACGACGAGGCCGTCGCGTCGGACGACGGTCCGGAGCTGCCCGGTGAGAGCCGGCAGCCCTCGGCCGCCTCCCTGGCCGAACACTGGCTGGACCTGTTCAACTTCGCGACCCTGCCGTTCTACTGGGGCTGGTTCGAGCCGACCCGCGGCCGTCCGGACACCACGCGGCTGCGCAACACCGCGCGCTGGTTCACGCAGCGGGGGTGTGTGGTGAAGGGACACCCGCTCGCCTGGCACACCCTGGCGGCGGACTGGCTGCTGGGTCTGACCAACGAGGAGATCGTCCGGGCGCAGGTGGACCGGATCCACCGCGAGGTGACCGACTTCGGCGGCCTCATCGACATGTGGGACGTGATCAACGAGGTCGTCATCATGCCGACCGGTACGACAACGGACTCACCCGGATCTGCCGCGAGATGGGGCGGATCCCGCTGGTCCGGACGGTCTTCGACGCCGCCCGCGAGGCCAACCCACGGGCGACCCTGCTGCTCAACGACTTCGACATGTCCGCGGCGTACGAGTGCCTGATCGAGGGGGTGCTGGAGGCGGGAATCCGGGTCGACGCGCTGGGCCTGCAGAGCCACATGCACCAGGGGTACTGGGGTGAGGAGAAGACCCTCGCCATCCTCGACCGCTTCTCCCGGTACGGGCTGCCGATCCACTTCACCGAGACCACCCTCGTCTCCGGCGACCTCATGCCACCCGAGATCGTCGACCTGAACGACTACCAGGTGACGCGGTGGCCCAGCACACCGGAGGGGGAGGAGCGGCAGGCGGACGAGATCGTGCGGCACTACCGGACCCTGCTGTCGCATCCGTCGGTCCAGGCGATCACCTACTGGGGAATCGCCGACGGCGGCTGGCTCGGCGCGCCGGGGGGACTCGTCCGGGCCGACGGCAGCCTGAAGCCGTCGTACACGGCGCTGCACTCGCTGATCAAGGGTGACTGGTGGATGGCGCCGACGACCCTGCGCACGGACGCGGACGGCCGGGTCCGCTTCTCCGGCTTCCTCGGCGAGTACGAGGTCAGCGCCGCCGGGCGGACGGCGACGGTCCGGCTCGACCGACCGGGTTCCGCGACGATCGACATCTCCCTGTGACGGGGCCGGCAGCGTGGGCGCGGTGACCCGGTACGCCGTCCGCCCCGGTGGCGGCCCGCGGTCTCCGGACCGTGTCACACGGCCGGAAACCTCCTGGCCCGCGGGCGGACGGCGCGGCTATGGTGACCCGGCCGGCCGCGGGACTCCGGCGCGACTTCCGGAACCCGCCTGTGCAGCGATGCTTCGTTGTTCGTGCCCACACTCCCCGGCCGGCACCCGGACGCGGCGCCGAGAACGGACGGCCGAGGGAGGGACGGACGTATGTCGCGGTCGGACCAGGTCGCCTGCGAGGACCTCGTCATGTTCGTCAACGCGGCCATCGCGTCGACCGGTCAGCACGAGTTCCGGGCCGACGCCGCCCAACAGCGCCTGTCGCTGGCCTTCCTGCACGAGTACGTGCTCGGCAACTACCGCGACCTCTACGCGGCCACACTCGCACTGGAGATCAACCACTTCAACGCCGCGCTGGTGGTGACGAACCTGCTCCGCACCGCGCGCCTGGCCAGTCCGGCACAGCGGGCCAGGGAGGGGCGCCTGATCGCGGCGCGCCTGCGGTTGCTGCCGCCGCAGCGGGTCTACCGGGTGTTCCGTGAACTGCGCAGGTTGGGTGTGAACAACCGGCGGACCCGGGCGATCATCCGGGACTGGGTGGCCGGTCGGCCCGACCTGCCGTTCGACGCGGTCAAGTATCGCCGGTCGCTGTCCGTCGCGGCCCGGCACGCGCACCTGTCGCTGCCCGGCGAGATCGGTACCTTCCTGTTCGATTGGCGCCGTCCCGGGCGGTACGAGACGGAGATCCTGGAGCGGTGGCGTCGGGCGCACCACGACCAGCGGGCGCTTGCCGCCCTGCCGTACACGGTGGCCGAGGGGCTCGCCACCCTGCACGGCATCGACCGGGCCCGGCTGCTGACCCGGCACACCCCGCAGCTGACCCGGGCCGAGCGGCTGCGGCTGCAGGAGTCGGCCCGCCGACTCGACGTCGAGGACGTCGTGACCGTCGACCTGGGCCGGACGCCGTTGACCCGGCTCGCGCTCTACGTCCTGTCCCTGCCCCGCGCCGAGCGCGTACGCCGACGCGCCGCCCTCACCGAGGCGCTGCGGACCTCCGCCCGAAGGGCCGCGGGCCGGCGGGCGGGAAGCTGGGGCAGGGTGGTCGCGGTCCTCGACGACAGCTACTCGGCCTCCGGCTCGTCGGCCAAGCGACAGCGACCACTCGCGGTGGCGCTGGCGGCCCACTACCTGCTGGAGGTCCTCGCCGCGGACTACACCGGGCTCTGGCTGGCCCATCACGGCGACCCGCTGCTGGTCCGGCCGACCGGTCCGACCGGGCTCGGCGAGCGGATTCTCGACGGGCTCGAACGACGTCCCGACCGGCTCGTCGTCGTCTCCGACGGCTGGGACAACGATCCGCCCGGGTTGGCGGCCGAGGTGCTGCGGGTGTGGTTCGCGCGTCTGGACCCCGACCGACGGACCTCGGTGGTGCACCTCAACCCGGTGTACGACAGCGACACCTTCCAGGTACGTCGGCTCGCCCCCGACGTGCCCACGGTCGGCGTGCGCGACGCCGAGGATCTCGCCACGCTCGTCGAGCTGGCCCGGTTCGCCACCGGCAGCGCCACCCTCGCCGAGCTGCGCCGCGACCTCGACGACCGGGTCGACCGGTTCCTGGCCGATGCCGCCTCCGCCGGCGGGCCGCCGAGCGGCGACGGGTCGGCGGTACGGGCCGCCCCCGCCGTGGGGGACGCCGGCGGCGTGGTGGGGGACACCCCGGCCGTGGTCGGGGAGGCGGTGGGCACCGAGGTGGGCGTGCCGTACCCGGAGGCGCCGCGGTGAGGGCCGTGACGTGGGACGGGTGGAACCTCACCGGGCTGACCGCCGGACCGGGTCAGCGCTGGGGCGCCATCCGACTGGTGCCGCTGCTGCGCGACGCTCCCATCACCGATCTCCGCCTGCACGCCCGGCTGCACGACCCGGACGACCCGACCGTGGCGGTGCCCGGCCCCCGGACCGGCCACGTCGCGTACGTCCCGCACGCCTTCGTGGCCAGCTGGACCTCCGACGGCGGCCCGGTCGCGGCGTACGGCACCCAGCTGACCGACCCGGCCCGGGGCCGACCCGCCGGCGTCGGGCTGCACCTTCCGCGTCGGACGACCCGCCGAAAGGAGCGGAACCGGCTGCGCTTCCTGCCGCTGCACCTGGCCCTGGAGGGTTACCTCGCCCTCCACTGTGGCGGACCGTCGGTCGTCTGGGAGGAGTGGAACCGGCGGGCCGTGAACCGAGGTCTCTCGCCGTGGGCCGGGCAGGCGTACACCGGCGCCGAGGTCGCCGGACTGGCGGACGCGCTGCGGGTCTTCGAGATCCATCCGGGACAGTGCGGCATGCTGCTCTATGTCGCCGACGCGCTCGCCGCGGCTCTCGTCGTGCCGCATCCCGACGACTACCGGGTCCTGCACCCGACGCTGCTGCTGGACCTCTTCGGCGAGTTGGTGTACCACCACGCCCACCTGTACCCGGCGGTGGCCGAGTTCCACGTCGAGATCGACGCCGAGCGGGTGACCCGCGTCGCGGACCTGCGGGCCGAGGCCGCCCGGATCCGGGCCGCCTGGTCGGCGTTCGCTCTGAGCATGGCCGAGGGCCTGTTCGGCGCGCGACCGACGACCAGCACGCCGGTGTACCGGATGGGTCGGTTCACCCTTGCCCGGTTCCTGCCCGACTTCGATCCGCGGCAGGAGAACCACATCGGCGAGACGATCACCGACGAGGCCGGGCGGCTGGCGTACCTGAAGACGTTCCGGCTCTCCGCGGCGCAGGTGCGCCGGGGATACCTGCTCTCCCGGCTCGCCGCGCACGACTGGAACCTGGACGCCACCGCCGGCGCGCTCGGCACCGACCGGGAGTCGCTCGTCCGGCGGCTCGACCGGGCCGGCTTCGGAAACCTGCTCCGTCCGGAGATCATCGACGCGGCCCGCCGTGCGGCGCGCGAGCGTGACCGGCGGCTGCGGCGGTCACGCTGACCGGACGGTACCCGCTCCACGGCTGTCACACGCCACGCGACGTCGCCGCTGCTCGCCCGGCGGCCGGTCCTCGCCGCCGGGCGGCCGTGGTGGGGCGCCCCGTTGACCGGCGGGCCGGGGGCGTGGTGGGATGACCCGGCGTGAAGGATCTTCGATCCTTCTATCCGTCACCCCTGGGGGTCGTCAGGTGCTCGGATTCCGTCGTCCCGCGTCAGCCGCCGTGCTGGCGCTCAGCCTCGGTCTCGGCGCCACCGCCGCGGTCACCGGTACGACCGAACCCGCCGCGGCGAGCCTGCCCACCGCCGCGGTCGCGCTGGGAGACAGCGTCGTCAGCGGTGAGGGCGCCGGGGCGTACCTGCCGGTCGTCGACATCAACGGCACGGCGCAGAGCTTTCCCGGCTGGTCCGCGCCGAACAGCAACGCGTTCTTCTGCCATCGCTCGGCGAACGCCTCGCTGTTCCAGGCGGACCTCCCCGGCATCCAGGCGCGGTTCAACCTCGCCTGCTCCGGTGGGCAGCCGTACGACATCGTCAACGCCTCGGCGGGCCGGGCCAGGGGCCGGGCGGTGTCCGCGCAGCTCGACCAGCTCCGGGCGGTGGCGCGGACCCACGACATCGACCTGGTGCTGGTCGGGCTCGGCTCCAACAACAGCTCGTTCACCTTCGGCGACGTCGCCTCCAAGTGCGCCAACCGGTTCATCGCCGACGCCTGGACCGGCTGGTGGGAGTTCTGGGCCTACCTGAACGGCCCCGTCGAGCAGGCGCCGTGTGCCGCCGGTGACCTCGCCACCCCGGCCCAGCTCGCGGCGGCGACCGCCGAGACCACCGCGGCGGTCCGGCAGCTGCTGGCCACGCTCGCCGAGATCGACGCCGACGGCCAGCACCGGGTCGTGCTCCAGGACTACACCAACCCACTGCCGCTCGACTTCGCGGCACCGTTCCACGAGGAGGACGGCCGCGACGACAGCCGCGACAAGTTCCGGGCGCTCGGAGCCGAGCGGTACGCGGCGGGATGCCCGGTGCACCGGGCCAGCCTCGCGGCGGGACACCTCTTCTCCGCGGGCCTCGGCACGCTGGTGCAGTCGGTCCACAGCACGATGCGCAGCGAGTTCCCCAATGTGGACCTGGTCTACCTCAACGTCCAGCGGGCCTTCGACGGCGCCCGGCTCTGCGAGACGGCGAGCAGCCCGAGCGGCGCCCTCGCCACCCCGATCCGCCTCCAGAACGGTCCCACCGGCGTCCCCGTAACCAGCCTCTCCGGATACGACAAGATCGCCATCCAGCGGCTCGCCAACACCTGCGTGACGTACTTCCAGACCTGCCAGGAGTCGTGGCACCCGAACGCCGCCGGACACGCCGTGCTGGGGCGGTGCCTGGCGGGCGCGGCGGTCACACCGCACCGGGCGGTCGCCTGCGTCCGCTCCGGCGACGGGACGGTCACCGTGGGCTGACCCCCCCACGGGCCACCGCCCCCCGCGTCCGCCGGCGCGCAGGGCGCGGGAGGACGGGGCCCGGATCGGCGGGCGGATCCGGCGCGGCCTCAGCAGCAGCAGTCGCAGCCGAAGTCGCAGCTGGCGTCGCGGGTACACCAGCAGCGGTCGCAGAACTTCTTCGAGCGCTCGCTGCTCCAGCGGGGGTGCCAGATGCCGCAGGTGCAGGCGGTGAGGAGACACGCCCCACCGATGATCAGCCGGGCGGCGCGACCCTCGGGCCGGGGTCCCACCGACTGCGTCGACGGCGGCGCGGTGTGGGGGTCCGTGCCGTGACCGGCACCGGACCCGCGACGGTCGCCTGCCCGCGGTCCCGCCGCCGGGGCGGCGGCGAGGGCGAAGGTCCGGTCGATGGCGTATCCCACCTCCCGGTCCAACAGCGCCCGGACCAGCGACCGGTCCCGCAGCGCCACGTCGGCCAGGGCCAACCGCAGCCCGTGGTACGCGTCGTCGCAGAGCCGGCGTGCCTCGGCCAGGTCCGTTCCCGTTGCCCGCAACGGGTTGAACGCCCCACGGGCCGCGTCCTCCGCGTAGTCCTCCACCGCGTCGAGCAGGTGCGCGATGCGGCCGAAGAAGCGGCCGGCCTCGGCCAGAGGAGCGACGTTGCCGGGCATCCCGGCCAGGACCGCGGTGTGGGCGAAGGCGGCGGCGACCGCGGTCTCGGTCGGCTCGGTGGCCACCAGCACGGACACGCCGGGGGCGAGCGTCTCCTCGACCGTCGTCTGCCGGGCCACGGCCTCGGTCAGCACCGCCGTGTCGAAGCCGAGGTCCTGACCGGTCCGGGCGCCCGCCGTCGCCCACCGGTCGGCGGTCCGGGTCGCCAGCGCGGCGATCGAGGCCACCCGGAGCGCGCCGTCGCGGTCGGCGACGTGGTCACGCGTCTTTCCGGCGGCGAGCACCAGCGAGACCGCGGCGGCCAGCCGGGCGCCCGGGTCGGCCGAGGAGAGCACGGTCGCCGGTCGGAAGCCGCGGAGCGCGCAGGGCCGCGCCCGCCGGTACCGGACCGGGTCCGCGGTCTGCGCTTCCAGGAGTACGGAGACCAGCAGTCCGTCGTAGTTGGTGGTGAGCCGGGCCCGGTGCCCGTGCTCGTCGCGCAGGGTCAGGCAGAGCCCGCACAGGTGGCCGAGCCAGGCGGTGTGCAGCCGGTCGCACATCCGGTGCCGGCACGGTCGTACGATCCCGAACACGTCACCTCCCCAGGCTGTCCCGATCTTCGCGCCGAAGCGTATCGCCCGGCCGGCGCGGCGGAACCGGCGGCCGGTGCGGTACCGGCAGCACACGGCACACCGTGCCGGGCCGCGCTGACCGGCCCGGGGGACCGCGTCCGGTCACCCGGGCCGGCGCCCCGCGACCGTCACCGGCCGGGTGCGCGACGGGTCTCTCCGGTGACCGGGGTGGTCCCGCCCGACGCCGCCAGGCCGAGGCCGGCGATCGCCGCCGCCACGAGCTCCTCGGGCGTCAGTGAGACGTCGAGGGTGAGGACCTGCTCGTCGGGATCGGGGTGTTCGAGGGTGGCGAGCTGCGAGTCGAGCAGGCTCGTCGGCATGTAGTGCCCGGTCCGGCGGGCCATCCGCTCCCGGATCAGCCCCGCGGGGCCGTGGAGCAGGACGAAGTCCAGGCTCGGTGGCCCCTGCCGGAGGACGTCCCGGTAGGCGCGCCGCAACGCCGAGCAGGCCAGCACGGTCGAGGTTCCCTCGGCGGCACGGTCGGCCATCCAGGCGGCCAGGTCGTGCAGCCAGGGCCAACGGTGGGTGTCGTCGAGGGGGATGCCGGCTCGCATCAGCGCCACGTTGTCGGCGGGGTGGAACTCGTCCGCCTCGGCGAAGGTGAGCCCGGTCGCGGCGGCGATCCCGCGGGCGACGGTGGTCTTGCCCGATCCGGAGACCCCCATCACCACGACGTGCCGGGTCGGGCGCGCGACGGCGGCCGTGCCGTCACCAGTCATGGACGGTCCCGTCCTTGAGCCGGTTGTACGGCAGGTACGCCGGCACGTACGGGAAGCGGGCGGCGGCCTCCTCGTCCAGCTCGACACCGAGTCCGGGCTGGTCGCCCGGGTGCAGGTAGCCGTCGGTGAAGGTGAACGACTGCCGGAAGACCTCGTTGGTCAGCTCGCCGTGCCGCATGTACTCCTGGATCCCGAAGTTGTGGATCGCCAGGTCCAGGTGGAGCGCCGCCGCCATGCCGACCGGGGAGACGTCGGTCGGTCCGTGCATTCCGGACTTGATCTGGTACTGCGCCGCGTAGTCGAGCAGCTTGCGCATCGCGGTGATCCCGCCGGTGTGGGTGACCGAGGAGCGGACGTAGTCGATGAGCTGCTCGCGGATGAGGGTCTGGTAGTCCCACACCGTGTTGAAGACCTCGCCGATCGCCAGCGGGGTGGTGGTGTGCTGCCGGACCAGCCGCAGCGCCTCCTGGTTCTCGGCCGGGGTGCAGTCCTCCAGCCAGAACAGGTCGTACGGTTCGAGGGCCTTGCCGAGCCGGGCGGCCTGGATCGGGGTCAGCCGGTGGTGGGCGTCGTGCAGCAGCGGCAGCTCGGGGCCGAACTCGTTGCGGACCGCCTCGAAGACCCCGGGCAGGTGCCGCAGGTACGCGCGGGAGTCCCAGTCCTCCTCCACGGGCAGCGGGGTGCGCTGCGCCGGCTCGTAGTCGTACCGCTTCCCGTCCACGCTCGGCTGGGCGGCGACGCCGTAGACCGCCCGGAGGCCCGGCACCGAGGTCTGCACCCGGATCGACCGGAAGCCGAGCTCCAGGTGGTACCGGATCGAGTCGAACAGCTCCGGGAGGTCCCGTCCGGAGGCGTGCCCGTACGCCATGATCCCGTGCCGGGACGCCCCGCCGAGGAGCTGGTAGAGCGGCATGTTGGCGGCCTTGGCCTTGATGTCCCAGAGCGCCACGTCGACGGCGGCGATGGCGGCCATGGTCACCGGGCCACGCCGCCAGTACGCCGAGCGGTAGAGGAACTGCCAGGTGTCCTCGATTCGGTGTGGGTCGCGGCCGATCAGCAGCGGAGCGACGTGGTCGCGCAGGTACGACGCGACGGAGAGTTCCCGCCCGTTGAGGGTGCCGTCGCCCAGCCCGGTGATGCCCTCGTCAGTGGTGATCTTCAGGGTGACGAAGTTGCGGTCCGGACTGGTCACGATGACGTCCGCGGCGACGATCTTCACTGCGTGCCTTTCTCGGAGGGGTTGATGGATGGTGTCGCGGGGCCGGCGGCTCACCACTCGGCGAACGAGCCGTCGGGATGCCGCCAGATCGGTCCCCGCCAGCGGTGTCCGCGCTTGTCCGCCAGCCGGACCGCGTTCTCGTCGATCTCGATGCCGAGGCCGGGACCGGTGAGCCGGAGGATGTGCCCGTCGACGAAGGCCAGCGGCGCCCGGTCCACCACGTAGTCGAGCACCTCGGCGCCCTGGTTGTAGTGGATGCCGATGCTCTGCTCCTGGATCAGGTAGTTGGGGGTCGCGAAGCCGACCTGCAGGCAGGCGGCCAGCGCGATCGGCCCCAGTGGACAGTGTGGTGCCAACTGTACGTCGTACGTCTCCGCGAGCGCGGCGATCTTGCGTACCTCGGTGATGCCGCCGGCGTGGGACAGGTCCGGCTGGGCGACCGCGATGCCCGCCTGCAGCACCGGCAGGAACTCCTGTCGACTGTAGAGCCGTTCCCCGGTGGAGACCGGGATGCTGGTACTGCGCACGAACTCGCCGATCAGGTGCGAGTTCTCCGGCACCACCGGTTCTTCGAGGAAGAACGGTCGGTACGGCTCCAGCAGCGGCGCGACCCGGCGCGCGTTGGCCAGGGTGAACCGACCGTGGAAGTCGACCGCGACGTCCCGGTGCGGGCCGAGCACCTCCCGGGCGGCGGCGACCCGCCGGACCACCCCGTCGAGCTCGGCGACCGAGGCGATCCGGCTCATCCGGCCGGAGGCGTTCATCTTCACCGCGGTCAGCCCTGCCGCCACCTGTTCGGCGACGTGGTCGGCGACCTCGTCGGGCTCGTCGCCACCGACCCAACCGTAGACCCGGATCCGGTCCCGGACCGGACCGCCGAGCAGTTGGTGTACCGGCGCACCGAAGCGCCGGCCGGCGATGTCCCAGAGCGCCTGGTCGATTCCGGAGACCGCGCTGGCCAGGATCGGCCCACCCCGGTAGAACGAGCCCTTGGTCAGCACCTGCCAGTGGTCCTCGATCCGCAGCGCGTCCCGGCCGATGAGCAGTTCGCTGAGCTGCTCGATGGCGGTCCGGACGGTCTCCGAGCGGCCCTCGCAGGTCGCCTCGCCCCAGCCCACGAGCCCGCCGTCGGTCTCGACCCGGACGAACAGCCAGCGCGGCGGGACGAGAAAGGTCTCGACCCGGGCGATCGTCGTCATGCCCCGCTCACCCCTTGGTGGCCCCGGCGGTGAGGCCGGAGACGACGTACTTCTGCACGAAGAGCGCGATCAGCATGATCGGCAGCGTGACCACGGTGGACGCGGCCATCAGGCCACCCCAGTCGATGCTGGCGTAGCCGACGAAGTCGAAGATCGCGACCGGCAGGGTCTTGGTGTCGGCCCCGGAGAGCACCAGGGCGAACATGAAGTTGTTCCAGGAGAAGATGAAGGACAGGATGCCGGCGGTGGCGATCCCGGGCGCGGACAGCGGCAGCGCGATCCGCCGGAACGCGCCGATCGGGGTCAGCCCGTCCACCTGCGCGGACTCCTCCAGCTCCAGCGGCAGGCCGTCGAAGAAGCCCATCATGATGTAGACGATCAGGGGCAGCGAGACGAACATGTGGCTGAGGATCAGCACGGTGAAGCCGCCGACCAGCCGCAGGTTGCTGAAGACGTAGTACCAGGGCACCAGCAGCGAGACGCCGGGGATGACCCGGGCCATCAGCACCACCAGGGCCGACCTGCGCATGTTGAAGCGGCTCATCGAGTACGCCGCCGGCACACCGAGCAGCAGCGACAGCGCGGTGGCGGCGAACGCGACCCAGAGGCTGTTGCCGATGAAGTCGAGGTAGTTCGCCTGCTGCAACACCTTGGTGTAGTTGGCGATGGTCGGCGAGAAGCGGAACGTCTTGCTGGAGTCGTAGATGTCGACGTTGGTCTTGAACGAGGCGGCGATCATCCACAGCAGCGGCGCCACCAGCGACACCACCACGACGGCCAGCGCGACCGCCCGGAAGACCTTGTACGGGGTGATCCGGCCCATCACTGCGCGTCCTTCTTCTTGTTGCGGGAGGTCAGCAGCCACATCGAGCCGATGATGATCAGGAAGAAGAGGATGAGCACGGTGGAGGAGATGCCGTACTCGTTGTAGTCGAAGCTCAGGCCGTAGGCGTACACGTTCAGGGTTTCGACCTCGTGGAACGAGCCGCCGCCGCGACCCTTGGTGGCGTAGAGGATGTCGAACGTCTTCAGCGCGTCGATGCCGCGCAGCAGGATCGCGACGATCACCGTCGGCATGAGCAGCGGCAGGGTGACGTGCCAGAACCGCTGCCACGCGTTAGCGCCGTCGACCCGGGCCGCCTCGTCCGGCTCGCTGGACAGCGAGGTCAGCCCGGCGAGCAGGATCAGCGCCACCATCGGCGTCCACTGCCAGACGTCGATGAAGATGGTGGTCGGCAGGGCGGTGTGCCGTCCGGCCAGCCAGGGCTGCGGAGCGATCCCGAGCCAGCCCAGGATCTGGTTCGCCGCCCCGATGTTGGGGTCGAAGATGAGCCGCCACATCATGCCGACCGCGACCGGGGTCGCCACCAGCGGCATCAGGATCGCCACCCGCACCCACCGCTCGCCCCGGAACGGGCGCCACAGCAGCAGGGCGATCGCCATGCCGAGGACGACCTCGAAGAAGAGGGCAACCCCGGTGAACGCAACGGTTCGGGCCACCGCCGGCCAGAACCGGTCGGTGTCGGAGAGGACCTCGAGGTAGTTCTGGAAGCCGACGAAGTCGGCCTCCGCCCGGACCGAGCCCTCGGCGTCGGTGAGGCTGAGGTACAGCGTCCAGGCGAGAGGGAAGACGATCAGCGCGCCGACGAACGTCATGGCCGGCGCGGCGAAGAGCCACTTGCGGTGGTGGTTCGCCCAACGGCTCCAGGCGGGGTCGCCGTCGAGCGTGGGGGTGGTGGATCTGACTGCCATCTGAACTCCGGATTCGGCGGGGCCGTGAGAGGCGGTGCGGCAGGCCGGAACAGGGGTCGCCGGCCGGCGGACGGGCGATCCGGGCCGCGGCCGGCGCCGGACGTGCGGTCGCGGCGTGGCCGCGCGGGGCGACGTCGTGGGTGACGTGGCCGGTGGCGGCGGCGCGGGGTGCCGGTGGCTCCGGCCACCCCGCACCACCGGGGCCTACTTCTCGTCGTCCAGCAGCTTCTGGAAGGCCTCGTTGGCGGCGTCCGCCGAGGCGGAGACGTCCTTGCCGGTGATCGCGTCCACGATCGGCTGACCGACGATCTCACGGGACTCGGCCACCTTCACCACCAGCGGCCGGTCGTGTCCGACGCCGTTGGCGGTGCTGACCGAGATGGCGTCCGCCAGGTCCTTCGGGTACGTCGCGATCGCCTCCGGGTTCGACCACCCCGAGGTCCGCGCACCCGGAACCCCCGACTTCTGCTGCTCCAGCGCCTGCTCCTTGCCGGCCGCCCACTGGATGAACTTCCAGGCGTTGTCCTTGTTCTTGGAGGCGTCGTTGATGGCCAGGGCCCAGGACGGGATGTTGTACGGCTTCGAGCCGGCGGGCCCGGCCGGGAACGGTGCGAAGCCGACGGTGTCGGAGACCTTCGACTTTGCGGGGTCGGTGGCGTTCTTGTAGAGCGAGTTGGCCTCGGTGTAGAACGCCGCCTTGCCCTGGGTGAAGATCGCCATCGCCTCCGACCAGCTCATGTCGGTGCTGATGTTCTCCGGACCGTACTCGCGCAGCAGCCCGCCGTAGTAGGCGTACGCCTGCTTGGCCTGCTCGGTGTTGACCGAGGCCTTGCCGTTGGCGTCGACGAAGTCACCGCCGAAGCTGAACAGGAAGCTGGAGAACTGGGTGACGGCCGCCGCCTTGCCGGTGCGGGCGACGAATCCCGCCACGCCCGGGTTCTCGGCCTTGATCTTCGCCGCCGCCTCCCTGAGCTCGTCGAGGGTCTTCGGCGGGGCGCTGTAGCCCGCCTTCTCCAGCAGGTCCTTGCGGTAGTACAGGACCTCCTGCTCGGTGATGATCGGGATGCCGACGACCTTGCCCTCGTACGTGGTGGCCTGCAGCGGTCCGGCCTGGAAGTCGTCGAGGTCGAACTGCGTGTCCCCCTTCGCCCTGTCGGTCAGGTCGGCCAGGTACCGGTTCTTGGCGAAGAGCTTTCCCTCCTGCAGGGGGCGGTACATCATCACGTCGATGTCGCTGGAGCCGGCGTTCAGCTTGACGTTGTACTGGTCGGACAGCTGGTCCTCGCCGAGCTGGGTGACCTCGACCTTGAGCCCGGTCTGCCGCTCGAACTCGGGCAGAACCCGCTTGATGTTCTCGGTCCACACGTGGTTGACGAGCGTGACGCGCAGAGTATCCGACCCGCCGCTGTCGTCTCCGCCGCAGGCGGACAGACCGAGGGCGACGACCACGGCCAGTGAGGTTCCGATTATCGATCGACGCAACACGTCTATCTCCCCTTCTGTTGCGGCCAACCCGCCGTTGGGCGCCGCTGCGGATGCCGTACATCCGCTTAGTGCCGGATGCTAAGTCGATAAACCAGACTTAAGCAAGAGCAGGTCTCCACTGATAGGCTTTATTTATGACCCTGTCGTCGTCCGAGGACGTGTCTGCCCGACTCGGGATGGAGTCGGGACTCCACGCCCGACTGCTCGATCAGCTCGGCACCGCCATCTGCGGTGGCCAGCTCGCCCCCGGTTCCGTGCTCTACATCGACGATCTGGTCGAGCACTACGCCGTGTCCCGCTCGGTCGTCCGGGAGGTGTTGCGGGTGCTGGCCTCCATGGGGCTCGTGGAGTCCCGGCGCCGGGTCGGCACACTGATCCGGGCCGCCGGCGACTGGAACGTCTTCGACCCCCAGGTGATCCGGTGGCGGCTCGCCTCCTCCGACCGGATCGCCCAGCTGCGCTCCATCACCGAGCTCCGCGCCGCGGTCGAGCCGCAGGCCGCCTCGCTGGCCGCCCAGCGGGCCACCCCGGATCTGGCCAGTGACCTGGTCGGGCTCGCCGCCAAGATGTGGGCGGCGGGCACGGCCGGAGACGAGGCCGAGTTCCTCCGTCTCGACATCGAGTTCCACCGCCTGGTGCTCGTCGGCTCGAACAACGAGATGTTCGTCAAGCTGCACGAGCTCGTCGCGGAGGTCCTGGCCGGCCGCCACCACTACCACCTGATGCCGCACCATCCCCACGAGGCGGCGCTGCAACTGCACGCCGAGGTGGCCCACGCGATCCAGCACCGGGACGGCGAGCGCGCGCGGATGGCGATGGTGCGGATCACGGAGCAGGCCATGAGCGAGATGAGCGCGATCTGGGCCCGGGGCGGCACCGCGGGGACGTCCCCGGAGTGAGCCCGCCCCGCCGGCCGCCCGTGACGCACGGCGGTGTACCCGGGGTCACGGGCGGCGCCGGCGCCGGCCGCACGGTCCGACCCACGCGGGCGTGCGCTCGACCGGTGCCGTGGCGGTCAGCGCAGGCCCCGGTCACGGCAGGTGGAGGGCTTAGTCGGTGGAGGGCCTGGTCGGGGGAGAGCCGTCAGTGGAAGACCTTCAGACCCACGACGCCGCTCACGACCAGCAGCAGGCAGACCACCCGTGGCACACTCGCCGACTCGCCCAGCGCGACCATGCCCACCAGCGCGGTCCCGACGGCGCCGATCCCCACCCACACCGCGTACCCGGTTCCGACGGGAATGGTGCGCAGCGCGTAGCCGAGGCCGACCATGCTCAGCACGAGTGCCGTGGCGAAGACGACGGTGGGCACCGGGCGGCTGAAACCGGCACTGCGGTCCAGCGCGACCGCCCACACCGCCTCCAACAGGCCCGAGAGGATCAACACGGTCCAGGCCATGGCGGACCTCACCTCGACAGCGGTCGTGCGTGCCGGCCGGGTACGACACGTGCTCGTCCGGGGCGGACGCGCGGCCGCGCCGCCGGATGATCAGGATACCCGGACAGGGGACCACCGGGCGCGGTCACAGCCAGTTGCGGCGCTTGAAGGCCACGTAGAGTGCCGTGCACACGAGCAGCATCAGCAGCAGCGCGTACGGGTAACCGAGAATCCAGTGCAGTTCGGGCATGTGGTCGAAGTTCATCCCGTACACGGTCCCGATCAGGGTCGGGGCGAAGAGGATCGCCGCCCACGCGGAGATCTTCTTGATCTCCTCGTTCTGGGCGTAGCTCGCCTCGGTGAGGTGCTTGACCTCCTCGTTCTGCGCCTGCGAGACGAGTGTGGCGTTGAGGGTGAGGATGTCGGCCAGGATCTGCCGGAACTCGTTCACCCGCTCCGCCGCCGTGGTGGCGTGGTCGGTGACGTCGTTGAGGTAGCGCCGGAGCTCCTCGTCGGTCCCGTACTTCTCGAACCCGGCCTCGAGACCGTGCAGGATGTCCAGCAGCGGGCGGGTCGCCCGCTGGAACTCGATCACCTCCCGGGACAGCTCGTAGATGCGGCGACTGACCCGGGGGTCGCCGCCGAAGACCTCGGTCTCGATCTCGTCGATGTCGTTCTGCAGCCCGCCGACCACCGGGGCGTACCCGTCGACGACGCTGTCCAGGATCGCGTAGAGCACCGCCTCGGGGCCGCGCCGGAGCAGATCCGGGTCGTCCTCCATCCGCTGGCGGACGGCGGTCAGGTCGGGGGCCTGCCCGTGCCGTACGGTCAGCACGAAGTTCGCACCGACGAAGACGTGTACCTCGCCGAAGTCGACCTCCTCGGCCTCGTCGAGGTAGCGGGCGGCCCGGAGCACCACGAAGAGGGTGTCGCCGTACCGTTCGAGCTTCGGACGCTGGTGCGCGACGATGGCGTCCTCGACGGCGAGCTCGTGCAGGCCGAACTCCGCCGCTACCGTGAGCAGTTGGCGCTCGGTCGGCCGGTACAGGCCGATCCAGGCCATGGTGCCCGGTTGCTCCCGCAACCGCCGGCAGGTCTCCGACAGGCTGGGCGGGCCGTCGAGCCGGTACCCGTCCCGGTAGATCGCCGAGGTGACGACGCTCTCCTCGGCCGGCGGCACCGCCGGCTGCTCACCGCCGCGGGGGTCCATGGACAGCTCGGGCGGCGACTGCGGATAGCGGTCCTGGGAGCGGCGTAGGGCGCGTTTCGCCGGACGGAGGGCGCGCGAACGCCAGTCGGACATGAGAGCCTCCCCAACGAGACGCCGTCGACGTTCCGCCGAGCCCACGAAAGACCGGATCACGTACGGCCGGCGGCCGTCAGACCGTCAGCCCGCCTCACCTCCGCCCGCTCGGGGACGAACCGTCCCGCTGCCGCTACGCGCCGGGACACCTCCGGCACCTTCACCGTAGGTCGGTTGGCGGCCGTTCGCACCCGGAGTCGCCGACAACCGCCCGTGGACCGAGCCGCCGACGGCCGCGGTGGGCGATCGGCCCCGATCCGGCCACCACCCGCGGCAGGTGGCGAGGGGCATCCGGCGGTGCGGCGGTGCGGCTCAGCCGCCGGCGACGGAGGGGATCACCCGGATCTCGGCGTCGTCGCGGACCGGTGTGTCCGGCCCGCGCGCGTGCCGGCAGTTCTCGCCGTCGACGTAGACGTTGACGTAGCGGCGCAGCTCACCCCGCTCGTCCCGGATGCGCCGGGCCAGCCGGGGCCACCGCGTCTCCACCTCGTCAGGGACGGCGCGCAGGGTGCCGGCGTGGACGACGGCCAGCCGGCTCGCCCCGGCCACGTCCCCCGCAGTGCGGCGGGCACGACCACGGTGACCACGGGTCACACCTGCGCGGTCCGGACGCAGAGCACGTCGGGCAGGTGGGCGGCGACCAGCGAGCAGGAGTCTCCGTCGTCCCGGCTGGCGTAGACCTCGCCGGATCGGGTGCCGAGTTACACCCGGCCGGGGTGGCGTCGTCGACGCACATCGCGTCGCGGAGCACGACGGGGATGGTAGGGGTCGCTCGGCAGCCCGTCGGCGATCGAATCCCAGGTGACGCCCTCGTCCCGGGACCGGTAGACCCCGTGGTGGTTCTGTGCGTAGAGCCGGTCCGGGTCGGTGGTGTCCCGGGCGACCTTGGCACGCACTGGCCGAACTCCGGCCACTCGTCCGCGAGGCGCCGGACCACCCGGCGTCAGACCAGCTTGTCCTTGTAGTAGATGCTCGCCAGCCGGTTCGGCGCGTTGCGGGAGGCGAAGCCGAAGCAGAGCCGGGCCGTGGTCGCGTCGGCCGGGTTCGTCAGCTGCACCGCCATCCCCTCGGGCTCACGGAAGGAGAGCGAGTAGCCCGCCTGCGACCAGGCCCGCTGCACCACCGCACCGGTGCCGAGGTCCACCGTCGTGAGGTACGTGTTGCCGTGCTCCTCCTGGACCGAGTCGTAGGTGCCGTAGGCGCTCCCCTCCAGCATGTAGAGGTAGCGCCCGAAACTGGTGTAGCCCTGGAACGGCCGCTGGGCGGCGACCACGGCGGGCTGGTCGACGGTGGCCAGCGGGGTGTAGTTCCGGGCCTTGACCGCGGCCAGGTCGAAGACCGACACCCGCATCCGTCCGCCGAGTGAGTAGCGCATGAGGAGCAGCCCGTGGGTCGCGTCGACGGAGGGGGTGACCGTGGTGGCGCCGGCGATCGGTGTGTGCTTCTCCAGCGGTGAGGAGTTCGTCAGCACGGCGCGGTCGACGAAGGGGAAGCGGGCGAGGCGGGTGCCGCGGGCGCTCTCGCCGGACGGGGCCGCGTCCACCTCGGTCCAGAGGTACGTCACCGAACCCACCGGCTCGGCCCCGATCGACACACCGTGCCCGAATCCGAGCAGGTACATCTGACCGAGTTGGTTGCCGGCGAAGTCGAGCTGGGTGATGCAGAGGTCGCCCGCGGCACTGCGCGCGGCGCCGCTGACCGGCGCGGGCTCGGCGAGCTGTACGCCACCCTGGAGCACCTGGGCGACGTAGATCCGCCGGTTGACGTTGTCGAAGGCGAACGACTGCAGGACGGTCCCGTTGCGCAGCGGCTTCTCCCGGAACAGCGGATCGGAGCTGTCGGTGAGGTCGAAGCGTGGCGAGGTCGCGGGAAGTACGGCGGCGGTCTGTGCCGGTGACCCGGCGAGGACCGGCTCCGGTGCCTCCGGCCCGCCCTGCTGCTGCCCCCGCGCGGCGACCGCGGGGCCGCCCGAGGCCGCCACCCCCAGGGCCGCCGTACCACCGGCGACCAGGAAACGCCGTCGCGACACCGCGGCCATCGCCCCACCTCCGCAAGCGAAAATAGTTACATACTTGATTGCCCGTTTGAAAAAAGCTGCCACACCGTCCGCCGGAACCGCAAGACCGCCGATCGAAACGGCACCGGACGGGCCCGACCCGTCAGCCCGCCCGGTGCCGACGCCGGGCCCGTACGAGCACGAGCAGCACGCCCACGACGGCGACGACCACGAGGAGGCAGCAGAGGCCGGCGACGGCGAAGGCCACGCCGCCGCCGACGCGGTCGAGCAGACTCTCGCGCGGGGGCCCGGGATCACCGAGCGGGTTCACCGTCACGGGAGGCCGGTCGCTCAGGACAGCCGCCCCGGCGTCGACGACACCCGCGCCGTAGGTGTCGTCCGGCCCGGCGGGTCCGGCGTCCCGGGCGGTGTTGAGCAGTCGGTCGATGACCGACGCGGCGTTGAGATCCGGATGGCGGGACCGGACGAGGGCGGCCACTCCCGCCACGATCGCCGACGCCTGGAGGTCACCCGGCACCGGCAACGGGCCGTAGCCGGTGGTCGTGTTGAAGTTGGTGAGCCCGGTCAGCCCGAGCGTGGCTCCCGGGGCTGCGAGATCGATGCGGCCGAACGAACCTCGTCTGCCCTCCTCGTTGATTCCGCCGACGACGAGTACCCCGGTGGTCGCCGTGTCGGGAAGCCGATCGGCGCTCCTGGCGTCCATGATGACCACGACGTCGTTGGCCAGCGCGTACCGTATCCCGTCGATGGCCGTCACGTCGTCGGTGATGCTGAACCCACCGGACATGTCGATGACCTTGGCACCATGGTCGACGAGCCAGCGCAGCGCCGCAGAGACCCGCTTCTCCCCGACGGGATGGCTGATCGGCTGGATCTCGGCACGCGGTGCCACGCCCAGGGGACCGGCT
>Ga0310839_100589_pt1 | contig 20193 bp, 18 predicted proteins | sample SM_ome_7_FD_201305 | JGI IMG/M metagenome (GOLD analysis project Ga0310839, IMG submission 201305) | Sorghum-adapted microbial communities enriched on stacked mutant (SM) sorghum from Joint BioEnergy Institute, Emeryville, California... ...
GCGGCGGCCAGCGCGGCGACCCCTTCGGTCAGCCGGGCGGCGCGGCGGTGGATGGTCCGGCCGAACGGGAGCCGGTCCGACGGGTCGGCGCCGCTGATCAGCACGAGCCGCACGCCCGCCTCGGCGCACCGGCGGACCGCCCGCTCGGTGAGGGCGACCAGCCCAGCCACGTCGCACCCGGGGCGGAGCATGTCGTTGCCGCCGCCGTTGAGCGTGATCAGCGTGGGGGCGGGATCCAGCGCCAGGGCCGCCTCGAGCTGCTCGGTGACGATGGGTGCGAGCAGCCGCCCGCGCACGGCGAGGTTGGCGTAGTGCACCTGGCCGCCCCGGCCGGCCGCGAAGCCCGCCGCGACCCGGTCGGCCCACCCGCGGACCGCCCCGTCGGGGAGCTCGTCGCCGACCCCCTCGGTGAAGCTGTCGCCGATCGCCGCGTACCGCACCGCACCTCCTCGCGTCCCGACCGCCTGCCAGTTGACCACGGCGGGCGGCGGGGCTCGACCGCGGGCCCCGCCGATCGGGTCGGCGCCATCACGTCGGCGCCGTCGGGTCGGCGCCATCAAAGTCGGCGCCATCGGGTCGGCACCGTCAGGTGAGCGCCTCTCGGTGCGTCTCCCGGGCGGCGAGCACCGCGGTGAGCGAGACCGCCGAGATCGCCGCGTAGTAGCCGACGACCGCCCACACCGAGCCCGCCGCTGCGTACACCGTCGCGGCGATCAGCGGGAAGAGCCCGCCGATCACCCCGCCGACCTGGCGGCTCACGGCGAGCCCCGAGAACCGGCGGGCGGCGCCGCGGAACAGCTCGGCGAAGAAGCTGGCCTCCGTCGCGAAGATCATCGTCTGGATCACCGCGGGCGGGATCGCCATGGCCGTCACGATGAGCGCCGCGTTGCCGCTCGCGAGCATCGGGAAGAAGGCGAACGCGGTGTAGAGCGCGCCGACGACCAGCGACGCGGAGATCAGCAGGCGGCGGCCGACGACGTCGGACAGGCGCCCGAAGAGCGGGTTCATCGCGATGCCGACGATGTTGCCGATGAGCACCCCGTTCAGCATCACCGAGGTCGGGATCCCCAGCTCGCCAGAGCCGTGGACCAGCGCGTAGACGGTGAAGAGCTGCAGCATGCTCGTCTCGGTGATCACGCACAGGAACACCGTGAGGCACGCCTTGGGCTCCTCGCGCAGCGCCACGAGCAGCGGCGCCTTCGGCGGCGCCTCGGCGACGGCCCTGGTGAACACCGGCGACTCGTCGATCCGGGTGCGCACGTACACCCCGACCAGGACGAGCACGGCGCTGAGCAGGAACGGCACCCGCCAGCCCCAGGCCAGCGCCTGCTCGGTGGGCATGCTCGCCACCAGGGCGGCCGCGAGCGAGGCCAGCACCGATCCCAGCGCGCCGCCGATCTGGATCGTGCCCGCGTAGCCGCCGCGCTTGCCGTGTGGCGCGCTCTCGGCCGCCATGATCGTCGCGCCGACCGTCTCGCCGCCGAGCGCGAAGCCCTGGACGCACCGCAGCAGCGTGAGCAGGATCGGCGCGGCCACCCCGATCACCGCGTACGTGGGCAGCAGGCCGATCCCGGTGGTGGCGGCGCCCATCAGCACCAGCGTGACGAACATGATCGGCTTGCGGCCGATGCGGTCGCCGAAGTGGCCGAACACGAACCCGCCGAGCGGGCGCGCGACGTAGCCGACGGCGAACGTCGCGAGCACGGCGATCGTGCCCACCACCGGGTCGGCGTCCGGGTAGAACAGCTGGTTGAACACCACGGGGGCGATGAGCCCGAACAGCAGGAAGTCGAAGTACTCGATCGTGGTGCCGATGGTCCCCGAGAGCAGGACCCGGCGCCGCTGGACGCGGACCCGCGCGTCGTCGGCGGTGGTGCGGACGGGCACGGCTCAGTCCTCGTGCACGACGATCCCGCGGATGAGCTTGCCGTCGTCGAGGTCCTGGTAGCCCTGGTTGATCTCGTCGAGGGAGTACCTGCGCGTGATCAGCCCGTCGAGGTCGAGCCTGCCCTCGCGGTACAGGTCGAGCAGGCGCGGGATGTCGAGCAGCGGGTTGCACATGCCGAAGACGTGGCCCTGCACACGCCGCTGGTAGCCGACGAGCAGCCCGTTGGCCGCGAGCTGCACCTGCGTGTCGCTGCTGCGGCCGACCGAGGTGATCGTGACCTGGCCGCCCTTGCCGACGATCGCGGCCGCCTGCGAGACAACGTCCGAGGTCAGCACGCCGACGGTGCAGATGGCGTGGTCGGCGAGCTGGCCGCGGGTGGCCTGCACGACGAACTCGTGCGCCTCGGCCGCGTCGGCGAAGGCGTGGGTGGCGCCGAACTCGAGGGCCTTCTCGCGCTTGAACGCGACCGGGTCCACGGCGACGACGTGCCTCGCGCCCGCGAAGCGCGCGCCCTGCACGGCGTTCGACCCCACGCCGCCGATCCCGAAGATCACGACGGTGTCGCCCGCCCGCACGCCCGCCGCGTAGACCGCCGACCCCCAGCCGGTCGGCACCCCGCAGCCGGTGAGCGCGGCGACCTCGAACGGGATGTCGTGGTCGATCGGCACGCAGGACGCCTGTGAGACCACGGCGCGCTGCGAGAACGTGCCGAGCATGCAGAACCCGCCGAGGTCGGCGCCCCGGTCGTCGTGGAACCGGAACGTGCCGTCGGCGAGCATCCCGGTGACCATCTGGGCGCCCTGGTCGCAGAGGTTCTGCCGCCCGGAGGAGCAGTAGCGGCACGTGCCGCAGGCGGGGATGAACGAGCACACGACGTGATCGCCGGGCTTCACCCGCGTCACGTTCGGCCCGACCGCCTCGACGACGCCCGCGCCTTCGTGCCCGCCGACGATGGGCAGCCGGCACGGGGAGTCGCCGGTGCGCAGGTGCTCGTCGGAGTGGCACATGCCGGACACCGCGAACTTGATCCGCACCTCGCCCTCGCGCGGATCGTCGAGTTCGAGGTCGACCAGCTCCCAGGGTTTCCCGGTCTCCCGGATGACCGCTGCCTTCGTGCGCATGGCGCTCCCGTCGTCGTCGACCGGACGAGGTCACCGGGAACGCTAGGGATCACGCACGGTGCTGGGCGATCGACGCATGGCGGCGCGGCGGTACGTCATGCGTCGCAGGAAGGGCCGGGCGGGACCCGTTCCCGCCCGGCCCACCGTCACGACGAGCGGGTCAGGAGTCGACCTCGACGATCTGCGCGCCCTCGGCGGCGCGCTGCACCGACTCGCAGCCCTTGAGCGCCGACGCCTTCGTCTCGTACGCCTCACCGGTGGCGACGACCTGGCCGTTGGACGCCTTCAGTCGGAACCGGTACTTGCCCGCCCGGTCCTTGTACACCTCGAACTTGCCCGCCATGCCTGGTCCCCTTCACTTTCCGTGACGCTGGCGACGCGGAAGGTAGTAGAGGCGGCGGTGGGTCCCCGGCGACGCGCCGCACCCGGACGGGGGATGGGTCTAAGCCTGCGGCGTGACGCCTGCGAGGACGGTCGCGACGACCCGGTGCACCTCCTGCTCCGCGGGCGGGTGCTCGGCGCCCGCGAACAGCATGTGCGCGCTGCCGACCAGGGTCAGCGCGAGCGCGTCGACGTCGGCGCCCGCCGCGAGGCGGCCGAGCTCGCGCTCCGCCGCGAGGTAGCCGGCGATCATGCTCGTGGCCTGCGCGAGCAGCGGGATGCCGGTCAGCCCGGCCGCGCGCAGCCGGGCGCGCAGGCCGTCGCGGGCGGTGACGAGCCCGACGATCCCGACGGCGACCGGCCCGAACACGCGGGTCAGCGCGGCGGTGACGTTGCCGGTGACGGTGCCGGTGCCCGCCGAGGCGGGCAGGGGGTCGGCGTCGAGCCTGCGGATGCGGTCGTTCACCAGCTCGGTGAGGAAGACGTCGAAGTCGGCGAAGTGCCGGTGCAGCACCCCCTTGGCGACCCCGGCCTCGTCGGTGACCGCCCGGCTGGTCAGCGCGTTCGGCCCGGCGCGCAGCAGGATGCGCTCCGCGGCCGCGAACAGCTGCTCGCGCGGGTCGCGCAGGGCAACCCCGGTCGGCATTCGACCTCCTGTCGTCCACGAGTGGGCGCGTGCCCACTAGTGTGGGCGCATGCCCACTGTTCATGAGGACCCCCACCGCGCCCGCGACGTCGCGGAGTCGTTCGGCGTGGACCCCGAACGTTACGACCGGGCCCGCCCGCGCTACCCGGACGCCCTGGTCGAACGGGTCGTCGCCGCGAGCCCGGGCGGGCTCGTCCTCGACGTCGGCTGCGGCACCGGCATCGCCGCCCGGCGGTTCCAGGCCGCGGGCTGCACGGTGCTGGGCGTCGACCCGGACCCGCGGATGGCGGACCGGGCGCGCGGGCAGGGCCTCGCCGTGGACGTCGCGACGTTCGAGGAGTGGGACCCGGCCGGGCGCACGTTCGACGCGGTGGTGTCCGGGATGACGTGGCACTGGGTGGACCCGGTCGCCGGCGCGCGCAAGGCCGCGCAGGTGCTGCGGCCCGGGGGGCGGATCGCGCTGTTCTGGTACGTGCTGCAGCCGCCGCCCGACCTGGCCGAGGCGTTCACTGCCGTGTACCGACGCCTGTTGCCGGGCACGCCGCTCGCGAACGGGCCGTTCCCCGGCGTCGACGCCTATTCGGCGAACCTCACCAGGGCAGCCGACGGGATGGCCGAGGCGGGCGGCTTCGGCGAGCCGGAGCGGTGGCGGTTCGACTGGGACCGGGCCTACGACCGCGACGGCTGGCTGGAGTTCGTGCCCACGGCGGGCGGGTTCCACCTGATCCCCGCGGACACCCGGGAGGAGCTGCTCGCCGGGCTCGGCGCCGCCGTCGACGCGGCGGGCGGCGGCTTCACGATGCACCTCACCGCGATCGCGGTCAGCGCGGTGCGCGCCCCAGCGCCTCCGCGATGAGCCGGTCCGACAGCTCGCGCAGCCGCCTGCGCGCGTCGGGGTCGCCGGCCTGGGGATGCGGGTCGGCCGGATCGGGGCGGTTGCTGTCGAAGTAGCGGCCCGTGGTGGTGGCGAGGCCCTCGTCGAGGATGAGGCGCAGCGTCGCCCTGCCGCCTTCCTCCAGCGTGCTGAGCGGGGCGCCGAAGCCCTCCCGCACCATCGTCGTCGGCATGAGCGTGGCCGGGTGCAGCGCGTTGACGGTGACGCCGGTGCCGCGCAGCTCCTCGGCCAGGTCGATGGCGGCCATGATCTGCGCGAGCTTGCTCTGCCGGTAGGCGCGCATGCCGGAGTAGGACCGCTCGAGCAGCGGGTCGGAGAAGTCGATCGGCTCCTGCCCGATCGAGGCGACGTTGACCACGCGCGCGGGCGCCGACGCGACGAGCTTCGGCGCCAGCCGCTGCGCCAGGTGGTAGCCGGCCAGGTGGTTCACGGCGAACCGCAGCTCGATGCCGTCGGCGCTCACCTCCCGCCGGCGCGGGTCGGCGCCCGCGCCCACGCCCGCGTTGTTGACCAGCACGGCGAGCCGGTCGACCCGCTCGAGCACCTCGTCGGCGAGCCGGTCCACCTGCCGCAGCTCCGCGAGGTCCGCCTGCACGGTGTCGACACCCAGCTCGTCGCGCAGGGCGCGCAGCCGCTCCGGGTTGCGTCCGTGGGCGAGCACCCGGTGCCCGGCCTTCGCGAGCTCGGTGGTCACGTACCGGCCGAGCCCGTCGGTCGCGCCGGTCACGAGGATCGTCATGGCAGAAGAGATTAGTGATCAGGCGAGGCTGAACCGTTCGGCGTGCACCTGGCGGCGGGGGACGCCGAGCGCGCGGAGGCTGTCGAGCACCGCGTCGGTCATCGCGGGCGGGCCGCAGACGTAGACGTCCCGGTCGGCGATGTCCGGCACGAGCGCCCGCAGGTTCTCGGGCGCGAACGGGCGGAACGGCGGATCGCCCGCCCCCGTCCGCCCGGCCAGCAGGTGCAGCTGCGCGCCGCGCTCGTCCGCGAGCTTCGAAAGCTCACCCAGCAGCACGGCGTCGTCGGTGTCGCGCACCCGGTAGAGGACGACGGTGGGCCCGCTCGCCTCCTCCAGCATCGCGCGGATCGGGGTGATGCCCACGCCGCCCGCGATGTGGACCGCGGCCGGCCGCGTGCGCTGCACCGCGGTGAACGCGCCGTAGGGGCCCTCGAGGAATGCGGGCGTGCCGACCGGCAGCCGCCGCAACCCGGCGCTGGTCGTGCCGACGGCCTTCGCGGTGAGCCGCAGCGTGCGCCCGTCGGGCGCGGCGGACAGCGAGAACGGGTTGGCCTGCCACCAGCCGTTGTGGGCGGGGAAGCGCCAGATGAAGAACTGCCCGGCCCGCGCGCCGAGCCGGTCGAGGTCGCGCCCGGTGACGTGCACGGACACCACGTCGTCCGATTCCGGGACGACCGCGGCCACCCGGAACCGGTGCCGGGCGTTGCGCCAGATCGGCAGCGCGATCCGGCCGCCGACGAACGCGAGCAGCACCAGCGCCCACACCGTCCACCAGTAGGCGCGGGCGGCGGGCGAGGAGGCGAACGTGGTGCCCTCCAGCCCCTGGTGGACCAGCGCGAGCAGCACGGCGAGGTAGAGGCCGACGTGGAGGGCGTGCCAGGTCTCGTAGCTCATGCGCCTGCGCAGCCGCCGCAGCGAGGTCGCGGAGATCACGAGGATGATCGCGGCGGCGCACATCCCGAGCAGCGACGCGACCACCCCGGCGAGGCTCGCGAACGTCGCGAGCACGGGCATCGAGTAGAGCGTCGCGTAGCCGAGCACCACCAGCACCCCGTGGGTGAGCACGGTCCAGGCGAGCGTGAAGCCGATGACGCGGTGCCAGCGGGTGAGCCGGTCCATGCCGATCCGCCGGTCGAGGAACGGCAGCCGGGCCACCAGCACCAGCTGCAGCATCATGAGCGACGCCGCGTGCAGCGCGAAGAACTTCGCGGCGGTCAGCACGGCGTTCTTGCCCTCGCCCGCGGTGGCGAACAGCGCCTCGACGACCGCGAGGTGGACCAGGAACCCGCCGGCGAGCACGGCCTGCGCCACCACCGCGGGCGGGAGAGCCGTCTGCACGCCCGGGCTCCGAACCGCCACGGCACACCCCCATACCCTCGAACAACGAAGACCGTATTCCCCGGGCCGATGTCGCGCGGCGGCGGTCGGGCGTTCCAGCCCGCGCTAGCCCTGCCCGGCGAGCCAGCGGCCGACCTGCTGGAGGTGGGCCAGCACCTCCGGCGGGCCCTCGAGCTCGGCCCCCGGCCCGAGCGCCACGACGTCGCGCGCGAGGTGGTGCAGCGAGTCGGCCCCGAGCACGACGGTGCAGGACGCCGCGTCGACCGGCTGGATCCGGGCGAGGATCGACATCGGCAGCCGGGCCCGCACCTCTTCGGCGGGCGCCGGGACCCTGGCGCGCACCGAGTAGCGGTAGGGCGCGGAGGCGATCGCCTCCCGCACCTGCTCGACCGGGTCGCCCGCGGGCAACTCGCGGGGCGTGAACGGCAGGCGCACCGACTCGGGGCGGTCGATGCGGTCGACCCGGAACGTCCGCCAGTCCCCGGCCCGGGTGTCGAACGCGATCAGGTACCACAGGCCGTACGTCGTCACCACGCGGTGCGGCTCCACCCGCCGTTCGGTGACCGACCCGTCGCGGCGGCGGTAGTCGAACCGGACGATCTCCCGGTCCCGCACGGCCCCCGCCAGCACGGCGAGCACCCCCGGGTCGATCCGGGCGGCCCGGTGGTCGGGCACCGACACCACCGACGCGTCGACGGCCGCGACCCGCCTGCGCAGCCGCGCCGGCATCACCTGGGTGAGCTTCGCCAGCGCGCGGCCGGCCGTCTCGCCGTCGGCGACGGTGCCGAGCAGGCTCGTCGCGATCGCGACCGCCTCGTCGTCGTCCAGCAACAGCGGCGGCAGGTCCTCACCGGAGGTGAGCCGGTAGCCGCCCGCGGTGCCCGTGGTGCTCTCGACCGGGTAGCCGAGCTCGCGCAGCCGGCCCACGTCGCGCCGCACCGTCCGGTCGGTGACCCCGAGCCGTTCGGCGAGCTCCGTGCCCGCCCACTCCCGCCTGTTCTGCAGCAGGCTGAGCAGGCGCAGCAGGCGGGCCGGGGTGGACAGGGTCACGCCGGATCTCTACGGCACCGCCGCCCGGGCGGCAACCCGGGCGGCGGGCTCGCGGCTACTTCGGCTGGCAGACCACGTCCACCAGCGCGGGGGAGCCCGTCTCCAGCACGTGCGCCGCGGCCCGCCGCACCGCCTCCTCCACCGCCCCCGGGTCGGTGATCGGCCCCTCGGCGTGCCAGCCGAACCCGGTCGCCACGGCCGCGAAGTCGGGGGCCGGGTCGTCGATGGCCATGCCGATGTGGGCGCGCTCGGCGGGGGTGCCGCGCTGTGCGGCGAGCTTCTCCTGGTGCTCCCAGTCGTTGTAGTAGGCCCGGTTGTTGAACATCACCACCAGCAGGGGCAGCCGATAGCGGCTCGCCACCCACAGGGCGCCGACGTCGAACATCAGGTCGCCGTCGGGCTGCAGGTCCACGACGAGCCGCCCCGTCCCCTTGTGGGCGAGCGCGACCCCCAGCGAGATGCCGATCTGCGTGGCGGTGCCCAGCTGCTTCCCGGGGTGGCGGTGCGGGGCGTCGAAGTCCCACAGCCGCAGCGCCCACTCCGCGGCGGTGCCCGCGGTGAGCACCCAGTCGTGGTCGCGCACGACGTTCCAGACCGCCGCCGCGAGCTGCGCGGTGGCCACGGGCGTCTCCCCGGCGACGGCGGCGGCGTGCTGCGCCCAGCCCGCCCACACCTCGTCGTGCACCTCGGTGAGCCTGCGGGTCCAGGCCGCGCGCTCGGCGGCGCGCTCCGGGGTGTCGTGTGCCAGCAGGGTGCGGCACTCCTCGACGAGCAGCGGCAGCGCCACCGCGGTGTCGGCGACGACCGCGTGGGCGGCCGGGATCTGCTGGGCGTAGTCCTCGCTCCACGACGAGGTGCCGATGTCGCCGAAGCCGATCGAGAGCACCCGGCAGCCCGGCGCCAGCCGGGAGACGTTGCGCCGCGCCAGCCGGTCGGTGCGGTGGGTCGGCTTCACCATGTCCTTGACGTCGACGAACAACACGCAATCGGCCTCGTCGATCGCGTCGGTGTCGCTCACGCACAACGGGTGGCGGGTCGGGAAGTTGAGCCGCCAGTGCGTGTCGATCGCCCCGATGCCGACCAGCTCGGCGAGGTCGACGAGGTGCCCGAACGACGCGGGGTCGCGCCCCGGGTAGGCCAGCACCATCACCGGGCGCTTCGCCGCGCACAGCTCCCGGGCCAGCGCGCGCAGCGCGGCCGGGTCCGGCGCGACCGGGGCAGGCGCCGCGGCCAGCGCGGCGACCTCGTCCACCGGCACCGGCTCGTCGACCGGGTCCTCCTGCAGGCCCGCGTCGAGCGCGACGTAGGTCGGGCCTGCGGGCGGGGTGGTCGCGATCCGGTAGGCGCGGGCGAGCACGCCGGGCACCGCCTCGATCGAGCGCGGCTCGTGGTCCCACTTCGTGTACTCGCGCACCGCCTGGCCCTGCACGTTGGCCGAGTGGATCCAGTCGATGTAGGGCCTGCGCCGCTCGTGGTCGGCCGGGCCGGACCCGCCGAGGACGAGCACGGGGGTGCGGTCGGCGTAGGCGTAGTAGACGCCCATCGTGCCCTGCAGCAGCCCGACGAGGTCGTGCAGGACCACGCCCATCGCGCGCCCGGACGCCTTCGCGTAGCCGTGGGCCAGCGCGACGGCGATCTTCTCGTGCGGGCACTCGATGATCTGCATCTCGTCGCCCGCGTAGTTGACGAGCGAGTCGTGCAGGCCGCGGTAGGACGAGCCCGGGTTGAGCGCGATGTAGGGCAGGTCGAGCCGGCGCAGCGCGTCGACCATGACGTCGGAGCCCCAGACGGGTTTGTCGTAGGGAGCGTGGTTGGGCATGGCGTCAGCTCCAGTCGGGGTCGGCGGCCGGCAGCGTGATGGTGATCGTCTTCTCGCGCGTGTAGGACAGGAGCTCCTGGTGCGAGTTCTCCTTGCCCAGGCCGCTGTGCTTCCAGCCGCCGAAGGGGGAGCCGGGCGGGCGGCGCCCGGTGCCGTTGACGTACACGTAGCCGGCCTGCAGCTCGCCCGCGAGCCGGTGCGCCACCCGCAGGTCGCGGGTGTAGACGTTGGCGGTGAGCCCGTAGTCGGTGTCGTTGGCCCGCCGCACGGCGTCGTCGAGGTCGGTGAACCCCATGACGGCCATGACCGGCCCGAACACCTCCTCGCGGGCGATCGGCATGTCGTCGGTGACGTCGGTGAACACCGTGGGCTCGACGAAGTAGCCGCGCTCGGGCCCCGGCGGGCGGGACCCGCCGACGGCGACCGTCGCCCCGGAGGCCTTCGCGCGCTCGATGTGGTCGAGCACGCGCGCGTGGTGCTCGGCGAACGCGACCGGGCCGACGTCGTTGGCCTCGTCGCACGGGTCGCCGACGCGCAGCGCCCGCACCCGCTCCAGCAGCGCCTCGGTGAACTCCGCCCTGATCCGCTCGTGCACGTACAGCCGCGAGGTCGACCCGCAGGACTGCCCGTTGCTGCGGGCGATGTTCATGCTGGCGACGGCGTCGCGGGCGGCGGTGCGCGGGTCCACGTCGGGGCAGACGATCAGCGGGTTCTTGCCGCCGAGCTCGAGGGTGACGTGGGCGAGGTTGCGCGCCGCGGTGGTGAGGATCCGCCTGCCGGTCGGCACCGAGCCGGTGAACGCCACCCGTTGCACGCCGGGGTGCCCGACGAGCGCCTCGCCCAGCTCGGTCCCGGTGCCGGTCAGGACGGTCAGCACGCCCGGCGGGAGCACGGCCTCGGCGATCTCGGCGAGCGCGATCGCCGACAGCGACGTCTGCTCGCCGGGCTTCACGATCACCGCGTTGCCGGCGGCGAGCGCGGCGGCCGCCTTGCCGCAGGCGAACTTGAACGGGTGGTTGAACGGCACGATCCGCACGACCACCCCGTAGGGCTCACGCCGGGTGAACGAGACGGTCTCGGCACCGGTGGGGGTGCTCTCGCCGTGCGTCTGGCCGGCGAGGCCGGCGTAGTAGTGCAGCTCGCGGACCGTCGAGTCGATGTCGCCGCGCATGCCCGCGATCGGGTTGCCGCTGTCGAGGGTGTCCAGCACGGCGAGCCGGTCGGCGACCTCGGCGACGGCGGCGGCGAGGTCGCGCAGCAGCGCCGCCCGCTTCGTCCAGCCCAGCGCCCGCCACGGCCCCGAGGCCTCCTGCGCGGTCCGCACGGCGAGGTCGGCGTCGGCGGCCCCGGCGGCGGGCACGGTGCCGAGCAGCTCCTCGGTGGTCGGGTCGATGCAGTCCATCCGGGCGCCGGACGTGGCCTCGCGCCACCGCCCGCCGATCGACATCAGCGCGTGCACCGGTGGGGCGCCGCGCGCCACACGGCCCAGCACCCGGCTCACTGCTGCACCCTCCTCGTGTCCGGGCTGTGTGATGAGAGGGTTCGGATGCACCGCTGGTGGCCACCGGGTGATCGCCCTGCTCGCTCGACCGTCGAGGTCCGGCATGAGTTCTGCGGGGCCCGGTGGTCCCGGCCACGCCGACTGGCGACAGGGCTGAGCGCCAACGAGCGCCGATCAGTGAGCGACCGGCTGCCGTGTCCGGGAACCACCGGGTGCCTTCCCACTGCTGCAACAGCGGAAAGGCAACGATGAGTGTCCTGCACGACCCTCCCCGCCCGCGACCGACCGCGGGCATCGACTGGGCCAGCGACAACCACGCAGTCGCCGTCGTCAACAGCGACGGCGCGCAGCTCGACCGGTTCAACGTGGCCCACACCGCGACCGGGCTCGGGCAGCTGTGCCGGCGCCTCAAGCGCGCCGGTGTCACCGAAGTCGCGATCGAGCGCAGCGACGGCCCGATCATCGACGCCCTGCTCGACACCGGGTTCACGGTCTTCGTGATCCCACCGATCCAGGTCAAGAACCTGCGCAGCCGCTACGGCTCGGCCGGCAACAAAGACGACCGGTTCGACGCCTACGTACTGGCCGACACCGCCCGCACCGACCGACGGCGACTGCGCCCCCTCACCCCCGACAACCCGGCCACGGTGACCCTGCGCGCGACCTGTCGGGCCCGCAAGGACCTGGTCGGACACCGGGTGGCGCTGGCCAACCAACTGCGCGCTCACCTGCAGATCGCTTTCCCGGCCGCGGTCGGCCTGTTCGCCGACATCGACTCGAAGATCACCCTGGCGTTCCTGCGCCGCTTCCCCGGCCAGGACCGCGCCGACTGGCTCTCGCCCAAACGGCTGGCCGCCTGGCTGGCCAGTGTCGGCTACTGCGGGCGCACCGACCCGAGCGTGCTGCACGCCCGGCTGACCAGCGCGCCCCGCGGCCTGACCGGACCCGACGGCGAGGCCCGCGTTCAGATCACCCTCGCCCTCATCGCCGCGCTCGAGGCCATCCGCACCCAGATCGCAGCGCTGGAAGACCAGATCGAAGAACAACTCGCTCTGCACCCAGACGCAGACATCTTCACCAGCCTGCCCCGCAGCGGACAGATCCGCGCCGCTCGACTGCTCGCTGAGATCGGCGACGCCCGGGGCCGCTTCCCCACACCCGAAAGCCTGGTCTGCCTGGCCGGGGTCGCGCCCTCGACCCGACAAACGGGCAAGATCAAAATCGTCAGCTTCCGCTGGGCCGCGAACAAACAACTCCGCGACGCCATCTGCGACTTCGCCGGCGACTCCCGCCACGCCAGCCCCTGGGCCGCCCAGCTCTACAACCGCGCCCGCGCCCGCGGGCACGACCACCCACACGCCGTGCGCATCCTCGCCCGCGCCTGGCTGCACGTGATCTGGAAATGCTGGCAGACCAACACCCCCTACCACCCCGCCCGACACGGCGCCGCACAAGCCCTCAACCGAGATCAACACGCGACGGCTTGACACAGGGCTACTCATGCCGCGCCCGTGAGCAGCACGGCCAGCGGCAGCGCCACCAGCAGCGAGTCGATCCGGTCGAGCAGGCCGCCGAAGCCGGGCAGCCAGGCGCCCGCGTCCTTGCGGCCCGCCTCCCGCTTGAGCATCGACTCCAGCAGGTCGCCCAGCACCGATCCGGCGACCACGGCGACCAGCAGCGCCACGGACGGCCTGCCCAGCGCGAGCAGCACGGCCCCCGCCCCGAGCACCGCCCCGGCGACGCCGCCCCACGTCTTCGCGGGCGACAGCGGCGACAGCGGCCGGGCCCCCGGCCCGCGCCTGCCCAGCAGCCGGCCGCCGCACCACGCCCCGACGTCGGCGAACGCGACCGCCAGGCACACCGCGACGGCCACCGCTGGGTCGAGCGCCGCGAGCCCCGCGAGGCCGCCGCCGATCCACACGGTGCCGAATGCCCCGTACGCCGCGCGCCGCCCGCCCGTCCCGGTGTCCCCGGCGAGCAGGGCGGGCAGCGCGGCGCCGACGGCGAGCACCGGCAGCAGCAGGCCCAGCAGCGCGGGGCGCACCAGCACCACGCCCGGCACGGCGACGACCCGCAGCGCCAGCGCCGCCGCGTCGGCGCGGGGCAGGCCCGCGAGCCGGGCGAACTCGACGGCGGCGACCGCGCCGAGCCCGGCCGCGAGCACGGCCCCGCCCGCCCGCCCGCCCAGCAGCAGGGGGCCGAGGACGAGGGGTGCGGCGACGAGCCAGGTGCGCCAGCGGGCCGAGAGCTCGGGGTCGCGGGTGCCACCGACGGCGGCGCCGGACAGGCCGAGCGCGCCGAGGGTCAGGGTCACCGGGTCCATGGACCGAGCCTGTCGGGATCGGCCGCCCGGCCCATCCGGGCGACCACCGGATCGAGCTGCGTAGTCCTACCGAGCCGTCAGCCCGCGAGCGCCCGGTGGAGGGCCCGCAGGCGCAGCGCCGCTGTCAGCGCCGAGCCCGCGGCCAGCGCGATCAGCAGCGCGCCGGCGTGGGCGGGCAGCGCCGCGAGCACGACGAGGAGCAGGCAGCGCTCCGTCTTGCCGACCGGACCGCCGTTGATCCGCGCCGCGCCGCCGGCGGCGCCGGCCAGCGACACCCACGACGGGGCGCTGCCGACGAGCATCGCGAGCAGCACCACCCACGGCGGCGCGAGCGCGAAGCACCCGGCGAGCGCGGCCAGCTCGGCGGCGCGGTCGCCCAGCTCGTTGACCACGGCGCCCCACCGGGTGGTCGCGCCGGTCTCGCGGGCGAGCGCGCCGTCGAGGTTCGCCGCGGCCAGCCGCAGCGCGAGCAGCGCGGCGACCAGCACCGCGGCGACGGGCGGGTGGCGCACCGCCGCCAGCGCCAGCCCGGCGAGCGCGCCGAAGCCGACGCCCGCCGCGGTGACCGCCCCCGGCGCCACGCCGCGCGCCGCGAGCGCGCGGCGGGCTCCGCCGAGCCGGTCGGCGTACCAGGGCTTCAGGGCGTACAGGCCGCGGTTCACCGGCCCAGCTTCGCGGCGCGCGCGGGCGGGGACATCGGTGCGACTACGCAGGCCGCGATCCCACGATCTGGTACCGACGTCCCACGGGTTTGACTCCCCGACGATCCGGCCGCTAGCGTCACAGCCATGTCCGCCATCCGGGTGCTCGTACTTCTCAGGCGCGTCCACGCCTGAGCGAGCCCTCGGTCGTCGACGCGCCACCCTCGTTCCGTCACCCCGACGGTCGAGGGTTTTTTTCTGTCCGGATCTCGAACCCATGCGGAGCGATCAGCCGATGACCACCGCAACGCCCCGATCCGGCCCGGTCCCCGGGCCGCCGGCCCCGAAACCGGGGCCGCCTCCGGGTCGCCAGGGCCAGCCCGCCCCGGGCCAGGCCGCCACCGCGGGCCAGCCCGTACGGCGCATCGAGGAGGTGCCGATGACCGGCGCCCAGTCCCTCGTGCGGTCGCTCGAGGAGGTGGGCTGCGAGGTCGTCTTCGGCATCCCCGGCGGCACGATCCTCCCCGCGTACGACCCGCTGCTCGACTCCACGAGGGTGCGGCACGTCCTCGTGCGCCACGAGCAGGGCGCGGGCCACGCGGCCACCGGGTACGCGCAGGCCACCGGGAAGGTCGGCGTCTGCATGGCCACGTCCGGGCCGGGCGCGACGAACCTCGTCACGCCGCTCGCCGACGCGTACATGGACTCGATCCCGGTGGTCGCGATCACCGGGCAGCAGACGCGGCCGCTGATCGGGACCGACGCGTTCCAGGAGGCCGACATCACCGGCATCACGATGCCGATCACCAAGCACAACATGCTCGTCACCGACCCCGCGGAGATCCCGCGGGCGGTCATGGAGGCGTTCCACCTGGCGTCCACGGGCCGACCCGGCCCGGTGCTGGTGGACATCCCGAAGGACGTGCTGCAGGAGAGGACCGTCTTCTCCTGGCCGCCGGAGATGAAGCTGCCCGGCTACCGGCCGACGACCCGGCCGCACGGCAAGCAGATCCGCGAGGCGGCCAAGCTCATGTGCACGGCCAAGCAGCCCGTGTTCTACGTGGGCGGCGGCGTGCTCAAGGCCGAGGCCACGGCGGAGCTGCGCGAGCTCGCGGAGCTCACGGGCATCCCGGTCGTCACCACGCTGATGGCGCGCGGCGCGTTCCCCGACAGCCACCCCCAGCACGTGGGCATGCCGGGCATGCACGGCACGGTCGCCGCGGTCGCGGCGATGCAGAAGGCCGACCTGCTGGTCGCGCTGGGCGCCCGGTTCGACGACCGGGTCACCGGCCAGCTGTCGACGTTCGCGCCGAACGCCACCGTCGTGCACGCCGACATCGACCCGGCCGAGATCTCCAAGAACCGGCGGGCGGACGTGCCGATCGTGGGCGACTGCAAGGAGGTCATCTCCGAGCTGATCGACGCGGTGCGGGCGGAGAAGGCGAACGGCAGCGCCGACCTCACGGCGTGGTGGCGCCAGCTCGACGAGTACCGCTCGACCTACCCGCTCGGCTACGACTGGCCCGCCGACGGGTCGCTGTCGCCGCAGTACGTGATCGAGCGGATCGGCGGGATCGCCGGCCCGGACGCGGTCTACGTGGCAGGCGTCGGCCAGCACCAGATGTGGGCGGCCCAGTTCATCTCCTACGAGAAGCCGCGCTCGTGGCTGAACTCGGGTGGGCTGGGCACGATGGGCTTCGCCGTGCCGGCCGCGATGGGCGCGAAGATGGCCCGCCCGGACGCCGTGGTGTGGGCCATCGACGGTGACGGCTGCTTCCAGATGACCAACCAGGAGCTCGCCACCTGCGCGATCGAGAACATCCCGATCAAGGTGGCCGTCATCAACAACGGCAACCTGGGCATGGTCCGGCAGTGGCAGAACCTCTTCTACTCGGAGCGGTACTCCAACACCGACCTCGGCACGCACAAGCACCGGATCCCGGACTTCAAGCTGCTCGCCGAGGCGATGGGCTGCGTCGGCCTGCGCGCCGAGTCGAAGGAGGAGGTCGACAAGGTCATCAAGCAGGCCATGGAGATCGACGACCGCCCGGTCGTGATCGACTTCGTGGTCGGCGCCGACGCCCAGGTCTGGCCGATGGTCGCCGCGGGCACCGGCAACGACCAGATCATGGCGGCCCGGGACATCCGGCCGCTGTTCGACTCGGACGAGATCGTGGCCGACGACGCCACGGCCAGCTCGCGGATGACGAGGGAAGCATGACCCAGAGGCACACCCTGTCGGTGCTGGTCGAGGACAAGCCGGGCGTCCTCGCCCGGGTGTCCGGGCTGTTCTCCCGCCGGGGGTTCAACATCGAGTCGCTCGCGGTCGGGCCGACCGAGCACCCCGAGGTCTCGCGGATGACGATCGTCGTCGCCGTCGACGACTTCCCGCTCGAGCAGGTCACCAAGCAGCTCAACAAGCTCGTGCACGTCATCAAGATCGTCGAGCTCGAGCCGTCGGCCTCCGTGCAGCGCGAGCTGCTGCTGGTCAAGGTGCGCGCCGACCCGAGCGTCCGCAGCCAGGTGCTGGAGATCGTCGACCTGTTCCGCGCCAAGGCCGTGGACGTGACGCCAGAGGCCCTCACGATCGAGGCCACCGGCACCGCAGAGAAACTCGGTGCGCTGCTGAAGAACCTCGAGCCCTTCGGGATCCGGGAGATGGTGCAGTCCGGGATGGTGGCCGTCGGCCGCGGTCCCCGCTCCATCACCGCAGCAGCTGTTCGCTAACAGGAGAGGACGAACCACACCCGTCATGAGCGTGAACATCTACTACGACGACGACGCCGATCTGTCGATCATCCAAGGCCGCAAGGTCGCGGTGATCGGCTACGGCAGCCAGGGGCACGCGCACTCGCTGTCCCTGCGCGACTCCGGCGTCGACGTGCGCATCGGGCTGCCCGAGGGCTCGAAGTCCCGGCAGAAGGCACAGGACGAAGGGCTGCAGGTGGGCACGCCCGCCGAGGTCTCCGCGTGGGCCGACGTGATCATGGTCCTCGCGCCGGACACGAAGCAGCGCTTCATCTACGCCGACGACATCGCGCCGAACCTCAAGGAGGGCGACGCCCTCTTCTTCGGCCACGGCTTCAACATCCGCTACGAGCTCATCAAGCCGCCGGCCAACGTCGACGTCGCGATGGTCGCCCCGAAGGGCCCCGGCCACCTCGTGCGCCGCCAGTTCGTCGACGGCAAGGGCGTGCCCTGCCTGATCGCCGTCGAGCAGGACGCCAGCGGCAACGCCAAGGCCCTCGCCCTCTCCTACGCCGCGGCCATCGGCGGCGCCCGCGCGGGCGTCATCGAGACCACGTTCAAGGAGGAGACCGAGACCGACCTGTTCGGAGAGCAGGCCGTGCTCTGCGGCGGCACCGCCGCCCTCGTCCAGACCGGGTTCGAGGTGCTCACCGAGGCCGGCTACGCGCCCGAGGTGGCCTACTTCGAGTGCCTGCACGAGCTCAAGCTGATCGTCGACCTCATGTACGAGGGCGGCATCGCCAACGAGCGCTTCTCCATCTCCGACACCGCCGAGTACGGCGACCTCACCCGCGGCCCGCGGGTGATCACGCCCGCGGTGAAGGAGGAGATGCGCAAGATCCTGGCCGAGATCCAGGACGGCTCGTTCGCCCGCGAGTGGGTGGCCGAGGACGACGCGGGTCGGCCGAACTTCACCCGCCTCCAGAAGGAGGGGCAGAACCACCCGATCGAGCAGGTCGGGGAGAAGCTGCGCGGCCTGATGAGCTGGGTGGGCCAGAAGGCCACCTGAGCGGCCGCACCCCCACCACGGTTCGCGGAAAGCCACGTTCCCGTCGTCCCGGGAACGTGGCTTTCCCGCGTTCTGCGGGGCCTCCGGTCAGTCCGGTACGAGCTCGATCCAGTGCCGCACGTCGTCCGCCGTCTCGGATCCGGCCAGATCGGGGTGCTCGGCCGCGACGTGCGCCAGGACGAGGGCGATCACCTCGTCGTCGCTGCGCCCGCGCGCGGTGTACCCGCACTCGCACCGCACCTGACGGGTCATCGGACGCCTTCCGCCGTATCGTCCCCCGGGTGTAGCGCGGAGGTGAGCGCGGTGCAACACGTCGCCGGCGGCGCGCGGGTCCAGCTCTGCGGCAGCTTCGCCGTGGAGCTGGGCGGGAACGCCGTCGGCCCGGACCGGCTCAGCCGCCAGGCCCGCCTGCTGTTCGCCTACCTCGTCCTGCGCCGCCCCCACCCGGTCCCGCGCGCGGCGTTGATCGACGCGCTGTGGGCCGACACGCCACCGCCGTCGGCCGGTGCCGCGCTGACGGCCGTGATCTCGAAGCTGCGCGCGGTGATCGGCGCGGACGTCGTGGCGGGGCGCGGGCACCTGTCGGCCGTGCTGCCCGAACCTGCGGTGGTCGACGTCGAGCAGGCGATGGCGGCGCTGCACACGGCCGAGTCGGCCGTGGCGTCGGGAAACTGGCGGCGCGCCTGGTTCGCGGCCCTGACCGCGTACTTCGTCACGCGCCGGACGCTGCTGCCCGAGGCCACGCAGCCATGGGTGGAGGGCTGGCGCCGGCGGCTGTCCGATGCGGGCGTCCGCGCGCTGGAGAGCTACACGATCGCGTGCCTGCGCATCGGTGGCTCGGAGCTGCCCGCCGCCGAGCGGGCCGCCCGGGAGCTGGTGGCGACCGCGCCGCTGCGGGAGACCGGTCATCTGCTGCTGATGCGGACGCTCGCCGCCCGGGGCAACGCGGCCGAGGCGCTGGCGGTCTACGAGGAGCTGCGCGTCCTGCTCCGGGACGAGCTGGGCATCCCACCCGGCGCGGCGGTGCAGGGCTACCACCGCGAACTGCTGCGCTGACCGGCGCCGCAACGTTCGGCCAAGGCGCGGCCAACCCCCGGCCAACCTCGACGGCCGACGCTTGCGAACACCACTCCAGCGAACCCCGACGGGAACCGCCATGACCACCACGTCGACCACCGACCCGACCACCACCCCGCCCCACGGCCCGCCGCAGGGCCTCGACGACCTCCTCGCGCGGTTCGTCGGCGACCTCGGGGCGACCGTGGCGGCCGGCAACGTCGTCCTCGGCGACCGGCTGGGCCTCTACCGCGCCCTGGCCGGCGCAGGGCCGCTCACGTCGTCCGAGCTGGCGGCCCGCACCGCCACCTCCGAGCGGTACGTCCGCGAGTGGCTGCGCGGCCAGGCCGCGGGCGGCGCCGTCTCCTACCGCGAAGACAGCGACCGGTACTGGATGACGCCCGAGCAGGTGCTCGCCTTCGCCGACCCGGACGGGCTGGTCCTGCCGGGCGCGTTCCAACTGGCCGTCGCCTGCCTCGCCGACCTCCCGGCGATCACCGAGGCGTTCCGCACGGGCGGTGGGGTCGCCTGGGGCGACCACCATCCCGACGTCTTCACCGGGTGCGAGCGGTTCTTCCGGCCGAGCTATGCGGCGAACCTGGTGAGCTCGTGGATCCCGGCGATCGCCGGGTTGGGCGAGCGGCTGGCGTCGGGCGCGGCGGTGGCTGACGTCGGGTGCGGGCTGGGCGCCTCGACCCGGATCCTGGCCGACGCCTACCCGGCCTCGAGGGTCGTCGGCTTCGACAGCCATCCGGCGTCGATCGAGCTGGCCCGCTCCATCACCGCGGAGGCCGGGCTCGCCGACCGGTGCACGTTCCGCCTCGCGCGGGCGCAGGAGTTCCCCGGCACCGGGTACGGGCTCGTGACCACCTTCGACTGCCTGCACGACATGGGCGATCCGACCTCGGCCGCGCGCCGCGTCCGCTCGGCGCTCGCGCCCGACGGCGTGTGGATGGTCGTCGAGCCGTACGCCGGGGCGTCGGTCGCGGAGAACCTCACGCCGGTCGGGCGCGTCTACTACTCGTTCTCCAGCTTCCT
>Ga0310839_100616_pt1 | contig 19571 bp, 18 predicted proteins | sample SM_ome_7_FD_201305 | JGI IMG/M metagenome (GOLD analysis project Ga0310839, IMG submission 201305) | Sorghum-adapted microbial communities enriched on stacked mutant (SM) sorghum from Joint BioEnergy Institute, Emeryville, California... ...
GATCACCCAAAACGGAGTGAACCGACGGTTTCGTCCTCAACTGCTCGGCAGCCGTCACATTTTCCTTGCCATCCGCAACACTTTTTGCTTGTTTTAGTCTTCAAAAAAGAGGCCGTATCGGCCTCTCTCCTTACTTCCGTTCAGCGGGAACAGAAAAACCTTCTTTGTTGAGAATAAACAATTGTTATCTCAAGGGCGATCTTGCCATGCGAATGTACGTATGGCGTTTGCCGCGAATAGCGATGGAATATGCCATAATGTTCTCTGGAACGGCGATGCCATGATAGCCAGCGTCGCCGATATGGTGCATATCCGCTCCGGCCATTTTGCTCGCAAGCGCGATTTGGCGAATCGTATGCTCATCCGCTCCTTCCTGACTTGTGCCAATCGTCAGCATGACAAGCGCTCCATGTTCATGCGCCACCCGAACAAGCTTCTCCGTTTTGTCTAATGTTACCCCTGGCACGGTTCCTGGAGCTGGCATCAAAACGATGTCAGCGCCAGCGCGAATAAATCGCACCACCACTTCTTCCGATACGATACCGCTTCCCGCTTCGTCGGCAACGCCTGCTGCGTGCATTTTCCCGGCAATAATTAGAGCGTCTTCGCCTAAAACAGCCCGCGCCGTTTCGATGGCTTTCACAATCTCATCATTCGTCACGCCTGTTTTCGGGTTCCCGGTCAGACAAATAAAGTCAACTCCTAACCGCTTCGCTTGTTGCAGTGACTCTGCCGTTGCCATTCTCCCTTTTGGCAATGACGCCAACGCCTCGAGCTGCTTCGCGTTCGGGTCAACAGGTTCCAAATTGACGCCAACCGGGCGCCCTGTCAACTGTTTTAACCGCTCCACCATATGATCGGGCTCATTCACGTCCAAACCGTTCACAACTGGACGGAACACATCGAACCAATTCAATAACAGCAAATCCGCCCCAAACGCCGCCGCCAGTTCGGCGTTGGTGATCGCTGGATAAAGCGGCGCAAATTCTCCGATGACTTCGGCAACGATCACTCTACCTTCTGACGCCTGAATCGCTTGTTTCAACTGCTTCCCTTCCATCTTGCGGAAATCGGAGGCGCTGCAATCTAACAATCGTTTCATAAGCGCTCTTCCTTCCTAACGTTCGCATACAAGAACGATCTGTCCATTTCACTTTTGATTATTTTCTCATCGCATTGGCTAAAAATTCGACATCCGTGCCAATGATCACTTGCAAATCCGTTTGGTTGAGACGAAGCACCCCTTTCGCCCCTAAGCGCTTCAATTCAGCTTCGTTGACTTTTGACATGTCTTTTACTTTTAAGCGCAAGCGTGTGACACAATTATCAATTTGTGTGAGGTTTTCTTTTCCTCCCAATGCCTCTATATATTTTACCGCTAGCTCTTCATATTTTACGCCCGACTGCGCCGCTTTGCTGTCGGTAAACTCTCCCTCTACGTCATCTTCACGTCCCGGCGTTTTTAAATTGAGCTTCGTAATCAGGAAATAGAAAACAACGAAATAGATCACAGCATAGATGAGTCCTTGAACAATTAATAAATACGGTTTTTGTGCAATTCCATAGTTTAAGAAAAAGTCAATCGCACCGGCCGAGAACGTAAACCCGTGATGAATATCAAATGCCGTCGCCACCGCCAGCGATAAGCCAGTTAACACGGCATGAACGACATACAAGAGCGGCGATAAAAACATAAACAAAAATTCGATCGGCTCTGTAATACCGGTTAAAAACGATGTCAACGCTACGCCAAGGAGCGCACCGGCAATCGCTTTGCGCCGTTCCTTCTTCGCCGCGATGATCATCGCCAATGCCGCCGCCGGGAGACCGAACATCATGACCGGGAAGAAGCCAGCCATAAAAATCCCTGCATCCGGGTCACCGGCAAAAAATCGGCTTAAATCACCGGTTTTACCGTCATACTCACCAAACACAAACCAGACGAAACTGTTTAACACATGGTGCAGCCCAACAGGAATGAGCAACCGGTTTAAGAACCCAAAAATCCCAACGCCAACGGCCCCGGCGCCCACGATCCAATGACCGATCGCATTAATGCCGTCTTGAATCGGCGGCCAAATGTATCCGAAAACGAGAGCAAGCACGATCATAACAAGCGATGTTACGATCGGCACAAACCGCCGGCCACCGAAAAAGCCGAGCCAGTCCGGCAACTTGATATCATGATAACGATTGTATAAAAGCCCGGCGATCACCCCGGAGATGATACCGCCTAATACGGACATATTGATGTCTTTATCAATCGCGGCAGCGCCTTTCGTCAAAACAAAATAGCCGATCGCCCCAGCGAGCGCGGCAGCACCATTGCCATCTTTTGAAAAGCCGATGGCGACACCAATGGCGAAAATCAACGCCAAGTTGGAAAATACCGCATCACCCGCAGCAGCGATAAATGGAATATCTAATAAGTCGTCCTGACCAAGCCGGAGCAACAGTCCAGCCGCCGGCAAAACGGCAATCGGCAGCATAAACGCCTTTCCTAGACGCTGTAAAAATCCTAACATAAACATTCCCCCTTTTTATTTTCTTCGTTCCATTTCAACGATGAATTTGTATCGGTCACCGCGATACACTGATTTCACAACTTCCAGTGGCCGTCCGTCAGTAAGGTATGTGCGGCGTTCGAGCAACAGCACCGGAGCTCCTTCTTTCACTTGCAAGTGTTCGGCTTCCAGCTTACGGGCGACGGACGCTTCAATCACTTGAACGGCAGTGCCGATGGCTAATCCAACTTCCTTTTCCATAAATTCATACACGGAACCGTTTACAATCTCGCGCGTCAAATGAGGCGCCAATGCGCACGGAATATAGAGCGTCTCGAGCGCCATCGGCGAGCCGTCGGCTAAGCGGAGACGGCGAATTTCGTAAAGGGCGTCCCCTTCCTTAACAGCGAGCCATTCGGCCAGTTTCTTTGAAGCCGGCACCGTTTCAAAGCCAAGAACAACGGTGTCCGGCTCCATGCCACGCGCCCGCATATCTTCGGAAAAGCTCGTCAGTCCTTTAAGCGGCTGCTCAATTTTTTTCGCTGCGACAAACGTTCCTTTTCCACGCCGGCGAACAAGGTAGCCGTCGTTGACCAAATTGTTGACCGCCTGCCGAACGGTCATCCGGCTAATATCGTACGTTTCCGCCAACTCACGCTCAGACGCAATCATCTCCCCTGGCTGCCACTCTCCTTTTTCAATTTTCTCCTTCATATATTGCTCAAGCTGGTAATAAATTGGAACAGGAGATTGTTTATCAATCACGGGATTCCACCTGCCGCTGTTCGTTTGGAATAAGTGACAGCGCCTCTTGGTCGGCGATGATCGTGACATCCGGATGGAGATGAAGCGCCGAAGCCGGCAGCTCAGGTGAAACGATCCCTTCGAACAGCCGGGCGAGCGCGGAAGCTTTTTCCGCTCCTGATGCGAGCAGCACGATGCGTCGGCTTCGTAAAATGGTTGCGATCCCCATCGTAATGGCGTGGTGCGGCACGTCATCCAATGACGGGAAAAAGCGGGCGTTCGCCTCACGCGTTGATGCGGCAAGCTCAACGACATGGGTCATCGACGAAAACGGGGTCCCTGGCTCGTTAAAGCCGATATGGCCGTTGCGCCCGATGCCTAAGAGCTGTAAATCAACGCCTCCTAGCCCTTCAATCAGCTGCTCATAGCGGCGGCACTCCTCACCTAAATCAGCGGCCAAGCCGTCCGGCACGTGCGTCTCGTCAAGCGGAATGTCCAGATTCGAAAACAAATGCTCATTCATATAATAGCGATAGCTGTTCGGATGATCCGGACCAAGCCCGACATACTCATCCAAATTGACCGTGCGCACAAACTGGTACGATGTTCCGTGCTGCCGATGGTCGGCAACGAGTTCACGGTACACACCGAGCACCGTCGAACCGGTTGCTAACCCGAGAACGGCATTCGGTTTTTCTTTAACTTGTTGGATGATCATTCTCGCTGCTTGGCGACTCATATCTGCATAGTCCATAGCCTCAATGACTTTCATGACCATCCCTCCCTGCCCCTTGTGGTTCGCTTTGTTGACAGTAAGCAAGTGCGCCGCGGCAAAACGTCATCGCCACCTTGTATTGTTCATCAAGCACGACAACATCGGCGTCTTTCCCCGGACGCAAACTCCCCTTTCGATCAAGGACGCGAAGCTGTTTCGCCGGATTCCAGCTCGCCATACGGATCACTTCTTCAAGGGTGCAGCCGGTGCAATCGAGTACACGGCGAAGAGCATCAGCAAGCTTTAACACGCTTCCTGCCAGCGTGCCGTCGGCAAGACGCGCCTCTCCACCGCGAACAGTCACCTCCTGGCCACCGAGATCGTATTGCCCATCGCCGAGACATTTAGCGCGCATAGCGTCAGTGATTAAGATGAGCCCATCACTCCTTTTGTTCCGGTAAGCAAAACGAACCATCGGCGGCGCAACGTGCAGCCCATCGGCAATCAATTCGCACATCACTTCATCATGCATGAGCACCGCACCAGCAACCCCCGGTTCACGGTGGTGAATGCCGCGCATCCCGTTAAATAAGTGGGTGGCATGCGTCACCCCCGCAGCGACCGCCGCTTTCACCTCCTCGTAAACAGCGTCGGAATGGCCGATCGAGGCGACGACCCCCGTTTTCTTTAAATAAGCGACAAGATCAAGCCCCCCGTCCCGCTCTGGAGCGAGCGTCACAAGGCGGATATTGCCGCCGGCAACTTCTTGCCAACGCTGAAACAGTGAAATGTCCGGGTCAGCGAGGTGGCGTGGGTGCTGTGCCCCAGCGCGCTTCGGCGACAAAAACGGCCCTTCCAAATGAACACCGAGCACTTCAGCCGCCCCAGGATCGTTCTCCCGCTCCATATAACGCGCTACATTCATAAGTGCTGCTTCGATTTGTTCACTCGGCGCCGTCATGGTCGTCGCTAGGAAGCTTGTTGTTCCTTCCGCCGGTAAAGCGTTGGCCATCGCCTGGATCGCCACTGGCGTCGCATCCATCACATCAGCTCCGGCTGCCCCATGAATATGAACATCAATAAATCCGGGCACGATAGCAAATCGCGGGGACAGTTCGATCACTTCCGCCCCGGCATCAGCCGGGCATAACGACATCGGACCGACATCGGCCACTTTCTCTCCTTCGATCAACACATACCCTTGGTCAATTTTCCCTGTTTCTGCATACACGACAGCGTTTTTTAACAGCCACCGTTTCATGTCGATCCCTCTCTTTCTATCACAATCATAACATCATATATTCTAGTTGTCTATACCACTAAACCAAAAAAGAGGCGGCCATCCGCCTCCTTTCACGACGTTACATCTCTTTTGGGCCGTGAGCCGGCAAATAAAATGAAAACGTCGTTCCTTCGTTCAGTTTGCTATGGACGGTAATGCGCCCTTTATGCGTTTCCACGATGTTTTTGGCGATAGCCAAGCCGAGTCCGGTGCCCGAACGGCCGCGCGTCCGCGCTTTATCAGCTTTATAAAACCGTTCAAACACAAACGGCAAATCTTCCTCCGGAATGCCGGAGCCCGAGTCTTGGACGTGGATGGTCACGCCGTCGCCGCTTCGCTCGATAATTAGACGGACCGTACCGCCCGCTTCCGTATGGCGAATGGCGTTATCGATTAAGTTGGTTAACACTTGCTCGATCCGGTCTGGATCGAATGCGATTTCGATGTTCTCGTCGCGAAACTCGGCTGTCAGCTCGATCTGCTTTTCTTTCGCCAGCCCGTAAAACTTGCGGATCACCCGTTCCACGTAAGGGACGAGCTCCACTTGCTCATATTGCAGCTCGATATGGCCAGCCTCCATACGCGCGAGATCAAGCAAATCGTTAACAAGGCGGCCCATGCGCAGCGACTCGTCATAAATGACTTTTGCCATCTCTTTCTTCTCTTCCTCACTCGCAGCAATATCATCGATAATCGCCTCGCTGTATCCTTGCAACATAGCAATCGGCGTACGCAGTTCGTGCGAGACGTTGGCGATAAAATCTTTGCGCAGCTTATCAAGCCTCCGCTCCTCAGTCATGTCACGCAAAACAGCGACCGCACCACGCACCATCGTTTTGCCGTATAACGGCGTCATTAAAATGACCCATGTCCGCCCTTGTATCGTCACCTCGGTGGATTGCTCCTTTTCCTCCCGGACGACGCGAGCGAACAGCTCTTTCACTTGCGGCGGCAGCGGCGCCATCGTTTCCGCATCATTTCCTTGTTCGAAATACCATGCCTGTAAAAACCGCTCCGCCGGCGGGTTCGTAATTAATATTTCCCCCTCACGGCTAAATGTAATGACGCCGTCGGCCATGCTGCTTAAAATGCTGGCCAGTTGTTCTTTTTCCTGGTTTAATGCGTTAATGTTAAATTGAAGCCGCCGTCCCATTTGGTTAAACGCCATCGCCAGCCCGCCGATTTCATCATTCGTTAAAATCGGCACTTTAGTGTCAAAATGGCCGCGCGCCACTTCAAACGCGGCTTGGCGCATCTTCCTGAGCGGAGCGGTAATGCGCGTCGACAAGAAAAAGGCAAAAAACGTCGTCATCACAATGGCGATAAAGGCGGCGAGAAAAATGAGCTCTTTTGTATGTTCGGTTGCATCAGCGATCGCCTCGAGCGACTGGTAAATGAAAACGGCACCGCGGCTGCCGTCCGGCATCGACATCGGCACGCCGACGATGATCATATCGTGCTGCGGCTTTCCATTTTGTTCCCACTCCGTCGCATACAGACGCTTTTTCACCGTTTCTTGGTCAGTCAGCACGCGGCGCAAGTCTGAGTCTTCACGGATGGACGACAGTGGCATGTCTTTCAAGTCTGCCTCGCCAGGCGAATACCAATAATGCGACTCATCGGCGACAATGATCGCTTTTGAACGATTGTCGACAAGCGTCCAAGCAATCGAACGGGCAAGCTGCTCGTCACGATAATCGTGCATCACCTCTGCTACTTTCGTCGCCAGACGGGTTAAATCGTTTTCCGCTTCTTGTACATAGTACTCCTCGAAAAATTTAATAAGCAAAATGGTTAAAATAAACAACACGCATGAGACGAGCAGCAAAATGGTAAACCATAGTTTCCCAACGACACTGCGAAACAGCCACATCATTCGCTCACTGCCTCAAACTTGTAGCCGACGCCCCAAACGGTGACGATCATTTTTCCGGCTTGCGGCGACGCCTTATTGAGCTTTTCGCGCAACCGCTTAATATGAGTGTCGACGGTGCGCAAATCGCCAAAAAACTCGTAATGCCATACTTCTTTTAGCAGCTGCTCACGATCAAACACTTTATCTGGCGAGCGCGCTAAAAAGAGAAGCAACTCGTATTCTTTCGGCGTCAAGCTCACTTCTTTTCCATCGACCGTCACCCGATGGGCATCATTGTCAATCGTTAAGTGTGGAAACACCAACACATCTTTCGTCGTCGTCTCCACCGGTGCGTAGGTGGCATTCGCCGCACGGCGCAACAATGCTTTAACGCGCAAGACGACTTCGCGTGGACTGAACGGCTTGACGATGTAATCATCGGTGCCAACTTCAAACCCTTGAACGCGGTTCGATTCTTCTCCTTTCGCCGTCAGCATAATAATCGGTGTCGTTTTGTGCTCGCGAATTTCTTTGCACACCTCAATTCCATCTTTGCCCGGCAGCATTAAATCGAGCAAAATGACGTCATAGTCGTTCGCCAGCGCTTTCTCAAGCGCTACATTGCCGTCGCCAGCTTCATCGATCACATAGTTTTCCCGCTCTAAATACATTTTCAACAGCCGGCGAATCCGTTCTTCATCATCGACAACTAAAATGTGGATTGGTTTTTCTTGTTTTTCCATGTCAAACACCCTTCCTCACAAGATGGAAACAATCCCCACTTTCTAGTTTACTGAAAAAACGGATGCTCGCCAATAGAGCATCCGTTTGCCTTGCGATCAGGTCCCGGCGTACGAGTGCAGCCCGGCGATGACAAGGTTAACCGCCACTAAGTTAAACATGATAATAGCAAAACCGATGACGGCCAGCCACGCGGACTTTTCTCCATGCCAACCTTTTGAAAGCCGGAGATGCAAAAAGGCGGCGTAAAACAACCATGTGATGAGCGCCCACACTTCTTTCGGATCCCAACCCCAAAAGCGTGTCCACGCGATTTGCGCCCAAATCATAGCGAAAATGAGCGCCCCGAGTGTAAACACCGGAAATCCGATCGCTACGGCCCGATAGCCAATTTCGTCGGCCAAATCCAAATTGACGTTTTTCACAAGCGGCTGCAACGCCGCTGCAATACGTTTACGCAATACGAGGCGGAGCGCGATGTACAACACCGCCCCAGCCATCAGTGACCAAATGACGGTGTTCAACTTTTTTGCGTTAATGATCGCCGGCATCTCGACAAGCGGATCCAACCGGTCAGCACTTTCTTTGGCAAGCTCCCCCTTATGCGGTCCGACGAGCGCTGGCATATGATACTCAACTTCCGATGATTGGTTGTTTTTGTCAATCCACGTAAATTTCGCCTCATATCCGGAAAGCCCAAACGCCGTTGAAACGATGACAAAGCCGAGTGTCGTCACTAAGCCAAACATGACGACTTCAAGCCAAAACGTACGCTTGGACGGTTTCGACTGATCAACAACCCGGATTAAATAAATGAGCCCAGCGACAAAGCTGATGGCCAAAATCGCCTCCCCCGCCGCTGCGGTCGTGACGTGAATGTGCAGCCAATCGCTTTGCAAAGCGGGAATCAGCGGCGAGATTTCGCGCGGAAACATACTCGCATAGGCGATAATAAGCAACGCAATCGGAAGCGCAAACAATCCAAGCACGCTCAACCGATAAATGAAATACACGATAATGAAAGCACCAACAAGCATCATGCCAAAAAACGTCGTAAACTCAAACAAATTGCTCACCGGAGCGTGCCCAGCGGCAATCCAGCGCGTCACAAAATAGCCGAATTGGGCAAGAAAGCCAATGATCGTCACGGCAATGCCAAACTGTGACCAGCGGTCTTTTCCTTGCTGCTCCTTCCGCTTATCGCGAATGGCGCCGCCAAAAAGAAACGTGCCGATTAAATATAAAACAAACGAAATATATAGCAATGTGCTGCTAAGCTGTACCATGCGCTTGTCCTCCCTGTCCGGCTTGTTTTCTTTCTTCGAGCCGATCGGCCGGCATCGTTAAGCCGGTGCCATCGAGCAGGCGATGCAGCTCCTTTTTTAAGCCGAACCAGTTTTTGTTCGTATGTGCGGCAATCCATAACTCGCCATTCACTCGTTGCACCCAAATACGGCGATGGTTCCAATACATTCCTTGAACCAACCCGAACATGAAAATCGCGCCACCCACTCCTAAAATCCAAAGCGTGAAATCGCGGCGGACGGTCAAACCAGAGACGTTGCGCGTTTCAAGTTCTGCAAACGCCATTTTATATTTGTTATCGCCAAACGGTTCAAGCGTTTGTTGAATGGCGACGAAACTGACCTCCCCTTCCGGTCGGTCAGGTGCATACATTTTAAAGACGAATGCCGGATTATTCGGCACGCGTGATTTCGTCGACGGATTCCCATCTTCATCAAATTCAAAGTCAGGAAAATAGCTTAATAGCTCAACACGGTATCCGTTCCCAAGATTGTATGTTTCTTTTGGGTCATACAAGTCGATCGCTACCGTGCCCAACGTTTTTCCCGACTGCTTATCCGTCAGCTGGAACGACATCGTTTTCGGCTCGTTCAGCCGAAAATCAACTTGATAAAGCGCGTAATGGTCGAACTTCAGCGGTTCGTTGACGCGAATCGGATATTCTTTCACTTTTTCCAGTTCCGGTTTGGCACCGGCGACCGTTGGGCCGACGCGCTTATACAAGACGACATTCGTCTGATAGTTTTCTGCGATCATTCCATCGCCGACACGGTCGATGGCAGCGTTAAACACTTCATTATCTTCGCCTTTTTTGTACGTATCAAAAATAAACTTTTCGCTTTTTAAAAAATATTGACCGTTAGTTCCGGGGATTTCTTTCGTTTCCCCTTCGCGAACCCACATCACTTCATCAATGTACATGCCCGGCACTGAGCGGAGCATCGCCCCGATTAAGAAAATGATCAGGCCGACATGATTCACATACGGCCCCCAGCGGGAAAAGCGCCCTTTTTCGGCCAACAGATGACCGTCTTCTTCCCGGACGCGGTAGCGCTGCTTAGCCAGCCGCTCTTTTAACAGAGCAACCGCTTGGTCCATATCACTAATGCGCGAGACGCCAAACAGCCGTTGCCGCTCCAAAAAGTGTGGATGTCGTTTCACTCCTTGCCGTTTCAAGGCGCGGTAAAGCGGCACGACGCGGTCTAAGCTGCAAATGACGAGTGAAACGCCGATCAAGGCGATGAGCAAAATGTACCACCATGAGCCGTACAAATTGTTAAAACCGAGCTCGTAATATAGTTTTCCCGCCCAGCCATACTGCTCTTCGTAATAATCAGCCGGATTAACGTTTGGCGGAATATACATTTCTTGCGGAAAAATGGTGCCGATCACCGAAGCGATGAGCGTGATGACGATGAGCGCCACCCCGACTTTGACCGACGAGAAAAACGCCCAAATTTGATCGACAATCGTTCGTTTGTATGTTTGTGACCGGCGCGCGCTTCCTTCGTAGCGCATATCTAAAAGCGATTTTTCTCCCTGTTCCTCAAGCGGCTTACCGCACGATTCGCAAAACACCGTGCCGTGCGGGTTAACGTGGCCGCATTCACATTTCACTTGTTCCATGGCGCAAAACTCCTCACGGTTTAATGCTTTCTAGATGCTGCTTAATATCTTCTTTTGTCATTGTGCCGGTAATGATTTTTTTCACTTTACCGTTTTTGTCAATCAAAAACGTCGTCGGCAGCGGCCCGACGCCATATGCGTTCAACACTTGATCTTGGCGGTCGATGACGATTGGAAACGTTAATCCGAACCGTTCTGCAAACTTTTCGACGTTTAGCTTCGGCTCACCGACATTGACAGCTAAAATTTCGACTCCTTGCTTTTGATAAATCGGGTACAACTCGTTCATGTACGGCATTTCCCGTTCGCACGGTTTGCACCACGTTCCCCAAAAGTTTAAAAAGACGCCTTTGCCTCGATAGTCTGAGAGGCGATGTTCACGCCCTTCAAGGTCAGACAGCACAAAATCGGGCGCTGTTGAACCGACAGCGACCGCCGTTTTCTCAGTGAAAAAGTTGGCGTAAATCGTATAACCGAGTGCGGCCAACAGCAAGAGCAAAATGACTGTTCTCATCACTAAGCGCTGTTGTTTTTTCATCGCTCAAACTCCTTCAGTTTCTCACTCCCCTTACGGTCGATGCCGTAGGGGGTCTACGTGACAGTTCATAATCTTCCATTTTCCATTATAGCAAAGTCTATTTTTACCCTATCCATGAGGATATGAACGTTGTGTGACAAAGTTTGTCACTATTTCTTTCCCCCGGATTGGGCCATCGTCCGCAACAGCTTCACTTCATGCGGTGACAGTTCACGATATTCGCCGGGGCGAAGCCCTTTTAAATCAAGAAACGCATACCGTTCCCGCTTCAGCTTCAGCACTTCACAGCCGATCGCCTCAAACATGCGGCGCACTTGCCGATTCCGTCCTTCATGAATGCTAATCTCGACAATCGCTGTCCGCTTTTTCCGATCAGCTGAGAGCAGCTTCACTTTTGCTGGCGCCGTTATGCCGTCTTCCAACAGCACCCCTTTCTCAAGCTGTTTCAGCTGCTCGCGTGTCGGGATGCCTTTCACTTTAGCGACGTACACCTTCTCAATCTCATAGCGCGGATGCATCAGCAAATTAGCAAAATCGCCGTCATTCGTCAACAAGAGCAGACCGGACGTATCGTAGTCAAGCCGTCCGATCGGGTAAATGCGCTGGTGGATGTCTTTAAAAAAGTCGGTCACCACTTTGCGCCCCTTCTCATCTTTAACGCTCGAGATGACGCCGCGCGGCTTGTAAAGCAAATAATAGACCGGCTCCTCGCGCTCGACCGGAATGCCGTCAACTTCCACATCGTCACGCGGTCCGACTTTGACACCAAGTTCGGTGACGACGCGGCCATTGACCTTCACCCGCCCTTGCAAAATCATTTCTTCCGCCTTGCGCCTTGACGCAATACCGGCGCGGGCAATCACTTTTTGTAACCGTTCCATTTCCTTCTCACCTCTTTCATCATCTTACCCTTTCCGTTCGACAGATACAAGCATGTCGCTTTTATTTTTATCATCCCAAACTGAGAATCCTCGCTTCCAAGCGTGAACACAGATGCGAGAGCGTTCGACAAGATCAGTAGCTCCTTCTCTCCCGGTTGGCAGGAAAACAAAAAAATGAGCGCTGTCAGCGCCCAAATACAAACAAGACGATGAAAAAGGAGACAATAAAGCTAAGAATGTCCGCCAAAATGCCGACTTTTAACGCGTCACCCATTTTTTTGACGCCGACGGCGCCAAAATAGACGGTAAGCACATAAAGCGTCGTCTCGGTGCTGCCTTGGATAGTCGAAGCGAGGCGCCCGATAAACGAGTCAGGGCCGTACGTGGCAATTAAATCGGTCGTCATGCCGAGTGCCGCCGTTCCAGAAATGGTGCGAATCGCGGCAAGCGGAACGACTTCAGCCGGCAATCCAATCGCCTCAACGAGCGGCTTGATCACCTCCATGAGCGCCTCAAGTGCTCCCGACGCACGAAAAATGGCGACCGACACTAACATGCCGACTAAATACGGAATGAGCGAAAACGCAATTTCAATCCCTTCTTTGCCCCCCTCGACAAACGCCTCATATGTAGGCACTTTTTTCGCCGTGCCATAGAGCAAAATAAAGGCGATGAGCCCCGGAATAAGCCAAACTGAAAGAAGTTGGACGATAGCCATTATGGCTTCCTGCCTTTCCGCGTTCGTTTCCAATAATAATACCGATCAATCAACACCGCCCCGATCGTCGAAATCGTTGAAGCGACGACCGTCGTGCCGATAATTTCGCCTGGTGATGCTGAACCGTACGTCATGCGAATCGAAATGACGGTCGCCGGAATAAGCGTAATGCTTGACGTATTAATGGCTAAAAACGTCACCATTGACCGGCTTGCTTCGTCGCCACCGCCGTTGAGTTGCTTCAGCTGCTCCATCGCTTTAATCCCCATCGGCGTCGCCGCATTGCCAAGACCGAACATATTGGCGACCATGTTTGAGACGATATAGCCGAGCGCCGGATGGCCGGGCGGCACTTCCGGGAACAGGCGACGCACAAGCGGCATAAACAGGCGCGCGACTTTATGAAGCAAACCGGCCTGCTCAGCGATGGCCATCAGTCCGAGCCAAAACACTAAAATGCTGATCATACCGATGCTGATCGTCACCGCTTCTTTGGCGCTTTCGAACACCGCCTTATTCACTTCCTCCATCGTGCCATTGGCCGCAGCAAAGACGATACCGATAAGCGCCATCATCACCCAAATGAGGTTAACCATCGCTTCTCACACCTAAAAATCGAAATGCTTGCGAAAAGAGCCCCCGGCTGCGTTCGTCCTTCTCCGGCTCATAGAAAAGCGGCACCGCATCGACCGCCTGTTTGCGCAAATAAAGCACCGCTTTCCCGACTGCCGTCGGAGCGCGGTTTGGGTTTTCCTTCCATTCATCGCGCGGCTTCAGCAAATACACTTTCACCCGCAGCTCTCCCATCTCCTTTTCAGTCACCGGATATCGCAAATCGCGGGCTGCCTGCAACCGCCCCTTGTAAAACGGGTCGGAAATTCTCTTCACGATGCGCTTGCCGCTGACTTTGGCAATACGGTAGTTGGAAAAGCCATACTCATACATGGCGATATGATCGTTCCAGTCATCCGAAGCGTCCAATGTCACAGCGACCAAATCAATCCCGTCTTTCGACGCTGTCGTCACAAGTGTGCGGTGTGCCCGTTTCGTATAGCCGGTTTTGCCGCCGGTGCAATATTCATAAAGGCTTGTCAGCAACTTATTTTTATTCCGCCATACACGCGCTCCGTCTTCGCCCGGCGGGGCAGGGGCGCGGTATACTTTCGTTCCGGAAATGCGGCGAAACTCTTTATTTTTCATTGCATATTGCATCAACAACGCCATGTCGTAAGCGGTCGAATAATGGCTTTCCGCATCGTCCAAGCCGTGCGGATTGGCAAATTCCGTATCGCGCATCCCGATCTCGGCCGCCTTTTCGTTCATTAAAAACACAAACCCCTCGACACTGCCGCCGACATGTTCGGCGATGGCGACTGCGGCGTCATTGCCGGAACGAAGCATCAGTCCGTATACAAGATCGCGCAGTTTCATTTTCTCCCCTTGGCGTAAGTAAATCGATGACCCCTCCGTCCGGACGGCGCGGGCACTAACTGTCACCGTATCATCAAGCTTCCCGGACTCAATCGCCAAAATGGCGGTCATAATTTTCGTAATGCTGGCGATGCGCCGTTTTGTATGAGCATCTTTAGCAAACAAAATCCGTCCGGAATGTTGCTCTATTAAAATCGCGCTTTTTGCGCTCACCCCGTTCATGGCGTGCAGCTTTCCTGGAAGACATGACATGATCCCTGCAGTGAGCGCAATGAGCCAAACGAGTCGCTTCCACCTCTTCATCCGATATCGGCGAGGATCCCCCTCCTTCCGTAAGCAGGGAGGAATCGCCTGTTCCTCCTTTCCAATTAGGCTGAAATGAGCGCAACAGAGGGAACATCGCGACGGAAACAGGCTGGACATGGAGGCCATGCTTTGTACAAGTGTATGCGTCGATCGGACAAATATGATGAAAAATATGGCTACAGAAGCTAGCATAGGCCCCCTATCAATTGCATTATGTTTTCAGCGAAACCTCTCTAGGCAAGGGAGGCGGCTTTTGCCCGCTCAAAAAAAACAGGCGGGGAGACCCCTGCCTGTTTAAAATGGTTGCCAACGCAGCTTTCGTGCCTCGGCGAAGCGCGCTTCGACATTGCGCCAGTTGACGACGTTCCACCAATGTTCGATATACGCTCCCCGATCGTTTTTATATTGCAAGTAGTACGCATGCTCCCACACATCAAGCACAAGAAGTGGAATCGTATCCCATTGCGTCATGAGCTGGTGCTTTTCCGTCTGCAAAATTTCAAGCCGATGAGCCCGCGGCACCCAAACGAGCAACGCCCAGCCAACCCCTTCGACGCTTTTCGCCGCTTCGGTAAAGTGGCGTCGGAATGCAGCAAAGCTGCCGAAGTCGCGTTCAATTTGCGCCCGCAGCTCCCCGCGCGGCTCGCCGCCGCCTTGCGGATGCATGTTATGCCAAAAAATTGTATGCAAATAGTGGCCTGAACCGTTGAACGCCGCCTCTCGCTCCCAATGTTTCAGCAGTTCAAAATTGTTCGTACGGCGCGCCTCTGCCATCATGCGCTCCGCCTTGTTCAGACCGTCGACATAGCTTTGATGATGCTTCGTATGATGGAGACGCATAATTTCTTCGGAAATATGGGGCTCAAGCGCGTCATAGCTGTACGGCAGCGGCGGCAGCACATGCTTGCCAGGCGAAACCGCCCGTTGCCGCTCACCATCGGTCACACCTTCCTCCGTCAGCCGCTCCTTATCTGTCATGTCTGCATTGTGCCGCCATTCTTCGTCCATCGTATCTCCCTCATGCAGCTGTTCGCCATCAGGAGAATCCGTTGATGAGGCTATGAACGGCTCCGCCCGTTCAGCTGCAACGACCGGCTCTTGTTCGCTATCCCCCTTGTGTTCGCCTGACCGTTCAGTTCCCTCGCTCATTTGCTCTCCGTTGCCGCCTTCCTGTTCAGGCAAAGCCGAGACTTCTTCCTGCCGCGTCAAGTCTTCCTCCTGCCCGTCGGATAACGGTTCGACAAGGCGGATGGCTCGAGCGTACACGTCGTCGACAAGGAGTTGCAGTTCATGAATTTCTTCCTCCGTCCACTCGTCGCCGTGTTCTTCAATGCGCGCCAATAAAGAAGAAAGCCCGATATCCTCCGCTGCTCCGCGCATGGATAGAGCGTGTTCTACTTGTTTCCCCCACTCAGCCGCTTCGATGGCATAGTGACGAAGCGCAGCAGCGTACACGTCATCAACAAGGCGCGTGAGCTCACGGACTGCCTCTTCCGTCCACTCCCCGTCATGTTCGGCGATAAACTGCAACAGTGTAGAAGCGCCATCAATGCTTGCCCCGCGCAGTTCCAGCACCTGCTTGACTTGTTCTCCCCATTCGTTCACTTCAGCCGCATACTGGGCAAACAACGTTTGGTCGTCCATTTGGTAAAAACCTCCTCCTGCGCTTTTTTCGCCATATCGTATGCCAGCCTAGGAAAATCGTTCTTGTCCGCATTCACCTAAATTCCCAGCCGCACATACATATAGGAGCGAGGCGCCCAACACGTGTAAAATCGCCGCATTCCTTCACGGGGAGCATTCTGCAAAAAACGAACGGTTGGACCACTTGAGCAAAAAGCGCTTGTTGAACTCCGCTTTTGAATGCAACATTCTTAGCGGCCATTGCCGGTTCATTGTTGAAGCGTTCGCTGAAATGCGCCAAGTGGAAACCGCCACGTGTCCATCCGATCCGCCGCGACTTGCTTTGGCTGCTTGGCGCTGCCGACCCCGCCGAGGCCATTCATAATCGGCTCGACCATTCTGAAAAGCAGCTGAAGTCGCAAAATCGCACGTTTACGAAAAAAACGGGAAGCCACATTTAGTGAAAAGCAATGAAAATGGCCAGCTGCTTGCAGACCAACCTTTACAAGGTTTTATCGCTTCCTTCCTCAAATCGAGTTGGAAATGGCTGTTTTCCAAAGCTTTTTGCACGTGCTTGAGGGAAATGGAATGAAACCGTAAAGTGCTCGATGTGCTGTCTCCCATAGCCGACCATATGGCGCACACGGAATGTTACGATTTACAAAAGCTAACGGAGACAATCGGACAAGTGAAGCCGCCGGCGTGCAATCCAATGAAGACGCGAACGGAATAAACGCCATGAGAAAAAGCGGTTCGTCCAACGGAACCGCTTTAACGGTCGTGCCCGGTAGATGGCGAACAACACCTGTGGACCGCTCTAAAACGGTCTTGTTGAGCGATGCCAGTTTCCTGCCGACATGTAAAAAACGCTATACCTTATGGACGTTTTCTTGTTACGATGGCAACGGAAGGCGGCAAGCACCATTGGCCGCCCATTCGCTAACTACCGATTGCAACATCTTTCCGTCAATAGCAGCGAAATAGCGGCGCAATTCCTCCTCATCATGAATATAGACGCGGCGGCGCTGCCGATAGGCCGGGTTTTGCCATAAACAGACGAGGGCAACGATGTCGCGCAAATGAATGTCACGCCCAGCAACCGTAAATAGCGGGTCGCCTTCATACGGCAGCAGGTCGAATAGCGCCGCCTCAAAGTAGCGCAAATACAAAACAGACAGTGTTCGCTCTTCACCCCCGTCACGATAGGTGACTTCCGAGCGGTTAAAATAGTCTTCAAACGTGTTGGAACGTGATTTTTGCAGCTCTTCACCGTACAAGCGGCAAACGTCCATGAGCGCACCCCTTCCCGATCAGCCGTTTTTTCTTTAGTTTACCATATTACGGCTTCTCGTCGCTCAAATTTTCTGCCAATTTCTCAAAAAACAAATCTGCTTCCCGTTCGAGCTCGCCATCATCCGCCCACTCCGGCAATGGAGGTAGCTCCTCGAGTGTTTTTAGCCCGAAATAGTCAAGAAATTCCGCCGTCGTGCCGTACAAAATCGGCCGCCCAGTTCCTTCGGCGCGCCCGACCTCTTTAATGAGCGCCCGAGCCATCAGCGTTTGCAGCGGCTTGTCGCTTTTCACACCGCGAATTTCCTCGATTTCCGCACGCGTAATCGGCTGACGATAAGCGATGATGGCCAACGTCTCAAGCGCCGCCTGCGACAGTGATGACGCTCCAGGTGCCTCAACGAGCTTTTTTAAATACGAAGCATGCTCTTTTTTTGTTGCCAGCAAAAACACACCCGCCAGCTCCATAAGCTGAATGCCGCGTTCTTCCCGGCTATAATCTTCTTGCAGCGCTGCGATTACCGCTTTCGCCTCCGATTCATCGACATCGAGTACGGCAGCGATTTGAGCGAGCGACAGCCCCTCATCACCAGCAGCAAACAGCAACGCTTCAACGATCGCCTTCGCTGGACGTGCTGAGCTGGCATCATCTTTTTTTACTGTTTCCTGTTGTTCCATCGCGCTTTGCCGCACCAAGCGTTTCTAGCTGGCGCAACCGTTCCTCCTTTCTATCCGTTTCCACCGGCCGCCGGAGCAGCATCATTCCCCACAACGTCGCGCACCGCCCACCAGATATCCGAAACGGGACATGCGGCGTGCCCTTTACCCAGTTAGCGACGCAACCGGCTCATCACTGCAAAAGGAAAGCGGCTCGCCGCTGCGAACCGCTGCAGCCAAACCGGCGCTGCTTTAGACGGCCGGATGTTTGGCCGCAATAAACAAATCGCTGAAATTTCGCTCTTGTTCAATGATAATTTCATTTTGCTTCATCAATTCCAAAATCGCTAAAAAGGTGACAACAATATACGAACGGTCATAAGAAGGAAATAGCTCATAAAAGTTTTTCCGCTCGTTCGTTTGCCTTAGCTCATGCAAAATTTCCGCCATCCGCTTTTCAACAGAAATGTCTTGGCGAGTGATTTTCGTCCGCATCGGTTTTTGCAGCTTTTTGCGGCGCAACAGTTTCGACAAGGCGCCCAACATATCGTATACGTTGACGTCAAGCGGCGCTGCCTTTTTTTCATCGGCATAGGCACTTAAATCGCTCGGCGGCTTTGTAAATAAAAGCGCCCGCTCTTCTTCACGCCGTTTCAGCTCGCGCGCCGCTTCTTTAAACTTTTTATATTCAAGCAGCCGCTGCATCAACTCTTCGCGCGGATCATCCACCTCGTCAAACTCCATGTCGCCGTCGTCCTCTTCCTCCGGCGCCGGCAACAGCATTTTACTTTTTATGACCAACAAGGTGGCCGCCATGACCAAGTACTCACTGGCAATATCGAGCTCGAGCTCCTGCATGGCGTGAATGTACGCCATATACTGTTCTGTAATTTGCGCTACCGGAATATCGTAAATATCAATCTCATAGCGATTAATTAAATGCAAAAGCAAATCAAGCGGTCCTTCAAACGCTTCAATTTTCACACTGTATGGCAATTGCACATCCATCCCACCATTTTTTCCACAGCCATCGTCCATGCGTCCCGTCCTCGGTTGCGGTACATTTATTGTACCATAATCAAGCGATGAAGCGAACGGAAACCGGCTGCTTTTTGTCCTCAGAACCACCGCGGCGTATAATGAAGAAGAAGTCCCTCCCCTTCACCGCGACAACCGTTGCCGTCAGACAGAAGGAAGGATAGCAGTCTCCACTTCGCACCGCCGGCAAGGCTGCTTTCCAACCGGTTAGGCCTTTACGAAAGGAACGATGGTCGATGTATCCGAAAGCATATATTGATTATTTAGTTCATTTCCATGGCGACCGTGACTATTTCGAATGCCATGAAGTTTTAGAA
>Ga0310839_100620_pt1 | contig 19386 bp, 19 predicted proteins | sample SM_ome_7_FD_201305 | JGI IMG/M metagenome (GOLD analysis project Ga0310839, IMG submission 201305) | Sorghum-adapted microbial communities enriched on stacked mutant (SM) sorghum from Joint BioEnergy Institute, Emeryville, California... ...
GGAGATGAGCGTGCAGACCTGGCGGGACATGATCGACGTCAACCTCACCGGGGTGTGGCTCACCGCCAAGGTCGCGATCCCGCACCTGAAGGCGGCGGGCGGCGGCTCGATCATCCTGACCAGCTCGGTCGCCGGGCTCCAGGGCGCCGGGAACGTGTCCCACTACGTCGCGGCGAAGCACGGCGTGGTCGGCCTCATGCGCAGCCTCGCCCTCGAGCTGGCCCCGTTCCGCATCCGGGTGAACAGCGTCCACCCGACCCAGGTCGACACCCCGATGATCATGAACGAGGCGATGTACCGGCTCTTCCTCCCCGACGCGGAGCACCCGACCCGCGAGGACTTCGCCCCGGTGTCGGAGGCGCTGAACGCCCTGCCGACCCCGTGGGTGGACCCGGCCGACGTCAGCAACGCGGTGCTGTTCCTCGCCTCCGACGAGGCCCGGTACATCACCGGCGTCACCCTGCCCGTCGACGCCGGGGCGCTCGTCAAGTGACGCCGGCCGAGGGCCGCCCGTGACGGCCACGGACCGCGAGGAGGGCAGCGGCGCGATGGCAGGCGAGGATCTCGCCCGCACGCGCGAGCGGGTCGCCGCCCGCCTGGTCGGCCGCGAGCGCGAGCTCGAGCTCGTCCTCGCGGCCGTGGCCGCCGGCCGGGACATCGTGCTGGAGGGCCCGCCGGGGGTCGGCAAGACCACGATGCTGCAGGCGATCACCGAGGAGTGGGGCATCCCGCTCGTGCTCGTCGAGGGCAACGCCGACCTCACCCCGGCGAAGCTGATCGGCCACCACAATCCGGCCCGGGTGCTGCAGGAGGGGTATGACGCGGACAACTTCGTGCCCGGGCCGCTGGTGCAGGCGATGCGGGAGGGCGGGTTCCTCTACATCGAGGAGTTCAACCGCGCCCCCGACGACACGATCAACACGCTGCTCACCGCGATGGCCGAGCGCCGGATCGCGGTCCCGCGCGTCGGCGTGGTGCACGCCGCGCCCACCTTCCGGGTGATCGCCTCGATGAACCCGTACGACAACGTGGGCACCACCCGGCTGTCCACCAGCGTGCACGACCGGCTCAACCGGCTCGCCATCGGCTACCAGGACGCCGCGGCCGAGCGGGGCGTGGTCGCGCTGCGCACCGGCGCCTCCGGCCCGCTGGAGGACCGGCTCGCCGACGACGCGGTCGCGGTCACCCGCGCCACCCGCGAGCACCCGGACGTACGGCAGGGCAGCAGCGTGCGCGGCGCGATCGACCTCGTCCTCGTGGCCCGGCAGCTCGCCGCGCTGCGCGGCGTGCGCGACCCCGGCGACGAGGCGTACCCCGCGCTCGTGCACGACGCCATGGTGGTCGCGCTCTCCGGCCGCATCCACCTCGACGAGGCGGCCGACACCACCCCCGAGCAGGTGCTCAAGGAGATCTGGGAGGACCGTTTCCTGCTGCGGCCGCCCGCCGCCGCGCCCGGTTGAAGGCAGGTCGAGGCGCCCTCCCCGGTGAGCCGCGACGGCCCCGGCCCGCGCGGCCCGCGGCGCCGCGCGCTGCGCCCGCTGCGGCGCAGGCCCAAGCGGCTCACCGAACCGCCGACGGTGTTCGAGGCGGTGTTCGAGGTGGGGCCCGACCGCGGGAGCGCCCGCGGCGGCGTCGTGCTGCGCGCCCGGCCCGGCCGCGCCGGCGCGGCGGCCCCGCCCAGCCGCGGCGCGAGCGCGCCCGGCACCACCGACGAGACCGCAGAGATCGCGCTGCCCGACCCTGATGCCGCGGGCGTCGACCCGGCCGTGCGCGCCCGCGCCCGGGAGATCGCCGCCCGGCTCGCCGTGCCCCGGCCGCGCACCGGCCGCACCGCCCGCCGCGGCACCGGCGCACTGGCGAGCCTGCCGTACCGCGGCGACGCGGACGAGATCGACCTCGACCGCACCCTGGAACGGCTGACCGAGCGGCCCATCCCCGTGGACGAGGACGTCGTCGTGCGCGACCGGGTGCGCACCCGCCGCACGGTCGTGCTCGCCGTCGACGTGTCCGGGTCGATGAAGGGGGAGCGCGTCCGCACCGCCGCCGCGGCCGTCGGCGCGCTCGCCGCCGAGCTGCACCGCGACGCCCTCGCCGTGATCGCGTTCTGGTCGGACGCGGCGATCCTGCTCCGGCTCGGCCACCCGGTGCGGCCGCTGGAGCTGCTCGACACCCTGCTGCGGCTGCCCGCGCGCGGCCTCACGAACATCCGCTTCCCGCTCGAGCTCGCCGCCCGCGAGCTCGCCCGCGTGCCCGCCCGGGACGCCCGGGTGCTGCTGCTGTCCGACTGCGTGCACAACGCCGGTCCCGACCCCCGGCCGGTCGCGGCCCTGCTCCCCCGGCTCGACGTGCTGCTCGACACTGGGGAGGAGCACGACCTCGAGCTCGCCCGCGACCTCGCCCGGCTCGGCCGCGGCGCCCTCCACCCCGTCCCCGGCCACCGCGCCGTCGCCCCCGCGCTGAGCGCCCTGTTCCGCGCGAGCGCGTGAGCCGCCGCGCCGTACCGGGGTGCCGTGACGCGCCGCGGTGCGCGCTCTGTTTCCCGCATCGGCGATCCGCTGGGCAATCTGACCAGCGATCAGCGGCGTCGGCTGGCCGGATCGCGCAGGGTGACCAGCGTTTCGCTGCCCATGTTGTCCAGCGGCGGGGCCGTGCTGTCCCATTGCGGCTACACGCATCGGGGGGTGTTCGCACGGCACGCAGCGAGGAGGAGACCATGGGCCTGGAGCCGACGCTCACGCTGACCGAACAGGAGCGGCGCGCCGCGCTCGACATCGAGCGGCTGCGGCGGCTGGTGGGGCTGGTGCCGCACGACGAGTCGGCCGACCCGTTCCCGGTGACCGGGTGGGACGCGATCGAGTGGGTGGTCGGGAACGCCACCCAGACCGCGCACTTCTACCGCACCGTCTTCGGCATGGACCTCGTCGCCTACTCCGGCCCGGAGACCGGCAACCGGGACCACGTGGCGTACGTGCTGGTGAGCGGGGCGATCCGGTTCGTGGTGAAGGGCGGGGTCGCGCCGGACAGCCCGCTGCTCGACCACCACAGGCGGCATGGCGACGGCGTGGTCGACATCGCGCTCGAGGTGCCGGACGTCGACCGGTGCGTCGCACACGCGCGCAGCCAGGGCGCGACCGTGCTGGAGGAGCCGCACGACCTCACCGACGAGTACGGCACGCTGCGGGTGGCCGCGATCGCCACCTTCGGCGACACCCGGCACAGCCTGGTGGACCGCTCGCGGTACCGCGGGCCGTACCGGCCGGGGTACGTGCCGCGCACCGCGCCCGGGAACGGGAGCCGGCCCGAGCCGCTGGTCGAGGCCCTCGACCACGTGGTGGGCAACGTCGAGCTCGGCAAGATGGACGAGTGGGTGGCGTTCTACAACCGGGTGATGGGCTTCACCAATCTCGCCGAATTCATCGGCGACGACATCGCCACCGAGTATTCCGCGCTGATGTCGAAGGTGGTGGCGAACGGAAACCACCGGGTGAAGATTCCGCTGAACGAGCCGGCGATCGCCCGCAGGCGCAGCCAGGTCGACGAGTACCTCGATTTCTACCAGGGGCCGGGCGTGCAGCACCTCGCCCTCGCCACGAGCGACATTCTGCGCACCGTGGACCGGCTGCGCGCGGCGGGCATCGAGTTCCTCGACACCCCGGACGCCTACTACGAGGACCCCGAGCTGCGGGCTCGCATCGGGAAGGTGCGGGTGCCGATCGAGGAGCTGCAGCGCCGCCGCATCCTCGTCGACCGTGACGAGGACGGATACCTGCTGCAGATCTTCACCAAGCCGATCGGGGACCGGCCCACGGTGTTCTTCGAGCTGATCGAGCGGCACGGCTCGCTCGGCTTCGGCAAGGGGAACTTCCAGGCGCTGTTCGAGGCGCTCGAGCGGGAACAGGCGCGGCGCGGCAACCTGTGACCCCAACCTGCGTAGCGAAACAGCAAAAAATTCACGATTGCGATTTGCCGGATAAGCGAAATATGAACATAGTATGTCGGGATAAACTATTGACTGTTCACCCTCTGTTCATCTAAAAATGAAATAATTGGACAAGGAGGGTCTATGTGCTTCCGGTTCTCCGGCCGCAGTGACGTCGTTTCCCGCGCCCCGGGTCGCCGATTCCGCGGCGAGAACCGGCGCCGCCGACGCCCCGCGTCCGGACCCGCCGGGAGCACGACCCGCGTCCTCCGCGACCCGGTCCCCGCCAGATGACGGGATGGGTCCCGGCGTTCACCGTGACCGCCGTGGCCTTCGTGCTCGTCACCGGGGCGAACGACGGGGCCACGCTGATCGGGCTGGGACTGCGGTTCCCCGACGTGCCGGGGTGGCTGACCGCCGCGCTGCTCGTGGCCGTGCTGTTCGCCGGGCCGTACCTCGTGGGGATCTCCGTGGCCCGCACCTTCACCGAGCGGCTCGTCGCGTTCGGCGCGGCGGGCGGCGCGGCGGCCTTCCTCGCCGGGGTGGTCACCGCGCTCGTCGTCGTCGCGGTGCTCACCGGCCGCGGGCTGCCGACGAGCCTCACCCTCGCGCTCATCGGCGGCATCACCGGCGCGGGCCTCGGCGCGGGCCTGCCGGTCTCCTGGTCCTGGGTCGGCGTCGTGCTCGCGGCGGGCGCGGCCGCGCCGGTGGCCGGGCTGGTGCTCGGGTACCTGCTCGGCGTGCTCGCCGCGAGGATTCCCGCCACCCGCCGCATGCCCCGCCTCGTCCGGGTCGCCCACCTGCTCGCGTACGGCCTGCAGAGCCTCGCCTACGCGGCGAACGACGGCCAGAAGATGATCGCGGTCGCCGGGGTGGCGCTCGCCGTGCGGGCGGGCGGCCTCGACGCGGTCGGCGAGATCGACGTGCCGCCGCCGTGGATGGCCGCGCTCGCCGGGCTGTTCTTCGCCGGTGCGCTCGCCGGGCTGCGCCGGGTCGGCGCGCGGCTCGGCCGGGGCCTCGCGCTCACCCGGCCGCCGCACATCGTCTGCGCCGAGGTGGCCGCGTCCGGCGCGGTGCTCGGCAGCGTCGCGCTCGGCTGCCCGGTGAGCATCACCCAGTCGATCGCCGCGGGGGTGGTCGGTGTCGCCGCCCGCGAGGGCGTGCGCCGCATCCGCTGGCAGCAGGTGGCGGGCATCGCGCTCGCCTGGGTCGTCACGCTGCCCGCGGCGATGCTGCTCGCCACCGTCGCCGGGCTCGTGCTCCGCCTCCTGGGGGTGCGATGAGCGCCGCCCGGCTGCGCGGCCTGCGCCGCCTCGCCCAGGCCTGGGCGGACCTGCGCGGCACCTCCGGCCGCCGGATCGTCGACCTCGTCTGCGCCCAGATCGCGCACGCCCGGGCCGGGGCCGAGCTCGCCCGCGCCACCGCGGCCGGGGCGGTCGACCGCACCGAGGCGCGGGCGAGGATGGCCGAGGTCGAGCACGAGGGCGACGCCGCCCGGGCGAACCTCGTCCGCGCCCTCGGCCGGGTGCTCGTCACCCCGATCGACCGCGAGGACCTCTACCGCCTGTCCCGCTCGGTCGACGACGTCCTCGACCATCTGCGCGACTACGTGCGCGAGACCGACCTGTTCGGCCCGCGCGACCTCACCTTCGCGATCGAGCCGCTGGAGGCGCTCATCGATGGCCTCGACCGGCTGGAGACCGCCGCCCGCATGATGATCGAGGCTCCGGACTCGGTGACCACCGCCGCGCTCGCCACCCGCAAGTCCTGCACCCGGCTGCGCCAGCTCCACCAGTCCCGGCTCGCCACCCTGCTCGCCGGGCCGCTCGCGGGCCCGCTCAGCCTCGAGGCCCAGCGCGAGCGCGAGCTCCTGCTCCGCCTCGACGCCGTCGGCCGCCGGCTGCGCGAGGCCGCCGACACCCTCGCCGACGGCATGCTCAAGCGCAGCCACTGACCCCTGCCGAGCGGCGCCGGACCCAGGTCAGCGGGCCGGCTCCACCGCCGGTTCCGCGGGCGGTCGCCCGGATCGCGCGCCGCACGCCCGCAGCTCCCTGGTCGCCGCCCGGTAGGCCGCGGCGGTGCGGCGGAACATCTCCAGCATCGCGGGCACCTGCTCCGGCCGGAAGTGCGCCGCGACGGCGTCCAGGTGCCGCCGGGACGCCGCGCACGCCGCCTCGTAGTCGTCGAGCCCGCCCTCGACGAGCTCCACGGTGACCGTCCGCCGATCGTGCGCGCCGCGCACCCGGCGCACGTACCCGGCCTTCTCCAGGCGGTCGACGAGCCGGGTCGCCGAGGCGGACGGCAGGCCGAGCTCCTCGGCGATCGCGCCGATGGACATGGGGCCGCGCGTCTCGAGCAGGATCGCGGCGGCGATGTCGACGGGCTGGAGGCCGAGCCGGTCGGCGACCGCCTCGTTGTGCAGCAGGACGGCGACGAGGAACTCGCGGAACACCGCCTCCGGATTCGGGCCGCCCACCCTACGAGCGGGCCCCGGCCCTGCGCTCCGGCGGGGCGGCCGTGCTCCTGTTCAGCAACGGCACCGCCGTACTGCACGACCTCGGCGTCACCCTCGACGGCGTCGGCGCCCGCATCGACCGGCAGGACGCGCTGACCGCCGACGGCCGGTTGCGCATACGGATGGACTACGCCCACACCGCCGCTCGGTACGGGTTCGAGTGCCGCGCGGTCCCGCGCCGCGACCTGGTGGCCCGCCTCGCCGACGGACTCCCGGCCGGCCTCGTGCGGTACGGCATGGAGTGCCGGAGCGTGACCCAGGACGCCGGCCGGGTCACGGTGACCTTCGCCGACGGCTCCACCGACGGCGCGGACGTGCTGATCGGCGCGGACGGCCGCCACTCCGCGGTACGGCGGTGCCTGTGGGGCGAGGGCCTCGTCCGGCCCGCGGCCTTCGGCACCTGGCAGGGCATCGGTCCGATCGATATCGACGTGGCCCGGTCGCACCACAGCCTGATGATCACCGGGCGGGAGGGGGCGTGCGGCCTGCTCCCCGTCGGCGGCGGCCTGCTCCAGTGGTGGTTCGACGTGCGCTGGTCGCCCGCCGACCCGCGGCCCGCCGCACCGCTCGCCGGGCTGCGCCGCCGGTCCGGGCACTGGGCGTCACCCGTGCCCGAGGTGCTCGCCGCCGCCCGCGAGGACGACCTCGACTTCTTCGGCCACCACTGGATCAGGGTGCGCCGGGTGTGGGGAAACGGCCGGATCACCCTCGCCGGTGACGCCGCGCACGTCATGCCGCCCACCACGGGCCAGGGCGCGAACCAGGCCCTGGAGGACGCGTGAGTGCTCGCCCGCGAGCTCGCCGGTGCCGGCCTCGGCGCCGACCCGGCGGCCCGGCTGCGTGCCTACGAGCGGGCCCGCTACCCGCGCGTCCGGCTCCTCGCCCGCCTCACCCGGCTCAACCCCGCGAACTGGCGCATCCCGCCCCTGATCGGCCGCCTGCTCCCCGAGACGAGCCAGACCGGCATGCTCGCCCGCTACAGCAACCGCCTCGCCGCCGCGGCGGCACGCTGAGACCGCGAGCGCCCCCGGCGGCTCAGCGGTCGTCGCCGCGCGCGGGTTCGCCCGCTCCGGCGGCGGCGCGGCGCTTGCGGGCGACGGCCGACCGGGGCGGCCGGGCGCGCATGTGGTCACGCACCCGGGTCATGATCGCGCGCAGCGTGCGCAGGTCGGACGCGTCGAGCGGGGTGAGGAACAGCCGCCGGACCACCTCGAGGTGGCCGGGGAGCACCCGGTCGATCCGGGCGCGGCCCGCGTCGGTGATGGCGGCGTGGACGACCCGCTCGTCGTCCGGGCACGGGGTGCGGGTGATCAGGCCCGCCTTCTCCAGCAGGCCCGCCTGGTAGGTGAGGCCGCTGCGGCTGTAGACGAGGCCGTCGGCGAGGTCGGTCATGGTGAGCGGGCCGTCGGCGAACGCCAGCCGCATGAGGATCTGGAACTGCACCAGGCTCAGGCCGCCCGCGGCGCGCAGCTGCTCCTCCACGGCGTACTGCAGCAGGCTGACCGCCTCCGTGAGCACGATGTAGGTGTCGAGCTCCTCGGGGGCGAGGCAGTCGTCGGTCCGCTCGTCAGCCATCCTTCCGATCCTATGCGCTTCGAATTCGAACCACGCGCGGCCGACGGGTGAGAAGCCTCACGCCCGCCCACTCTGTTGCTTCGAATTCGTAGCGTTTACCGTTCAAGTGTTTCGAGTTCGAAGCAACTATCCGCGAGGGGGCCAGATGAAGGCTGTGCGCTTCCACGAGTACGGCGACGCCGGCGTGCTCGGCTACGAGGAGGTCGAGCGTCCGGTGCCCGGCCCGGGCCAGGTGCTGGTGCGGGTCGCCGCCACCTCGTTCAACCCGGTCGACGTGGCGCTCCGGGCCGGGCTCATGCAGCAGACGATGCCGCTCACCCTGCCCCACACGCCGGGGATCGACCTCGCCGGGACCGTCGCCGAGGTCGGGCCGGAGGTGTCCGGCTGGAACCCGGGGGAGCGGGTGGTGGCGTTCCTCCCCCTGATCGCGCCCGGCGCCGCCGCCGAGTACGTGGTCGCCCCGGCGAACGTGCTCGCCGCCGCCCCGAAGACGATCGACCTCGTCGACGCCGCGGCCCTGCCCACCGTCGGCCTCACCGCCTGGCAGGCGCTGTTCGAGGACGCCGGGCTGACCGCCGGCCGGTCGATCCTGATCAACGGGGCGGGCGGCGCGGTCGGCGGGTACGCGGTCCAGCTCGCCCGCGCCGCCGGGGCCGAGGTCACCGCGACCGCGAGCCCGCGCAGCGCCGACCGGGTCCGCCGGTACGGCGCGGCCGACGTGATCGACTACACCCGGACCCCGGTGGCCGAGGCGGCCCGGCGGCAATTCGACGTCGTGCTCAACCTGGTGCCCACCACGCCCGGGGAGCTCGCCCGCCTGGCGCGGCTCGTCGCCGACGACGGCGTCCTCGTCAGCGCCACCACGCCCGCCGTCGCCCACGCCGCCCCCGGCCTGCGCACCGCGCAGACCCTCGTGCGCGCGGACGCCGCCCAGCTCGCGGAGCTCGTCGCCCGCGTCGACGCCGGTGAGCTGCACGTGCACGTCGCGGACCGCCGCCCGCTGCGGGAGCTGCCCGAGGTGCACGCCCTCGCCGAGCAGGGCCGCCTGCCCGGCAAGACCGTGATCGTCCCCGAACCCTGACCCGCGCCCGCCCTGTGAGCAGGGGAGCGCGGCGGCCGGGCGGCGGGCCGGTCACGGGGGCGGCCCGCCACCCGCGCCGCGGGCGCCTCCCCGGCGAAATGTCCCGCAATGCACGGCGCGCGCCCGCCGGCTGCGGAAGGATGGGCTTCGGCGGACCGGCCGGGCGGGCCGGCCGCCGGCCGTCCGGGGGTGCGGCCGCACGCGCGAGCCTTCCGCGACCGAGGGGGATAGCAGGCGAATGGCCACCAACGGGTTTCAGGGCGCGATCTTCGACGTCGACGGGGTGCTCGTCGACTCACCCCACGAGCGCGCCTGGCGCCAGGCGCTGCGCGAGCTGATGGAGGGCGAGTGGGCGGACATCCGGGACCGGACCACCTGGTCGCCGGAGGCGTTCACCTCCGAGGTGTACCAGCGGGTGATCTCCGGCAGGCCGCGGATGAGCGGCGCGCTGGGCGCGTTGGAGCACTTCGGCGTGCCGGACGCGGTGACGCGGGCGAAGGCGTACGCGGACCGCAAGCAGCACCTCATCGTCGAGTTCATCGAGGCCGGCGAGTTCACCGCGTTCCCCGACGCCATCCGGTTCGTGCTCGCCGTACGGGCGGCGGGCATCCCGATGGCGGCGGCGTCCTCGTCGAAGAACGCCCCGCGGTTCCTCAAGCGCATCCGCGTGGACGTCTTCGCCGAGGAGGAGAAGCTCGACCACGAGTTCGTCCGGCCGGGCATGACGCTGTACGACCTGTTCGCCGCCGACATGTCCGGCCGCGACCTGGTCCGGGGCAAGCCGGACCCGGAGATCTTCCTCATCGCCGCCGCCGCGCTCGGCGTGCCCCCGGCGCACTGCTTCGTGGTGGAGGACGCGGTGAGCGGGGTGCGGGCGGCGAAGGCCGGCGGCATGGCGGCGCTCGCCGTCGCCCGGGCCGGCGATCGCGAGCTGCTCGCCGCGGCCCGGCCCGACCTGCTCGTCACCAGCCTCGACGAGGTCGACGTCGCCGCGCTCGCCGAGCACCGCCTCGCGGCCCGGGCGGCCTGAGCGCGCAAACGGCTCAGCCGGTCGCGGCGGCCGGGGCGGCGGCGCGGCGGCGGGACCGGATCCGGCGGGTGACGAAGACGTACAGGTAGAGGGCCCAGCCGAGGGCGATGATGGCGAGGGTCGCCACCGGTCCGGCGGGCACGCCCGGCGCGGCGGCGATCTCGTCGAGCGCGCGGGCGCAGGTGACCACGGTGAGCGGCACGGTGTAGCCCGCGAAGAAGCCGAGGCCGAGGATGCGGCCGAGCACGACGAACCAGGCGTACCGCCGCACGCTCGGCGGCACCCCGGGCGCGGGCCGCCGGGCGAGCCGGGCGCGCAGGTAGTTCTGCGCGTCGTCCATCAGGTTCTTGTTGCCGGTGAGGTTCGCGTACGCGAAGTAGACGTCGGTCCGCATGAAGAAGAGGAACTGCCAGACGATCTGCGACAGGCAGATCAGCATCACCAGCCGGACGACGTCGTTGTCGGTGAAGTACAGCGCGCACAGGCAGGCGCTCACCAGCAGCAGGTCGGTGCGCATCCCGGCGAGGTGCACCCGGTACCGGGCCCGGCGAGGCGCCTGCCAGATGCCGGTCACCCGGGTCTGCACGACGAGGAACTGCAGCCGGGTGCCGAGCGACAGCTCGGCGCGCACGCCGAGGGAGCGGGCGGCGAGGATGTGGCTGAACTCGTGCACGAACACGAGCAGCCAGGAGCCCACGGCGAAGGAGAGGGTGAAGGCGAGGCTGTCCGCCCAGACGATCTCGTCGTAGGACGGGAGGATCTCCGGCCGGGCGATCACCGCGGCGAGCGCGGCGCAGGTCACCAGGCCGATCAGCACGTTCGCGGCCGGCGAGAAGAACGGCCGGGCCACGGCGGGGGAGATGCGGTCCCACAGGTTCGGCGGGCGCTCCGGCGGCCGGAGCAGCCCGGCCGCGTCGAGGCCGCGCACGAAGCCGGCCACGTCCACGTCGACGCCGCGGGCGCGGTGGATCTCGGCGCGGACCTCGTCGACGGTGCGGGTGCCGTCGAGCAGCGCGACCACGTCGGCGGCGATCTCGGGCACGTTGACGAACCGCTCGCCGTTGCCGATCACGTAGTCGTCCGGGCCGTCCCGGACCACGCTGAGGAAGGACAGGTCGGGTCGGGTCACCGGCAGACCTCGCAGTCGGCCGCGCGGGCGAACTCCCGGGCGGTGGTGGTGAGGGTGAGCAGGTCGAGGTAGACCGTGCGGCCGAGGATCGTCGGCGGGCCGGTGCGGGTCACCCACCGGACGATCTCCGCGGCGAGCATGCCGGAGACGGCCGTGCACAGCGGGGCGAACGCCGGGATGATGCGGCCCGCGTTCTCCGGGGTGGGCAGCGTGGCCCGGCCGTACCGCCCGGCGAGCTCGCGCTCCTGGCAGGCGAGGCAGGCGGTCTCGCCGGGCACCACGAGCGGCCCGATCAGGCCCACGTGCTGGTTGAAGCCGCCGGTGACGAACGGCACGCCCGCCTCGACGCAGGCGCGGTTGACCCAGCGGCGGATCTGCGGCTGCGGGGTGTCGACCGTGTTCACCACGAGGTCCGCGCCGGCGATCACCTCGGCGACGTCGGCGGCCGAGCCGAGCCGGCGCGGCACGGCCTCGATCTTGACCTCCGGCTCGTGCTCGCGCAGCCGGCGGGCCGCGGCCGCCACCTTGGGGGTGCCGACGTCGGCGGTGGCGAAGAGGTGCTGGCGGTGCAGGTTCGACGGCTCGACCCGGTCGTCGTCGACGAGCCGCAGCGCGCCCACCCCGGCGGTGGCGAGCTGGAGCGCGACCGCCCCGCCGATCGCGCCGACGCCGAGCACCGCGACGGTGAGCCGGGCGAGGTCGCGCAGCGCCGCCTCGACCCGCTCGGCCGGGTGGAACATCGACAGGAACAGCGCCTGACGACAGCGCCGCTCGTCGGCGGTGAGCCGCGCGGTGTCGCTCTCCCGCACCAGGATGCGTTCGGCGAGCAGCCGGTCCACGGCCGCGTCGATCTCCTCCCGGGAGGCGCCCGCGACCCGGTCGTACAGCTCCTCCGGCCGCCGCGGGGCCGTCGCGCACAGCCGCAGCAATTCACGCAGCGGCCCGGCCACCGAATCCAGAATTCGCCCGGTCGGCGGGAAATCGCCCAGCCGGGCCCGGCCCGACAAATCATCGAGGAAAAACGGAAAGGCCGGATTCACCTGAACCCGCGTCATTTCGGTCGGCTCCCGGGGTGCAGGGTAGGGGCCGCCGGCGGCGGTGCGGCGGCCCCGTGTGCAGGTCAGCGGCTGTCAGGTCAGCAGCTGTTGCTGTTGCCGGTCGTCTCGACCTCTTCGACGGTCCGGATCTCGATCGTCATGGGTCGCCCCTTTCCCGTCGATTCACCGACAGTGTGGAGCTTAAGTAAATCTCCCGGCTGAGGCAATACCCGTTTTTCGAGTGTGCGTTACGTGATTGCCTTTTCTCTGATCGTGAACTCAGTCCGAAATTCTTTTAAGGAATTCCGTTACCCGCTGCCACATGAGGGTCGCGGCGCACGGGTCGTAGTCGGGCAGGCCGGGATCGGCGAACAGGTGCGCGTCGGTCGGGTAGGTGTACACCTCGAACGCGGCGCCGGAGGCGGTGACGAGTCGCTCCAGCTCGGCGACCGTCTCGGCCTCCACCCACGGGTCGCCCTCGCCGTAGTGCACCTGGACCGGCACGTGCGCGGGCCACGGGCCGGCCAGCGCGTCGTCGGCCACCGCGCCGTGCATGAGGATCAGGCCCCGGGCCGACGGGTGCGACGCGGCGAGCGTGCCGGCCGCGGCCGCCCCCAGGGAGAACCCCGCGAACACCACGGGACGGTCGACGGCCTCGGCGAACCGGCGCACCCGTCGCCTGATCTCCTCGATGCCGAGCGCGTCGCGCTTGCGCAGCCCGCCCTCGACGTCGTCGAACACCTCGCCGTCGTAGTAGTCGGGCACCGTCACGGTGTGCCCCGCCGCCCGGAGGACGTCGGCGGCGGCGTGTACGCCCGGTCGCAGCCCCAGTGCGGAGTGAAGCAACATGATCTCGGCCACGCGGCCTGTGTATCACCGGGGACCGACACTGACAACGACCGCATCCGGACGGCGGCACGGTGAAACCGGGATCGGCCGCCGTGGCCGCGCCGCCCGCGGTCCGGCGGCCGGGCGCGCGGTCCGGCCGCCGGAAGCGCGTCCGGTCAGTGCGCCACCGGGTGGTTGGCGAGGATCACCCCGTGCGGGTCGCGCTCCCGCTTGATCCGCCGCAGCCGGTCGACGGTCGCGGCGGGGAAGGTGTGCGCCACGGTCTCGCCCGCCCCGAGGCAGATGTACGGCCGGCGCCCGGTGGCCAGGTCGCCGAGGGCGGCGGCGAGGCTCCGCTGCCGTTCCCGGATCGCGGCGGCCTGCTCCGGCCCGGCCACCGCGCCGTAGGTGTAGAGCAGGTACGGCTCGGCGAGCGTGCCGCACGCGCCGCGGCCCGGCCGCTCCTCGGCGAGCGCTCCGCCGAGGTGCCGGAGCTGCAGGCCGGCGAGCGGGTCGATCGGCTCGTGCAGCAGCACCCGCAGCGCGGCCTCGTCGAGGCCGGCGAGCAGCTCGCCGCCGGTCGCGCTCGGCATCGGGTCGACGGGGTCGCCGGTGATCGCGCCGAGCTCGGCCGGGTCGAGCGGCCGCCTGGTGTCCTCGACCGCGCCGGGGATCGCGTCGAGCGGCTTGAGCAGGTCGCGCGCCTCCTCGGCCGTGCCGAGGAACGCCACGCTCACCGTGACCGCGGGCGGCACGCCCGGGATGTTCACCCGGCCGAGCCACGCCGACAGGGCCGGCGGCGCCTGCGCGGTGATCTCCAGGTAGGCGGCGGCGACCTCGTCCGCCCGGTCGAGCGGCCAGGCCATGCTCCCGCCGTACAGGTCCGGGGCCGGGACCAGCTCGAACTCGAGCGCGGTGACGATCGCGAAGTCGCCCCCGCCGCCGCGCAGCGCCCAGAACAGCTCCGGGTCGGTCTCGGCGGTGACCCGGGCCCGCCCGCCGTCGGCGTCCACCACCTCGAACGCGGTCACCGCGTCGGCCGCCCAGCCGTGCGCGCGGCCGTACCAGGACAGCCCGCCGCTGAGCGTGTACCCGGCCACGCCCACCACCGGCGAGCTTCCGGCGAGCCCGGTCAGCCGGTACGGCGCGGCCGCCGCCAGCACCCGGTCCCAGGTCACGCCCGCCCCGACCCGGGCGAGCCGCAGCTCGGGCCGCACCTCGACCGCGTCCAGGCGGCGGGTGCGCAGCAGGATCGCCCCGTCGGTGCCGGGCGCCGCGCCGTGCCCGGTGGTCTGGGCGGCCACCGCGCGGCCGGTGCGCCGCGCGTACCGCACCACGGCGGCGACGTCGTCCGCGTTGGTGGCCTCCACCACCGCGGCGACCGGCTGCTCGACCGCGAGGTTCCACGGCCGGGCCGCCGCGGCGAATCCCGCGTCCCCCGGCAGCAGGACCCGGCCGGAGACGGCCGTGCGCAGCGCGCTGTCGGCTCCCTTGTCGGCTCCCGTGTCGGCTCGCATTGTCGTACCCCACTCCTACGCTCGTCCGGCGGTCACCCTCCCGGTGCCGCACTCGTCGCTCGGATGACGGAGCAGGAGCCATGAAGGTGACGACGGACGACAAGGAGCTGCTCGCGGGCCGGTTCGCCGAGCACCGCGCGCGGCTGATCGCGATGGCCTACCGCATGCTGGGCTCGCTCGCCGAGGCCGAGGACGCGGTCCAGGAGGCGTGGCTGCGGCTGAGCCGCGCGGAGGCGGCGGAGATCGAGAACCTGGGCGGCTGGCTCACCACCGTGGTCGGGCGCATCTGCCTCGACATGCTGCGGTCCCGCACCGCGCGGCGGGAGGAGTCGCTGCAGCAGGTGTGGCTGCCCGACCCGATCGTGACCGACGGCCTCGACCCGGAGCCCGCGGCGGTGCTCGCCGACTCGGTCGGCCTCGCCCTGCTCGTGGTGCTCGACACGCTCTCCCCGCCGGAGCGGCTCGCGTTCGTGCTGCACGACCTGTTCGGCGTGCCGTTCAGCGAGATCGCGCCGATCGTCGGCCGCACCCCGGCGACGGCGAAGAAGCTCGCCTCCCGGGCCCGGATCCGGGTGCGCGGGGCGGCCCCGGCCCCGGACGCCGACCTCGCCGCGCAGCGCCGCGTTGTCGACGCCTTCCTCGCCGCGGCCCGGGGCGGCGACTTCGACGCCCTGCTCGCCGTGCTCGACCCGGACGTGGAGCTGCGCGTCGACGAGGGGCCCGCGCTGCCCGGGCGGCGCGCCCGCGGCGCGGCGGACGTCGCGCGGTCGGCGATCTTCGGTGCCCGCGCGAGCGGCGGCGTCTCGCGCCCGGTGCTCGTCAACGGCGCGCCCGGCGTCCTCGAGACCGTGGCCGGCCGGCCGGTGGCGCTGCTCGCGTTCACGATCCGCGGCGGCCGGGTGGCCGCGCTGCACATCCTCACCGACCCGGACCGGCTCGCGCGCCTCGATCCGGCGCGGCGCACCGGCTAGCGGCGGTACGGCGCACCGGCCGCGGTGCGGCACCGGCCCGCACGCCGGGTGCCCGGGGCCGCCCGTCCGGGGAAGGGAAAGGGCGTCCGGCCGGCGTCAGGACGAGGTCTTCTCCGGCGGGCGGCTCGCGGACGGCTCGGCGGAGGCGGCGAGGGGGAGCCGCAGCACGAACCGGGCGCCGGTGGGGTGGTCGGCGGCGTACAGGTGGCCGCCGTAGCCCTGGGCGATCTCGCGCGCGATCGACAGGCCGAAGCCGGAGCCGCCGCTGTCGGCCGACTCGGCGTCGCGGCGGCGGTAGAGGCGGTGGAAGATGCGCTCGCGGTCGGCGGGCGGGATGCCGGGGCCGTCGTCGATCACCTCGAGCACGGCGTCGGGCGGGTCGGCCGTCACCACGATCTCGATCTTGCTGCTGGTGTGCCGTTCCGCGTTGGCGATGAGGTTCGACAGCACGCGCGCGAGCCGTACCCGGGAGGCGCGGACCGGGGCGGGCCGCTCGAAGTGCGTGATCACCTTGGTCGCGGGCGGGTGGGCCTCCAGCTCGTGCTCGACGAGCTCGGTGAGGTCGAACAGCTCGGGGGAGGGCGGCTGGGCGGCGTACAGCCGGGCGAGGGTGAGCAGGTCGTTGACGATGGAGTTGAGCCGCTCGACGTCGCGGTGCAGCTTGATCAGCGTCTTGCGCAGGTCGGTGTCGGGCTCGGTGAGCGCGACCTCCAGCTCGGTGAGCAGCGCGGTGATGGGGGTGCGCAGGTCGTGGGTGGCGTCGAACAGGAAGCGCTGCTGCTGCTCGATCGCCTCCTGCAGGGCGGACACGGTCTGCTGCTCCTGCCGGTAGGCGTGCTTGAGCCGGGCGCTCACGCCCGCGAGCTCCCGGGCGTGGGCGAAGATCTGGCGGTGCAGCTCGTCGGGGCGGACCTCGCCGTTCCCGTCCCGGTCGCCGCGCGCCCTGACGAGCGAGGTGATGTCCTCGCACCGGTTGACGATGAACCGCACGTCGCCGTCCTTGTCGAGGACGGGGACGTTGACCACGTGCCAGTACCGCTCCTCGTACTCGCCGGGCCGGTCGGAACGTTCCACCTCGCGCCGCACCAGCGGCACCACGTCGCTGGTGTGCTTGGTGAGCACGCGCTCCAGCGAGGCGCGCACCGGCTCCAGCTCCTCGGCGTTGGTGCCGTTCGACACGCCCGGGAACGCGGCGAAGATGGGACGGCCGACCACCTCGTCCCTGCTGCGCCCGGTGGCCCGCAGGTAGGCCTCGTTCGCGGCGGCGACGACCAGGTCCGGGGTCAGCACCACGAACGGGGCGAAGAGCGAATTGAACACCGCTTCATAGTCCACATCGGTCTGCATGACACTCACCCCCGACCATCCGTACCCAGAATCGCTCATCTAGGTACATAGAGGCCAATATCGGGACAACTCGCTCGGTCGGGTGCGGCTCTGCAACGGGCATCGGGACGATGGTTAAACCCTGTGCACCCGTCAAAGTCCGGTAAAGCCTTCATCGGCCGCCATGCCGGAAACCGCGCGCTCATCGGGAGATCGTGCGTCCGCCGATCGTCATCGCCGCCGTGATCGACGTCATCGGGCGCATCGCCCCGGCAAAGATCCCGCGGCGAAAAGCGCACGGTAGATCTTTTCTCGCCGGGTACGGCGGGCCCGGTCCGCCCGCCCGTCACCCGGGCCTCGCCGGGCTGCGGCCGGGCCGCGCCGTACCCCTGCCCCGGTGTCCGCCGGAAGGGCGTCGTGCCAGGTCGGCGGCGGTGCCACCCGGTGGGGAGGCCGCGGCCGCCCGCGGGGTGCGGCCGGCCGGAGCCGGGCCGCGCGGGCGAGGTTTCCGGCCCGCTTTCCCGGTCGGCAGGGCCGGCCCGGAAAACCGCGACCGGCGATCGCACCGAATGCCGGCTTTTCCGCCGCGTCCCGGTCGCGAGACCGTTTCCACAAACGGTTTGACCGGCGGCGCGCCGCGTGTGAGAGTCGAGCGGGGAATGCGTCATCGGCGCGAGCGGACCGCCGCCGCGCGGGCCGCGCCCGGGCCCGCCGCGGAGATCGCGTGACAGGAGATGGTGCCCGTGGAAACGCGCTCGGAAATTCCCGGCGAGCGGCACGTGCCGGAAATCAACACCACAGTCCCGCATTCCGCCCGGATATGGAATTACTGGCTGGGCGGAAAGGACAACTATCCGGTCGACCGGGAGGCCGGCGAGGCGTTCCGGCGGCTCTACCCGGGCATCGTGGACGTGGCGCGCGAGTCCCGCTACCTGCTCGCCCGGTTCGTCCGCTACCTCACCCGGGAGGCGGGCATCCGGCAGTTCCTCGACATCGGCACCGGGCTGCCGGCCGTGGACAACACCCACGAGCTCGCCCAGCGCGAGGCCCCCGACGCCCGGGTCGTCTACGTCGACAACGACCCGCTGGTGCACGCCCACGCCCGCGCCCTGCTCACCGGCGCCCCGCCGGGCAGCACCGCGTTCCTCCTCGCCGACCTGCGCGAGCCCGACCGCATCCTCGAGGCCGCGGCGCAGACCCTCGACTTCGACCGGCCGATCGCCCTCATGCTCATGGGCGTGCTCGGCCACATCACCGGCTACGACCACGCCCGCGCCCTGGTGCGGCGGCTCGTCGCCGCCCTGCCGCCCGGCAGCCACCTCGCCCTCTACGACGACGTCGACTGCGACGACGGCGCCCGGGCCGCGCTCGCGGACTACCGGGACCGCGGCGCCGTCCCCTACCACCTGCGCTCCCGCGAGGAGATCGTCGGCTTCTTCGACGGCCTCGAGCTCGTGCCACCCGGGGTGGTGCCGCTGCCCGAGTGGCGGCCCGACCTGCACCGGCCCGACGCGCCGAAGGTGAACGCCATCGGCGGCATCGGCCGCAAGCCCTGACCGGCCCGTGATCGGCGACGTCGCCGCCGGGCTTGACCTCAATCGAACTCGAGGTCGGAGACTGGCCGGGTACCGGCCCGACGACGACGGGAGTTTGACGATGCGCGCCATTCAGGTTCGGGAGTTCGGCGGACCCGAGGTGCTGCGGCCGGTGGAGCTGCCGGACCCGGTCCCCGGCCCCGGGCAGGTCGTGGTGGACATGGCGGTGACCGACGTCATCTACCTCGACGTGATGCGGCGATCGGGTCGCGCCGGGCCGGCCGCGCCGTCCCTGCCGTACGTGCCCGGCCGCGGGGGCGCCGGGCGGGTGCACGCGGTGGGGGAGGGCGTGGACCCCGCGTGGCTGGGCCGCAGGGTGGTCGCGCGCACCGACGGCGGCTACGCCGAGCGGCTGCTCGCCGCCGAGACGCAGATCGTGCCGGTACCCGACGACCTCGGCCTGCGCGAGGCCGCGGCCGTGCTGCACGACGGCGGCACCGCGATCGGCCTGTTCGCGGAGACGCCCGCGGCCGAGGGCGAGTGGGTGCTCGTCACCGCCGCGGCCGGGGGCGCGGCCCACCTGCTGGTGCAGCTCGCCCTCGACGCCGGGGCCCGGGTGGTGGCCGCCGCCCGAGGCGAGCGCAAGCTCGCCATGCTCCGCGGCCTCGGCGCGACCGCCGTGGTCGACTACTCCGCGCCGGACTGGCCGGCCCGGGTGCGGGAGGCGACCGGCGGCCGCGGCGCCGACCTCGTCTTCGACGGCGCGGGCGGCGCGTACGGCAGGGCCGCGTTCGACGCGGTGGCCGACGGCGGCCGGTTCGTCAGCTACGGCTCCGCGGGCGGCGGGATCACCCAGATCGACCCGGAGCTCGCCGAGCGGCGCAAGGTGACCGTGCACAACCCGCTCTTCGGCGGCCCGCCCC
>Ga0310839_100625_pt1 | contig 19318 bp, 16 predicted proteins | sample SM_ome_7_FD_201305 | JGI IMG/M metagenome (GOLD analysis project Ga0310839, IMG submission 201305) | Sorghum-adapted microbial communities enriched on stacked mutant (SM) sorghum from Joint BioEnergy Institute, Emeryville, California... ...
ACAGCCGCCGCTTGTGGGTGAGGCCGGCCAGCGGGTTGGTCTGGTCCATGAACTGGGACAGCTGCGAGGTCCCGAAGAACTCCTTGATCGACGCGACCACCGGCCGGATGTTGATCAGCGTCTGCGGCGTGATCGCCTCGACGTCCTGGGTGGTCATCCGCTCCCGGACCACCCGCTCCATCCGGGCCAGACCCAGCCGGACCTGGTTCTGGATGAGCTCCCCCACGGTGCGCAGCCGGCGGTTGCCGAAGTGGTCGATGTCATCGATCTCCACCGGCACATCACCGTTCGCACCGGGCATCGAGGTCTCACCCGCGTGCAACCGCACCAGATACTCGATGACCGCGACAATATCCTCTTCGGTCAGCGTGCCCTGATTGATATCGATATCCAGCCCAAGCTTCTTGTTGACCTTGTACCGGCCCACCTTGGCCAGGTCATACCGCTTGGGATTGAAGTACAGATTCTCCAGCAGGGCCTGCGCCGACTCCTTGGTCGGCGGCTCACCCGGACGCAGCTTGCGGTAAATATCCAGCAGCGCGTCCTCCTGGCCGGAGGTGTGATCCTTCTCCAGCGTCGCCCGCATCGTCTCATACCGGCCGAACCGCTCAAGAATCATGTCATTGGTCCAGCCCAGCGCCTTCAGCAGCACCGTCACCGGCTGCTTGCGCTTACGGTCGATGCGCACCCCGACGCTGTCACGCTTGTCGATCTCGAACTCCAGCCAGGCCCCACGCGAGGGAATCACCCGGCAGTCGAACAGATCCTTGTCCGAGCCCTTGTCCACCGACCGGCCGAAATACACCCCCGGCGAGCGCACCAGCTGGGAGACCACGACCCGCTCGGTCCCGTTGATGATGAAGGTCCCCTTGGGCGTCATGAGCGGGAAGTCACCCATGAACACCGTCTGGGACTTGATCTCACCGGTGGTGTTGTTGATGAACTCCGCCGTCACGAACATCGGGGCGGAGTAGGTCATGTCCTTGTCTTTGCACTCTTCGATCGAGTACTTGGGCGGCTCGAACCGGTGGTCCCGGAACGACAGCGACATCGTCCCCGAGAAGTCCTCGATCGGGCTGATCTCCTCGAAGATCTCCTCGAGGCCCGACTGGGTCGGTACGTCCTTGCGCCCGGCTTTCTGAGCCGCCTCGACCCGGGCCTTCCACCTCTCGTTGCCCAGCAGCCAGTCGAACGACTCGGTCTGCAGCGCAAGAAGGTCGGGGACTTCGAGCGGCTCCTGGATCCGCGCGAACGACACGCGGCGAGGGCCATTGGTCACGGCGGAGGCGTTGCGCGAGGCTGCCAACAGATGTCCTTCCGAGGGCTCGCGGACTGACTACACGCACGCCAGACGACACCAAGCCATCAAGGAGGCATGGGTCATCGATGGACGGCGCGTAAAGGCAGCATAAGCCACCACGCAAGCGCCTGTCCACACACTACATGCTTCGTCAACCTCGACCCCACCTCACGATGACATGCCAACCAGCAACCGTCAAGCCCGCAGGCCACCCGGGGCGTGCATCCGGGCGGGCCCACGGGCTCGCCCGACGGCGCGCAGGCGCGCGCCGATCGGCTCGTCGTGCGGCGGTTCCGCGGTCGGTAAGCGATGGCTCGGCGTCATCGGCGTGCCGGCGCGCATGGCCGCGGGCCTCCTGCGCACCCGCCCGCCGCGGGCCCGAGCGAGAGGGTCGGCCGCCGTCGGGCGCCTCCTCGATCGCTCGGCCGCGGGTCGCGGGACGGGGCCGCGACGACCACGTCGGCACCGGCCGATAGAGCGCCGATAGAAGAAGGTTAGTGCCGATCGGGCCGTGCACGCTGTCAACGTGCCGGATCGTGTGGTGAAGATGGCCCCGCCCGTTCCCGCTGTGAACGATCCCCTAGAGTCGGAGTCGCCGCAAATCGCGCCAAAACGGCGCTGATGGCCCCGCGTGGAGGGAGACGCCGGTGCTGGTCGAGGTGTGGTCCGACTTCGTCTGCCCGTGGTGTTACATCGCCGGGAGCCGGCTGCGCCGGGCGCTCGCCACCTACGAACGGGCGGACGAGGTCGAGGTCGAGTGGCGCAGCTTCCTGCTCGATCCGGCGCATCGCAGGGGCGTGCGCAAGGGCGTGCACGAGATGCTCACCGAGAAGACCGGCGCCTCGCCCGGCGAGGTGCGCGCGATGACCGACCGGGTGCGCGCGCTCGCGGCCGAGGAGGGCCTCGGCTACGACGTGGAGCGCGCGGTCGTCGTCAACACCGTCGACGCCCACCGCCTGTACCACCTCGCCAAGTCGCACGGCGTCGCCGACCGGGTGCACGAGCGGCTGATGCGCGCCCACTTCGCCGAGGGCGAGCTGCTCGACGACCTCGACACCCTGGTCCGGCTCGGCGCCGAGGCCGGCGTGCCCGAGGAGGCGGCGCGCCGCGCCCTCGCCGGCGACGACCACGCCCGCGACGTCAAGCTCGACGTGCGCCAGGCCCGGGTGTACGGCATCGGCGGCGTGCCGTTCTTCGTGCTCGACCGCACCTACGCGGTCTCCGGCGCGCAGCCGGTCGAGGTGCTGCTCTCCGCGTTCCGCACCGCGCACGCCGCGGCGGACGCCGCGGCCGGCACTGCGTCCGGCACTGCGTCCGGCTGACGTCCGGCCGCACGCCCCGCCCGCGGGCTACTCGAACGGCGTGGGGTCCCCGGTGCCCCGGCGCAGGACCTCCGGCTCGTCCCGGGACAGGTCGACCACGGTGGTCGGCTCGGCGCCGCAGTCCCCGGCGTCGAGCACCGCGTCGAGCAGGTGGTCGAGCCGCTCCTTGATCTCCCAGCCCTGGGTGAGCGGCTCGTCGTCGCCCGGCAGCAGCAGCGTGCTCGACACCAGCGGCTCACCCAGCTCGGTGAGGAGCGCCTGGGCGACCCGGTGGTCGGGGATGCGCACGCCCACCGTCTTCTTCTTGGGGTGGAGCAGCCGCCGAGGCACCTCCTTGGTGGCGGGGAGGATGAACGTGTAGCCACCCGGCGTCACCGACTTCACCAGCCGGAACCGGGAGTTGGTCAGCTGGACGAACTGCCCGAACTGCGCAAAGTCCCGGCACACCAGGGTGAAGTGGTGGTCGGCGCCGAGCTGCCGGATCTCCCGGATGCGCTCGATGCCCTTGCGGTTGCCCAGCCGGCAGCCCAGCGCGTAGCTGGAGTCCGTCGGGTAGGCGATCAGCCCGTCGTCGTTGAGCAGATCGACCACCTGACGGATCGCCCGCGGCTGCGGGTCCACCGGGTGGACGTCGAAGTATCTCGCCATGCCATCGAGCTTAGGAACGTCCACGTCCCCTCCCGTTCCGTGCGCCGGTGCCCTGGGCACCGGGGGTGTGTCCGGCGTCGGCGCGGCGCACCGGCGCGCCGCGGGGTACGGCGGGCCGGCGCGGCCGGGGCATCGGCCGGTCGATGCCGTTCGATCGGCCGATGGAAGGGAAACGCGTGGCCGCGGCATGGCCACGGCCACGCGTTCCCGCAGCGTCGTGCTTCCCTCGCCGTGTTCTCCTTAGCCTGTTCTTTGCCCGCTTTTTCGCTGGATTCCCGCGCGGCTCCCTTCTTTCTTCCGCTTCTTCTCCCGCGCGCGGATCAGGCGGCGGCCGCCGCCATGAGCGCGCGGTGGGTGAGGACCTGCGCGAGGTGGCGCCGGTAGTCGGGCCCGCCGTGCAGGTCGGAGGGCGGGTCGGTGTTCTCGGCCGCGTGCGCGGCGGCGCCCCGCAGCGCCGCGGTGTCGGTGACCGCCAGCCCGCGCACGGCCTGCTCCACGGCGGCGGCGCGCAGCGGCCGGGTGGCCATGTTGGTGAGCCCGATCCGGGCCTCCTCGATCGTGCCGTTCGACCGCCGGACCGCCGCGGCCACGCCGACGATCGCCCACGCCTGGGCGGTGCGGTGGAACTTCTCGTAGTGGAAGCCCCACCCCGGGCCGAGCTTCGGCACCCGGACGCCGGCGAGGATCTCGCCGGGGCCGAGCGCGGTCTCCAGGTAGTCGACGAAGAACCCGGCGGCCGGGATCTCCCGCTCGCCGTCCCGGGACCGGGCGACCATCCGCATGTCGAGCGCGACCGCGACCGCGGGCAGGTCACCGGCCGGGTCGGCGTGGGCGAGCGCGCCGCCGAAGGTGCCGCGGTGCCGTACCGCGGGGTCGGCGACGGTGGCCGTGGCGAGCGCGACCAGCGGGCACTCGGCCCGCACGAGGTCGGAGTGGAGCACCTCGTCGTGCGTGGTCATCGCGCCGATGAACACGTGGTCGCCCTCGTCGCGCACGCCCTTGAGCTCGGGCACCCGGCCGATGTCGACGAGGGTGGAGGGGTAGGCGAGGCGCAGCCGCAGCAGCGGCAGCAGCGACTGGCCCCCCGCGAGGACCTTGGCGTCCTCGCCCGCGTCGGCGAGCGCGGTCACCGCCTCGTCGAGCGAGCCGGGCCGCACGTAGTCGAACGGTGCCGGGATCATGAGGCGGCCCCTTCCTGGACGGCCCGCCACACCCGTTCGGGTGTGCACGGCATCGGTACGTCGTGGACCCCGTACGGCCGGAGCGCGTCCACGATCGCGTTCACCACGGCGGGCGTGGAGGCGATCGTGCCGGCCTCGCCGACACCCTTGACGCCCAGCGGGTTGGAGGTCGCCGGGGTCTCGGTGCGGTCGGTGACGAAGTCGGGCAGGTCGGCCGCGGACGGCAGCAGGTAGTCGGCCATGGTCGTGGTGAGCAGGTTGCCCTCGGGGTCGTAGACCGCCTCCTCGAACAGCGCCTGGCCGATGCCCTGCGCGATGCCGCCGTGCACCTGGCCCTCGACGATCAGCGGGTTCACCACCGTGCCGACGTCGTCGACCGCCACGTACGACCGGATCTTCACCGCGCCGGTCTCGGTGTCCACCTCGACCGCGCACAGGTGGGTGCCGTGCGGGAAGGAGAAGTTCTCCGGGTCGAACGTGGCGCTCGCGTCGAGCCGCGGCTCCACGCCGTCGGGCAGGTTGTGCGCGGCGAACGTGGCGAGCGCGATCTCCTGGATCGTCTTGCCGGTCTGGGTGCCGCGCACCCGGAACACCCCGCGGTCGAACTCGATGTCGTCCGGGGACGCCTCGAGCAGGTGGGCCGCGATCCGCTTCGCCTTCTCCCGGACCTTCTCGCACGCCCGCACGATCGCGATGCCGCCGACCGCGAGCGAGCGCGAGCCGTAGGTGTCCATGCCCTTGTGCGAGGACGCGGTGTCGCCGTGGATCACGGTGACGTCCTCGAACGGCACGCCGAGCTGGTCGGCGACGATCTGGCTCCACGCGGTCTCGTGGCCCTGCCCGTGCGGGCTGGAACCGGTGACCACCTCGACCTTGCCGGTGGGCAGCACGCGCACGTCCGCGTGCTCCCAGCCGCCCGCGCCGTACGACAGCGAGCCGAGCACCCGGCTCGGCGCGAGGCCGCACATCTCGGTGTACGTCGAGACGCCGATGCCGAGCTGGACCGGGTCCTTGCGCTCGCGGCGGTCGGCCTGCTCGGCGCGGAGCTTGTCGTAGCCGAACAGCGCGAGCGCCTTCTCGGTCGCCGCCTCGTAGTTGCCCGAGTCGTAGGTGAGCCCGGCGATCGTGGTGTACGGGAACTCCTCGTGCTTGATCCAGTTGCGCCGCCGCAGCTCGATGGGGTCGAGGCCGAGCTCGTGGGCGAGCTCGTCCATGGCGCGCTCCAGCGCGTACGTCGCCTCCGGGCGGCCCGCGCCGCGGTAGGCGTCGGTCGGCATCTTGGTGGTGAAGACGCCCGTGCAGGTGAAGTCGTAGGCGTCCATCTTGTAGATGCCGTTGTACATGAACGCGCCGAGCAGCGGCACGCCCGGGGTGACGAGCATGAGGTACGCGCCCATGTCGGCGAGCAGGTTCACCCGGATGCCGCGGATCCGGCCGTCCCGCTCGGCCGCGATCTCGATGTGCTGGAGCTGGTCGCGGCCGTGGTGCACGGTGAGGTTGCCCTCGGTGCGCGACTCGGTCCACTTCACCGGCTTGCCGAGCCGGCGGCAGATCAGCAGGCACAGCACCTCCTCGGCGGTGACCTGCAGCTTCGAGCCGAAGCCGCCGCCGACGTCGGGCGCGATCACCCGCAACCGGTGCTCGGGGATACCGGTCGTGAGGGCGAGCATCACCCGGAGGATGTGCGGGATCTGGGTGGCCGAGTAGAGCGTGAACGTCTCGCCGTCGGTGTCCACGACCACCGCCCGCGGCTCCATCGCGCTCGGGATGAGCCGCTGCTGGCGGTAACGCCGGTCGATCACCACGGGCGCGTCGCGGAACGCGGCCTCGACGTCGCCGTTGGAGAACTTCCAGGTGAACGCCTTGTTCCCGGCCTCGTGGACCTTGGGCGAGCCGGGCTTGAGCGCCTCGTTCATGTCGAGCACGGGCGGCAGCGGCTCGTACTCGACCTCGATCGCCTCGAGGGCGTCCGCGGCGCGGTAGCGGTCGGTGGCGACCACGCAGGCGACCGCCTCCCCGACGTACCGGACCGTGTCCACCGCCATCGGCGGGTGGTCGGGCTGCACCATGTCCTCGGTGACCGGCCAGGCGCACGGCAGGCTGCCCTGCTCGTCGGCGAAGTCCCGGCCGCTGAACGCGGCGACCACGCCCGGCCGCCGCCGGGCCGCGGAGACGTCCACCCGGGTGATGCGGGCGTGCGCCATCGGGCTGCGCAGGAACGCCACGTACAGCATCCCCGGGAGCTGGATGTTGTCGGTCCACCGGGTGCGCCCGGTGACCAGCCGGGTGTCCTCCTTGCGGCGGCGCGCCCGGCCCACCTCGGGTACGGTCTCGAGCGTCTCGGTCACGTGGCGCTCACCTCCCGCCCGCTCATCTCGGCGGCCGCGCGCCGTACGGCCCGCACGATGTTGCAGTAGCCGGTGCACCGGCACAGGTTGCCCTCAAGGCCCTTGCGGATGGCGTCGTCGTCCGGGGCGGGGTTCTCCCGCAGCAGGTCGAGCGACGCCATGATCATGCCTGGAGTGCAGTAGCCGCACTGGAGCGCGTGTTCTTCGTGGAAGGCTTTCTGCAGGGGGTGCCAGGTCCCGTCCGTGGACAGGCCCTCGATGGTGAGAATGTCGGACTGGTCGGCCTGGACGGCGAGCACCGAACAGCTCTTCACGCTCTTGCCGTCCATGAGGACCGTGCAGGCGCCGCAGTTGGATGTGTCGCAACCGATCGGGGTGCCGGTCTTCCCGAGCCGGTCGCGCAGCAGGTGGACGAGGAGAAGCCGCGGCTCGACCTCCACCTCGTGCGTGATGCCGTCGACGGTGACGGTGATCTGGGGCATACGTCCTCCAGGCGATCAAGGGGTGGTGACGCGGATGTACGGCGCGGCACGGCGGACCCCGGATCCGCCACCCGGAGGTGGGGCGCGACTCTCTCATAGCGCACCAGCCGTCGCGAATGTGAGATATCTAACACCCCAACGGTATTCACCTGTTGCAGAGCGTCAACCCCCGAACGCATGTGGAAAGACGCCGGTTCCGATGCGGAGCCGGCGTCCGACGGCGGGCGGCCGCGAGGGCTCAGCGCCGCGAGGGCTCAGCGCCGCGCACGGCGCGATCCCCGGGCCGCGGTGACGATCACGGCGACGAGGCCCGCGAAGGCGAGCCCGGTGAGCAGGACCGCGAGCATCGTCACCGGGTCGATCGGCGGACCGGCGATGAACCGAATGCCCATCCCGATGAAGAGCAGCCCGCCGAGCAGCGACAGCCAGTCGGTCCGGTGCCGCAGGCTCCGCCGCTCGCCGTCCGGATCGTCCGGGGCCCACTCGTGGTGCACCGCCCACCACTCCGCGGTGCTCACCTCGGACCGGCGGGCCGACCGGCCGCGCCGCCTAGCCACGGTGCACCTCCACGTCCCCGAGGTCGGCCCGGATGTGCAGCTCGAACACCGGGGGCCGGGTGCCCGCGCCCACCTCGGGCTCGAGCACGGTGGCCACGGCGAGGTCGGTGCCGCCGCGCGTGGTGCGGCCGACGGTGATGTCGCCGACCCGGACCCGGGCCTCGACCTCCGCCCGCGCGGTCGGCGGGACGATGACGCGGAGGGTGCCGACCGCGATCCGCACGTCGAACCGGGTCCGGCTGCCGGGGGCGGCCTCGATCTCGGTCAGGTCGAGCGTGCCGTCGCCGAGGCCGATCTCGTACCGCTCGGCCATCGCCTCGGCGGTGGTCGCGGGCACCCAGGTGTAGCTGCCGACGCGATGCGGCACGCCGCCGACCACGGTCGAGGCGATGAGCAGGAAGGACACGAGGGTGCCGGCGGCGATCAGCCCCACGCCGCGGCCCAGCCACGCGGTGACGAGCAGCCCGGCGCCGATCGTGATGAGCACGGCCCCGCCGATGAGGGTGACGTTCGCCGCCGATCCGGACGGCTGGGTCGCCGCCATGATCCCTCCAACGACTATCGCGACGAGGATGGTGATCGTTCCGACGTAGGAACGGGGGCGTCTGCGGGTGACGGCCGCGGGCGGTCCGGGGTACCCGTACCCGCCGGGGGCCGGCCCGGCCAGGTCGAGGTCGAGCAGCGTGTCGTCGGGGTGGCGGCCGGGGGAGCGGTAGGGGCCGTGCGGGGCGAACGGCTCGTGCACGCCGGAGCCGTACCGCGCCTCCCAGGCGAGGTCCTTCAGCCGCCGGTAGCCGTCGTCGCCGCCCGGGGCGGTGGTGGCGGCGCCCTCCGGGGTGGGCAGCACCACGGTCGGGTCCGCGGCGCCGGGCGGTGGCGGCGCGGTACGGCCGGCCGGCCCGGCGGAGCCGCCCGGGGCTGTGCCGTCAGGCCCCTCCGGCGCTGCGCCGTCAGGCCCCTCCGGGGCGGTGCCCGCAGGCGCCTCCGGCGCAGTACTCGGGGGCGCCTCCGGCGCAGTACTCGCGGGCGCCTCCGGCGCGGGGCTTCCGGACGCCTCCGGCGCGGGCGCGGCGGGGGCGCCGGGCGGGGCGGGCGCGGGCTCCTCCCGCCGCGGGGCCTGTGGCTCCGCGGCCGTCGCGGAGCCCGCCCCGGCGGGCCGGGCGTCCGGCGAGGGCGGGGTCGCGTCCGCCGCGCCGCGGGTGTCGGAGGTGCGCGCGGTGCGCCGCCCGGTCACCCGGTCCGGCAGCGAGCGGGCGACCGCGAGCAGGTCCACGCCGCGGCGGCGGGCGGCGAGCAGGGCGATCGCGGCCACCGTGCCGACGACCACGGTGCCCGGCCCCACGGTGTCGCTGACCAGGTTCATCATCAGGCCGAAGGCGAGCACCGCGGTGAGCAGGGCGAGCACCGTCTGCGCGTCGAAGCGGCGGCCGGTCCACTGCTCGGCGTAGCCGGGGCCGCCGTCGTCGCGGCTCATCAGCAGGAACGCCGCGATATACAGGAAGAAGCCGATACCCGACCCGAGGACGAGCACGGCGAAGCCCACGCGGATCAGCACCGGGTCGATCCCGGCGTACCGGCCGAGCCCGGCGCAGACCCCGGTGAGCAGGCGTCCCTCACCGGCACGCCGCAGGGCGCCCTCGCCGGCTTCGGAAGGCCGGGTGTCCGGTTCGGGCGTGGTCGTGCTCATCATGCTCCCTATCGTGCTCGGGCCGGACGGCCACGGCCATCGGGGAGACCCCTGAGCCGACCCCGAGAACTGGGGGAGGAGATCAGGGCGCACCCTGATGCGCGCCACCGCGCCTACGTGTGACGATGCAGGGACCATGCCCGACAAACCACCCACCCAGCCGCCGACAGCGTCGCAGGCCGCCGACGCGCCGTACCCCCGGCTGCGCCGGCCGGTCGAGGGCCGCCTGATCGCTGGGGTCGCGCAGGGCGTGGCCGAGCAGCTCCGGCTCGACCCCGTCGTGCTGCGGCTCGCCTTCGTGCTGCTCACCGTCGTGCAGGGCGTGGGCGTGGTCGCGTACGCGGCGCTGTGGATGTTCACCCCGAGCGTCCCGCACACCGGGCCCAAGCCCGCGCGGGACTGGGCGCAGCTCACCGCCTACGCCGCGATCGGCATGGCGCTGACCGCGCTCACCATGCTCACCGTCGGGACCCTGCGGGGGTTCGGCACCTGGGCGATCGCCGTGGTCGGCATCGGCGGCCTCGTGCTGTGGCAGCAGGCCGACTCGCTGCGGCAGCGGTGGGTGAGCGGCGCGGTCCGCAAGGTACGCAGCTCGTGGCTGCGCACCGCGTTCGGGCTGCTCCTCGTCGTCGTGGGCGCGATCGGCTTCCTCGCGGCGAGCGGCGAGCTCGCCGCCGCCCAGACCGGGCTGATGTTCACCGGCGTGGTGGTCGGCGGCATCGCGGTGATCGCCGCGCCGTGGATCACCGTGCTCGTCAAGGAGCTGCAGGACGAGCGCCGCGAGCGCATCCGGCAGGAGGAACGCGCGGAGCTCGCCGCCCACGTGCACGACTCGGTGCTGCACACCCTCACCCTGATCCAGCGCAACGCGCACGACCCGCGCGAGGTGCTGCGGCTCGCCCGCGCCCAGGAGCGGGAGCTGCGCAACTGGCTCTACCAGCCCAGGGCCGACGCCGACCGGACCGTGGCCGCCGCGGTGAAGCGGGTCGCCGCCGAGGTCGAGGACGAGCACGGGGTGCCGATCGAGGTGGTCTGTGTCGGCGACGCCGACCTGACGCCGCGGCTCAACGCGCTCGTGCAGGCGGCCCGGCAGGCGATGGTGAACGCGGCGAAATATTCTGAGGCGTCGGTCGTCTCGGTGTACGCGGAGGTCGAGCCGGAGGAGGTCACCGTCTTCGTCCGCGACCGCGGCAAGGGGTTCGACCTGGACGCGGTGCCGCCCGACCGCATGGGCATCCGCGAGTCGATCATCGGCCGGATGGAGCGGAACGGCGGAGCCGCCCGGATCCGGACGGCCCCTGGCGAGGGCACCGAGGTGACGTTGACGATGAAGCGGGAGGAGCCATGACGACCAGGGTGCTGATCGTGGACGACCACCGGCTGTTCCGGGCCGGCGTGCGTGCCGAGCTCGGGCCGGAGGTCGAGGTCGTCGGCGAGGCCGGGGACGTGGACTCCGCGGTGCGGGCGATCGAGGAGCTCAAGCCGGACGTCGTGCTCCTCGACGTGCACATGCCGGGCGGCGGCGGCCAGGAGGTGCTGCGCCGGGTGCTCGGCAAGGGCTCCCCGGTGCGGTTCCTCGCGCTGTCGGTGTCCGACGCGGCCGAGGACGTGATCGGCGTGATCCGGGCGGGCGCCCGCGGGTACGTGACCAAGACCATCGGCGGCAAGGAGCTGACCGACGCGATCCTCCGGGTCGCCGACGGGGACGCGGTGTTCTCGCCGCGGCTCGCCGGGTTCGTGCTGGACGCGTTCGCCTCCACCCAGGCGCCGCCGATCGACCCCGAGCTCGACTCGCTCACCCAGCGGGAGCGCGAGGTGCTGCGGCTCATCGCCCGCGGCTACGCGTACAAGGAGATCGCCAAGGAGCTGTTCATCTCGGTCAAGACCGTCGAGACCCACGTCTCCTCGGTGCTGCGCAAGCTCCAGCTCTCCAACCGCCACGAGCTGTCCCGCTGGGCCACCGCCCGCCGGCTCGTGTAGGCCTGTGCCGGTCCCGGACGGTGCGTGTGGTTCGCGAGTCAAAAATTGCGAACTGCACGACATGTCGGTGACCCATGGGTCACGATTGATCTGTGAAGCCTCGTGGTTTAGCCCCCTTGGCGACCGCGCTCGCCGCCGCCGTCGCGGTCGCCTGCGCTCCGATCCCCGGCTTCGAGGACATATTGGGCGACCCCCGCAACGCCGCGCGGGTCGAGGGGGAGTACGAGGAGGCGAACTCGGCGCGCGAGGGCGGATCGCTGACCCGGAAGTCGACCACCCTCGCAGGCGACAACTTCGCCGAGGACGTGGTGCTCGCGCGCACGCTCACCGAGGAGTACTGGCAGCAGCAGTTCGCCGCCGACGGGCGCGAGTACCGGCCGATCCAGCGCTTCATCCCCTACGTCGGCCGGAACGGCCCGGCCTGCGGTGACCAGGAGGCCGTGCCGGAAAACGCCTTCTACTGCCCGATCGGGCACTTCGTCGCCTTCGACGAGCGGTGGCTGGAGGAGCTGTACGACGAGATCGGCGACGGTGCGGTCTACGTGATCATCCCGCACGAGCTGGGGCACGCCGTGCAGGCGCAGCTCACCACGGACTTCCGGCTGAACAAGAACCGGGAGCTGCAGGCCGACTGCTACGCGGGCGCGGTGATCGGCTGGCTGGTGCAGGCCGGCCGGCTCACCAAGGAGGAGGGCGACGACGAGGAGCTGTTCGCCAACCTCGCCGCGGCCGGCGACCCCACCGACGAGTGGTGGCGCCCGGACGCCCACGGCACCGGGCCGGAGCGGCAGGCGGCCTTCCGCGCCGGGCAGGACCAGGGCGTCGCGGCCTGCGCGAAGTTCGGGGACCCGGTGCCGTAACGGCCCGGCCGGACGTCAGCCCCCCACGGCCGTACCCGCCGGGTGGGCGCGGATCCGCGCGTTCCGGCGCGCGGCGGTGTTGACTGGACGGCATGGTGCCGATCATCGCCGTGCTCGCGGCCGCGAACCTGCTCAACAACCGGGTCGCCCCGCGCCTCGCGCCGCTGACCTCCGCCGCCGCCACCGGCGCCCTGGTCGCGCTCGCCCGGCGCGCCGGGCTGTCCTGGCGCGAGCTTGGCTTCACCGCGGGACGGCGCGGCGCCCTCGCCGGCGCGGCGCTCGCGGCCGGCGTCGCCGCCGGGTACGCGGCCGCGCTCGCCCATCCGCGCCTCCGGCCGCTGCTGCTCGACGAGCGCGCCCTCGGCATCTCCCGCGCCCGGCTCGCCGAGGAGGTCCTGCTCCAGGTGCCGGTCGGCACGGTGCTGCTGGAGGAGGTGGGCTTCCGCGGCGTGGTGTACGGGCTGGCCGAGCGCGCGCACGGGCCGCTCGCGGCGACCGCGGTCTCCTCCGGCCTGTTCGGCCTGTGGCACGTGCTGCCCGCGCTCGACGCGTACCGCGCCAATCCCGCGGCCGCCGCCCTGCTCGCCAAACCGCCCAAACGGGATGAAAATTCCGCGGTTGCGGCGGAAAACGCGATGAAAATGGGCAGGGTCAATTTCACCCTCGGCACGGTGGCGGGCACCACCGGGGCCGGGGTGATCTTTTGCGAACTGCGTCGTCGATACGGCCTGCTCGCCCCCGCGCTCGTGCATTGGGCCACCAACGCATTCGGATATATGACGTCCCGGGTGGCGCGAAGGTTGTCCCGTTCCTAAATTGCCACGGATCGCGACGAGGCCGTCACGGTAATGGACCTCACATCCCTGGCAATGTTTTGGTAAAAACTGTTTACTGGGACTTTGCCGTGGCCTGGCACGGTGCTGTCGGCGCGGCGACCGTCCCATGCATTGCAACTCGACGATTGGAGTTCGCACCCTCATGAAGTCGATGTTCGTCCGCAAATTCGCGGCGGCCGGCGTCGGTGCGGCGATGCTCGCCACCGGGCTGATCGGCCTCACGGCCACGCCCGCGGCGGCGAGCGCCACCGGCGGGGGCAAGCCCAAGGCCCTCGTGACCACCCCTGTGGCGTCGCCCAAGTACTACGTCGGCGCCTGCCCGGCCACGGTCTCGTTCACCTCGAAGATCAAGGTCCGGGTCAAGGGCGTCACGAAGGTGGCCTACCAGTGGCTGCACGGTGACGGCTCGAAGAGCAAGGTCAAGACCGTGACCCTGCGCGGCCACGGCGTCAAGACCATCACCGTCAAGGAGAACGCGACCTTCTCCCGCAGCACGAAGGGCTGGCAGGCCCTCCGGGTGCTCGCCCCGTACAAGGCGACCACCGGCAAGGCCCACTTCACGGTCTCGTGCAAGCCGAAGCGGCCCAAGCCGGTGTTCGCCAAGGCCCAGGTGAACGTGCCGAACTTCGACGGCGTCTGCACGCCGTACCGGCGGGTCACGGCCGAGGGTGTGATCCGGGTCAGCCGGCCGACGGTGGTGACGTACCGCTGGATTCACAACGGCAAGGTCGTGGACCGGGGCCGGACCAAGGTGTGGGGCGCCAAGAAGGTGGCCTACTCCTTCGCTCCGGGCCGCAGCCACCGGGGCTGGGTGAAGCTCGACATCGTCCACCCGCGCTTCGCCAAGGATGACACCGACGGCTACGTGGTGCACTGCCACCGTCCCGGCCACCCCAAGCCGGGCAAGCCGCACCACCCGAAGCCCGGCAAGCCGCACCCCAAGCCGGCGCCGGGCTCGACGGCCCAGGTCGTCTCCATCAGCCTGACGCCGGACACCTCCAGCTGCGTCGGGACCAAGGGGCCGCGGGTGAACGCGGTGGGCCGCATCTCGGTGAGCGGTCCCGCCACGGTGTCCTACCGCTGGACGGCCGGCAGCGCCTCGAAGAGCGGCAGCTTCACGGTGAACCACGCCGGGACCTACCCGGTGAACTTCTCGATCGACGGTGACCCGCACGGCTCGAAGAGCTACGGCACGGTGACGCTCACCATCACCTCGCCGACCGCGTCGAGCGTGTCGCAGTCGTACGAGTTCGCCTGCCCGAAGAGCGCCGTGTGATCGTCCGCGCGATCCCAGGTTTCGCTCGCGTCTGAACGGAGCCCCGGCCGGTCCTCCCGGCCGGGGCTCTCCCGTTCCTCAGGCCGCGTCCACCGCGCCCGGCGCGACGGCGGTACGGCGGGGCGCACCGGGGCAGGCCGGGGTGCGCCGGTCAGGCCGTGTCGACCACTTGGAACAGCTCGGCGTACCGGCCCTCGGGCAGCCCGAACTCGGCGGCGTTCGCCGCGAGGCTGCGCCGGATCCAGTCCTCGAGGTCCGCGCGGTGCGCGGTCTGGCTCTTGTGCGCCCGCAGCGCGGCGAGCTTGCGGTCGAGCGTGTCGGTGACGTCCACGGCGTGGTTCGGGGTGGGGCTGGTGAGCCACACCTCGCGCACCGTCCACGCCTCGAGCCCCTCCTCCTCGAGCAGCTCGGGGAACGCGTAGGGGTTGCGCGCGTCGGGATAGACCGCGTCGAGCGTCGCCCCGCCCACCACCCGATGGTCGGGGTGGCTGCGGCCGATCCGCCGGTAGTCGCGCTCCGGGCTCATGGTGATGACCCGGTCGGGCCGTACCTGCCGGATGACCCGCGCGATGTCCCGCCGCAGCCCGAGCGACGGCTCCAGCCTGCCGTCCGGGTAGCCCAGGAACCGCACGTCGGTCACCCCGACGCACGCGGCCGCCGCGAGCTGCTCGGCCCGCCGCAGCTCGGCCATGCCGCCGTTGTCGACGTCGCGGTCGAACCCGCCGGCGTCCCCGTCGGTCACCACCAGGTAGACGACCTCGATGCCCTTGTCGGTGAGCGTGGCGATCGTCCCGGCGGCGGAGAAGTCGACGTCGTCCGGGTGTGCAGTCACCGCCAGCACCCGGCGCACCTCAGCGTCGTCCAGCACCACTTGACCTCCTCTTTGCCTGCCAACCGGCGCGTCACGTCCGGCATTCCGGCCGCGCCGCCCGGGCGATCGCCGGGATTCGAAAGGGTTTTCGCGGGACGGGCGCGACCGCGGCGGCCGGCGGCCATAACCTAGGGGACGTGCCGACCGGAACTTCCCACGCTTCGCCCCTCCTCGACGGACTCAACCCGCAGCAGCGCGAGGCCGTGCTGCACGAGGGCTCGCCGCTGCTCATCGTCGCGGGCGCCGGGTCCGGCAAGACGAGGGTGCTCACCCACCGCATCGCCTACCTGCTCGCCGAGCGTGACGTGCACCCGGGGGAGATCCTCGCGATCACGTTCACCAACAAGGCCGCCCGGGAGATGAAGGAGCGCGTCGAGCGGCTCGTCGGGCCGCGGTCGCGGGCGATGTGGGTGATGACCTTCCACAGCGCGTGCGTGCGCATCCTGCGCCGGGAGGCGAAGCGGCTGGGGTTCCCCGGGAGCTTCTCCATCTACGACCAGGCCGACGCGCAGCGGCTGATGGCGCTGGTCTGCCGGGAGCTCGACCTCGACCCCAAGCGCTACCCGCCGCGCTCGTTCTCCGCGCAGGTGAGCGCGCTCAAGAACGAGCTGGTCGACTACGAGACCGCGGCGAACCGGGCCCGCACCCACCTGGAGAAGACGCTCGCCGAGGCGTACGCGGCCTACCAGCGGCGGCTCACCGAGGCCGGGGCGATGGACTTCGACGACCTGATCATGCTCACGGTCTCGCTGTTCCAGCTCTTCCCGGACGTGGCCGAGCACTACCGCCGCCGGTTCCGGCACGTGCTCGTCGACGAGTACCAGGACACCAACCACGCGCAGTACGTGCTCATCCGCGAGCTGGTGGGGCGGCCGGAGCGGCGCACCGCCGACGGCGAGCCGGTGCTCGAGGGCGGCGGCGACGGGGTGCCGCCCGCCGAGCTGTGCGTGGTGGGCGACGCCGACCAGTCGATCTACGCGTTCCGCGGCGCGACGATCCGCAACATCCTCGAGTTCGAGCGCGACTTCCCGGACGCGCGCACGATCATGCTGGAGCAGAACTACCGCTCCACCCAGACGATCCTCTCCGCGGCGAACGCGGTGATCTCCCACAACACCGGGCGCAAGCCCAAGAACCTCTGGTCCGACCAGGGGCCGGGCCCGAAGATCGTCGGGTACGTCGCGGACAACGAGCACGACGAGGCGATGTTCGTCGCCGAGGAGGTGGACCGGCTCGCCGACGAGGAGGGGGTGCGGCCCGGCGACGTCGCGGTGTTCTACCGCACCAACGCGGCCTCCCGGGTGTTCGAGGAGATCTTCATCCGCACCGGCCTGCCGTACAAGGTGGTCGGCGGCGTGCGCTTCTACGAGCGCAAGGAGGTCCGCGACCTGCTCGCCTACCTGCGGGTGCTCGCCAACCCCAACGACACGGTGTCGCTGCGGCGCATCCTCAACGTGCCCAAGCGGGGCATCGGCGAGCGGGCCGAGGCGATGCTGGAGGCCTTCTCCGCGCGGGAGCGCGTCCCGTTCTGGGAGGCGATGCGGCGCGCCGAAGAGGTGCCCGGGCTCGCCACCCGCTCGATCAACGCGATCCGGGAGTTCACCGAGCTGCTGGAGGAGCTGCGCCGCAAGGAGCTGCCGGTCGCCGAGCTCGCCGAGGAGGTGCTCGCCCGCACCGGGTACCGGGCCGAGCTGGAGAACTCCGACGACCCGCAGGACGCGAGCCGGCTGGAGAACCTCAACGAGCTGATCGCGGTCGCCCAGGAGTTCCAGGAGGCGAACCCCGAGGGCGGGCTCGTCGACTTCCTCGAGCAGGTGTCGCTCGTCGCCGACGCCGACCAGGTGCCGGACAACGACGACGGGCAGGGCGTGGTCACGCTGATGACCCTGCACACCGCCAAGGGCCTGGAGTTCCCGGTGGTGTTCCTCACCGGGCTGGAGGACGGGGTCTTCCCGCACCTGCGCTCGCTCGGCGAGCCGCAGGAGCTGGAGGAGGAGCGCCGGCTGGCGTACGTCGGCATCACCCGGGCGCAGCGGCGGCTCTACCTGTCCCGCGCCCTGGTGCGCAGCGCGTGGGGGGCGCCGTCGTTCAACCCGGCCTCCCGGTTCCTCGCCGAGGTGCCCGAGGAGCTGATCGAGTGGCGCACCGACCCGGGCAAGACCCTCACCACGGCGGCGACCGCGCGGGAGACCCGGACGGCCCCGGCGGCGGCGCCGCGGCGGGGCGGCCGGGCGGTGCCGAACCTCGCGCCCGGCGACCGGGTCAACCACGACAAGTTCGGCCTCGGCACGGTGCTCTCCGTCGACGGCGCGGGCGACAAGACCAGCGCGAAGATCGACTTCGGCAGCGCGGGCGTGAAGACCCTGCTGCTCAGCTACGCGCCCATCGAGAAGCTCTGACCGCCCCGGAACACGGGACGGCCCCGGCGGCCGCGGCCGCCGGGGCCCGGGTATGCGCGCCGTCACCGTGGACGGTCATCGCGGGGACGTCACTGCGCGACGGTGTCGAGCTTCAGGCCCTTGACCGGGTCGGCGAACGGGATGAGGACCTCCTCGACGTCGCTCGACAGCTCCTCGAGGTCGATCACCTGGTCGGCGGGCGGCGCCTTGATCGTGACCTTGGTGCCCCAGGCGCTGTAGCGGGCGTCATCGAGGATCTTGATCGATCCGTTCCGCTTGTCCTCGAACAGCACGACCTCGGTGTAGAGGCGGCGGGGAAGCCCGTCCCGGCCGACGTAGAGCTTCCAGTTGACGAACGGCGGCTTGACGCCCTTGAGGCCCTTGAGCGCGGTGTCGAAGTCGCGGAGGCTCGGGGCGACCTTGGCGAGCTCGCGCACCGGGATCGTGCCCCGGTAGGCCACGGTCTGCACGCCGTCCAGCCGGCCGCCGCGGACCTTGGACTCGGTGCCGTCCAGCAGGACCTTCAGCACCCGGGGGTCGGTGCCCTCGGCGAGCGAGAGGCCGCGGAGGGACGCGAACTCGGTGGTGCTCACCCACGTCTTGCCCTCGGGCAGCTCGTCGGCGAGCTGCGGGCTCTGCAGGTAGTGCTCCTTGCCGCCGGCGCGGAGCAGGCGCAGCTTGGCGCTCTCCCCGCCCGCCGTGATCCGGCTCGTGACGTCGTAGAACTCCTTACGGCGCGGGTCGAGCCGGAGCACACCGGCCTGCTTCATGGTGAGCAGGGCCTTGCCGTCGATCGTGACCCGGACGCTCTCGGCGATCCGCACGCCGCTCTTGGCGGCGACGTGCTTCTGGACCGCGGCGACCGGGTCGCGCGGCGCGGCCTGGGCGGCCGCCGGCGTCGCGGCGGCCACCAGCGTGGGGGCGATGAGCGTGGCGGCGAGCACCGCCAGGAACTTCTTCATGGTGTCCTTTCGCGGGTAAGGCGCGCGCGACGCGTCCGGCCGCGTCGGCGCGCCGTACGGGTGTGGTCGGAGTGTGTGCGGGCGTGATCCCGCGAGCGGTCACTTCGCGGTAAGCGGGGGCTTGATCTCGAATTTGGGCATCCGGACGATCTCGTGGTCCGCCGGAGTTTGATCGAGATCTTCCGGTCCCACCGGGTGAGTCCACTGCCGGCGGTGAAGCTGCCCTTGGTCACGCCGAACGCGGCCGGCGACCACGAGGAGACCGTGCGGCGCGGCAGCCCGTCCGCGCCGACGTACGGCTTCCGGTCGATCGTGGTCCTCGCCGGCCTCGGGGTGGGCTCGGCCCACAGCGCGTCCATGTTGTGGATGTAGGCGGTGCGGCCGATCTTCACGGTCTTCTCGGGCGGCGCCTCGAGCAGGGGGTTTTCGCGCAGGCTCGGGAGCGCCACGCGGAGGCCGGTGGAGAGCCGGCTCGCGGCGAGACCGGACCGGCCGAACCGGAACGCGCCGGTGGTGGCGATGCGCTTGTTCCGCAGCGTGGTGCGGGACGTGTACGTCACGCCGCCGCTGGCGGCGAACTGCTTGCGCAGCGCGGTGAGCGGGTCGGGG
>Ga0310839_100632_pt1 | contig 19057 bp, 14 predicted proteins | sample SM_ome_7_FD_201305 | JGI IMG/M metagenome (GOLD analysis project Ga0310839, IMG submission 201305) | Sorghum-adapted microbial communities enriched on stacked mutant (SM) sorghum from Joint BioEnergy Institute, Emeryville, California... ...
CCTTCCCAGGCCCACGCTTCACGGGTTGATTCGACAACATCAACAGCCTCCAGATCGGTCAGGCACGCCGACCCGTGGCCGGGTATTTCAAAGATCGAATGGTTCAAGAACTCAGACGCAAAGCAGGCCGAGGCGTTCGGCCTGGTGTTGCTGGAGGGGATGGCCTCCGGGTGCGTGCCCGTGGCCTCGGATCTGCCCGGAGTGCGGGACGTCGCCGCGCCCACCGGGTTCGTCGTTCCCCCGCGTGACCCGGACGCCCTGCGCCGGGTGCTCCTGTCGCTGGCCGCCGATCCCGGTCTGCTGCACGAGTTGCAGCAGGCGTCGCGCGAGGCGGCGGCTCACATGGCCTGGGACCGGGTTGCGGAGCGTTACGAGGAGGCATTTGTCGAGACTGTCGCGGGCAGCCAGGTTCGGCCGGCGCCGGTACCGAGCGCGTGGGCCGACGGACATATCACGCTGCCGAGCCTCGTCGACGAGTTCGGTGCGAGCAGGGCTTCTCTGCTCCTGTTTCGCCGGCGACCGCTGCCGAGGGTCGTAGCGGCCTGGGGGAGTGCGACGTTGCCTGAGCTCGGGAACAGCCCGTCCCGGGTCGCCAGGTACGTCTCGGTTACCGGCCGCCCGCAGTTGCTGCAGCGAAGGTCCGACAACAACGCTCTGCGAGGACTGCTGCGCACCGACGCGCACAGTGCTATGTCGGCTCCGTTCCCCTGGCGCGTCGGATTGACCGGCGTGGTCATCCTGTCGCTGGCCGGTGCCGAGCGGCGTGTCTTCACGCCGTACGACCTGAAACGACTGGTCCGGCGCCTGTCGGACAGCCAGAAGGGGACGCACCGCCCGGCGGGTGAACCCGTCGCGGTGGGCGGCTGAGGACGGGTGCCCTAGTTGGCTATCGCCACGCGGGACGAGACGGCCGCCAGGGGCGGCGTGATGCTGGTGGCCCGGTTCGCGGTCATCGCGGTCCTGAACTACGCGCTGGGGGTGGTCCTCGCCTGGCTACTCCCTAAGGAGGAGTTCGGCCAGGTCAGCGCCGTCCAGGCTGCACTGCTCTTCGCGGCCTACACGCTCAACTCCGGATTCCCCTGGATCGTGGCCACGACGGAGGCACGCCGCAGTCGCCTGGAACCAGGCTATGCCGGCGCGGTGTTCCGCAGCTCGCTGCTCGGCAACGCGTGTCTCGGCCTGGGCCTTGCCGTCGGTTTCGTCCTCCTCCAAGCCTCCGGTGTCCGGCTCCTGCCACCGGGATCGCTGCTGATGGTGGCGATGGTGGCGGCGTCGTTCCCGGTCTTCGCGGTCAACTCCGTGTTCAAGGGTGCGCTGCACGGCCGGCGTCGATTCAGCGACCTCGGGCTGCTCCAGGTAGTGGAAGTACTCGTCAAGTGCCTGGTCGCGGTGGTCCTGGTCGTGGCGCTCAACCTCGGTGCGACGGCGGTCGCGTTCGCCTTCCTAGCCGGCGGCCTCGTCGCGGCGGCCTTCGGGGCCTGGCGGCTGCGCGATCTGGCCTTCGGTCGCGGCCGCCTGGCCGGACTCGAGACCTACCGGGACACCGTCCCGATGTTCGTGGGCAGCGCCGGCTTCGCGCTGTTCGCCACGGCCGACGTGCTCGGGCTGCACAGCATCGGGCACGCCCACGGCCTCACTGCCGCCACGGTCGGGCTTTACCAGGTCGCGGTGCTGCTGGGACGGGCGCCGTATTTCATCGCCGACGCGCTCGTCGATGCCGTGTTCCCGTTCATCGCGCGACAACACGACTCACCGGAGGCCAGCCACCGATGGTTCGCCGCAGCCGCCCGGTGGATCCTCCTGGTCGTGGTGCCCCTCGAACTGGTCCTGGTGGTGCGGCCGCAACCCCTCCTGCGGTTGCTCTTTCCGGAGCCGTACGAGGCCGCGCTCCCGCTCGTTCGAGTGCTCTCCTTCGGGGCACTGGGCATGATCGGCTGCGGGATCTACGGCAAGAGCCTGCAGGCCCTGGGGCGACGGGAGGCGGTCGCCAAGGTGATGCCGGTGGTGCTCGTCGTCGAGCTCGCGGCGCTGGCGGCGCTGGTGCCGCGGGCGGCTGCGATGGGAGCAGCCATCGCGTTCGCCGTCGCGGGCTGGACCGGAGCAACGCTGCTCGCGGTGACATACCACAGGCATCAGCGGATCGGGCTGCCCGGCCCGCGCCGGGTGGTGCGTTACGGGGTCGCGCTTCTCTCCCTCGTGGCCGGTCTGGCGTTCATACCGGACCTGCCGCCCCTCATGACGCTCGGTGTCGTCGGGGGGGCCGGCCTGGTGTACCTTTGGGTCGCCCGCTCGCTTGGCTTGGTCACCGCCGAAGACGTCGCACGCCTGCGGGGCTGGGCGGGGAGGTTCCGACTGCCGCATGCCCGGCCTAGGCTGCCGGACGTCCCGGCACCCGATCCGCCGCCCGGCCGGCGTCGAGTCGTCCGCGAATGGCTGGCGACAGGTAGTGGCGGGCTCGCCTCGCGGATGGCGGCCCGGCCGGTGGCTCTCGCGCTGTCCCTCTTCGTGCTCAGCGTCGCGCTGTTCACCGTCAACCTCACGACGAGCCCGGACACCCAGTACGACGAGGTGGTCTACACCCGAGCCGCCCAGCAGGTCGCGGCCACGGGCCAGCTGACCTGGTCCAGCGAGCCGGTCTTCGTGCACCCGCCGCTGTACTTCCTCCTGCAGTCGGCCTGGCTGAAAGTCCTCGGCTTGGGCGATGCTCCCTTGTTCGAGGCGATCCACGCCGCACGGTTCGTCACGGCCGTGCTCGGTGCTGCCGCCGCTGTCCTGCTCGGGATGCTCGCCTTCGCCCTGGCCTCGGCCGCCGGTCAGCGGCGACGGCTGCTGCTCGTCGTCGCGGTGGTGGCCGTAGCGGCCACCGACCCGGTCCTGTTGCGCTACAGCCGGCTCGCGATCATCGAGCCGCTGGCGCTGTTCGGCTGTCTGCTCACGCTCCTCGTCTCCTGGTGGGCCCGCAGTTGGAGCAGCCGGCGCCACCTCGTCGTTGTCGGACTCCTGGCCGGGTTGACGATGCTCGTGAAGGAGATTTCGATCTTCCTGCTGTTGTCGCCGGTCGTTTTCGGGGCCGTCGTCCGGGACTGGCGCTACCTGAGGAGGGCTGCGGGGGCGTTGGGCATCGGCTTCGGATTCTGGTTGGTGTTTCCGTTGTGGGCCGCCCAACTCGGATTGTCCGACCGCTTCTGGCAGGTCAAGCTCTTCACCCTGGAGCGGCTGCTGGGCCTGCTCCAGGTCACCGGCTGGAACCGGCCGGGTGTCTCGTTCACCGCCGCTCTGACGCGGTCGGCCCCCCAGTATCTCAGCAGCTACCTGCTGCTGCTCCTGGGCGGACTCGCCCTGCTGTGGTTGTTCTTCCGGCGCAACGGTGAGCAGGCCAGCTACCTCCTGGCGTTGCTCATGTCGAGCTACGCCTTCGCCGCGTACATCGTCGTCCAGGGCACGTTGAACGAGCAGTTCTTCGTGTACATCCTGCCGGCGGCGATCGTCGGCACCGTTATGGGTGTCGACTGCCTCCTGGCGGCGCTGGTGTCCCGAGCCACCCGGGCGCGTTCGTGGGCGGTGGCGTGCCTACTGCTGGTCTGCGGCGTCGTCGGCGTCACCGCCGTGGTGCCGGCGGCCGCCGTCGCGAGCTGGCGGCACCAGTACGTCAACGGTGCCAACAACGGCATCGAACGGATGGCCGCCTTCGTGAGGTCGCACTATCCGCGTTGTGCCGCGTTCAACGCCAGCGGCGACGTCCAGAAGTACGTCTACTCCTTGCAGGAGCAGACGGTGGCGAGGTTCGGCAGCGGGCCGGGAGCACTCGCCCATGGCGTCCATTACTTCTTCCTCAATCCCAAGGATGCCATCGCCCGGTACGGACGGATGTCGCCCGACCTGGCCGCATGGATCCGAACCCATGGCACGCAAGTGGTGTCCTTTGCCAGCAACACCCACCTCGGGACCCAGCTGTGGGAGGTAAAGTCAGATGAGTACGACAAATCTGCAGATATCGAGCCGATCGAGGGCGGCGTGTTTGTGCATACCGTGGGATCACGCTGCGGAGGTTTCCCGGTGCAAAACGACCAGAGTGGACTGTTTTTCCGCGAGTACGAGACCCTCGGCGGCAAGGGTGCGGTGGGTGCCCCGATCAGCCGCCCGTGGCGGCAGGGTGACGCTACCGTGCAGGCGTTCAGCGGGGCCGTCCTGCAGACCAGGTCGGGACCACCGGGTCGGCCCCCGCCCGTCCGCGCCATCCCCGCCGTGACAATGCTGGCTGAACGCTATCCGGCGATCTACAAGCGGTACCAGCTTCCCCCGATTCGCTACGCCGACACCCCACGACCGGCGGTCCAGCAGGTGCTGGGGCGGCTGAACGACCCACGGATCGCCCGCGCCTATCTCGGTGTGGCGCCGGAGAACGCCTCAGCCTCCGACGTCGCACGTGCGCTCGATCATTTCGGGGCTCCGTTGGGGCCCGCCGTGACCATGCCCGACGGTGCCGTCCGGCAGGCGTTCGCGAAAGTGGTCTACGAGCGGCCGGTCGGTGCGCCCGACGCCGTACGGCTCGCGGCGACCGGCCGGGCCCTCGACGAGGCGCTGCACCTCGTGCCCGCGTCGGCCGCCGAACCGCAGTCCCCGCCGCCCCTGCCAGCGCCCACAACGGTCCGTCACCCCAGCAGCGTGACGCCTTTCCTCTGGTCGCTCACCGGCCTGGTGCTGAGTTATCTGGCGGTGATCGGGATCTGCGCAGGCGTCCAGCGGCTTGGCCGGGCGAAGGGAACCCTGCCAGACCGACCCCAGGGCGGATTGCCCCCTACGTCCGTGCGCCTGCGGCCGGCCGGCACGGCGCCCGACTCGACGCAGCTGCGCCATGAACGGGAGGGATCATCGGCATGAGAGTGTTGGTCGACGGCCGCGTCATCCAGAACCGCTATCACGGCATCGGCCGGCACACCCTCGAGCTGCTTCGGGCCCTACCCGTGCGCGCCGACATCGAACTGGTCGTCCTTGTGGCCGAGCAGCCCGGACGCCTGTCCGCGCAGGATCTGGGCGAGCGACCGGATGTACGGCTGGTTCCCGTTCCGGCACCGGTGGTCTCCGTGTCCGGGCAGGGCTGGTGGATAAGACTTCTCCGGCGCTGGCGGCCCGACGTGGTGTTCGAGCCGTACCACCTCGCGGTGCCCTGGCTACACGGCCGGGTGCCGGTCGTGACCGTGGTGCACGATTGCATCTTCGAAACCAGCCCGGCGTTCGCGCCGAGCGGCCGGATGCGCCAGGCGTATCGGATCGCGACGCGGCTGGCATTGGCCAAGGTGGACGCCGTCGCGACGATCTCCCACGCGACCCGTGCGGACCTGCGTCGCTATTACGGGCTCGAGGTCGGTGCGGACAACGTCGTGCCGCACGCGGTCGGCGCTCAGTTCCGCATCGGCGACGACCGGCCCGCCTCCCGGCCGGGCGACCTGCCGCGCCGCTATGTCCTGCACGTCGGCGTGCGACGTCCGCACAAGGACCACGTAACCCTGATCCGGGCGTTCCACCTGCTCCGGCGAAAGCTGCCGGACGTGTCGCTGGTGCTGGTCGGAGAGCGCGACGAGCGATTTCCCGACCCCGTCCCGGCCCTGGTGTCCAGCCTCGGACTCGAGCAGCACGTGTCGTGGTTCCCGCGGGTCAGCGAGGGGCGGCTGATCGAGCTGTATCGGCACGCCGAGCTTTTCGCATTCCCGAGCCTCATCGAGGGGTTCGGACTGCCGGTGCTGGAGGCGATGGCGGCTGGCGTACCGGTCGTCGCCAGCGACGCGCCCGCCGTGGTCGAGGCCAGTGCCGGCGCCGCTCTCGTCGCCGCGCGGGGAGATCCGGTGTCCTGGAGCGATGCGATGGAGCGGGTGCTGCGGGATCCGTCGCTGGCAGACGGGCTGCGGCGGGCCGGGCGCGGTGTGGCGGGCAACACCGCCTGGGAGACCTCGGCCATGGTCACCCTCTCCCTCCTCGAGAGGGTTGCGGCGCACACCCGCGAGGAGGTGCGTACGTGACGGAGGTCGTGCACATCCGAGCCGGTCGTCGACGCGCGATTCCGGCTGCCATCGGCATCGGCCACATCGTGCGGGGCCGGGCACTCGCCGGCCGGCTCCTGCTGCTCTTCGTCGTCGCAGGCCTGGCCGCCGGCGCGCTAGGGCTCAAGGTTGCCGATCGCGCGAACCCGGAATCGTTGCCGCCACTAACGGGCGCCGCCCGCGTTACACCGCACGTCCTGCGGGCCGGCCAGCCGGCCGACTTCGAACTGGTGCAGCTTCGCGACGCGTACCACGTGCGCGCAGTCGTCAATCTGCGTTTCGCCGCCGACGCCGAGGGCGACATAGCCGCCAGCTTCGGTCTGGACTACCTCTGGCTTCCGTTGGCCACCGGTGCGGCTCCGACGGCTGCCGACCTGGATTCGCTCGTCAGCTTCGTCCGGCGCTACGACAGCGGTTCCGACGTCGTCCTTGTCCACGACGATGTCGGCGGCGGGCGCGCCATCACGGCCGGCCTGATGCTTCTCATGCTGAGGGGCGGGTCGATGGACGCGGTGATGAGCACCCTGTCGGCGGAGGAGCGGCAGCTGCTCAGCGCCCAGCAGTCGAGCGCGCTGGCCACCCTTCACGAGGCACTGACCGGCCAGGGCGACCTCACCGGCAACGGCTACCGGGAAGCGGTGACGCTGCGATGGTGAGCCGCCGGCCCACGCGGGTGGCTCTGGTCACGAGCCACCCGCTGTCGGCGCCCTGGGACAGCGCCGACAAGCATCTGGCCGAGCTGGTGACTCGTGTCCTCCCCGACTACCGATTCGTCTCCGTGCGGCGGGTCGGCACCAGCCGGCACGACATCCCGGGCCGCCGGATCCCTATCCTGTCCCGCACCGGCACGCCCGGACCGTTGACGAGCGTCCAGATCGGCGCGTTCGTTCTGGCAACTCTCGGCTTCGTCGACCTGGTCCATGCGGTTATCACCATCGGCCCCGGTTTTCCGCTGCTCGCCCGGTCGTTCGGGCCGGTCGCGGCGCGGCTTCGCCGACCGATCCTGCACACCGCGCCGGGCCTGGTCGACCCGTCCATCCTGGCGTCGGCAACGGCAAGGGCGCCGTGCCTCGGCACCACGGTCGTGCTCTCCGAGCAGTCGGCGCAGACGCTACGCGCGGCCGGCTTCCCGGACGTGCGGGTCGTCCCACCCAGCCTGCCCCTGCAGCGATGGCCGCTGACACCGCGCCCGACCGGTGAACCGGTCGTACTATTCGCCGGGCACTACGACAGCGGGGGCGGTGCGGAGACGGCGATCGAGGCCTTCGCGGCATCGTCCGCGCGCGATCGGGCCCGACTGGTCCTCGCGATGCGCAGCCGGCCCGGGCAGGACGAGGCGAGGCTTGCCGAGAGGCTGCGCGGCCGGGCCGAGGCTCTCGGAGTCGACCGCATCGACATTCGCGGCCACATCGCGGACATGGCCGCGCTCATACGGGAAGCCACGGCGGTGATCTTTCCTGCGACCACCCTTGCCGGCAAGGCCGACATCCCATTGGTGTTGCTGGAGGCGATGGCGACGGGCCGTCCCGTCGTCACGTCCGACCTGCCGTCCATGGCCATGCTCGGCGAGGCTGTCGCACGGGTACCACCCCAGCCCGCGGAGACCGCCCGGGCGCTGGACGAGCTCCTCACCGACGACGCCCTCTGGCATCGGCGGGCACTGGACGGCCGCCGGCTCGTGGAACGGGAGTTCAGCGAGACGGCCGCGGCACGCATGTACGCCGACCTCTACGCGGAGCTGCTGTCCGACCGCCGCCAAAACGGCGCGTCAAGACGCTCGGGGCCCTCAGCACATTCAGCGCGGTCTCACGGCTGGTCGAGGTCGACGGCGGCGAACAGACAGGAATCAACGACCGTACGTAAGAATGAGGAGCCGCAGTGAACGCCAAGAACCGGCGGTTGGCTATGGCTGTCGTGTCGGCCGCCGTCTGGCGCGGCGAGGCGATGCCGGTCGACGATGCCGTTCTCGCGGCCGCGGTGTCCGAAGCGAAGCGGAACCAGGTGCAGGGCCTGTTGGCGCGGGCATATCCCCGACAGCTGTCCGGGCTCCTGCGCTCCGTCGAGGCGGCGACAGCGGAGTTCCGGCACAACCTCACCGTCGTCACGAGCCGCCTGCGGAATGCCGGCGTGCGACCGATCTTGATCAAGGCGGATGTCGGAGGCGACTACGTCTACACGAACTTCGACCTCGTCGTGGGCGAGCAGTGGAACGTCGCCCACGGGGCGCTCGCAGATTGGCACGTCGCCACCAGCGGCCATCCACTCGAGCCCGACAAGGTGCTCTTGCATCCTGCCTCCGGGCCCGCCGCGCATCTTCATCGGACGGTCTCCTGGTTCGGCATCCCGGTCATCCCCGCGGATCGGCTCGCGGCGCGCGCGGTGATGTCCCCCGGCGGGTGGTTGCAGCCGGCCCCTGCCGAGCAGCTACGAATCTGGCTCGCACACGGGGTGTTCCAGAATTTCGCCTTCGATCTGTCGGAGCTGCTGGCGATCCGCCCGCTACTGCAGCCGGACGTGGTAGCCGAAGCGGGAGACGAGGCGCGGCGCGAGGGCTGGCGGGCGGCTTTCGGCGAGGCTCTCCGCACCGTCCGCCGCGCGGTGGGTCGTCTGGACGACGGGGACGATGTCCTCTTCCCGGTGCCGCTGCCCGCCTCCGCCTCGATCGCGGTGGCGTGCGAACACGTCCGTCACCTCGTCCGGACAGGACAATCCGCGGCGGCGAGACGCGAGGCGATCCTGCGTGGGCCGCTGGCCATGGTGAAACGATGCCGGCTCGCACTCGCCTGACGTCACGGTGGCGCCCGATCACCGCCGGCCACCGGTCGGTCGTGGCCGTCTGCGGCCCGGACGGCGCTGGCAAGAGCACCCTGGTACGGAAGCTCCGCGACCGTCTTGCCGACGAGGGCCTCGTCATGCGGCTGGGCTACGGCTACGGCTGCTTCCTCTGCCGGCGCATCGACCGGCCCTCGGGCGTAGCCGGAGCCGCCGCTGCGAGGTCGGCGGCGAGGGGGGATGTCGTTGGTCGGCTCCCGAGGTCCCCGGTCCCGACATGGCGCGAACGGGTCCTCCGGCTGCTACACACCGTGCACGGAAACGTCGACGCTTACGAACTCGCCCTCCGGCTGATGCTGCTACGCCTGGCAGCGCTCATTAACACATCGGCGGTGGTGGTGACGGATCGTGGCCCGCTCGACGGGCTGGCCAAGCACGACCCGCGACCCGGGTCGGTACTTGCGCGGCGCTACCTGAGGATGGTATCCCGGTATGACCTCATCGTGTTGTTGGACGCGCCGGCCGATCTGTTGGCGCGCCGGGACGGCGAACACGGACCGGACGAACTGGAGTACTGGCGCGTGTTGTACCGGCGGTGGGCGGAGCTGGCAGCTGCTGCCGGCAATGAGGTCGTGCTGGTCGACACGGCGGCACGAGCATCCGAGTCGATTGCCGACGATCTCTGCCGCATGCTGACATCGCCGCCGACAGGAATAGCCGTGACTAGGGCCCGTAGCTGAGAAATGAGAGATCACGTCGGTCGACCAACACGAGTCCGAACCGCGAGGCTCGACGCGTTCCTTCGAGCTGCCCGGCATCCCAGGCGACGTGCGGCGATCGCGCTCTCGCTGTTTGCCGCGGTGCTCGCGACGACAGGATGTAGCCCACGCGAGTCCGACCGGAAGGCTTCTCCGCTGTGGGGACTCGTCGGCCCGTACGACGGGGTCGACCTGCGGGAGCTTTACCGGCGCAAGGTCCGCGTCGTGCTGCTCGAAATGTCGTGGGCATCCGCGGAGCCCGCCGATGGCCAGTTCGACGAGAGGTATTTTTCGGCGGTGCGCGCGCGGGGCGACCAGTTCCGCGCCGAGGGCTTCAAGATTGTTCTCAACTTCGGGATGCAGCATGCTCCGGCCTGGGTCCTGGCCCGACCGAACGCGCGTTTCACCAACCAGCACGGACGCCAGTACGAGGAGCACGACGTAGCGGACCTGGTATTCGAGCGTGGGCTGCGGCCGTTGGCCGAACGGTACACCGAAAAGGTGTTTGCCGAGCTCGGCACCGACTTCTATGCAGTGCGAGTCGGCGGTGGCCCGAGCGGAGAGCTGAGCTACCCGTGGCCGACCCGCACCCAGGATCGTAGCGAGAACGACTACTGGGCCTTCAGCGCCGCGGCGGCGATCAGCAACCCGGTACCCAACTGGCGCCCATGCCAGCCTTCCCCGCAAGGGGAGGCCCGACGGTTCCTGCACTGGTATCTCGACTCGCTGGTGGCCTTCCAACGATGGCAGGTCGACACGGTACGACGCTTCTATCCTGGCACCATCGCGGTGCTCTACCCCTCCTTGGGTGTCAGCAGCGGCGACATCCGGGCGGCCATCGATGACAACCTCTGCGGAGGCACCGCCGCCCAACGCAGCGGGGACCTGCAGCGTGGCTACAACCACGCGGGGCAGATCGCGGCGCTCCCCGGCGACGGGGTAGCGGTCTGGGCGACCTGGGTCGACAACCCCGAGGCGGTACGCCGCCTGGCGGCCCTGGCGCGGGCCAGGCACCTTCCGCTGATGGGGGAGAACAGTGGCCGGGACGGGCCGGCGGCGATGCGTTCGGCCGTGGCCGAAGCCAGGCGGTCCGGCCTGTCGGCGTTCCTGTGGGTCCGGGCATCCGAGGCGTACTGCTTCTGCCAAGGACTCGCGACCATCGACGAGTACACCGAGGCGGTTGCGGGCTAGCGCGGGATCTCGACATGCTGCGCGGGATGCACCGCTCCGTTTAGGATTGTTCGCTCCGATCAGCAACAACCGGGCCAGGGACGCGAGCCACGGGAGGGGTGACCCGGTGGGCAGCAGCAGTGATGCCATGCGGCGCATCGCCGACCTCCTCGACGGGCTGTCCGATTTGCCCGAACATGTCGTCACCGTCTATTCACACAACGCGCACATTGGTGTGTTGTTCGGTGCCGGCCCCGACCAGCAGGCCCGGGTCAGCGCCGTCCAGCGCGTGCTCGCGGCGCTCGGCGCCACGGCCGAGTATCGAGGCCTCGAGTACGGCGGGACGGGGGCGCTGGGCCCGTACACGGTCGAGGTGTCCACGGGCTTCGACTAGCCGCCGGCGGACGGGTGCACCTGCCGTCGTCGGCGATCAACCGAGTGACGACGCGGTGAAGTCGTCCACCTCGACGGTGGCCAGTGGTGCCGTGCTGCCGGAGTGCAGACGCACGCCGACGCCTCCGATTCCTTGCAGTGAGGCGGTCGAATCCGACGCGGTCACGGTCCATGTCATGGGCTCGGGCATGCCGTCCGGCCACAGCTTTGCGCGGAAGGTAGTGGTCGTCCCATCACCTTGAGTCTCGAGCCGGAGCCGGTACCAGACACCGTTGACGAACTCGGGAGCTATCGCCTCGGTGCCGACCTTGGCGATGCCGCCGGTGGTGGTGCTTCTGTTGATCTCGATGTCGTCGGCTGCGCCGGCGACAGATCGCACCCGCACCCCGTACCAGTTGGTCGCGCTGCCGACGCGGGCGAGCAGAAGGAAGGCCTGCCAGCTCGACGACGGCACGGCGGTGAACCGGAACCGCGTCACGACCGTGGTGTTCTGCTGGCCGATCGCCAGCGTGCAGCTGCGGGCCTGGGTGGCGGGCTGTTGAATCCTGGCCACCGCCCCGTCAACGGAATAGTCCGAGGCCGTGCCCGTGGTCGACCACGTGAACCCGTTTGTCGACCCCCAGCCGCCCGTCACGACCCTCGAGAAGGTGTCGGAGACGATGGGGCTGGGTGTCGTGCACAGGGCTTGTGTGCCAGCGGGATCGACATTGGCGGCGAACTCGGACGTGTTGCCTCGCTCGTCGGTGGCGGTGGCGGTGACGGCTCCGGTAACGGAAAGGCTCCCCACACACCAGGTGCCGTCACTGTCGGCGATGGCGGTCCCGAGGTAGCCCACCCCTTCGCCGTTCTTCTCGCCGCTTCCGGGCTGCGCGAGGAAGACCTCGACGACGGAGCCCGCCGGTGCGCTTCCCTTCACCGATGCCGCGGTCGCCGCCTGGATCACGGGAAAGTCCAGGCCGCCGTTGCCGACTGTCGCCGACGTCGTGCCGTCGTTGGCGTTGACTCCGGTCACGGGCAGCAGGTCGATCCCGAGCCCGCCATTGTCGCGGATCTGGTTGCGCGTGATCCGATTGGCGTCGGTCGGTGTAGTCGTGCCCTGCGGGTCGACGGCCACACCGGCGAGGGCGCTGGCGGCGATGAGGTTCGATGCGATCGTATTCGACTGAGTCCCCGCCGCGAGCAACACGCCGTGGCCCTCGTTTCCTCGCGGGGTCGAGGCGTCGGCGGCGAGACCGATGGTGTTGTCGCGGACGACGTTGCGCATGGCGAGGGAGGTTTCGATCGCCACCCCGCTCATGCCGTTGGCGGCGATCGTGTTCCCGGCGACAGTGTTGTCGGTCGACGCGAAGCGGATGTGCACGCCGTGCTGGCGGTTGGGCTGGCTTGTCAATCCGTCCGCGGCCAGGCCGATGATGTTGCCGGTTATCTGATTTCCGGCCGTCCGTGCTCCGTTGGCGTTCCGCTCGTGAAGGTCGATGCCGTCGTTGCTGTTTCCGGCCACGATGTTGCGGGTCACCGTGTTGTTGCAGGCGCCGCGGCTTAGGTCGATGCCGTCGTCGGTGTTCGACCGTATGGCTCGACCGGTGGGATCGAGGCCTGCGATGTTGCCTTCTATCGTGTTGCCGCACACCGCGCCGGTGCCGCCCGGTCCGTCTCTTCCGTCGAGCTGGATACCGTCGTCGTGGTTCCCGGAAGCGACGTTAGCGGCCCCGGCCGCCGATCCACCGATCGTGTTGTTCCGGGCGCAGACACCGAGCTCGATGCCGGCGCCCTTGTTTCCATAAGGGGAGGGCCTGGCGGCGTTGACGTTCAGGCCGGCGTAGTTGCCTTGGACCGAGTTCTGCTCAGGGCTCGCGCATGTCCCGTCGGCGCGCATGGTGCCCAGGAGCTGGATACCGATCCCGTTGTTGCCCGACACGATGTTCCGTTCGGCCGCCGTCGTTCCGCCGATGCGGTTGCGCAGCGACGCGCTGGTGATCTGGATGCCGCTGTCGGCGTTCGGTAGGCGGGACACGCCGTCGGCGGTCATGCCGACGTAGTTGCCGACGATGACGTTGTCGGAGGAGTCGGTGAGCTGGATGCCGTCGTTGCCGCTGCCGGACACGATGTTCCGTTCGGCCGCCGTCGTTCCGCCGATGCGGTGTCCGCCACCGCCCTGCACCCGGATCCCGTCGTCTTTCGTGCCGAGAGCGGTCGTACCGTCGGCAGTGCCGATGCGGTTTCCGGCGATGATGTTGTCCCGCGCCGTCGAGGTCAGCCAGATGCCGAAGCCGTCGAAGCGGGTGATGGCGAAGCCGCGTACCGTGATCCGTTTGCCCTGCAGGACCAGGCCCGTTTCGCGGTCTCCTATGTCCGGGTCGTCGAGACGTATGCCAGTGAGCCCCCCGCCGGGTTGGGTCGTGGCGTCGAGGACGATGTCGCTGCCGGTGATCGCCGGCAAGGGGTTGTCCGCCCCAGCGCCGATGGTGATCGCTTTCGGCCCCGGAGGGGCGATGTTGAAATTGATCACAGCGCTGCCGCCCGACGCGTTCGCCGCCATGATCGCGCCGCGCAGCGTGCAGGAGGTCGGCGTACACGGCGTGCCGGTGTCGTCCGTGGATGTCACGGTCAAGACCATCGCCGCGCGTGCCGGTTCGACGAACACTATCGCCGTCAGCAGCGGGAAGACGACGATAGCCGTCGCCCAGCGCGCCAGTCTCGCCGTCACGACTCTCCGTAACGCGGTTCGGCTGGTGGACAGCGGCCCATCGCCGCGCTCCGTCGCCCTGAGCTGATGAAGCCGGTCAGGACGGGCACCGGACGCGCCCTGACGGACCGACACACCAGACAAGTTGCCACCCCCGCTCTCGCCTGACGGCGAAGCATTGGCCGGTAGCCGCGAGGACGACCTGCAGGTCCAAGAGTCGTGGTATGCAGCGATCCTAGCTGGAGATCTTTCTAGAAAGAAGCCTCAATTAGACATATTTCAGTGATCATGAGTATGAATCACATTCAGCTCGTACGAGGGTGTTTGAGAAGGTCTGATGTGAACGGCATGGCGGCATGACATCCGTTGGCCGGAGGGGGGCGGCGCGGTGTCTGCTCGCCTTGGCTACCCCTCTGACCTGACCGACGCCCAGTAGGCGCTGATCGAGCCGCTGCTGCCGGAGCCGAAACCGGATGGCCGCAAGGGAGACGCCTCTCCGTCGGGAGATCGTCCACGCGATCTTGTACGTGCTGCGGTCGGTCGGTGATGGTAACTGCCTGCGGAGCTGCCGTCGTGCGCAAACGGTGTAGTTGGTACTTCCCGCCGGTGGGTCACGGAAGTACGTCAAGACGTTGCTGCGCAACGATCTGGTCGGCTGGGCTGGGTCGGCGCCTGCGGCGACAACGCCTCGGATGGGCTCACGCCCATCGAGACTACGAACTCGCCGTTGACGGTCCGGGGCAGGTCGACGTTGTCAGGTGATGGCTCTGCGGCTGGTCAGACGTGTGCCGGCGGCGGCGATGGCAAGGCAGTACGCGGTGAGGACGAGGCCGCCTTGCCAGGGTTGGAGAAACTCCTGATTGGTCAGTGTGATTCCGGTGAGGGCGTTGCCGGCTGGCCCGGGCAGGTAACGGGTCCAGCCGTTGAGGGCGGGGATGTTGGTGACGATGGGTTCGACGACGTACAGGTAGACCAGGAGCCCGACGACGGTGGCCGCCTGCTCGCGCAGCAGTGCGCCGAGGCCGACACCGATGAGGGCGTAGAGGGTGACCGCGATGATGTCCCTGGCGATGGCGGCGGGCAGGCCGTTGTCGGCCAGGGACAGGTCGATGCCGTCGGCGGCCAGGCACGGCACAGCGATGGCGGTGACGACGGTGGTGCAGGCGAGGGCGTAGCCGACGCCGACGAGGCCGTAGGCGACGAGTTTGGCGACGATGACTCGGCCGCGGCGTGGGGTGGCCAGGAACGTGGTCGTGGCGGTGCGGTGCCGGTACTCACCGGTGATGCCGATGGCGGCGAGCACCGCGACGAGCGGCCTGGCGGCACTGGCCGCCACGGCGAACAGGGTCTGCTGGCCGTCCGGTGTGCTCAGTGGCGGGGTCCAGGTGTCGGGGTCGTCGGAGAAGGCGATCTGCAGGCTGGCGTAGAGAGCGGTGATGGCCATGGCGGCCAGCAGTAGCCACAGCCACAGCCGGGTGGTGACGAGCTTGTGGAACTCGCCGGCGATCAAGCGCGACATGTCAGGCTCCCGTGAGTGCGGCCCGAGTGGCCTCGTGGTCGTCGTCGGTAGTGAGGGCGAAGAACACCCGTTCCAGGTCGGGTTGCTCAGCTGCCAGCCCCAGCACGGGGATTTGTTCGGCGAAGGCCAACTGGCCCACGTCGTCGGTCCGGACTCCGGTGATGCGTAGCCGATCCCGCCCGCCGCGGGTGATCCGGCCCTCGTCGATACCGCTGCGCCTCAACGCGGCGTGTAGTCGGTCAGGCTGCGGAGTGCGTACGGATACGACGCGCCCGTGCGGGTCGGCGAGCGTGGCGAGCGGTCCTTGCCATACGCATCGCCCCCGGTTAATGATCACCACGTGGTCGACCAGTTGCTGGACCTCTGACAGCACGTGGCTGGAGACCAGTACGGTGCGACCCTCGGCCGCGAGGTCACGCAGGAGGCGGCGCATCCAAGCGATGCCTTCGGGGTCCAGGCCATTTGCCGGCTCGTCGAGCACCAGTACCTGCGGGTCGCCGAGCAGGGCGGTGGCCAGCGCGAGTCGTTGCCGCATGCCGAGGGAGTAGCCGCGCACCGGCCGTCTGGCGGCGTCGGTCAACCCGACCAGATCGAGCACCTGTTCTGCTCGAGAGCGTGGGTATCCGTTGATGGTGCAGTAGACGCGCAGGTGCGAGCGGCCGGTGCGGGCCGGGTGGAAGGCGCTCGCCTCCAGTACCGCGCCAACGGTACTGTTCGGCGCGGGCAGGTCCAGGTAGCGATGCCCGGCAATTGTGGCGCTACCAGCATCGGGGTGAATCAGGCCGAGCAGCATCCGCAGGGTGGTGGTCTTCCCGGCGCCGTTGGGGCCGAGGAACCCGGTGATCGAGCCGGGCTCGACGGTGAAGGTCAGGTCGTCGACCGCCGCAACGGGCCCGAAGGTCTTGGTCAGGCCGGATACCACGATCCGGCCGTCGTCACCGGTCACTGTTGTCTCCTCCAAGTTGTATACCATAGCGTTAACATAAGCCGTAGTAGACTTTAGCGTCAACAAAGCGTGGGGAGCATGGTGACGGGAACCGGTCAGCGGCGGCTGCCGCGCGCGCAGCGGCGGGAGCAGATCCTGGCTGCGGCGACGCGGGCATTCGCCCGGGCCGGATTCGCCGCCACAAGCCTGGATGCCATCGCGGCCGAGGCAGGCGTCACTCGGGTGATCCTGTACCGGCATTTCGAGTCGAAAACCGATCTGTATCAGGCGGTGCTGGAGCGGGTGTGTGCCCTGCTGGCGGCCCACGTCGGGGAGCAGCCGGGTGCGTTCACCGACGCGGCCATCGACGGGCTGCTGGCCGGCGCGGCCGCCGAGCCGGCGGGATTCCGGCTGCTGTTCGAGCATGCCGCGCGGGAGCCGGAGTTCAGATCGTGGGCTGACAGGTTCCGGGCCGACATGACCGACGTTGCGCACATGCAGATCAGTGCGTTAGTGCCGGACAAGGCGTGGGCCAGGTGGGCTGCCCAACTCGCCCCGACCGTCGCGGTCGAGGCGGTCATCGCCTGGCTGGACGCCGGGCAGCCGGACCCCGCGACGGCGGCCGACCGTATCCGTCGCGCGATCGGTGGCGTCATCGACGCCGCAGCTCAACCCGCACCGAAATCACGCCGCTCGCGTGCCCGACCTCTTGATATTGGAAGGTCCTCGCGCCGTGAAGCATGAGCCGAACGGCGGAGAGCCCGGCCTACTTTCGACAGGAGATCAACGAGCCTGCGCGTACGGTTGACTCACGTCCATCGCGTGAACCGCCGACCCCGGGTGTCGCGTACTCCCTTGGAGACCTCAGCCACAAGGGAGGATCTGGTATGAGATACCGAAGGCTGTGTGTGCTGCTCGTCGCGCCCGCCCTGCTCGCGGTCACCGGGGGCATGCCCGCGCAGGCCGCGCCGAGGGTGGGGGAGTTCACCGTCGACCTGGCCCCGATCAACAAGGACGGGGACGGGACAGTGGCGATTACCCAGCGCGGCACCGCTCTGACCGTGCACCTGCAGGCCGCAGGCCTCGACGGAGGGGTGCACCTTGCACACCTGCATGGTGTGCGGAGTGTGCAGAACTCGTGTCCGACGCTGGCGCTCGACGCGAACGGCGACGGTCGGGTCGACATCGCCGAAGGGCTTGCGGCGTACGGGCCGGTCCAGGTCACACTCAGCCATGGCACCGACGATCGCGGTACATCGCTGGACTTCACGCGCATCTACAAGCACCGCGACAACGGCGACGGGATCGCCTCTCTCGGGGACCTCGACCGGTACGTGATCGTGGTGCACGGCGTGGACCTGGACGGCGACGGGTTGGCCACCAACCCGGACGCTCAGGGGGACGGCTCCGGCGACCCCGACGACAACGAGATCTCCATGCCCGCGTTCTGCGGCACGGTCGAGGCCGTCCGGTGAATCAGCACGAGCACGGGCACCGGTGGTAGCAGATCTCCTCGCTCTGCGTCTCCGGTGCGCGGCCGCCTCTCACCACGTTGGCCGGTCCCGTTTCGGGACCGGCCAACTTCGCTCGTGGGCACCGACCCAGAAGCCGGTAACCACACCGCCGACCGGCCCTACGCGCCTATTCCCGGCATGAGCGCCTACACCGACAGGCGAGTTGATGGCCGCCCTTCCCTCGGAACCCTGGAGAAAGGCGAGGCAGCGCCCGAAAGCCTCACCAAGTCCTCGCCGATCACCTACGGGTAATCAGCGGCTGAAGCCACCTGCACCCTCACCGGCCGATTGCCGGCGTGCCCGGTCTCGCATGATGGTTGACAAACGGCGTCGCAGGATACTTGACGTCAGCACGTGATCGGTTGAGCTGGTGCACCCTGGCTGGTGCTAGCAAATCTCTTTGAATTGTTTAGCCCTGCGCCATGCGGTGCGTAGGACGGCGAGCTCGCGTCGTGGAAAGGGGCGTCCCCAGGTCGCCTCGTAGCCGTCCCTGCCATGCTCGGCCGCGACAGCGTCGAAGGCGCGAATAACGACACGAGCGAGGGTGTCGAGGGGCTGGCGTCTGGCGCCAGGAATGTGTCGTCTAGCCGGTTCGGGTTATTCTGTACGTGTAGTAATCCACCCGTACCCCGTCTTCACGACTTCCCGGGTCGCCAAGACCTCGTGTGCATAGCCCTCCTCGGCGAGCAACTGCTTCAGATAGCCGAGATCACCAGATGTGCCGAAGAAGACCAGCATGCGGCCCCCGACGCGGAGATACCGGCGGGCATTGCGGACGAACGTCGTCAGTGTGCGGTAGTTCGCGTCGGTAATAGCCATCTCCAGCAGGTCGCGCGGGGGCAAACCACCGAAACGGTGGGTCAAAGATGATCAGATCAAAGTCACCGTCGACCTGGGCGAACAGGTCGCTTTGTCGTGCCTCGACCCGCTCTGCCACGCCGTTGCGCATCGCGTTATGCCGGGTAGCCTCGACCGCCCGCGGATTGATGTCGACTGCGACCACATCGGTCGCCTTAGAGATCGTTTCACTTTGAGTTGTGGAGTATCCGTAGGCAGATGGCCGAGCAGGCCAGGCTCAAGAGTGCTTCGTGGATGTCGGCGCGGCGTTCGTATCGGGTGCGTAGTCGCTTGAAGGCGTGTAGCCAGGCGAAGGTGCGTTGGCCACGTCCACGGTGGTGGTGTATGAGACGACCACCGGGCAGATCCGGTGTGATCTTATGCGGCGATTGCCGCGGTGTGGGGTTGGGTCATTTCCGTTCCGGGTTCACCTTCGATGATCGTT
>Ga0310839_100633_pt1 | contig 19001 bp, 13 predicted proteins | sample SM_ome_7_FD_201305 | JGI IMG/M metagenome (GOLD analysis project Ga0310839, IMG submission 201305) | Sorghum-adapted microbial communities enriched on stacked mutant (SM) sorghum from Joint BioEnergy Institute, Emeryville, California... ...
TGCCACCGGAATCACCAGGCTCGCCCTTACCACCGGCACCCTCACCGGAACCCCGGCGCTCGGCCTCACCCTTGCCACCGGAATCACCAGGCTCGCCCTTACCACCCGCGCCCTCACCGGAACCGCGCCGGTCGCTCTCATCCTTACCGCCGGACTCACCAGGCTCGCCCTTACCACCGGCACCCTCACCGGAACCCCGGCGCTCGGCCTCACCTTTGCTCTTGGACCCGGCGTCGTCCGGCTTGGCGGCGGGGTCGTCGGCGGGCTTCCTCTCACCCATCGCGTCCGGCGGGTTGACGGACGGCTTCTTCTGCTTCTCCTCCTTCTCGAGGAGGGCGAGCCGGGCCTCGACGTCGCGGATCATATTGTCGACGTCGTCGGCCACCTGGGCGGGACGGTACGTGGTGGGCGCGGACAGGCTCGCGTTGCTCAGCAGCTGGGTGACCCGGGCGTCGACCGAGCGCATCTCCTTGGCGGCCTGCCGAAGCTCGGCCAGGAGCTTGCGGACCGGCCCCGGGTTCATGCCGTCCAGCTTGGGCATACCGTCTCCCAGGTAGGTGACCAGCGCTTTCACGCTAGCCGGGAGACGGCCCGCTCACATGCCGGGATATCCAGACGGCATGGCTGCGGAGGCCCGTCGGCGCCGGCGCCCTGCCGTACCTCCGCTCAGTCGTCCGTGGCGACGTACCCGACGACGGACTTGAGCTTCTCCACCGGGATGGCGCCCTTGCGCAGCACCCGCGGCACGGGCGTGGTGAGGTCGACGATGGTGGAGGGAACCGGCTGGGGGCACCGGCCGCCGTCGAGGTAGACCGCGACCGAGTCGCCGAGCTGCTCCTCGGCCTCGGCGACGGTCGTCGCGGGCGGCGCGCCCGACCGGTTGGCGCTGCTCACCGCCATCGGGCCGGTCTCCTTGAGCAGGTCGAGGGCGACCGCGTGCAGCGGCATGCGCACCGCGACCGTGCCCTTGGTCTCCCCCAGGTCCCACTGCAGCGAGCGCACCGCGTGGCCGATGATGGTGAGCGGGCCGGGCCAGAACGCGTCGATCAGGTCCTGGCCGTAGGGGCCGAGGTCGTCCAGCAGCGCGTTGGCGGCCCTGACGCTGCCCACGAGCACCGGGACCGGCATGTCCCGGCCCCGCCCCTTGGCGGCGAGCAGCGCGTTGACCGCGGACGGGGTGAACGCGTCCGCGCCGATGCCGTACACGGTGTCGGTGGGGATGACGACGAGCTTGCCCTGCCGGACCGCGTCCACGGCCGCCTCGATGCCGGCCGCGCGCTGCTCCGGGATCGAGCAGTCGAACCGCAGCACCCGATCCTTGGCCGCCGTGGCGGCGGGCGCGGCCTCCTCCGGCTTCTCCTCGGCGGTGTCCCCCGCGGCGGCGTCCTTCCCGCCGGAGGACGCGCCCTCGGGCGAGGTGTCCCCGGCGGCCTCACCCGCGCCCGCGGCGTCCGGCTCCGGCCGCTCCCCGGCCGGCTCGCGCAGCGGGTCGCCGTGCGGCGGGGCGGCGGACGGCGCGGCCGAATCCTCGCCCGGTACGGCGGGCCCGGACGACGCGCGGGACTCCTCCGATGCCGCGGTGCTCTCCGCCTGCGGGCCGGGCCGCCGGTCCTGTGCCGCCTCGGCGCGCTCCGCGGCGGGCTTACCGGCGTCCGGGGCCGGATCCTTTCGCTCGCTCACGCAGCCGATCCTAGTCAGTCCCGGACGGTGAGCGATCCCGGATGCCCGCCCGGCGGCGGCCGCCGCCGGGCGGGCATCCGGGCGGCGCGGACGCTCACTCCCGGCCGAGCCGGGCCGTCACGAACCGGTCCCGCCCGGTGAGGTCCTGGTGGTTGCGCACGTCGCGCCAGCCGTGCTCCTCGGCGAAGATCCAGTACACCGCCGGGCCCTGCTCGTCGGCGTGCTCGACCACGACGTACCCGCCGGGCCGGAGCAGCCGCCGGGCGGTGCGCTCGACCGCGCGGATCTCGCCGAGCCCGTCCTCGTCGGAGCCGTAGAGGGCGCGCGCGGGGTCGTACTCGCGCACCTCGGGGTCGCGCGGCACCATGCCCGGCGGGATGTACGGCGGGTTGGAGATCACCAGGTCGACCCGGCCGTTGAGCTCGGGCAGGCAGTCGCGCATGTCCTCCGGGTGGAGGTGCACCCGGCCCTGGCCGAGCTCGACGATGTTGCGCTTCGCCCAGGCGTACGCGTCGGGGTCCACCTCGACGGCGTGCACCTCGGACAGCGCGACCTCCTGGGCGATGGAGAGCGCGATCGCGCCGGAGCCGGTGCCGAGGTCGACGACGAGCGGGTTGGCGACGTCCATCTCGCGCAGCCGGTCGATCGCCCAACCGGCCACGACCTCGGTCTCGGGGCGGGGGATGAAGACGCCGGGTCCCACCTCCAGCGACAGGTAGCGGAAGTAGGCCCGGCCGGTGATGTGCTGGAGGGGTTCGCGGGCCGCGCGGCGCGCGATGCCCTCCCAGAACCGCGCGTCGAAGTCGCAGTCGCGGACGGTGTGCAGCTCGCTACGCCGTACGCCGTGGACGAACGCGGCGATCTCCTCGGCGTCGGTACGCGGCGAGGGCACACCCGCCTCCGCGAGCCTGGCGGTGGCGAGCGCGATCTCGTCCAGCAGCAGCGTCATGTGGCGTGTCTCACGAGTGGGCGGCGAGTTTCTCCGCCATTTCTGCGTCGAGCAATGCCTGTATCACCGCGCTGAGGTCGCCGTCCAGCACTTGGTCGAGGTTGTAGGCCTTGAACCCCACGCGGTGGTCGGAGATGCGGTTCTCCGGGAAGTTGTAGGTGCGGATGCGCTCGGACCGGTCGACCGTGCGGACCTGCGACTTGCGCTCGGCCGCCGCGGCCGCCTCGGCCTCCTGCTGTGCCATCGCGAGCAGGCGGGCGCGCAGGATGCGCATCGCCGCCTCCTTGTTCTGCAACTGGCTCTTCTCGTTCTGGCACGTCACCACCACGCCGGTGGGGATGTGGGTGATGCGCACCGCCGAGTCGGTGGTGTTGACGCTCTGGCCGCCCGGGCCGCTCGACCGGAAGACGTCGATGCGCAGGTCGTTCGGGTCGATCTGCACGTCGATCTCCTCGGCCTCGGGGTAGACGAGCACGCCGGCCGCGCTCGTGTGGATCCGGCCCTGCGACTCGGTCACCGGGACGCGCTGCACCCGGTGCACGCCGCCCTCGAACTTGAGCCGGGACCACACGCCGCCCTGGCCGTTCCGGCTCTTGATCGCGATCGTGACGTCCTTGTAGCCGCCGAGCTCGGAGGGCTGGGCGCTGATGATCTCGGTCTTCCAGCCCTCGCGCTCCGCATAGCGCAGGTACATCCGCAGCAGATCCGCGGCGAACAGGGCCGACTCCTCGCCGCCCTCGCCCGCCTTGATCTCCATGAGGATGTCCTTGTCGTCGTTCGGGTCGCGGGGGATGAGCAGCTTCTTCAGCCGCTCCTCCAGCGGCCCGATGCGCCCCTCGAGCTCGGCCGCCTCCTCGGCGAACGCCGGGTCCTCGGCGGCGAGCTCCTTGGCGGTGGCGAGGTCCTCGCGGACGCGCTGCAGCTCCCGGTAGGTGTTGACGATCGGCGTGAGCTCCGCGTACCGCTTGCCGAGCGTACGCGCCTGGTTCTGGTCGGCGTGCACCGAGGGGTCGGCGAGCTTGGTCTCAAGCTCCGCGTACTCCTTGAGTAGCTCGTCGAGATTCACCGTGCCTCCTCTTCACACCTCGCACCACGCCGTCCGGCCGCGGCGGCATCGCCGTCCGGTCGTCGCCGGACCGCGTTCCCGCCGGGCCTCCGGTGACACCGCGCGTCCGTTCCCGCCCGATCACGACGAACGCCGACCCGGGCACGCCCCTGCCACGGCAGGGACGATGCCGAGCCGGCGTCGCGACAGCGGCTACTTGGACTTCTTGCCGAACCGCTTCTCGAAGCGGGCGACCCGCCCACCGGTGTCCAGGATCTTCTGCTTGCCCGTGTAGAACGGGTGGCAGGCCGAGCACACGTCAGCGTGGATGACGCCGTTCTTCGCGGTGCTACGCGTGACGAAGCTGTTACCGCACGTGCAGGTGACCTGCGTAACAACGTATTCCGGGTGAATACCGGCCTTCATGATCTTCCTCTCGCATTCGGGCGGTCGCCGGGTCGTCCGGTCCGGGACGTGAACCGGTACCGCTGCGGTTCGGCTACCAGTGTGCCAGACGTTGCAACCCGCGCAGGCCGGTCCCTATTCCGGCCCCGGATCGCGGATGCGCATGGTGTCCCGGTACGGCGGCGCCGTACCGGCCGTGCCGCGCGGCCGCCGCGCGTCCGCGCGCGACGCCGCGCCGTTGACACGCCGACGCGCCGCGGCCCCGGCACGAGGGCTCGCGGCGCGGGCCGGCCCGCCCCGGGGCGCCGCGGCGGCGTCCCGGGGCGGCGGCGACGGCCCGGCGTGGCCGAGACCACGCCGGGCCGGACGTCCTAGTCGCGGTCGGAGACCGTCGTCTTCTGCACCTGGAGCAGGAACTCCGCGTTCGACTTGGTCTCCTTCATCTTCTCCAGCAGCAGCTCCAGCGCCTGCTGCTGGTCGAGCGCCTGCAGCACCCGGCGCAGCTTCCAGACGATGTTGAGCTCCTCCGGCGACATGAGGATCTCCTCCTTGCGGGTGCCGGAGGCCACCACATCGACGGCCGGGAAGATGCGCTTGTCGGCGAGGGCCCGGCTGAGCTTCAGCTCGGCGTTACCGGTGCCCTTGAACTCCTCGAAGATGACCTCGTCCATCTTCGAGCCGGTCTCGACCAGCGCGGTGGCGAGGATCGTCAAGGAGCCGCCGTTCTCGATGTTGCGCGCGGCGCCGAAGAACCGCTTCGGCGGGTAGAGCGCGGTGGAGTCGACGCCACCCGACAGGATGCGCCCGGACGCCGGGGCGGCGAGGTTGTACGCGCGGCCCAGGCGGGTGATCGAGTCGAGCAGCACGACCACGTCGTGGCCGAGCTCCACCAGCCGCTTGGCCCGCTCGATGGCGAGCTCGGCGACCGTGGTGTGGTCCTCGGCCGGCCGGTCGAAGGTCGAGTGGATGACCTCGCCCTTCACCGACCGCTGCATGTCGGTGACCTCTTCCGGACGCTCGTCCACGAGGACCACCATCAGGTGGCACTCGGGGTTGTTGCGGGTGATCGCGTTCGCGATCGCCTGCAGCACCATCGTCTTACCGGCCTTGGGCGGCGAGACGATGAGCCCGCGCTGACCCTTGCCGATCGGGCAGACCAGGTCGATGATCCGCGTGGTCAGGATGTTGGGCTCGGTCTCGAGGCGCAGCCGCTCCTGCGGGTACAGCGGCGTCAGCTTGCTGAACTCCGGGCGGTTCTTTGCCTGCTCGGGGTCCATGCCGTTGACCGTGTCGAGGCGGACCAGCGCGTTGAACTTCTCGCGCTTCTCCCCCTCGCGCGGCTGGCGCACCGCGCCCGTGATCACGTCACCCTTGCGCAGACCGTAGCGGCGGATCTGGGCGAGGGAGACGTACACGTCGTTCGGGCCGGGCAGGTAGCCGCTGGTGCGCACGAACGCGTAGTTGTCGAGGATGTCGAGGATGCCGGCGATCGGGATGAGGACGTCGTCCTCGGCGATCGTCGGCTCGCTGTCGCCGTACCGGTCGCGTCCGCGGCGGTTGCGCTCGCGGAACCGGCCGCGGCGGCTGCGGCGCTCCTCGTCCCCACCCTGCTGGCGGCCACCGTTGCCCTGGCCCTCGCCGGACTCGGCGGCCGGCCGCTGCTGCTGCGGCTGCTGCTGATCGGTCCGGGCCTCGCCGCCGTTGCGCTCCCCGCCGTTGCGGTCGCCGCCGTTCCGCTCCCGGCGGTCCCGGCGGCGCTCGCGGCGGGACTCGCCGCGCTCGGCCTTCGCCTCGCCCTGACCGGCCTCGCCCTGGCCGACCTCACCCTGGTCGGCGACCGCGGGCGCCGGCTCGGCGGGGCCGTCCGCGGCGGCCGCGGGGGCGGACTCCGCCGCGGGCTGCTCCTGAGCCTCGGGAGCGGTCTCGGCGGCGGTGGCGGCGGCGCGGGAGCGCTCGCGGCGGCGCGAGGACCGCTCGCGCGTCTCCGTCTTCGCCGCGCCCTCGGCGGCCGCCTCGCTCTTCACCTCGGGCGTCGCCCCGGACGCGGCGGTCTCGGACGCCGCCGCGGCGGGCGCGGACGTGCCGGCGGCCTCCGGCGTGGCGGCGGAGCCGTCGGCCGAGACGCCCTGCTTCTCCTGGATGGCCGCGATCAGCTGGCTCTTGCGCATCCGCCCGACACCGCTGATGCCCAGGCTCGAGGCGAGCCTCTGCAGTTCGGGGAGCAGCATGGCGGACAGGCCGGTGCCGGAGCGACGGCGCCGGCTGGTGGCGCGAGTGGGGGTGTCGCCGGCGGCCTGCTGCGGCGCTGAGCCGGAGGCGTCGGTGAGGAGTTCAGTGGTGTCGCTCACTAAGGGTCCTTCCCAGGGGTCGGGCGCCGGCGTGCTCAGCCTGGCGTCCCGGTGATGCGACCCGGCGAGACAGACCGGGTCGGGATTCGCGAATTACTGGAATGGTTGGAGGCGTCGGAGACCGGTGCGTTGGAGTCGTACCGGCTCGTGGCCGTCACCGTCCTGATCCGCGAGCTTCTGATGCTCGGGGGTGACCCCCCGGCTGATTGCCGCCGACCAGATGTCAAGGTGATCCGAACGCGCACGTCTCTGAGATCGCCGCCTCGCGGGGTGCCGACCGGATGTGGCCCAACCGGAGGCAACGGATTCAGGGAGGTCGCCGTGCCACCCAGACCTGCGGGCAGAGGCATCGCAAGTATGGAATGGCAATGTGGGGCTGACAAGCACGCGCCCGGCACGGGGGCATCTGGTGCGGCTATCAGCCTAACATCACCAGCGCGCACGGCTATTCCCTGAAGGTCGAAGAGATTTCAGCGTGTCTCGGGAAACTGAACGAACGAGCCGACCGGATCGACGCTCAGCGGCTGGATAAGCCAGTCATTACCCACTTCTGGTGCGATCAAATCCTGCGTGTCCGGCGTTGTGAAGGCGAGAACCGTCGGACCCGCGCCCGAGACCACCGCGGGCACGCCCTTCGCGCGCAGAGTTTTGACCAGTTGTGCGGTCTGCGGCATCGCAGGCGCACGGTAATCCTGATGCAGCCGGTCTTCGGTGGCGGCGAGCAGCAACCGGGAATCCGGCCGCCCGGTCAGCGCGGCGACGAGAAGAGCGGCCCGCGCCGCGTTCGCCGCGGCGTCCGCGTGGGGTACGACCTTGGGAAGCAGTCCACGCGCCCGTTCGGTGGACAGCCGCTGCCTCGGCACGCACACCACCGGACGGATGTCCTCGTGCGGGTTCAGTTTCACCATACTCGGCCGACCGCACTGGTCGAGCCACGCGATGGTAAGGCCTCCCGCAAGACACGGGGCCACGTTGTCCGGATGGCCCTCGAGCTCGGTGGCGAGGGCGAACACCTCGTCGTCGGAGAGGAGTTCCGCACCCGCCGCGCGGGGGTCCCCGCCGGTCGCGCCGTCGCCCGTCGCCGCTCCCCCGTGGCCGTCCCACGGGCCCGCGCGCGCCGCGTACGGCGCGGCGAGCGCCCGGGCGGCGAGGATCCCGGCGCAGATCGCGGCCGACGAGGAGCCGAGGCCGCGGGCGTGCGGGATCCGGTTGACGCAGCGGAGCCGGATGTTGCGGGGCTGGTCGACCCCCATGCGGTCGAAGGTCTTCCGCATCGCCTTGATGATGAGGTGGTCCTCGCCCTCGTCGAGCTCCCCCGCACCCTCTCCTTCGACGCTGATGCGGACGCCGGCGTGCGGCCCGGTGCCCGCCCCTCCCTCGGGCTCGTCGAGGGTGACCTCGATCTCGTCGTGGAGGCCGAGCGCGAGGCCGAGCGCGTCGAACCCCGGCCCCAGGTTGGCGCTCGTCGCAGGCACGCGAACGCGGACAGTGCTAGTGGTCATGCATCACCGGACTCTCTCTGCCGTATTGCGAGGATCATGCGAGTTCGAGGGCGGCCGCGGCCGCCTGGGCGTCGACCGGGATGGTGATCGGGGCGGGCGCGCCCGCGATCGCCCAGTCGGGATCCTTCAGCCCGTTGCCGGTCACCGTGCACACCACGCGCTCGCCCGGCCGTACCAGACCGCGCTCGTGCGCCTGGAGCAGGCCGGCCACGCTGGCGGCCGAGGCGAGCTCCACGAACACCCCCTCCTCCTGGGCGAGCAGCTTGTAGGCGGCGGCGATCTGACGGTCGGTCACCGACTGGATGGCGCCGCCGGACTCGTCCCGGGCGGCCTCGGCGAGCTTCCACGAGGCCGGGTTGCCGATCCGGATCGCGGTGGCGATCGTGTGCGGATGGGGTACCGGGGCACCGGTCACGATCGGGGCCGCCCCGCTGGCCTGGAAGCCGAGCATGCGCGGGGTCTTGGTGGCGACCCCGTCCTCACGATACTCCTTGTAACCCATCCAGTACGCGGAGATGTTCCCGGCGTTTCCGACGGGGAGGCAGTGCACGTCCGGCGCGTCGCCGAGCACGTCGACGATCTCGAAGGCCGCGGTCTTCTGCCCCTGCAGCCGGTCCGGGTTCACCGAGTTGACGAGGGCGATCGGGTACTCCGCCGACAGCTTCCGGGTCATCTCCAGGCAGTCGTCGAAGCTGCCGTTGACCTGCAGCAGCTTGGCGCCGTGCACGAGCGCCTGGGCGAGCTTGCCCATCGCGATCTTGCCACGAGGCACGAGCACCGCGCAGGTGAGGCCCGCGCGCACCGCGTACGCGGCGGCCGAGGCGCTCGTGTTCCCGGTGGACGCGCAGATGACCGCCTTCGCGCCGGCCTCGACGGCCTTGCTGATCGCGACGGTCATGCCGCGGTCCTTGAAGCTGCCGGTGGGGTTGAGACCCTCCACCTTGAGGAACACCTCACAGCCGGTGAGCTGGGACAACCGCGCGGCGGGAAGCAGCGGCGTGCCGCCCTCCAGCAGGGTTACCACGGGCGTCTCGGGGGTCACCGGAAGCCGGTCACGGTACTCCTCGATGACGCCACGCCAGCCCCTGGCCATGTGGGTGCTCCTCCCGTGCGGCGGCACCGACGGCCGCCTGCTGATATATCCGATCCGGTATTCAGTGCGGTGTTCGGCAGGGTTCGGCACGGTGTGCAGTGCGGGTTGCGGCACACCGCCCGTCCGATGCGCGATGATCGATCGTATTCACGGCCACGGCGCCCGGGTCCGGCGGGACCGGCACCCCCGTCGGCACCGTCCGTCCCGTCGCCGGGCACCCGGCCCGTTCCGCCGTTACCTGCGGTGTTGCAAAGAGTCTACGATGAACCGGCGGCGATCGCAGGAGGGGATGCCGGAGAGCTCCTTTCCTCGGCGGAGGCCGTGGAACGTTCACCGGGGAGACCCCGGTTCTGGTGCGCCACGGGCCGTCCGGCGGCGCTGTCCGCGCCCGCCCTCGCCGCCGGCCCGGCGGCGCGATCCCATGGTTTCGCAAACGTCACGGCGGTATCAAGAGGCCGTCCGAAACCCGGCGGAAACCGGCCGCGTCGCAGGTCGCCGGGAGTTTCGGTCACGGCGGGCGCATCGGGTCGCGCGCGCCCGGCCGTACCCCCTCGCTGATGCACTACAGTCGTGATCGCGACCGCAGTGGACGAGGAGCGGATGGATGACGGGTGATCGGGAGCCGGCGCGACCGAGGATCCGGCACAACGACTACTCCCCGCTGACCCCGCCGGACCTGGGCGCGTGGACGCCGACGCTCACGGTGAGCGTCGTCATCCCGGCGCGGTCGCAGCGCCTGCTCGACCTCACCCTCGCCGCGCTCTCCGCGCAGACCTACCCGGCGCACCTCACCGAGGTCATCGTCGTCGACGACGGCGCCGAGCCGCCGCTGCGGCTGCCGGAGATCGCCCCGGAGAACACCCGGATCGTGCGTTCCGGGCCGGACGGCTGGGGCATCGCGCACGCCATCAACACCGGCGCGGCCCAGGCCGAGGGCGAGATCCTGCAGCGGCTCGACTCGGACATGGTGATCTGCGCCGAGCACCTGGAGGCGCTGCTGCGCTGGCACCACCTCACCGACTACGTGGTGACGATCGGCGGCAAGCACTTCATCGAGGACGTCGGCGAGGTGACGCCGGAGCAGGTGCGCGACGCGGTCGCCCGCGACGCGCTCGGCGAGCTGTTCGACCTGTCGAAGGCGATCCCCAGCTCCACCGAAGAGACGATCCGCAGGCTCGACGGGCTGAAGGCGGCGAAGAACCCGTACCACAACTGCACCGGGCCCACGCTGTCGCTGCGCCGGTCGCTGTTTGCGCGGGTGGGCGGCCTCGACGCGGCCGTGCTGCGCGGCTCGGACACCGAGTTCGCCTACCGGCTCGCGATGGCGGGCGTGGTGTTCGTGCCCGACCTCGCCGCGCGCGCCGTGCACCTCGGGCTGCCCGCGCAGCGGGTCAACCGGGAGCGCACCGTGCGCTCGGCCGAGGCCTACCTCGCGCACCGCATCCCGCTCCGCCGCGACCTGCGCAAGGAGCGCGGCCGCAGCTGGCTCGTGCCGTACGTGGAGGTGGTGTACGAGGTCGGCGAGCACACCGAGCCGCAGGTGCGGGCCGCGGTGAACGCGGCGCTCGACGGGTCGCTGCCCGACGTGACGGTCACCCTCGTCGCGCCGTGGTCGAAGCTGCCCACCGGGCGGCACGCGGTGCTCGACGACCCGGACTTCGAGCTGCGGCTGCTGCGCGCCCACTTCGCCGACGACGCCCGGGTACGGCTCGCCGACGAGCCGGCCGAGACCCCGTGGCCGACGCCGTACCGGTACACCGGGCCGGTGGACGTGCCGCTCGGCCGCGACACCCTGGAGCGCATGATCAAGGTGATGACCGCGGACCGGCCGCTCGGCGTGCTCATCGCCGAGCTGCCCGATGGCCGCACCGCCCGGCTGGAGCGCACTGACGCGGTGAACCGGGCCCGCCTGCTCGCCGCGCCCGGCGAGGACCTCGACGCGGTCATCGACGCCACCCACGGGGTACGGCGCGCCCCGATGGCCGAGTTCTGGCCGCCGAAACCGGCCCCGGCCGCCGCGGCCAAGCCGTCCGCCGCGGCCGCGCAGCCGAAGGCGCCGGCGAAGCCCGCCGCGCCGAAGGCGGCCGACCGGCCCGCGGAGGGCGCCGCCGGGGACGCCGCGCCACGGCGGCGGTCCCTGCTCACCCGGCTGCGCGGCACGCTCCGCGACCGGCTGCCCTGACCCGCCCCCGCCCGGCCGGCCGGCCGCTCACCTCTTCGGCTTGCGGCTCACCGCCCGCTTGGCGTACTGGGCGAGCGGGATGCGCCGGACGGCGGAGCGGAACCCGCCGCGGGCGTTCTCGCGGGCGTTCTTGCGCAGCGCGCCGATCTCCTTGCGCAGGCTGCCGATCTCGCGGCGGAACTCGACCGCGCTCTTGCGCCAGCGGGCGGCCTCCTCCCGCCACTTGGCCACCTGGCCCTTGAGCCGCTCCACCTCCTTGGTGAGCCGCGCGACCTCGGCCTCGGCCTCCTGCAGGGCGCGGTAGGTGCTGCGGCGGCCCCTGATCTTCGGCGCCTCGGCGGCCGGGACGAACCCGTAGCTCTCGCCGTCCACCCAGATCGTGCCGAAGGTCTCCTCGACCACGTCGACGAGGTCCTCGCCCTCCTCGCGGGCGATCTCGGCGCGGGCGAACGCCGCGGTGCGCTCCAGCCGGGCGGCGACGATGCCCGCTCCCCCGCCCGCGCCGGCCGCGTCCGTGCCCGTGGCCGCCGCGTCCGGCGCGCCGTTCCCGGGGGCGGCCGCGCCGGGCTCCGGCCGCTCGGCGAGCAGCACCGAGACGAGCCCGTAGCCGTCCTCGATCGCCAGGTCGACGAGGCGGGCGATGGTGTCCTCGCCCGGCACCCAGCCCGCGGGGATGCGCAGCCGGAACGGCGCCTTGGTGGGCGCGACCTCGCGCGCCAGCCGTACCCGGCCCTCGTGCCGGTAGTGGCCGTGGATGAGGGCGAGGTCGAGGCGCGGGTCCTTGAGCGGGGCGCGGCGCTCCGGGTTGAGCGTGTCCCACGGGCCGGTGAGCACGACCGCGACGTCGGGCACGGTGCCGGCGAGGCAGGCGTCCACGGTGGCGCGGACGTCCTCGTAGCTCGCGCCCGCGGCGTCGACGACCACCTCGACGTACGGCACGAGCCACTGCCGGCCCGGGTGCGAGCGCAGCCACCGGTACTGCGGGATGCGGTCGGCGATGAACGCGTGGCTCACCCGGGTGATCGGCTCCTTGTTCCGCATGCGCATGGTGGGGCCGAGGTGGTAGCCGCGGGCGAGCGGCTCGGGGATGAACGCGGCCCCGGCCTGCGCCAGCCGGTACCCCATCTCGGTGTCCTGGCCGAGGAACAGCTGCTCGTCCATCGGCCCGGCGACCTCGAACAGCCGCGCGTTCACCGAGGTGCAGCCGCCGATGTGCAGGCTGAACGTGCGGTGGGCGTGCTCGCGCAGCCCGCCGGTGCGCTCCACCAGGTCGACGATCCACTCGTGCGGCTCGCTCGGCTCGAACAGCACGCCGAGGTCCTGGGCGGCGGCGACCGCCTGCGGGCTGGGCAGCTCGGCCGAGGTGAACCGCAGGTAGCCGGTGACGACGAGGTACGGGGCGAGGTGGTGCCAGCGCATGTGCGCCTCGACCGCCTCCCGGTCGAGCACCACGTCGGAGTCGAGCCAGTGGATCACGTCGCCGGTGGCGACGGCGAGGCCGGCGTTGCGGGCGCTCGCCCGGCCCGGGGTGTCGCAGCGGATGATGCGGGTGCCGGGCGGGCGCAGCTCGGGCAGGGTGAGCCGGGGCTCGCTGCCGTTGTCGACGACGATGACCTCCATCAGCTCGGCCGGGTAGGTCTGCGTGGCGAGCCCGGCGAGGGTGAGGTCGAGCTTGGCCTGGTTGTTGTAGGCCGGGATGACGACGCTCACCCGCATCGTCGGCGTCCACGCGCCGATCCGCGGCGGGTTGAGGGACGTGTAGTCGTTTCCGCGGATGCGCGGTGTCACGGATGTTCCTCCCCGGTCATCTCGGCCTCTGCTGCGGGCCGCACGGCCCTTCGCCCCGCCGCCTGCCGTACGGCGGGCCCCGTGCGGCGGGCGCGGTTCGCCGTCGTGCCCTCGGTCATTCGGCTTCCATGAGCAGGCTCGGCCGGAACCCCCGCCACTGGTTGGTGGCCACCCGGAGGAAGTGCGCCAGCGGCAGCCGCCAGGTGTGCTCGGCCGCGCTCGACCGGCGCAGCATGTAGCCCAGGCCGTGGGTGCGGTAGATGCGGCCGCCCGCGGCGTGGACGGTCTTGAGCAGGGCGGAGTCCACGCCCTTGGGCAGCGGCTGGAAGCCGCCCGCCGCGGCGAGGGTGTCCCGGCCGATCAGGATCGTGCCGCCCGCCACGTGGTCGGACCACACCTCGCTCTTGTAGTCGGTGCGGCGGATCGTGACGTCGAGCGGCTCGAGGTAGAAGAACTCGGCGGCGGTGCCGACCACGTCCGCACCCGAGTACCGGCGGGCCATGAGCAGGTCCGCGAGGTGCTCGGGGCCGTACCAGTCGTCGTCGTCCCACTTGGCGATGAGGGCGGCGTCGGCGCGCGCGGCCGCCCGGGCGAGCACCTCGCCGAACACCGTGGCGGCGTCGGCCTCGAGCACGGTGATCGGGTGCGGGAAGTCCCGTACGGCGGGCCGTACCAGGTCGGCGGTGAAGCCGTGCAGGGCGAGCACGACCTGCACCTCGACGTGCCGCTGCCGGGCGATCTGGGCGAGCGCCCCCGGCACGTGGTGCGGGCGGCGCGAGGCGAGCACCACGGTCACCGGGGCGTCGGCGGTGTGCGACCGCCAGGCGTGGCGGCGCAGCCGTACGCTGTGCTCCTCGCGCCGCAGGTCGGTCACCGACCGTCTCGCCTCGCCGGCGGTCACCGGCGCCGACGGGTCGGGGGCGGCGTCGGGCCCGCCCTCCGGCCAGGACCGCAGCAGCTCGGCGAGCGCGGGGTCGGCCCGTTCCGCCCACGGCGGCACCGCCTCGGCGGTGAGCGGCACCCCGGCGCCGGCGAGGGCGGTGAGCAGCGCCATCGCCTCCTGCCGCCCCTCGTTGTACGGCCAGCGCACGCGCAGCCCGGTCAGCTCGCGCAGCCAGGCGAGGTCCTCGGGGCTCGGCGGATCCGCGAGCCGCCGCTCGCCCGCACACCAGTGGCCGGCCTCACGCCGCAGCTCCGCGATCGGCCGGGTCGGGGTGCGCCGGTAGCCCTCGGGCGTCAGCGTGCTGGATCCACTGGCGATGACAGTCATTTACTGATCTCAACGGTTCTGCCGGAAACGCGGTCGACGCCGGAAACGGCGGAGACCAGTATCCCCGAGACCGGCCAGCGGATGTGGCAATACGGGCGAGATGGACATCCTTGCCGGGCCGCCGAGGCGGCACGGAGGGCGGGCGCGCCCTCCGCACGGCGCACCGGGTACGGCACGGCCCCCGGCGGCGCGGCCGGGCGCACTCCGGTCCGTCACCGGCCCGAACGGCGTGGCGCGGACCGGGCGCCGGTCAGCGTTCGTCCTCGCCCTCGACCCGCATCACGCTCGCCACCGCGCGGACGATGTCGAGCTCGCGCAGCGACTCGACGGTGGCCGACAGCGCGGCGTCCTTGGCGTGGTGGGTGACGATGACGAGCTGGGCGTCGTCGCCGTGGCCCTCCTGGCGCACCGTCTGGATCGACACGTCGTGCTTGGCGAAGATCTCGGCGACGCGGGCGAGCACGCCGGGCTTGTCGGCGACGTCGAGCGCGACGTGGTAGCGGGTGACGGTCTCGCCGATCGGGTGCACCGGCAGGTCGGCGTAGGTGGACTCGTCCGGGCCGCGGGTGCCGGCGAGGCGGTTGCGGGCGACGGCCACGATGTCGCCGAGCACGGCCGAGGCGGTCTGCGGGCCGCCCGCGCCCGCGCCGTAGAACATGAGCCGGCCGGCGGACTCGGCCTCGACGAACACCGCGTTGTACGCCTCGCGCACCCCGGCGAGCGGATGGGTCCGCGGGATCATCGCCGGGTGCACGCGCACGCCGACCGAGCGGCCGTCCTCGGACCGGGCGCAGATGGCGAGCAGCTTGATCACGTACCCCATCGCCGCGGCGCTCGCCACGTCGGCGGCGGTGATCTCGGTGATGCCCTCGCGGTGCACGTCGGCGGCGGTCACCCGGGTGTGGAAGGCGAGACCGGCGAGGATCGCCGCCTTCGCCGCGGCGTCGAAGCCCTCCACGTCGGCGGTCGGGTCGGCCTCGGCGTACCCGAGCGCCTGGGCCTCCTCCAGGGCGTCGGTGAACGACGCGCCGGTGGAGTCCATCTTGTCGAGGATGTAGTTGGTGGTGCCGTTGACGATGCCGAGCACCCGGTGGACGTGGTCGCCGGCGAGGGACTCGCGCAGCGGGCGCAGCAGCGGGATCGCGCCGCCGACGCTCGCCTCGAAGTACAGGTCCACGCCGTGGCGGCGGGCCGCGCCGTGGACGGTGGCGCCGTCCTCGGCGAGCAGCGCCTTGTTCGCGGTCACGACCGACTTGCCGCGTTCCATCGCGGCGAGGATGAGCGTGCGGGCGGGCTCGATGCCGCCGATCACCTCGACGACGATGTCGACGTCGTCGCGGGTGACCAGGCCCATGGCGTCGGTGGTGAGCAGCGCCGGGTCGATCTCCACGTCGCGGCGGCGGTCGAGGCGCCGCACCGCGACACCGGCGAGCTCCAGCGGCGCGCCCACGCGTGCCTCCAGGTCACGGGCCTGCTCCCGCAGCAGCCGTACCACCTGGGAGCCCACCGTCCCGCAGCCGAGCAGTGCGATCCGCAACGGACGGCGCTCCCCGGCCGGTTTGCCCACTGCGTCACCGGGTTTCACAGCTGCCCCCTCAGCAGGTCTTCTTCGGTCTCCCGTCGGATGATCACCCGTGACCGCCCGTCGCGGACCGCGACGACGGCGGGCTTGGGCAGGTAGTTGTAGTTGCTGGCGAGCGAACGGCAGTACGCGCCGGTGCCCGCCACCGCGAGCAGGTCGCCCGGGACGATGTCCGCGGGCAGCCACAGGTCGCGCACGATCATGTCGCCGCTCTCGCAGTGCTTGCCGACGAGCCGCGACAGCATCGGCCCGGCGTCGCTCACCCGGGAGGCGAGGCGGCAGGTGTACTCGGCGCCGTACAGCGCGGTGCGGATGTTGTCGCTCATGCCGCCGTCGACGCTGATGTAGGTGCGCAGGCCCTCGACGTCCTTGACCGTGCCGACCTCGTACAGCGTGATGCCGGCGAGCCCGGCGATGCCGCGGCCCGGCTCCACGGTGAGCCGCGGGATCGGCAGGTCGGCGCCCTTGCACGCGCGCGCCACGATCTCCCGCAGGCTCTCGGCGAGGATCTTCACATCCAGCGTGTCGTCGCCCTCGACGTACGGGATGCCGTAGCCGCCGCCGAGGTCGAGCTCGGGGAGCACGATGCCGTGCTCGTCGCGGATCTGCACGAGCAGCGACGTCACCCGCTGTGCGGCGACCTCGAAGCCGGCGGTGTCGGTGATCTGCGAGCCGATGTGCGAGTGCAGGCCGACGAGCTCGAGCTGGGGCATGGCGAGCACCCGCCGCACCGCCTCGGCCGCGGCGCCGCTGGACAGCGAGAACCCGAACTTCTGGTCGTCGTGCGCGGTCGCGATGAACTCGTGGGTGTGCGCCTCGACGCCCGTGGTGACGCGGATGAGCACCTTGGGCCGCCGGGCGCCCGTGCCGCCGTCCCGCGCGCCCGGCACGGTGCCGTTGAACTCGTCGACGAGGTAGCCGAGCCGCGCGATCTCCTCGAACGAGTCGATCACGATGCGTCCGACGCCGACCTCGATCGCCTTCCGCAGCTCGGCGACCGACTTGTTGTTGCCGTGCATCGCGATCCGCTCCGGCGGGAACCCGACGCTGAGCGCCACGGCGAGCTCGCCGCCGCTGCACACGTCGAGGCCGAGCCCCTCCTGGTCGATCCAGCGCGCGGTCTCCCGGCACAGGAACGCCTTGCCGGCGTAGTACACGTCGCTGTCGGAGAACGCCGACCGGTAGTCGGCGCACCGCGACCGGAAGTCCTCCTCGTCGATCACGTACAGCGGCGTGCCGTACTCTTTCGCCAGATCCCTCACGTCCACGCCGCCGACGGTGAGCGCACCGTCCACCCGGCAGGCCGTACGCGGCCAGATCTCCGGGTTCAGCGCGTTCAGGTCGTCCGGGAGCAGCGGTGGCCGTTCCTCGGGCAGCAGATCTGCATGCCGGTCACCGGCGGGATGGGCGAATCGACTCACCCGAACGAGGGTATCCGAACCGCGGATCCGCCGTGTCGCGTGACCACCTGGCGAGACACCGGCCCTCATGGCCCGGCCGGCACGCGCCCGCCGCCGTCCCGCCCATCCCGTCACCGGTACGGCCCGGCTCAGCGCTCACGGTACTCACACGGCCGGCGCCGGCCCGAGTGCGCGGCGGCCGACGTCAGCCGCGCCGGACGTTGCGCCGAACGGATCGCCGGGAGGCGTCCGGGGCGCCCCGGACAGGCCATGAGGCCGAGTGACGCGATGCCGTGTCCGCCTGCAGGCCTTCCACCTTCACATGGCAGCTTCACCGGAACAGTCTTCTCCGCACGGTGGGATTCGATTCCAGCGGCCACGGCGCCGATGGCTCGCGGAGGAGGCCGAAATGTTCCGGCATCGTGCCGGCGACTCCGCAGGGCGATCCGGCGACGTGCCGGGCCTCGGGTGTCCGCCGATTCGGTCCGGCGTCGCGATCGGCCGCATCCGCCGACCGCGAAATGGGCCGTCCGGACCCCACCGCCGGCGGCGAGCTCCTCGCACATGACCCGGCGACCTCGGATATGCCGCCGCACCCCGTTCAGCAACGGTCACGTGCAACCCTCTCCCGGAAACGGGACTCGGGCTCCTTCTTCAACTCCTCGTTCAGGACCGTGTCGGTTCCGGCGATCTCCTCCGGCACCTCGCGACGATCCACTCGTGCCCCGGCGAGCCGGTCGGCGGTTTCCAGCTCCACGCCCAGCACGTCCGGTAGCGGAGACTTGAGAGGGGTGTCGGTCCGCCGGAAGTCGCCGGACTCGCCGACGGTTATTCGTCCGCCCTTTCGGATTTTCTCGTCCGGCTCGGACGCGGCCCAGAGCACTTCGCCGGTCTCGTAATCCTGGACTTGGACCGAGAGGACTTCGTCGCCCGGGCACAGTGGCGCAAAGTATTGCAGTCGCCCGTCCTCGGAGAGCCCCACGCCCACCGGATGGCCGCGCGGATCCCCGAGGGGAAGGCAGCCTGCGGCCGCCATGGACATCACCAGCAATATCACGCGACCGAGTGACACCCTGAACGATCGATTCCCTTTTCTATCCCGGTCCGCCCTGCACGGAGGCCGATCAGCAGTCATAGTTACCCGCCTGAGGCCGGCCTGGCGCTCATACGTGGACTTGCATGCAACGCCGCCTCAGCGCCGGTCTTACCAGCGGGCAGCCGGTCCTCCGGCGGCACCGCTCCCTCCGGCACCTCCGGGCTCGCCTTCCATCCGTGTCCGGGCCCCGACGAGACGACGGTTTCAGCCGGTGCCACCGATGCCAGGTGCCGGGCCGACCCCATCAGCTGAACAGGGTGCGCAATCCACTCGTGTCCGCGGGGAGATGCACCACCGCCGCGGGTAAGGTGCTCGCCTGCGCCGACACGGGATGTGATACCAGCACGCCGGGAACCAAGGCCGTCGCCACCGCCCCGACGAGAAACCAAAAAAGGGACGACCTGTTCGAGGGCAGCCGAAGGCGATGTGAGCGCATGGCTACGTCACACTCCAAACCGGAGGGGAGAGCCGACAAACCGCCAAGGAACGCCATCTCTGGCACGACTCAGTCGGCGTCAACCCATGCCATTCGAAACGGTCCAGAGGTGACGATCAACTGAAGCGATCACAATGTATAAAGCGGACGCAAGATCGACAAGAGGAAAGTTGATCGGCCGGCCGTCCAGAACTGGACACCCGACGAGCGTTCGAAATTCAGTTA
>Ga0310839_100665_pt1 | contig 18372 bp, 17 predicted proteins | sample SM_ome_7_FD_201305 | JGI IMG/M metagenome (GOLD analysis project Ga0310839, IMG submission 201305) | Sorghum-adapted microbial communities enriched on stacked mutant (SM) sorghum from Joint BioEnergy Institute, Emeryville, California... ...
TCGTGAGAACGGAAAAGAAAACATCGTATTTTCCAAAGTATTTCGCAAAAATTGATTATCTGTCGCACGATCGTTGTGCACAGTTAATCGACAGCTTCCGAGGTTCCGTTAGCGAGCCGCCCTACATCTGACGGCCGCGCGAGCCAATGCCCCGACCCGAACGCGCCGTCACAACCCGCCGGCAGAGCGGCTCGTCTGCGGCGCCGGCTTCGGCTGGCGCTCCAGCCGGACGTAGGCCAGCAGGCCGGTCAACGCGATCAGCAGCGCGAGCAGCAGGTAAATGGCGCCGTAGGTCGACGGCCGGACCAAGGTTGCGGCGTTCAGGCCGCTGAGGTCGAACTCGATCAGCTTGCTGACGACGGCGCCGCTGATCGCGCCGGACAGAAAGTTGACCAGATTGTACACTCCCATGCCGACGCCGGACTGATCCCGCGGCAGCGCGGACGACACCGACTTCGCCATCGCCGACTGCACGAACGTGAACGGCGCGTTGATCAGCGGCAGGAGCAGCGCGATGACCCAGGCGTCGGCGGCGGACAGCAGCGACAGCGCCAACATGCCGGCGCCGATGAAGCCGAATGCGACGAAAAGCGTGAACCGGCTGCCGCGCCGGTCGACGAGACCGCCGCCGAACCGTCCGAGCAGCGCGGCCGACATCGCGCCGGGGAACAGGACGAAGCCGATGGCCTGCGCTCCCAGGCCGTGGCCGTTCGGGTCGCCGAGCATGATCGGCGTCATCAGGAACAAGCCGAAGACCGCGAACAGGGCGGAGAAGCTGACGGCCAGCCCGTACGCATAATCCGCGTTGCGGAAGAGCGACAGCTGAACGAAAGGATGCGACGAATTCCGCGAACGCAGGAAGAACAATCCAGCGAGGACGGCCGATCCTGCCAGATACCAGCCGTTCCACAGCGTGACGGCCAGCATGAGCAGCGTGACCGCGGCGCCGAGCAGTCCCGCGCCGTACCAGTCGACCTGCCCGCCTTCTCTCACCGGCTCGTCGGGCAAGGCGCGGCGGATGAACGGCAGGGCGACGGGCGCCAGCAGCGAGATGACGAACATGCCGGTCCAATGAAATTGTCCGGCGATGAATCCGCCGACGATCGGGCCGACCCCCGCCGAGAACGCGAGCGTCGACGCGATCGTGCCCATGACGCGGCCGCGCCGCTCCGGCGGGTAGAAGCGAATCGGGATGAGCATGACCAGCGCCGGAACGCAGGAAGCGCCCGCCGCCTGAATGACGCGGGCGGCGAGCAGCATCGGAAAGCTGTCGGCGAACACGCCGATAGCCGACCCTGCGGCGAACGTAAGCAGGCCGACCGTGATGAGCCGCTTGAGCGGCAGCCGGTCGGCCAGTTTGCCGAACAGAAGCGAACCGAGCGCGTACAGGACGGAGTAGATGGTCACCACCCAGCTCACGGCAGACGACGTAAGGGCGAACTCTCCGGCGATGGCGGGCAGGGCGACGTTGAACATGGTAGCGTTCATCACCGAGAAGAAAAGCACAAAACTGAGCGCATACACCAGACGGCCGGACGACGGGGCGATTGCCGGTCGGTTCATCAGCATTCTCCTTTCATTTTGCGGGCTTCCGGTTCGCCTTCGGCTCGAACTTCAAGCACGGATGTCCGGACGAGGAGTAGACCAAGACGCTCGGCATCATGCGGGTCTTGAATTCGTAAGCTTTGCAGCCGCGGGGGAAATCGGGGTCCCAAGTGACGAAATAGTGGCGGCACTGAAAGCAATTGATTTTGCTGTCCACGGACAAGGACGGCCGCTCCTTTCCGCTCCCTCTCTCCGCTATTGTAAAACAACCCGGTCCGCGAGGCAAACGTTTGTTCCGTCCTTGCGCACCGAACAGGAACATATATTCCCGAAGAAACCTTGCAACTGCTTGGCGAAGGGGTGTGCCGATTGGAACGGCATGGCTTAACCGAAAAGCCATCGTACGGCGCCCGCCCGACATAGAACGGCAGGATACCGACGATGGCTTTTTTCCGTGGTGGTGAAAAAGGAATCAAACGCTGTGCTGCGCCAGAACTTTCTCGTCCAGTTCGATGCCCAGGCCCGGAAGCCTGGACGGGATCATGTACCCTTCGTCGAACTCAAACGGATGCTTGACGAGCAGCCGATGGAAGCCTTCCATTTTCTCGATGACTTCCTGGATCAGGAAGTTCGGGCTGCAAACGGAGATCTGCACCTGGGCCGCGTACATGACCGGCCCGCCATGGAAGTGCGGCGTGATTTGCGCGTGAAACGCTTCGGCGGTGCCGGCGATTTTCTTGCTCTCCAGAATCCCGCCGACCGCGCCGAGATCGAGCTGCAGAATATCCGCGGCTCCGCTCGTGAGCAGCGACAGCATCTCGAATTTGGTGACGAGCCGCTCTCCCGTGCAGATCGGAATGCTGGTCATCTTGTTCAGGCGCGCCATCTGCTCCGGATTTTCCGGCGGAAGCGGTTCTTCGAACCACAGGGGATCGTATTTTTCCATCCGTTTGGCGAAGCGGATCGCGCCCGCGGCGGTATATTGCCCGTGCGTGCCGATGATAATGTCGCATTTGTCGCCGACCGCCTCGCGAATCAGGCGGATCGTCTTTTCGGCCCGGTCCAGCTTGGCCAGGCTCGGATGGAACGGCGGCACGACGCCATCGAAATCGAGCACCGGATCGAGCTTCACGGCATTGAACCCTTGTTCGACGTAATGCGCTGCCCGTTCGGCGCACGCCTCGGGCTGTACCCACAGACTTTCGTGGCTGTCTTCTTCATTTTCCGGATACAGATAGGTGTACGAACGCAATCGCTCGTGATAGACGCCGCCCAGGAGCTCGTAGATCGGCTTGTCCAGCGCCTTTCCGATCAGATCCCAGCAAGCCGTCTCCACCGCGCTGAGCAGGGTCATCTTCGGCAGATCCGCATGGCCGTAGCAATAATAATGGAAAATGATTTGCCACATCCGTTCGATATGAAACGGATCTTTGCCGATGACGTACTTGTCGGCCATATCGTTCAACATGGCCCGGAACGCGTCGGGATTGCGGGTAATGAAATGCATGTTGGCTTCGCCCCAGCCGGTCAGGCCGTCATCGGTGGTCAGCTTCACCATGTACCAGTATTCCCCGCCTTTGGTCGGACAAGGGTTCTTGATGACGACGGGTTCCACATCCACGATTTTCATGTTCGGTTTCCTTTCCTTGTTCGGGTTGTGCTTGCTGCGTGTCAGTTGTTCAGCTGCGGGCAATCGGGATGGTACTGCATGAACTCGATGCGGTTGCCGTCCGGATCCCGGACCCAGCATTGATAGTTGAGATCCAGCCCCTGTTTCGGCTCCACGTCCAGGGTTAAGCCGTTCTTCTTCAAATGGTTGGCGATTTCATGGATGTCATCGACTTCCAGGCACAAGTGATTGTACCCGATGGTGCTCATCGAGATTTCATTTTTTGTTTCGCCGCCGTAGAACAGCTCCAAGAACTGGTTGTCGCTGATTTTCAGGTATACAATCCACGGCTTGCCGTCCCGGTCCAGGTTGAACAGCCGTTTGAATCCCAGCACGTCGCAATAAAAATGAAGCGATTTTTCCATATCCTTTACAACGAAAGCGGTATGCGCGATTCTTCGGATCATGCCGATTCTCCTTTCATTTCGAACCCTTTTCCTTCAGTTCGACCGTAACGCCGAGCCTGGATTCCGTCTCGAAGTAGGCATAGCGTTCATGGCCTTTTTCCGTCTTCTGAACGAGCGGAAATCCCTTCTGTTTTAACAGCGCGACGTGCTCCTCGAACCCGTCGACGTAGAACGCCAGATAATGCACGCCCTGCCCGTGGCGATCCTGGAACTCCGTCCACGGACTCGGATGGGGCAGCGGTTCGATCAACTCAATGTAGACGGGCTCAAGGGGAATGACGGCTGTCTTGCAGGCGGTCTTGCGGTATTCGCCGCGAAACCAGTTGTCGGCGGTTTCGGTATCGCCCGGGTCGAAATCGGGAACCTTGATCTGCGGCATCTCCAGTCCGAACAAATCTGCGTAGGTTCTGGCCGCTTCTTCGATGTCGCGGACGACGACGCCGATCTTGACGATGTTTCTGGTGGTCAAATGTTTCATGTCTCCACTCCCGTAAGCAAACTGTCAGCCTTTCACAGAACCTTCCGCCAATCCGCGAATGAAATATTTCTTGCAGAGGATGAAAATCAGCAGCACCGGAATCGAAACCACCGTGGACGCGCTCATCATGCTGCCCCAGTCGATGGTGAATTCGCCGCTGAATTCGTGGACGGCGATCGGCAGCGTCTTTACATCGGCCGAGTTGGTGAAGTTGAGCGCGAACAGGAATTCCTCCCAGGTGTGCAGGAACGTGTACACGCTGACCGCTGTGATGCCCGGCATCGAAATGGGCAGGATAATCCGGAACAGCGCCCCCAGCCCCGTGGTGCCGTCAATTTTCGCGGCTTCTTCGAGTTCCGTCGGAACCGTCTGGAAGAACGACCGCAGCATCATGACTCCCAGCGGAATGGTAATGGCCATGTTGGCGATGATCAGCGCGATATATTTGTCCAGGATGTGCATCTTGCTGAACATCGTGTACAACGGCATGACGATCACGACGCCCGGCATCATCTGTCCGAACAGCATGGCGGTGGACAGGGGACGGGCGCCGCGGAACCGGTAACGGGAAAACCCGTACCCTGCCAGTATGGACAGCATGAGTGTCAGAACGGTGGTGCAGATCGTAACAATGGCGCTGTTCACAAACGCCCTCGGGATGCTGCTCTCGAACACCACTTTGTGGTAGCTCGCAAATGTCGGATTGCTGCTCAACCATCGAGGGGGCGACGTAAACACCTCGTTCGACGGTTTGACCGATGTGGCGACCATCCACAATGAGGGGAAAACGGCAAAGACGACGATCGCCAGAAGCAGCGCGTAAACCAGGCCGTGGCCGATCCGGATTCGAAGTCTCATTTCCATTCTCCCCTCCTCATAAGGACGGATACGTACAGAATCGTGAGTCCAGCGGTGATCAGGAACAGGATGACACTTGCGGCGGAAGCCAGTCCGAATTTGTAGCTCTTGAAGGCATAGTTGTAGATAAACATGGACATGATTTCCGACGCGTGGGCGGGACCGCCGCCCGTCAAGGCGAAGATGAACGTGAACGCATTCAGGGTCCAGATGATCAACAAGAGCACGATCGTGTAGCAAGCGGGCGAGACGTGTGGAACCGTGACGGTCATGAAGGTGCGCAACGATCCCGCACCGTCAACCCTTGCCGCGTCCTTCAGATGCACGGGCACGCTTTGCAGGGCTGCTTCGATCATGAGCATGACGAGCGGAAACATTTTCCAAATATTGACGATGACCGCAGACAGCAGCGCCGTATCCGGGTTTGATACCCAGGACAGGTTGCTGCCGATCAGACCGAGAGATTTCAGATAATAATTGATCAGGCCGAAATCGGGGTGGTAGGACCACTTCCAGATGTTCACTCCGATGATGCTCGGCAACACCCAGGGAATCATGATCAGCATGCGGATCAGACCCTTGAATCTCACGAACGGCTGGCTCAACAGGAGCGCTGCGGCAAATCCGAGAAGAAATTGGAACACGACGCTTCCGGCCGTCCAGTAGAACGTCGCCTTGATCGAGTTGATGAAGTAGTTGTCCTGGAACAGCTTGACATACTGCGCCAACCCGACGAAGGTGTTGCCGACCGAATAGAGATCGCTTTTGTGGAAGCTGAGATAGATCGTGTAGATCAGCGGATATACCATAACGAAAGCGATCACGAGAATGGCCGGCGCGACGTAATATACCCCCGGGCTGAGCTTGATCCGGTTCAACACACTCCCTCCTTGTCCAGGATTGCCCGGCTTGCCGGCCGGCATCGGGCGGCAAGCCGGGTTTCGCGGCGCCGATACGATGATCGGGAGCGCGTTATTGCTGAAGGAGCGCGTTCACTTCCGCGGCCGCGGCCTTCATGGCTTCTTCCACGGTCACCTGACCCAGCATCGCCTGCTGCACCTGATTGCTCAGGATGTCCCGAATCTGCGTGATTTGCGGAACTGGAGGCATCGGAATGCCGTACTCCAGCATGTTCACGAAAGGCCGGATGAGCTCGTCCTGATATTTCGGGTTGTCGATGGACGATTTGCGTGCGGAAAACGTGTTGCTGTACCGGACCGAGATCTCGGGAGACGCGATGAAGTTGATGAACTTCCACGCCTCTTCGGGATACTTGGTGTAGGAAGTGGCCACGATGTTCCAGCCGCCGAGCGTCAGCTTCCGGTCAATGTTCGGCGTATAGGGATACATGGCTGCTCCGAATTCGAACGCCGGGTTGGCCTGGATGATCGGGTCGACGTCATATACGCCGCTCAGGAACATGCCTACATTGCCGGATACGAACAGATTGCGGTTGTCGGTGTTCACGTTCGACAAGGTGCTGTCAGGCGTGAGTTTGTTTTTGTACATGTCGACATAGAATTGTACGGCTTTGATCGCTTCCGGCTGATCGAACAACGATCGGGTGTTGTCTTCGTTCAGCACGTCGCCGCCGAAGCTGCGGATGAAGTTGATCAGCTGGTAGGACAGGTCGCCGGACAGTTTGCCCACCATCGCGAAGCCGATTCCGCCGTTTTCCGTGATCTTCTGCGCGGCGTTCAGAAAATCGTCCCAAGTCTTCGGTCCGTCCGGGTCCAGCCCGGCCTGTTCGAACAGCGTTTTGTTGTAGAACAGGCCGTGGGTTTCGCTGCGGTAGGGCAGTGCGTAGACTTTCCCGTCCACGCGGATCGTCTTCAGCGCGCCGGGCCAGAAATCGTCCAGGTCCACATTGTCCCTCGCGATATAGTCATCCAGGACGAGCAGGCCGCCGGAAGAAGCGAACGGCGTCGTCCAGTCGACCGCGATGTCCATGATGTCGGGACCCGTCTTGTTCATGAGAGCGAGCAAATATTTTTCGTTCATGCCTTCGCTCGGGAAGTACTCGACGTTCACCTTGATGCCCGGGTTTTGCTCCTCGAACTCCTTGATGATGTCCGGAGCGAACGGTTCATTCCATGAAGGCGCCCAGTAGGTCAGCTCCACGATCTGGCCGGACTGCCCGGAATTCGCGGTTGAGGAATCCGTGGAAGGGGAAGCACCGTTGTTCAAATGGTCTTTGGAACCGCAAGCGGACAGGACGACGGACGCCACCAGAAGCGGAATGAGAAAGATCCCCCATTTTTTTGTGTTTCGCATGTTTGGGCCTCCTTTGCTGTTTGTAAGCGCTTTAATAAAACAAACCGAACAATTTGACGGCTTAACCCCGATATTCAACCACCTCCTTTCAGCGCGTGGCTGTACGGATCATCAAGCATGCGTTACAGGCTTTTTTTGGCTCCGCACGACTCCCGGACGAGCAGATGGGTTTCGAACACTTTCCGCGCCGGCGGGATCGACGGATCCTGGATGGCCTGAACGAGCACCTTCACCGCTTCCTTGCCCATTTCGTACAGCGGCAGCTGCATCGCTGTCAGTTCGGGGCCTGTGTAGTACCTGTCGTAATAAATCCGGTCATCGAAACTGACGACCGCAATATCGTCGGGAACGCTGAGTCCGGCCTCCTGAATGGCCCGAACCGCGCCGAACGCCCGAACCTGATCGGAGATGACGACGGCGGTGGGGATTTCGGGGAGCGCCAGCAGTTTCTTCATGCTTTCGTAGCCTTCTTCGAAAAATTTGCTGTTCCCGTAGTTGTAGGCAACGTAGTCTCCCGCAATGAGGATGCCTTTTCGCTGCATCGTGAGAATGTATCCGTTCAGCCGGTCCAGCGCAGCCTTGGTGTTCATGTTGCCGGTGATGTGGGCAATGCGCTCATGTCCCAAATTCAGCAAGTGCTCCGTCGCGCCCATGGCCGCGCCCACGTTGTCCAGCAGGATGCTGTTCGTCTGTACATCGTTCAGTTCATTCTCGATCAGCACGAAGGGATAGTGGCGGTTGACCAGCTGGCGGATCAGTTCTTCGTCCTTCAGATAGGAACCGAAGATGATAATGCCGTCCACCAGACCATGTGTCAGGTATTCGATGTACCGGTTCTTGATCTCCAGGTCTCCCTTGCCGTCGCAGTAGATCAGATCGAATTTCTCCGCTTCTCCCTTCTCACCGATTCCGCGGATCAGTTCCGAGAAGAACGGATCGTGAAGGCGTTCCAAGACGATGCCGATGCTGTTTGTTTTGCGCAATGACAGCGCTCTCGCGGATGCGTTCGGGACATAATTCAACTGTTCAATGGCCTGCAGAACTTTCTGCTTGGTCTTCTCATTGACGTTGGCCTTTCCGTTCAGCACCCGCGAAACGGTTGACTTGGACACGCCCGCAAGTTCGGCAACCTTTGAAATGTTCGTCATGGCACACCCTCGCTATTCTCACCGGCTGATGAAACTGAAACCGGTACCATTATGAATCAGGATTCAGTCGACCTATTTAGCTGAAAAATAACACTATTTCAGGCAAGTGTCAACATGAAATTAAGAAAAACATGCTGGTACCGGTTTCGCTTTAGGCGATTGATATGCCTGGTTATGTTTGTTGAAGGCGCAAAACCATAAGGTAAAAATAACAGAATATGTCTGTATCGTCTTTATTTTGTCAATGAACTGGTACCGGTTTCATTACAGGCAATAAGTGGACAGCGTCTTTTCCGCTCGGGGGTTACAGCGCCATCGGCTTGCCGAGGAAATTGATGAATGCGATTTTGCTTGAAATTTCGATCTTTCGCTCCACGATGTCCAGAATTCCGCAAGCCGTATCCCGCGGATCGGTCGGCGCTCCATCTCCGCCCATGTCCGTCTTCATCCAGCCGGGATGGACCGCGTATACCTGGATGCCCTGATCCGACAAGTAATAGCGGAGCCGCTCGGTGAACATGTTCAGCGCTGTCTTCGACATGCTGTACGCGTAATTGGTGCTGAACGCATTGAGGATGGATCCGGCTTCGGATGAAATGTTGATGATGCTCTGGGCCTCGCCCTTCAGCAGAAGGGGAAGCAAATGTCGGATCACCCGCATGGGACCGAACGTGTTCACTTCAAACGATTCCTTCAACTTTTCGAAATCCAGCGTCTCGATCGTCTTTTCCCGCTCCAGCAGGACGGCCGCGTTGTTGATCACCACATCCAATGACGTCGTTAGTTCCGTCAGCCGGTCTGCCAGCGCTTTGACCGACTGTTCGTCTGCGACGTCGACCTTGACGGGGACCAATCTTTCCGGGCATCCGGTTTGCAACGCTGTCAATTTCGGGCTTGTTTCCGCCGAACGGACGGCGGCGTAGACCAGGTGTCCCCGGTTCAGGGCTTCTTCCGCCAGAGCGTACCCGAGCCCGCGGTTCGCTCCCGTTATCAGGATTTTTTTCATTCCGTCATCCTCCCGTTTTGAATTCGTTGCCGACTGGTCAGACGGTACAAAACTTTGCGTCATGATTCGTCTTGCGAATCACTCCTTTCGCGGTCAGGTCTCAGCATCGCGGAACTGCCGGCGATGGCGTCCATCCTACCAGAGCGCGTCGCGACGGGCAATCGCCGATTTACGTCCGTAATTCGCTCGCTGCTCCGGAAATAACCTTCGCACCCCGAAATCCGTCCCGTTTTCGCATTCTTTCCGAATGATAACGCTGACACGGGGACTTTCCGTAAACGGCGAGGTATGCTTAAATGAATACAGCTTCAATTCTGCAGAGTCCGACATGGGAGGGAACGAGAGAATCATGGCTAAAAAAATGAAAGCGGCCGTTCTGACGAAACTCAGAACGATCGAGGTACAGGAACTGGATGTGCCGACGCCCGGTCCGGATGAGGCGCTCGTGCGGATCAGAGCCTGCGGGCTGTGCGGTTCTGACGTCCATTACTTTGAGCACGGCAAGATCGGCCCGTACGTCGTGACGAAGCCGATCATCCTCGGGCACGAGGCGGCCGGCGAAGTCGTAGCCGTCGGAAGCGAAGTGCGCAATGTCGCGCCGGGGCAGCGGGTGACGATTGAACCGGGCGTCACCTGCGGCCGGTGCGAATACTGCAAGTCGGGGCGGTACAACCTGTGTCCGGAGGTGCGTTTTCTTGCAACGCCGCCTTATGACGGCGCTTTCTGCGAGTATATCGCGATCCGCGCGGACTTCCTGTATCCGATTCCGGATTCGATGTCTTACGAGAAAGCGGCGCTGATCGAACCGCTTTCCGTCGGTTTGCACGCGGTAAACCGCGGCGGGTTGAAGACGGGGGAGACGGTCGTCATCATGGGAATGGGGCCCATCGGCATGATGACGCTGCTCGCCGCCAAGGCGGCCGGCGCGGGGCGGGTCATCGGCGTCGATCTCGAGGCGTTCCGGCTGGAGCGGGCGCTGCAGATGGGCGCCGACGGCGTCGTCAACCTGCGCGAAGAGGACGGCCAGGAGGCGATTCTCCGCCTGACCGGCGGACGGAAGGCGGATCTGGCGATCGAGACCGCGGGCAACGGCAAGGCGGCCCAAGCTTCGCTGCAGGCGGTGCGACGCGGCGGCAGAGTCGTGCTCGTCGGCCTGCCGCAGGAGGAGGCGACGCCGGTCAGCATTCCGTATATCGTTGATAATGAAATCGAAATCCGCGGCGTCTTCCGCTATCATAACACGTATCCGACCGGCGTGGCCGTCATGGCGGCGGAGAACCTGAATCTGGATCCGATCATCACGGACCGCATGACGCTCGACGAGGCGCCGCTGGCGTTCGAGAAGGCGATCCACGAGAAGAACCGCACCCTGAAAATCGTCATCGAGCCGTAAGCATGGCTCCAATCATCCGTTGAAAGCGCTTGTGATCGAAAAGCCGCGTCATGCCGTCATCAAGGATGTGCCGTATCCCGAGCCGGGGCCGGGGGAGATTACGGTCAAGGTCGAGCGGGTCGGCATCTGCGGCACCGATTTTCATATCTTCGCCGGCACGTTCCTGTCGCCGTATCCGCTCATTCCCGGCCATGAATTTTCCGGCGTCGTCGACAAGGTGGGCGAGGGGGTCGAAGGCTTCGCGCCCGGCGACCGGGTGACGGCCGATCCGACCCTGCTGTGCGGCGAGTGCGAATATTGCCTGACCCGCCGCGGCAACCAATGCGTCAAATGGGGAGCGCTCGGCGACACGACGAACGGAGCGATGGCCGAGTATGTGAAGCTGCCCGCCCGAAACGCGGTGATCATTCCCGATGCGATGAGCTTCGCGGAAGCGGCCTTCGTCGAGCCGGTCGCCTGCGTCGTGCACGGGATGAACCGGCTCGATCTGAAGATGGGCGACCGCGTCATCCTGTTCGGCGCGGGCGCCATGGGCCTGCAGCTCGTGCAGGCGATCGCCGCGGCCGGCGCGTCCGAGCTCGTCGTCGCCGACGTGTCGCCGCGCAAGCTGCAGCTTGCGCTCGAACTGGGCGCGACGCGGGGCGTGCTCAGCCATGAGCTGAAGCCGGAGGACTTCCCGCGCGGGTTCGATGCCGTCGTCGACGCGACCGGCATTCCGGCCGTCATCGAGAAGGCGCTTGAGTTTCTCGGGCCGGCGGGCAAGTATCTGCAGTTCGGCGTGGCGCCGCAGCATGCGGAAATCCGCATCAATCCGTTCAAGCTGTACCACAAGGACTGGACGCTGATCGGCTCCATGGCGATCCATCACACGTTTCTGCCCGCGTTCCGCTGGGTGAAGGAGAAGCGGATCAAGCTCGAGCCGCTCGTTTCGAAGGTGATCACGCTCGAGGAGACGCCGGATTTCCTGGCCAAGCCGAAGGATGCCGATCTGCTCAAGGTGCAGATCCGGATCTGAACAAAAGCAGCCTGCGCGGTTCGCCCGAGGCGAGCCGGACAGGCTGCTTTTTATTTCGCCTTGCGCTTGTACACGCCCCGCTTGTGGAACGAGAGCGAGCGGTATTTCCGCGCGTATCTCCGCTTCTCGGCCGGCGTAAGGGAGGAGGCGCTGCGGCGGAGATGCCGGTTGCGGGCGGGGAGCAGCTTGACGGCGGACGGATTTTGGCTGTACACCATGTTGCCGTATGTCTCGTACTCGGAGAACCCGAAGTTGCGCGTCCGGTCGATGCTGTCGATGATGGCCCGGTACCACGGCTTGCCGTGCCGCGCTTCGATTCTGTTTTTCAGCCGGGAGAGCTTGTGCCGGTCGAACAGCATGTAGTGGGCGACGAACGACACCTTCGCCTTCGGACGGCGGCCCATGAGCCGCCGGTACGTCCGGAAATATTCGGGCTGGCTCCAGCGCCTGTAGTAGAACACGGTCTTGCCGCCGATCCGGAACCGGTGCGGACGGATCAGCACCGTGTCGGCGTCCATGACGAGGAAATGCCGGCGGCGGACGAGGCGGTCGCCGCTCAGCTTGAGCAGCTGCTGGTAGAGCCAGCCGGAGCGCTCCCATCGCTTCGACCGGTAATGGATGCTGCTCTTCGGCAGCGGCTCGATCATCCGCTCGTTCACGAAGAAACAGCCTTTGCGCGCGCAGACCGCGCGGATGCGCGGGCTGTCCGGCGAGACGACGTAGATCGTGCCGATCGGATGCCGGACCATGCGCCGGATGCTGTCGATCGTGTGCGGCAGCGTGCCGAGATCTTTGTTGACGGCCGGTATGAAAACGTCGATCGGTTCCCCCGAGCCCGCGGAATGGATGCGGCCGGCTTTCATGCGCTCACCCCGGTTCGTTCGCATCGTTATGCTCCAGCATATGCGCCGGCCCGCCGATGTGCACTTCAATCAGCTCCATGCCGGCATCGGTTTGCAGCGCGCAGCGCTCTCCGCGCGCCAGGAAGGCCGCGTCGCCCCGGCGGAGCGGCCGGCGGCTGCCGTCCTGCCGCAGCAGCGCGCCTTCGCCCGCGATCACCGTGATCAGGATGTCGTAGCCGTCCTCATCCGGCATCCGTCGCACGGCGCCGGGCGCCAGCTTCGCCAGCGCGATCGTCCGCGCACCGCCGTCCGGCGCATCCGTGTGGATGACGCGCCGGACGCCCCAGCCGTATTCGCCGTACATCGGATGTCCGGCGGGCGGGGGGAGGTCGCGCACCCGGCTGCTCTCCGATTTGCTCGCGATAAGGATGCCGTCAGGACCGGCGGCCGCGATGATGCCGCTTACGCCGATCACATGGATCGGAAGGTGCAGTTCGTTCACGATGTGCGAACCGTGCGCGTCGCCGCTGATCGAGCCCGGGCCGACGACGGCCGTCCCGAGATGTTCGGCCAGGGACGCCCAGCTGCCGAGATCGCGCCACAGGCCGTCATGCCGGAGGACGACCGCCTCCGGTTCGCGCTCGGCGATCTCCCGGTCGAAGCTGTCCGCGGCCCGCTGCCCGTACAGCTCCTGCAGCCTGCCGTAGTCGGCGGGCAGTCCCCGCTCCGCCATCGACCGGAGCAGATAGTTCAGCCGGAACGCGAACACGCCGCAGTTCCAGAGCGCGCCGGCCCGGATCAGCCGCTCCGCATCCGCCGCGGCGGGCTTCTCGGCGAATCGGCGCACGGCGGCGCGGCCGCCGGGCGGCACGGGATCCTCCGGCACGATGTAGCCGAACTGATCGGACGGATGCGCGGGCAAGGTGCCGATCAGGGCGAGCTTCGCCTTCGACTCCCGCAGCGCGCCGGGGAGCCGGGCGATCGTCCGGAAGAACATTTCGTCGACAAGCGGATCGGCAGGCATGACGCAGACGATTTCATCCGGATCCGCGGCCAGCACCGAATGGAGGTAGGCTGCGGCGAGCGCCGCCGCCATGTAGGTGCCGCGCCGCCCGGGCTCGGGAATGATCAGCCCGCTGCCGCCGATCCGGCTGCGCAGCAGAGCCGTCTGGTCGCGGCGGATGACGAACAGCGCGGACGACAGCATGCCCGCTTCGTCCAGCTGCCGGCACAGCCGCCGGATCATCGACTCCCTGCCCCCGCCGGGAGCGGGCAGCAGGTCGAGAAACAGCTTCGAGCGGAGATCGTTCGACAGCGGCCGCAGCCGGGTGCCGGAACCGCCGCACAGCAGGACAAGTCGCATCTTCGCATGCCTCCCGATCCATACGTTCGCAGTCTCGTCTATCCTATGTGCTTCGGCGCGCAATGTCCGGGCGGAGGCGGCCTCTTTTTCGATTCCGTGCAGGAGGATTGACCCCCGGAAGGCGATGGTGGATAATGGCGTTATGTGACCAGTCGAAGGGAGATGCGGATGATGGATTGGCGCAGAGTCTCGGTGCTGTCCGGCATCGTCATGGCCATGCTCGTCTCGGCGATGGATACGACGATCATCAACACGACGATGCCGACGATTGCGGAAGAACTGGGACAGTTCCATCTGTACGCGTGGACTTTCGCTTCCTATATGATCTTCACGACGGTGCTGGCGCCGATCGCCGGCCGGCTTTCCGACATGTACGGGAGGAAAAAGGTGCTGCTGGCGGGGCTCGTCCTGTTCCTGCTCGGATCGCTGCTGTGCGGCGCCGCGCAGTCGATGGTGCAGCTTGTTCTTTTCCGCGCCGTCCAGGGCATCGGGGCGGGCATCATGAACCCGTTCCCGGCGATCATCGCGGGGGATCTGTTCTCCGTCGAGAAGCGTGGACGCATCCAGGCGCTGTTCACGGCGATGTGGGGGCTGTCGGGGGTCATTGCGCCGCTGCTCGGCTCGCTGTTCGTCGAGTATTGGACATGGCGGTGGATTTTCTTCGTCAACATTCCGATCTGCATCGTATCGATTCTGCTGCTGCTGCCTTATCGCGAGGTGTACCAGCCGCGGCCGGCCGCCATCGACTACGCCGGCACGGTGCTGTTCACGGCCGGGGTCAGTCTGCTCCTCATGACGACGGTTGTGGAAAGCGGAATTGCACTGTACGCCGCGGGCGGACTCGCGCTGCTCGCGCTGTTCGTGCAGTGGGAACGCCGCCACGCGTCGCCGCTGCTGCCGCTCAATCTGTTCCGCAACCGCCAGGTGACCTGGATCAATGTGAACGGATTTCTGGCGAACGCGGCGCTGTTCGGCGCAAGCACTTATCTTCCGTATTATCTGCAGGACCAGGGCTGGTCCATCTTCATGAGCGGCGTCGCCATGCTCGGCATGACCGGCGGCTGGATGATCGCTTCGGTGCCGGCGGGCCGCTGGATTCTGAACTACGGCTACCGACCGCTCATCGTGCTCGGCAATCTGCTGCAGGTTGTTTCGGCGGCCATGTTCCTGCTGCTCGGCACGTTCAACGATTTCTGGTTCGTACTTATCCTGTCGTTCCCGCTCGGAATTGCGTTCGGCATGCTGTCGACCGTGTCGATCATCGGGGTGCAGCAGCTGGTGGCGCCCGACCAGAAGGGCGTCTCGACGTCGCTGCAGATGTTCGCGCGGAACATCGGCACGACGTTCGGCGTCACGCTGATGGGCGCGATGCTCGCGAAGGCGCCGGAGGTGGCGGAAGGATTCCGCTGGATGTTCCTGTACGGCACCGCCGGCAGTCTCGTGTCGCTGGCCACCGCGTTCCTGATCCGCGGCGGCCGGCCGGCGCGGGAAGTGAACGCCGGCGCATGAATCATGGACCGCTTCGGCTGCTTCGGGCCGGGCGGTCCTTCTTTGCGCGCACCGGTTACGATTGAAGATCCCGGTCTTTTTTGCATCACAACGATTTTTTTTTGATTGAATGCTTGCAATCATCCGCTGATTGGAATATAAGGAATATTTGGTTGTTGCGTTTGCGGGATCAGATCACAATAATACAAAGTAGCACATGGGAAAAGGGAGAGGACATTCATGAAAAAAACAGCCGCCATCCTGCTCGCGGCACTGCTTGCGGTTGCGGTCATCGGCTGCGGCTCAGGCAACAGCAACAAGGACCAGGCAAGCTCGGGCGTGAAGGTCATCGACATTCCGCTCACGGAAGAAGAGTACGCCTTCGGGGTGGACAAGAATCAACCGGAGCTTCTGGAGCAAGTGAATGAGTTCATCGCCAAGATCAAGGAAGACGGAACGCTCGATGAGATCCTGAACCGTTATTTCGGCGACGGAGAACCTCAGTCGGTCACTTCCGCGGAACTGGACACCGGCAAGGACCAACTGGTCGTCGCGACCAACGCGGCTTTTGAGCCGTTCGAGTATATGAAGGGCGACAAATACTACGGCGTTGACATGGAGATCGCCGCGCTGCTCGCCGAGCATCTGGGCAAAGAACTTGTCATCAGCAACATGGACTTCGACGCCGTTGTGCTGTCCGTCGGCCAGGGCAAAGCGGATATCGGCATGGCCGGTCTTACGGTCAATGAGGAGCGCAAGCAATACGTGGAGTTCTCGGAGAAATACTATGACGCTGCGCAGTTGGTCATCGTGAAAGCTTCCGATACCCGGTTCGACGACAGCAAGACGGCCGCCGATGTGGAAGCGGTACTGGCCGGACTGACGAAGGAGAACAAGGTCGGGTTCCAGACCGGCACGACGGCACAGTTCTATGTGGAAGGCGACGAAGATTGGGGATTCCCGGGACTCAATGTGACCGGCGTCGGCTACCGCAATGGTTCGCTGGCCGTTCAGGATATGCTCAACGGCAATGTTGAACTGGTCATCATCGACGAGGCGCCGGCGAAGTTCATTGCCGCCGCGATCAACGAATTGCAATAAAGACAGGCGGATGCAGACGCTGGCATCCAGGCAAAGCTTGAACAGATTCGATGATACTCCGCCGGAGGGCGGAGTATCTCCGCGTTTGGGAGCGTGTCATGGGAAATTTTGACAAGAAACTGGAGCGGTTCTGGGAGGTCTTCATCGAGCATGGCGGATACGTCAAGGTGCTTACCGGACTGCAAAATACGGTCTACATCGCGGTCGCGGGCCTGGCCATCGGTATCCTGATCGGTACGCTCATCGCCATCATCCGGGTATCGCCCAAAAACAACGGATTGCTGAAAACCCTGAACAGCCTGTGCGTTTTCTATGTCGGATTGTTCAGAGGAACGCCGATCGTCGTGCAGCTGCTCGTCGCCTACTATGTCATGTTGCCGATGATTGGCGTCAACATCCCCGCACTACAGGTGTGCGTGCTCGTCTTCGGGCTGAACAGCGCCGCTTATGTGTCGGAGATCATGCGCAGCGGCATCCTGTCCGTCGATCCCGGCCAGATGGAGGCGGGCCGGGCCCTCGGTCTGAACTACCGCGTCACCATGCTGAAGATCGTCATTCCGCAAGCCGTGAAGAACATCGTGCCGACGCTCGGCAACGAATTCATTTCGCTGATCAAGGAAACCTCCGTCGTCAGCTTCGTCGGCGCGGCCGATCTGTATGTGGCCTTCAACTATATCGGCTCGAACAATTACGAATTCATGGTGCCTTATCTCGTCATGGCCTTGATCTACATTGCCCTGGTTGCCGTCGCTGCGCTGATCATCAGGCAATTGGAAAGGAGCCTGAGAAAAAGTGATAGACGTCATTGATCTGAAGAAGACCTACGGCAAGCTGGACGTGCTGAAGGGGATTACGACCTCGATCAAGCCGGGCGAGAAGATCGCGATTATCGGACCGTCCGGAAGCGGCAAGAGCACCTTCCTCCGCTGCCTGAACCGGATGGAAGAACCGACGAGCGGCTTGATCATCTTCAACGGTCAGGGTATTACCGACCGGAAGGCGGATATCGACGCCCACCGCCGCCAGATGGGCATGGTGTTCCAGCATTTCAACCTGTTCAACAACAAGACCGTGCTCGACAACATCATGCTGGCGCCGGTCTACCTGGCCTTGCGCGATCTGCGCAGGCTGAAATGGCGGAACCGGCTCATCCGGCTGCGCAATCTGTTCCGCCGCGAGAAGCTGCCGCTCCATCCGATCAACACGAGCAAGGCGCAGATCAAGGCCGAGGCGCGGGAGACGGCCCTGCGGCTCTTGAAGCGCATCGGCCTGGAGGACAAGGCGCATGTGTATCCGTCCACTCTGTCCGGCGGGCAGAAGCAGCGCATCGCGATCGTCCGCGCGCTGGCGATGAATCCGAAGGTCATGCTGTTCGACGAGCCGACTTCGGCGCTCGATCCGGAGATGGTCGGCGAGGTGCTGGATCTGATCCGGCAGCTGGCCCACGAGGGCATGACCATGGTGATCGTCACCCATGAGATGGGATTCGCCCGGGAAGTGGCGACCCGGGTGCTGTTCATGGACGGGGGGAGCATCGTGGAGGACGACGCACCGGAACGCATTTTCACGAATCCGCAGCATCCGCGGACGAAGGAGTTCTTGTCCAAGGTGTTGTAAGAAGCGAAAAAGTACGGTTCGCCTGGTTGAGGCGGGCCGTACTTTTTTTGACATTATAGAATTTATAAGTTTTGGGGTGGAGGCAGGTCTTCCGCCTTATTTCTGTTTTTGGTAAGGTTAGGATATGGAGACGAACATCTTGAAACGCATCTTTTTTGATGAGCGAGG
>Ga0310839_100668_pt1 | contig 18297 bp, 16 predicted proteins | sample SM_ome_7_FD_201305 | JGI IMG/M metagenome (GOLD analysis project Ga0310839, IMG submission 201305) | Sorghum-adapted microbial communities enriched on stacked mutant (SM) sorghum from Joint BioEnergy Institute, Emeryville, California... ...
GTCCGCACCCCATCTCCTCGTCAGGCCTGCTGGTCGTGGGCTGATCCCCGCACGCGGGGAGCGCACTCCGCCCTTGCCACGAGGACACGGGTCCCACCGGGCTCATCCCCGCACGCGGGGAGCGCACCCGTCCAACTCGACCGTGTAGGTGATCTCGGCGGGCTCATCCCCGCACGCGGGGAGCGCACCTCATCCCCGGCCCCGCCGAGGGCCTGCTGGCGGGCTCATCCCCGCACGCGGGGAGCGCACGCCGCCGAGCTGGCGCCCCGCCTCGCGTCGCTGGGCTCATCCCCGCACGCGGGGAGCGCACCGACCTGAGTTGGGTCAATCGCCTTAGTGCCTTGCGCGCGGCGTCGTGAGCGCCTCGAGGCGAGCCTGCGCGTGCTGCCGCCGACATCGCGGTTCGGCGGGCGCGAACAACTCGGGCCAGCGCTCCTCGACATCGAACGTTGTCTCGGTCCTGCAGTCCCTAGGAGCGCATGGCACGAGAGCTGGGAACCCGACCTCGAGGACGTGCAGAACCTGACCGACGAGGCCCGCGGCGCCCGGCGCTGCGGACGGAGGCCGTGCGGCTCAGGTCGACAGCAGGTGGACCAGCGCAGTGATCGAGTATGGCAACGACCCCAGCACCATGCCTACCCCGAGCGCGAGGGGCCAGATCCGCCCCGGGCCGAGCCATCGGAAGACCCCGATCCCGACGAGTACGACCCCGAGCACGAGCGTCGAGAGGAATAGCGCGGGCGACGCGATCAGGGTCAGGACGGCCGCGACCCACAGCACGGGGCTGCGCAGCAGGCTGGCCCAGAGGCCGGCTCTCGTCGTTGTCGGCGCTGTGGTGGTCATGGCGTCTCCACGTAGTTGAACCGCCCCGGGTTTAGTGGAGGCTCGGTTCTCTGGTTTCCAGCGTCGTCGACGCCGTGTTCTGACGGTAGTGGTTGGTCTCGTGCTCGGCGGGTGGGATGTCGCCGAGCTCGGTGTGCAGGCGGGTGTTGTTGAACCAGTCGACCCACTCCAGGGTCGCGATCTCGACGTCGTCGAGGGTCCGCCAGGGCCCTCGGCGGCGGATCGGCTCGGTCTTGAACAGCCCGATGGTCGACTCGGCCAGGGCGTTGTCGTAGGCGTCGGCGACCGTGCCGATCGAGGCCCGCATGCCGAGCGCGGCGAGCCGCTCGGTCAGCGCCAAGCTGACGTGTTGCGACCCGGCGTCGCTGTGATGGATGAGGCCGGTCAGGTCCGTCACGCCTGCGCGGCCGCGGGACCACACCGCCATCTCCAGGGTGTCGGTGACCAGCGCCGCGCGCATGTTCGTGTCGGCCTTCCAGCCCACGATCATCCGGGAGAACACATCGATGACGAACGCGACGTAGGCGAACCCGGCCCAGGTGCGCACGTAGGTGAAGTCCGCGACCCACAGCTGGTTCGGGGCGGTCGCGGTGAACGCCCTGTTGACCAGGTCACCGGCCCGGCACCCGTCCTTGCCCGGGATCGTGGTCCGCTTGGCCCGCCCACGGACCACTCCGTGCAGGTCAGCGGCCCGCATCAGCCGCTCGACCCGGCAGCGCCCGACCGGCCGGCCGAGGCGGTGCAGGTGCTTCCACATCTTCCGCGCCCCGTAGACCCCGTAGTTCGCAGCGTGCTCGGCGGCGATGACCTGGGTCAGCTCCGCGTCGGCGACCGCCCGCGCCGAGGGCGGTCGGGCCTTGGCGGCGTAGTAGGTGCTCGGGGCGACCTGCAGCTCCCTGCAGATCGGCTCGACCCCGAACCGGGCCTTGTGGTCGTCGATGTACTCCACGATCACCGATGTGGGCGGTCGAGCTCCGCCGCGAAGAAAGCCGATGCCGACCGCAAGATCGCGTTCGAACGGCGCAGCTCCCGGTTCTCCCGCTCGAGCTCGGCGATCCGCTGCGCTTCCGCACTCGTCGTCCCGGGCCTGACGCCCGCGTCGACCTCGGCCTGGGTGACCCAGTTCCGCAGCGTCTCGGGGTTAATGCCGAGCTGCTCAGCGACCCGGGCCACCGCCCCCTTGCGAGTGGCCGGGTCACCCCGCAGGTCCACCGCCCATCCGGATCGCCCGCTCCCGAAGCTCCTCCGGGTACTTCCTCGGTGCTGCCACGACTCTCATCCTCCGTGAGTTGAGAGCCTCCACGAAAGCCGGGGCGGTTCAGTCAGCCGGGGCCGGCCGGCCCGCCAGGACCCGACCGCAGCCTCGTTGTCCCAGACCAGCTGCGCTGGGACCCCGCCCATCGCCTGCAGCAGCTCCCAGTGCCCGGCGATCAGGTCCGGGCCCTGCCGGGTCGGCAGCATCCGAGCGAAGATCATCCTCGAGTAGCCCGAGACCATCACCAGCACCGGTGGGTTGCCCGCCTGACCGGACCCGAGCGGGACCTGCGCCGGCGGGAACCACAGATCGCACTGCACCCGCTGGCCGGGGTCATAGGCGGTGCGCGTGGCCGGGTCCGGTGGCAGGTAGTACGGGCGCAGCTCACGGACCCGGTCCTTGAGCACCGTCAGCGACCGGTCCCACCCGATCCGCTCGGCGATCACCGTCGCTGGCATCCGCGGATGAGCCCGCAGCAGCTCCCGCACCTGGGACTCTACCGCGTCCACGATTGAGCCCCTCGGCGCCCGCTCGTACTTCGGCGGGGCATCCCGGGCCAGCGCCCGGCGCACCGCGTTCCTCGAGACACCCAGCTGGCGGGCGATCGCCTTGATCGCCATCCCCTCAACCCGGTGCAGCCGGCGGATCTCCGCCCAGTCCTCCACGGTCATCACCCTCCTCAGCGTGGCCGGAGGGGGTCCGTTTTCGGCCGTCGCTCAGGGGTCAGTTTTCAGGCGTCGCCGACAGTGCGTACACGTTCCGCCCGCCCCAGCGGAGGGGCTCATCCCCGCACGCGGGGAGCGCACTGGCAGGGCGGGTCCGCCTCTGGCGCGCAGTCGGGCTCATCCCCGCACGCGGGGAGCGCACCCGTTCATCATGAGGATGCGGGCGTCGGCGGCGGGCTCATCCCCGCACGCGGGGAGCGCACTCGTTTGATCTTGCATCGTCCCGCCCGGATGACGGCTCATCCCCGCACGCGGGGAGCGCACCAACTACTACGGGCGGCGCGGCCACGGTTACGGGGCTCATCCCCGCACGCGGGGAGCGCACCGCGGTTCATCCGCGTCACCGGCGACCGCATCGGGCTCATCCCCGCACGCGGGGAGCGCACGTCGAGGTCGACCTGGACCCTCCCTGCGACCTCCGGCTCATCCCCGCACGCGGGGAGCGCACCACACCAGGCGGGCGGCGACCGCTGGGCGCGCGGGCTCATCCCCGCACGCGGGGAGCGCACGCCGACGACTCGGCACACGTCGTCGAGGAGCGGGGCTCATCCCCGCACGCGGGGAGCGCACCTGATGCGCGCGTAGACGAGGTCCATGCGCGGGGGCTCATCCCCGCACGCGGGGAGCGCACCCGACCTGGTTCGGGTTGGCCTGCGGGTCAGGGGGCTCATCCCCGCACGCGGGGAGCGCACCTGTGACGCTGGCGGACGGCTACGCGGAGACGAGGCTCATCCCCGCACGCGGGGAGCGCACAAAGACGCGGCTCACCTTCATCATCTTCGTCACGGCTCATCCCCGCACGCGGGGAGCGCACCATCGGCGGCACGGGCGACGGCGGTGCCTTCTCCGGCTCATCCCCGCACGCGGGGAGCGCACTCACGGGCGAGGCGCGTGACGGTGGGGACCGACGGCTCATCCCCGCACGCGGGGAGCGCACCTCGGGTGCGCTCGTCGTCCGCCGTCTGCGCGGGGCTCATCCCCGCACGCGGGGAGCGCACCTGCGGAACCAGTCGACGACCCCCGGCCATGCGGGCTCATCCCCGCACGCGGGGAGCGCACCAATCCGGCCCCGAGCTGGGTGGTCGTGAGAAGGGCTCATCCCCGCACGCGGGGAGCGCACCCGGACGAGTACGCCGTGACCGACGTCGCGCCCGGCTCATCCCCGCACGCGGGGAGCGCACGCGGCCAGCACCCCGGCCCTCACGTCGGCCGCGGGCTCATCCCCGCACGCGGGGAGCGCACGGTGTCTAGCTCCGCATCGGACGTCTCGGCGGCGGCTCATCCCCGCACGCGGGGAGCGCACGGACACACCCCGAGCGCGGCCGCGCTCGGCGCGGGCTCATCCCCGCACGCGGGGAGCGCACCTCAAGTCCAAGTGGGAGGACGTGCAGGAGTGGGGCTCATCCCCGCACGCGGGGAGCGCACCACGTCTCGACGCCACCCATGGCGAGCAGGCAGGGCTCATCCCCGCACGCGGGGAGCGCACTGGCCCGCGCGGCGCCACCCAGGCCGCGAGCCGGGCTCATCCCCGCACGCGGGGAGCGCACTCACCCTGGTCTGTTGGAGGGGTCGCCTTCATCAGGCTCATCCCCGCACGCGGGGAGCGCACGCGTTGTCGATCGACCCGTTCGGGACCGACAGGGGCTCATCCCCGCACGCGGGGAGCGCACCGGGCGCTCGCGCACGACGAGCTCGAGGCGACGGGCTCATCCCCGCACGCGGGGAGCGCACGAGCTCATACGGGTCGTGCATCCTTGCCCCTCGGGCTCATCCCCGCACGCGGGGAGCGCACGTTGAGCACGAACCGCTCACGAGAGAGTGCGGCGGGCTCATCCCCGCACGCGGGGAGCGCACGTGTCCGCCTGGCTGGAGGAATGGGCCGACGTGGGCTCATCCCCGCACGCGGGGAGCGCACACCTGCACCTCGCTGGTCCACGGCGCGCGAGCGGGCTCATCCCCGCACGCGGGGAGCGCACGGGTCCAGCAGGCGCATCTTCGCCACGATGGCGGGCTCATCCCCGCACGCGGGGAGCGCACGTGCCGGACCTCGACGAGGAGCCGTGGCCGACGGGCTCATCCCCGCACGCGGGGAGCGCACGCGGTGCCGTAGGGGTCCGACACGCCGTCGACGGGCTCATCCCCGCACGCGGGGAGCGCACCTGTTCACGGGCCTGATCGACGGCCTGATCGAGGGCTCATCCCCGCACGCGGGGAGCGCACCTCAACCAGCTCGCCGACCGGGGCATCCCGATCGGCTCATCCCCGCACGCGGGGAGCGCACCGGATCTTGCCGTCAGCCCCGATGAGGTTGCCGGGCTCATCCCCGCACGCGGGGAGCGCACAGCGGTGGGGGGAAGGCCTTCGGGTCGCTCGCCGGCTCATCCCCGCACGCGGGGAGCGCACTCATCCCAGAGCTCGAGCGTCCGCTGCCTCTCGGGCTCATCCCCGCACGCGGGGAGCGCACCTGGCCGCGATCGTGGTCATCCCCGACGCCCTGGGCTCATCCCCGCACGCGGGGAGCGCACATGACCGACACGGACCTGCGGATGACCCCGAGCGGCTCATCCCCGCACGCGGGGAGCGCACCTGCGGAACCAGTCGACGACCCCCGGCCACGCGGGCTCATCCCCGCACGCGGGGAGCGCACCCCACCCAGCGCGGCGACAGGTGCCCGTGATCGGGCTCATCCCCGCACGCGGGGAGCGCACCACGCCTTCACCGGCGCCGGCGACCTCTGACGCGGCTCATCCCCGCACGCGGGGAGCGCACCCCGCCGTCGTCGGGGACCAGTGTGACGGCGACGGCTCATCCCCGCACGCGGGGAGCGCACCGCCAGTTCAGGCCGGGCGCCGAGGCGAAGCCGGGCTCATCCCCGCACGCGGGGAGCGCACCCCCAGAAGAACTGCCGGCTAAGCGGGTCCAACGGCTCATCCCCGCACGCGGGGAGCGCACGACGACTACACCCCGGCCATCGACGGCGCCACGGGCTCATCCCCGCACGCGGGGAGCGCACTCGGGCACGGGGACGACGCGCTCGCGCCCACCCTGGCTCATCCCCGCACGCGGGGAGCGCACCCGGGACCGGTTCGCCTCCATGCCGCTGCCTCAGGGCTCATCCCCGCACGCGGGGAGCGCACCCCTTGTCTTCCTGCTGTCGCGCGCCGGCAGGCGGCTCATCCCCGCACGCGGGGAGCGCACGCGAGGATCGCGCACCGCGAGCACGACGGGGGGGGCTCATCCCCGCACGCGGGGAGCGCACCGCGCGTTGACGACCTGGCTGATGTCGGCCCCGGGCTCATCCCCGCACGCGGGGAGCGCACGGGGTGGGCACCGCGATCACGAACTCCTATCCGGGCTCATCCCCGCACGCGGGGAGCGCACAGCGCAGCGAGGGGCGTGGCCCAGTCGTCACGGGGCTCATCCCCGCACGCGGGGAGCGCACGCAAGGACGACGTCGAGCTGATCGTCTCCGACGGGCTCATCCCCGCACGCGGGGAGCGCACATCGTCGGCCTCACCGACGCCGCGTTCCGGCTGGGCTCATCCCCGCACGCGGGGAGCGCACGTCCGCACGCTCCACGACGAGGCCCGAGCCATCGGCTCATCCCCGCACGCGGGGAGCGCACAGCAGCGCGAACCGGTGGCACGGGCACCAGCACGGCTCATCCCCGCACGCGGGGAGCGCACACGGGGTCCCTTCCGTCGTGCTCGCCCCGGCGCGGCTCATCCCCGCACGCGGGGAGCGCACTGCTCGTGGCGGGCGATCTTGTGCCGGCAGGGCGGCTCATCCCCGCACGCGGGGAGCGCACAACCTCGTCAACGGCGGCGTGGACAACGCGTTCGGCTCATCCCCGCACGCGGGGAGCGCACTCGTTATCGAATCGTGACCTTGCGGGTGTTGCCGGCTCATCCCCGCACGCGGGGAGCGCACACCTCGCCATCGATCCCGACGCCGAGCCTCTTCGGCTCATCCCCGCACGCGGGGAGCGCACCGTCGAGGTCGAGGACTTCGACCCGGCGATGCCGGCTCATCCCCGCACGCGGGGAGCGCACTCACCGTGTGGAACCTGATCTGGCCGTGATCGGGGCTCATCCCCGCACGCGGGGAGCGCACCGGGCGCGCTGCTCGGCAGCACGCTTCTCGGCCGGCTCATCCCCGCACGCGGGGAGCGCACTACTCGGCCTCGGCGAGCACCGCGACGAGGTTGGGCTCATCCCCGCACGCGGGGAGCGCACGCCGCCCGCGAGGGCGGTGGCTGGGTGTCGCTGGGCTCATCCCCGCACGCGGGGAGCGCACGAGCGCGCGCGGGCCGATGGGCACGAGGTCGAGGGCTCATCCCCGCACGCGGGGAGCGCACCCCGAGCGCGGCGGCCACCTCGTCGTCGCCACGGGCTCATCCCCGCACGCGGGGAGCGCACTGAGCGCCGACCTCGGCCGGGTAGTTCGCGGCGGGCTCATCCCCGCACGCGGGGAGCGCACGGCACCACGGCCTCGTCGTGAGTCGTGTTGTCCGGCTCATCCCCGCACGCGGGGAGCGCACATCAGCGAGTGGACCGCGGCGCAGCTGGACGTGGGCTCATCCCCGCACGCGGGGAGCGCACGTGCCGCCTGCGTGGTGGCGCCTGACGACAGGGGGCTCATCCCCGCACGCGGGGAGCGCACCCGGTTTCTTGGGCACCCCACCCCCCCGGACACGGCTCATCCCCGCACGCGGGGAGCGCACACTTCCTGACCAGGGTAGACGTCAGCCGCAAGCTGCTTCCAGCATCACTTCGGTCAGCGACGGCGCCCGTACCTACGCCGTCGGGCAGCCGCGCTCCAGCCTCCGGCGGGCCCGCCCCCACGGCTGGCGTCGTCACGCGGCCTGCGCATGAGCGTGACGCCCTCGAGATCTTCAGGCACCCAATGATGACCGAACGTCTTCACCTCGAGGCCCTGCTCATTGCGCGCGGAGTAGACGAGGAGCGCGCGCCCATTACCGATCATCGACGTCACGCGTTGCCACAGCTCCTCGCGAACGCGGCGCGAGACACGTCCCACGTACACGCCTGCGGAGATCTCCATCAACCAGCGGGTGAGATGTCCCCGCAGCCCCTCGGGGCAGGCGGTGAGCACGATCACGATCACCAGTCCACGTCTCCGTACGCAACACCGCCCGGTACCGTCTTCTCACCGTCGTCCCACAATCGGATGACGTCGACCTCCGCCGACGACTCGTCGTCCTCATCAGGCTCGTCCGGCAGAAGGAGCCGCCGGATGTCGCGTGCACACCGCTCGAGAAGCGCGCCGTCACGAAAGCGGTCGCGCATCGCGCGCCGCGTCTCCGCGCCGATGTCCTGGAAACCGCCTGAGGCCACCTCAAAGGCACACGGGATGGAGAACTCGGCCTTGTACAGGTCGGCGATGTCGTACACGAACGAACGAGCGTGGCCCGTGTGGATGAAGCCGAGGCCGGGCGACGCACCCAGCGCCACGATCACCGCGTGGGTCACCCCGTACAGAGCTGAATGGGCAGCGGAGAGTGCCTGATTGATTGCGTCGCCCGAGGAGAAGTCTTCCGGGTCGTACTGCCTGCGTCCCCACTCAACTCCGTGCCGCGCTGCCTGTTCCCGGTAGCACCGCCGCACGCGCGCGCCTTCACGCCCCCGGAGCTGCTGCATCGTCAGCGATGACGTGTCCTCACCTTCGAACCGCATCGAGTACATCTGCCGCGCTACTCGGAGCCGGCTGGACCGGTTGCTGACGAGCTGGGCTTGCGCCTGCAGGAGACGCGACGACTGCGCGAGTGACCGGCCGTGCGCGTAGTACCTGACGCCGCGCTCACCCACCCAGACGGCCGTCGAACCGGACTCGGCGAGCAGAATCATCGCCTGGTGGCTGACGCTCACTCCGGGTCCGAGCAGCAAGGCCCCCAACGAAGCGGCAGGTACATGGACGGTGCCCCGATCGTCCGTGGCCGTGATCGCGTTCGCGTCGCGATGAACCACGCAACGTTCCAGGTAGATGAACGTCATCCGGTCCTGGACCCGCACGAGTTCCGACAGGTCGGGCGGCGGCGCCCCCGGCATCTTGCTCATGACGAGCACGCGGCCAGGGTGAGGAGACCGCACCCGTACGCCTTGGCCGCCCCGATGCCCGTGACGAGTGCAGCCCGGAGCAGTTCCGCGTCCACGATCTCCAGGCGACCGTCGAACTGAGCGGTCCCGATCGTGACGGGTGCGGCGCCTCCGGTGCGCTCGAACGTGTGCGTGGCGCGACGGGTGACGGCGACCTCCGGAATCATCACGTCACCTCCAGGCCCGCGCGCCGTCGTCGTCGTCACGCGGAAGCCGTAACGCTCGGCGCGTTCGAGCAGCCAAGCCTCCTGCTGCGCCGCGGTCACATGGGCTAGCCGCTTCGCGCGTCCACCCGCCTTGTCCTGGACGTACCGCGTGGGGTTCGCCGTCAGACGGAACGCCCACATCTGCCCAGGACGCAGGCTCGCGAGGAAGGGGTCATAGGCCTTGACCGTGCCCCGCTCCGTCGTCGGCCAGCCGGCCTGCTCAGCCAGATGGGCGAAGTCCGGCGCATCTGGGCTCACGACGTAGAGGAAGTAGCGCTCCCGGTCCTGGTCCAGGCGCCACAGCACACGCGGGGCACCGTGGCGGTCGCCCGTCGGCGGGTCCGGGAACGAGGCGAGCACAGCCGCGTGCATCCTCTGCGGACTGCCGAGCAGACGCCACGCGTCACGGCGCCGGGGGTTCAGCTGGATGCGCGAGATGAACACTCAGACCACCCCCATGGGGTCGTGCTCTGGCGGCGCGAGCGACGGCGTATCCGCACCGGGAACGGGGAGCCAGCCGTGGAGGACGGACCGCCAACCGTACTGGCGGTGCCGCGGGTCGAAGCTCAGCGGCTCGTCGCGCTGGACCGACTCCCCCAGCACGTACTCGGCGAGCTCCCCCGTCGCCCCAACGGCGTCCATCCGAAACTCCAGGCGCCCCTCGTCCGCCGGCCGCCGCCTTCGCCACCACTGCGCCGCGCGCCAGGGCTCCTCGAGCAGCGCCCGCTCAAGAGAACCTTCGCGGACGGTAGGGATGATCGGCTCACCGGGTGGGCACGACCGCCGCCCCAGGTACAGCGGATAGACAGGGTTGAGGAGCACGTCGCGCAAGCCCTCGACGAGCGCGTCGCTCGCCTCGAGGGCCACCAGATACCGCGCGTCCGCCCGGTAGTAGCGGTACGACAGCGGCATCGAGGCCGACCCGTCGAGCGTCCGAGCCGTCTGGAAGTCCCGCACGAGCACGCCGGGCTGGTCGAGCCGTACCCCGAACCGCAGGCTCAACAGGTCCTCGAGCGGGTCTGTCCGCCTGAGGCCGCGAGCAGCCGCGAGCAGACCGATGACACCGGACTTCGTCGGCGCGTCGTCGGTCGCCCTGGTGGTGAACCGGCTGGAGCTCCCCCACGCCTGCAGAGGACCCGCGAGGGTCAGAACCAGGACGCTCACTGCGACGTCCCTAGCCGCTCACCCACCGAGCCCTCGACCGACGCGTAGAGGTCAGGCAGGCTGACCCAGGTGGCGTCCAGCCCGGCGTCGGCGAGTCCGGTCCGCGCGGCGCCGATCGCGACGGCCCATGACGCGACCGGGCGCTGCCCGAGAACGCCCGCGACCTCGGCCGCCCGTTCCGCGAGCCGCCTGCCGGCGACCTCGAGGCGAGTACGGCCCGCCTCGGCTACAACCGGGTCCTCGAAAGCGCCCACGAGGTTCACGGGCAGGCTGTCCCGCACCATGATGACGACGGCGTCCGGCAGAGTCCGGTTCGCGAAGGTGTTCTGCTTCCCCGTGGGCATCGACTCCACGAAGGCCTGGACGAAGGCTCTGACAGCGCGGCGTGCGGCCGTCACGTCCCCCAGGCTGTCCAGGAGGCGGTTCACGTCCACCGTCGCGTACCGGTAGAGAGTCGAGGAGTTGAACTCGACGGTCCCGATCATGCCCGCGCCGGCGTCCTCGTCGGCGGACGCCTGCTTCACGTCGTCGACGGCGGTGAAGTAGTCGTACTCGTTGTCGACGGCGTGGACGGAGATGGCGTGGGCGACCTGGGCGCAGGCGTCCACCCGGAGGTCGCGGTCATCGGCGATCATCCTGCCGAAGAGGGCGACGTCGACCGAGTGGTCGGTCTCGAGGAGCGACTTCACGTTGCGCGCCTTGAGGGCCGCGGCACGGTCCGCCTCCTCGGCGACCTCGATGGCGACCTCGGCGAGGCGGTCGATCTGCAGCTGGGAGAGGAACACGAGGTATCCCGTCTCGGCGTTCTCCGTCTCCGAACCTGCCTTCGACCGCTTGACCTTCTCCAGCTTGAGCCCCGTGGCAGCGACGATGTCGTACGCGAGCTCCCCAGCCTGGCTCTCGAGATCAGGCCTCAGGTCCTTGACCCGCTCGGCGACGACCTCGACGACCCGCTTCGTGCGAGTCCCGAGCTCGCTGCGATCGAGGAGGTCGCTGAACGCCAGGCGGGCTGCCCGCTTCCACGCCTGGGATGACACCCGGGCACGCCGTACGCCACCGAACACGGCGGTCTTGGGACTTCCGGTGTCATCCCTGTTGACGTTGCTGGGCGGGACGGTCTGCAGGATGTGGACGTCGACGATCGTGCGGCTCATCGGTTCTCCTCGGAGGCGATGGAAGGGGTCTGGTCTGGCGCGGCGACGCGGTAGAAGCCGCGTCCCCAACGCAGGCGGACGCGGTCGACGCGTCGCGGGTCCTGGTACTCGGCGAGGTCCTCGGCGAAGGCCCCGTAGTCGAAGCCCTGGCCGGCTCCACGCAGCAAGGTGACGAGCGTCCTCGCGTGGTGGACGAGCTCGCCGAGATCGGTCGCGGTCCCGAGGGCCTGGAACCGGCGCACGACGCCCGGGTTCTCCGACCCGCCGGCGTACCGCAGGCGTCCGAGTGCCTCGCCGAACCCGACGTGGGGAACGTGCATGGGCTGCGGCTGGGCCTGCTGGTGCAAGCCGTACAAGGTCATGGCGACATGGATCGCGCGCTCGTCGTGGGTCGCCTCGTCGCTGCGGGGGCGTGGAGCGTCAGGGTTGACGGTGTACTCGAGAATCTCGGGCACCTCGCCGACGTCGCGCCCCAGGCCGCGGCGGAGCTGAGCGAGCGCGGCGCGCGCCTTCGGGTCCTGCGGACGCCGCACGTAACCGGCCTGGATGCGGGACACGGTGCGCGCGACGAACGCCCGCGTCGTCATCGGTGCGTGTACCGGCTGTGCCTCGACCCCGACGGCCGTTGCTGCCGTCTCACTCATGCCACGACCTCCTCGTCCTCAGCAGGAACGGGCAACGCCCGGGAGAGCGCGCCGCGGAACCACCCGTCGGCCTCGGCGGCGGTCACCCGCCGGTTGCGCACCTCGCGCCCCACCCACGCCGCCGTCCCCGCCGCCTCGACGAGCTCGTCGCCGAGCCGATGGAGCACCCGACGCGCGGTCCGGTGCCACGCGATCCGCGCAGCCTCCGGATCCGTGTCGGCATCGAGCCCCGCCAGCCACTCGCGGAAGGGCGCGTCGAGCGCGGCGTATGCGCGCTCCGCGGCTCGTGCTCGCGCACCGTCGGCGAGCCCGGGGTCCGCACCACCAGCGCTGGCCAGGTTCGAGGCCAGGTTGCGCACGGCGAACACGGCGTCGTCCGTCGACCGGACGGCGTCCACCACGGCCTGAGGAAGCGCGCGACTGACCGCATCGAAGACCGCTACCGGCACGACGAGCCTGTCGTCGATGACGTCGACGACGACTGCGCTCTGCGTCCCGTACGCCATGCCGACAGCGCGGAGCTGGACCCGGTGCCGTCGCTCGAGCACCTCGGCCGCCCACTCGACGACGGCCGCAGCGAGGTGGCCCGGCCCTTCGTCAGCCTTGCCTCGAGGCGACGTGACCGGCAGCGTCGACGCCAGCCCGCGCCACAACGCGCGACCCGGCTCGTGCTCCTGCGGCATGTACACGATGCGCAGGCCGAGCTTCTTCTCCTGGGGTGTGCTACGCCGCCAGGCCGTCATGGGCTCCAGCCGGTGCCGGTTCTGTGGCGTGGAGCGATCGCCGTTGGCGACGATGACACCAGTCACGCCGCCCCGGTCCCCGACGAGCCGGACCCGTCGGCTCTGCCAGGTGTACAGGTCCACAGGGCCGCTGGGCCGCGACGTGAGGTCGTCGTCCTCGGCCGACCCGTCCGGCGGGCGCTCCCACGCCGGCAGGTCCTGTGGCCCGGACTGCACGAGAAGGGGACGGTCCCACGGGAGCAGGTTGAGCATGAGCGTGCGCCACACGTCGCCGCCATCGACGACGAGCCCGCCGAGGTTGCCCGCCCAGCCCACCCCGATCGGGTATCCCTTGCCGCCCTTGACGCGCGGGTCGCCGACCGCACCGGACTTGATCCCGGAGGCGTCGAACGCCTGCAGGTGGACGAGCCACCGCGCGGCCTCGGCGGCCGTGATGCGCGCGAGGCCCGCGCCCGCCCTCGTCGTGAAGTACTGGTGGCCAGCCGGGACATCCGCGATGAGCTTCTCAAGGCCGGCCACCTCGTCCTTCGCGGTCCGCAGATCCGCGACCTGGAAGAAGGGTGTCGAAGGATGGAAGAGGTCGAAGCGGTGGCGAACCCTGCCGAGGTACGCCTCGATCGCGTCGATGGGCGGCCCACCGGCGTCCCACAGCTGCTGCCAGTGCAGCTCGTCCCGGGGCCCCTCGACCGCGCGGTGCAGCACGGCGAGGGCCAACCGCAGGATCGCGAACGCCTGCGTGGGCAGATCGCCCACGATCTCGGCCAGCTCCCGCGACCGCCGGAAGAGGTCACGCAGCGAGACCTCCTCGGTACGACCCGCCATCGTGCGCACGAGGATCCACGGCTCATCGATCAGCGAGAAGCCGTCCACGACACCACCCCTCTCACGGGTCCACGTCGACCCGACGTCCCGGAGTGTCCTCTTGATCACTGACATGCTCGGCGACGCCCACCACCAGGCCGCGACGACGGTCGTAGCGGAGGTGGAACCCCGCGACCTCGGCGCAACCGTGGTCGTCGAGCACGAGCGCGAGCTGTCCGGACAGGTAGGGGGCTCGCTGCCACCCGGGGAACCAGTCGCGCTCGAGGTCGGCGATCACCCTGTCGATCACACCCGGCGCAGTCATGCGGCGCGGAAGCCTCAGGACACAGCTCGCGAGGAGCCTGGCCTGCCGCGGGTCGGGTTCGACCTCCCGCAACGGCAGGAGCCCACCGCCCTCCGGTACCCAGTCCGGCACCCGGTCGCCGTCCCGACCGCGCTGCACGACGACGACCTCGAGCGACTCCCCGCCGTCGCGCACGCACGCTTGCCCCTGCGGCGAGTCCTCGTCCACCGGGACGCCGATGCGCGAGAGCCCGTACAAGGGGCGGCCGTGAGGCTGCACCGGTGGCAGCAGGAACGCCTCCGCGCGCTGTCGGCGCGACGCCTGCTCGTCCGTGTACCGCCGCCACGCCTCGGCGACGGCATCAGCCCACCCCGGCGGCTCCACGGCCTCCGGCCCGTACGCGCGCTGCACGATCGGTGCGATGTCGGCCGGCATCACCAGCGGCTCACCGTCCAAGTGCCGTCCGAGGACAGCGAGCGACCGGAGCAGTGGCCACGCGCCGTACACGGCCACCGCCCCCCGGTCCGGCGTCGGGACAGGCACCGACCAGTCCACGGCTGTGATGTGGAGCTCGGGTGCGCGCACGCGTGCGGGCCGGTCTGCCTGCGCCTCACCGCGCCCGTGCCGGTGCAGCCGCCCGGCACGCTGCAAGACGAGGTCCACGGGCGCGATGTCCGTGACCATGAGGTCGAAGTCCACGTCGAGGGACTGCTCCACGACCTGCGTGGCTACGACGACATGCCGCCTCGGCCGATCGACACCCGGTCCCGGAGGCCCGAACTTCGCCAGCAGCGCGGCGTCGTTCGCGGCACGGTCCGCGGCGATGAACTGCGCGTGGACCAGCGTGAGCTCATCCGGCTCGAAGGCGTGCTCCAGCGCGGCGAACGTCTCCTGCGCGCGGCGCACGGTGTTGCGTACGACGACGGCGCACCCGCCGTCGCGAAGGCGGTCCTTCAGCAGGGCAACCAGGGCGGGCGTGTCATCCGGGAGCCTGCGGACCGCGACGCACCGCACCCCGTCCGCGGCATGCGGTGCCACCTCCACGGCCGGACGGTCCTCCCCGGTTGTCACGACGACCGGGTATCCGATGTCCCCCACCAGGACGCGCCGGACGACCGCCTCGTCCTCGACGGTGACCTCCGGCAGCCCGAGGTGGCGACGCCGCCCCCGCTCGTAGGCGAGGTACAGGTCGGCCCGGCGGGAGGCCGGAAGAGTCGCCGACATCAGCACGACCGGCGCACCCGCGGCGGCCAGCCATTCGAGCGCCCGGTCGAGGAACGTCGACATGTACACGTCAGCCGCATGGACCTCGTCGACCAGCACGACCTTCGAGGCGAGAGCGAGGTGCCGCAGCATCAGGTGCCGCACCACGAGCGCGTCGAAAAGCACCTGGTCGACCGTCCCGACACCGAACGTCGCGAGCGCCGCCCGCTTGCGGCCCGAGAGCCACTCGCTCACGCTCGCGCGCAGCAATCCGTCGCCGGTCGGCTCGGGCCCGTCCGGACCCTCACCGTAGAGCGCTCGGCGTCGCCGTCCCGCTCGTCGGAGCTTCTGGAAGTCCTCGTTGAGACCGGCGCGTCCGTGGAGCAGTGCGACCGGAAGATCGCGTCGTGAGCTCGTCGCCGGCAGTCGCTCGATCCACGAGAGCACCCGCCGGAACATCGCATCCGAGGTCGCTTGTGTCGGCAGGGCGACGAAGCAGCCGGCGACACCGGTCCGCGCGGCCAGGACCTCCGCAGCCAGGAACCCGGCCTCGGTCTTGCCCACGCCCATCGGCGCCTCGATCACCATCAGGCCGGGCGCGCACATCCTCCCGGCGGCCGTCGCGGCGAGCGTCTGCACCGGCCGCGGCGCCGCCCCCAGCGCGGGGAACCGCATGCCGAACCGTGTTGCCATGTCGTCGTCGAGCATCGGCGGGACCCACCGCTCGCCGAGCGCGACGTCCCGCCAGCCACCTCTGGCACGGTCGCTGGGAGCGGGCCTGTCGGACACCGCCGGCACGACGTCGAGCGGTAGGAGCGGGAAGGTGGCGCCCGAGGCGATCCAGTCGGCGACGACGACGATCCCGGTGACCAGCATCTGCGTCACCTGTGACAGGCGGACGCCGCGCCACTCCGGCAGGCGCTCGTCGACCTCGGCGCGGCGGGCTGCGCGGTCGAGCAGCGCGTCCTGCACGTCCACCCAGAGTCCGTCGCCGATGAGGTGAGGGCGCCCTGGCGCATCCTGCACGGCGGACAGATCCGGGATCACTCCGTGATGCCCGGCCACGACCGTGGACAGCTGATGTCGGGCGAGGCGGCCGAACCCACCTCGGTCCTCGAGCCATCGCTCGAGAACCGCCGCACCTGCGACCTCGTGTCGGAGCAGCCTTCGATCCGCGTGCACCATCGGGCCGAACGTCAACCCTGCACGACGCATCCTGTCGGCGAGGACCGCTACCTGCACCGAGAACGCTGGAGTGGCCTTGCCGATGTCGTGCACGGCCGACAGCCACGTGACGAGGCGGCGAGCGTCGTCCTCGCCTCCGGGAAGGTGGTCCGCGACGAGCCGCCGGAGGGACAGCGGCAGCCACTCGTCCCAGAGCAGACCGGCGACGTCGGCGGCGTCGTCCATGTGCTGCCAGAGAGGCAGCCACTCCTCGACCTCCTGGGCCGGTCCGCCGTATGGCCACGACTTCGCCCAGAGGACCGCCAGCGCCGTGTCCAGGTCCCCTGCAGATGTGGCGCGAGCGCCCCCCGCCGCCATGGGCCACACCGTAGGAGGTCTGGTGGCCGCATGGGTGCGATCGGCACGAAATCACCCGGCGTCGCGGCACGAGCGCTCGACCCGAGTCGTTCACGACCGCGGGCAGACAGGCTTGCCCGACACGTCCGTTCTGCTACGATTCGTACATACGTACGAACGAGGAGAGCGGGATGGTCGATCGCGGATCGGGAGCGGTGGTGCCCGGTGCTGCGCCCGCGCAGTCTCCCCTCCCCTCGGGCGGGCCGGGCGGCGGGGTCGCCGCGGCTGTGGACCACGGCGCCTCCCAGGACGTGGTTGGCGCACTCGCGGCGCTGGAGGCCGCGGTGGACGGGCTGGGACGGCTCGACCTCACCGCGGCCGACGCCGCGGCGCTCGCGCGGCTGCACGACGGGCTGCGCGCCGCCGGGGACAGGGTCGCCGTCGTCCGGGCGCGCGTGCTCGCGCGCATCGAGGCTGACGGCGCGTGGGCGGTCTCGGGCCGGGCACGGACGCTCCCGCAGTGGGTCGCGGGCCGCGGCGGCGCCTCGGTGGGCACAGCACGACGCGAGGTCGCGCTCGGGCGCGCCCTGGAGCAGGACCTGCCGGGCGCGCGCGCCGCGGTCGCGGCGGGCGAGATCAGCGTCGAGCACGCGCAGGTGCTCACCGAGATCGCGACGTCGTCGCCGGCCCGCCGGGCAGCGCTCGCGTCGGACCGCCCCGACCGCAACGAGGCGTTCCTCCTCGACGCGGCGCGGCGGACCGACGTGGACCGGTTCCGGCGGATCGTGCGGCGCTGGGCCGGCGCGGTCGACACCGCCGCCGCGGAGGTCGAGCACCGGGAGGCGGTCGCGCGTGAGCACCTGCGGCTCGTGCGGCGCCGCGACGGCGTGGACGTCACGGGCTTCCTCGCGGCGGAGAACGCGGAGATCCTCGCGACGGCGCTCCGCGTCGTCACGGGCGTGCCCGCCGACGACGACCAGCGCAGCCGCGAGCAGCGCGATGCCGCGGCCCTCACCGGACTCGCCAAGGCCGTGCTCGACCACGGCCTCGCCAGCGCGGGCACGGCCCTGGTGCGCCCGCACCTGCTCGTGCACGTGCCCTACGAGACCTTCGCCGCGCTCGCCGCGGGCGCGACGGAGGACGGGCTCCCGCTCGACCTGCCGCCCGTGCTCGAGACCGCCACCGGCGCGCTCGGCGCGCCGGCCGAGCTCGACGACGGCACCCCGATCCCGGGCTCGGTCCTCGCGCGCCTCGCGTGCGACTCCCGGATCACGCGGATCGTGTTCGGGCCGGAGGGGCAACCGCTCGACGTGGGCCGGGCCCAGCGGACGTTCACCGGCCCCCAGCGGGCCGCCGTGGTCGCACGGGACCGGCACTGCGCCTACCCGGGGTGCTCCGCTCCGCCCGCGCTGTGCGAGGTGCACCACATCCGCTGGTGGTCCCGGGGCGGGGAGACCTCCGTCGCCAACGGGATCCTCCTCTGCGCGTACCACCACCACCTCGTGCACCGGCGGGACGTGGCCATCACGCGGCACGCCGGGCGGTTCAGGTTCCGCACCCGCGAGGGAGCGGAGATCACCGCACCCCGGGACGGGACGACGAGCGCCGGCCCGCCGGG
>Ga0310839_100671_pt1 | contig 18270 bp, 19 predicted proteins | sample SM_ome_7_FD_201305 | JGI IMG/M metagenome (GOLD analysis project Ga0310839, IMG submission 201305) | Sorghum-adapted microbial communities enriched on stacked mutant (SM) sorghum from Joint BioEnergy Institute, Emeryville, California... ...
AAATTCAGAAACGGCTGCGTTCAAGAAAACACCGGCGCGTCACGCTGATCGGCAATGGGAACTACCACTACGTCACCTATGTGCTGTTGTCCGAAATTCGGCAGCCGTTCTCGCTTGTTCTGTTCGACCACCATACCGACCTTGCACCGGAGGGGGAAATCCCGATCCTTTCCTGCGGCTCGTGGGTCAGCCATGCGCTGAGGACGCTTCCGCTGCTCAATCGCGTGGTCATCGTCGGCGCCAGCGCTCCGGGCAGCCGCCAGGCAGCCGGCATGCCCGGCAATGTCACCGTCATCTCCGAGCAAGAGGTCCGGCGCATGTCCGCGGCGGAGATCGAGCGGGCCATCCGCGCCGCCGTGCCCGATCAGCCGATTTATATCAGCGTGGACAAAGACGTGTTGAATCGGGACAACGCGGCCACGGACTGGGATCAAGGCAGCATGACGCTGCGGCAGCTGCTGGATGCGATCCGGGAGCTGAAACGGACCCGTCCGCTCGTGGGGGCGGACGTATGCGGAGAGCTGCCCCTGTCTCCTGTTGATCTGCTGTCCGGCGAACAGGTGCGGCATCTGAAGAAGAACGAACGCGCCAACAAGGCGATCGTCGACGTGCTCCTGGCGGGTTGATTCAACACCCGGCAGGCGGGTTGATCAACGGCTGAACGTATGTCCCGCCTTCTCCAATACGGCTTTCGCTTGTTCCAGGGCGTGGCTCTTGATCAGGATATAATCCGTATTGTAGGTTGCGATCGCGAAAATGCTGATCCCGGCTTCGGCCAGCGGGCCGGCCAGCGATGCAAGAATTCCGGTCAGGCTGAAGTCCAGTACGCCCTCCTCGATCTTGATGCACCGGAACTCGCTTTCGATGTTCGCGAACTCCTCGCTGTCCGGCAGGCGTTCGGAAGGAACGACGATGGAAAGCTCTTCGTCCGTCCGGGTAATGGAGACGAACCGGCCGCTTGCGGCCCATGACGGGATCGGATCGGTCGGCGGCAATTTGATGACGGAGAAAGCGGCGATTTGATATAAAATCCTGAGCGGGGAAGACACCACACATTTTGCAACAAGGAGCAGACGCCATGTACAGAACCGTGCAAGATTTCCTCCATGATTGGTCGCACTCCGCACAAGGCACGCTCAAGGTGCTGCAGTCGCTCACGGATGAGAAATTGGATCAGGCCATTGTGGAAGGGCACAACACGCTCGGATGGCTTGGCTGGCACCTGGCGACCGCACCGGCATTTTTCATGAAGCAGGTCGGCCTCGCCATTGAACCGGCAGGCAGCGAACGGCCCGGCAAAGCAGAGGAAATCGTGAAGGCCTACACCAAGACGGCCGAGGACGTCAAGCGGGCGGTGGAGCAGCAGCTTACGGATGAGAAAATGGTCGAAAACGTGGAAACTTTCGCCGGCGCCGTACCGCGCGGCGCGATGCTGAGAACCTTGATCGACCATCAAACCCACCATCGCGGGCAGATGACCGTGCTTCTCCGCCAGGCCGGACTGCCGGTACCGGGGGTTCTCGGCCCGACCAAAGAAGGGAACTGACCAGCAGACAAACAAGAAGCAGACGGATCATCCGAATCGATGCTCGGACGCCGTCTGCTTTTTTTACGTCAGGCAAGCTTTCAACGTTTTCCCGATGCTGTCGTGAATGACCAGGCTGGCCGCGTGGTCATACGGCGTGGGAGACTTGTTGATCAACACCAGATGTCTGCCCCGGAAAAACTGGATCAATCCCGCGGCGGGGTACACCCTCAGCGAGGTTCCGGCAACAATCAGCACGTCCGCCTGCTCGATATACCGCCTGGCTTTCTCCAGAACCCCCGTATCCAGACTTTCTTCATACAGGACGACATCCGGCTTGACGATCCCGCCGCAGCGGCTGCACTTCGGCACACCGGCCGATTCCAGCACGGCGTCCAGCGGGAAGAACTGTCCGCATGACATGCAATAATTCCGGTGCACCGAGCCGTGCAGTTCGAGAACCTCCCGGCTTCCGGCCTGCTGATGAAGCCCGTCGATATTTTGCGTGATGACCGCTTTCAGCTTGCCCGCCTGCTCCAGCCTCGCCAGCGCCAGATGCGCCGGATTGGGCTTCGCGTCTTTATAGATCATCTTGTTCTTGTAGAAATCATAGAACTCCTCGGTATGCTGCATGAAGAACGTATGGGACAGAATTTCTTCCGGCGATAACTCGCGCTTTCCCACGCGTTCGGAGAAAAGGCCGCCGGCGCTTCGGAAGTCCGGGATGTTGCTCTCCGTCGAAACGCCGGCTCCACCGAAGAATACGATATTGTCCGATGCGTCCAGGATCGTCCGCAATTCCGCAAGTTTGTCCGCATGCGATGCATTCAATCCGCGCTCACCTCCACCTCCTTAATCTACATCGCATCCGGCCAAACCGCAAACCGTCTTTCCGGCTTCCGACCAACGTTCAAGTCGTCTCGGCATACTTCACAGCCGCAGCGTACAAATAGCAGCTCAAGCCGACGTGCATGCCCTCCAGCACGCTGCGATGAAAATCGTCCTCCATGGCTCCAGCGCATGCTTGATGTCCCGCAGGCTGAAGCCGAGTTCCCGGTAGAACATGATCTGCTGCAGACGGGCGAGTTCCGTAAAGTATGCCCCAAGGTCGGAGTCAACCGGCCGGATCAAAATTTTGGGGTCCAAATAAAATGAAGCTCCAAGACGAAGCGGTGTCGACTTTGGAGCTTCTTGATTTGCACCAACCTACGATTTCGTCCGGGTCGCCAGCAGCAGCACGAAGGCGAGGCAGATGAGGACCGCGCTCCACAGCCCCGCAAGCTGCAATTGATTCGTTTCCACCGCCGCGTAGATGGCGGTCGGAATGGTCCGGGTTCTGCCGGGAATGTTCCCGGCCACCATCAGGGTCGCGCCGAATTCCCCCAGCGCGCGCGCAAATCCCAGCACATAGGCTGTCGCGAGCGAACGCGCGGCGAGCGGGATCGTTATCCTGCACACCACCTGCCATTCGCTCGCGCCGTCCAGGCGCGCGGCTTCCTTGTATTCCTTCTGCACGGAGGCAAAACCGGCTTTCAGCGTCTGATAGACGAGCGGGAACGACACGACGACGGCGGCGACCACCGCGGCATACCAGGTGAAGATGACCGGCTGGTCGAACCACCACTCCCACAGCTTGCCGATCCAGCTCCTGCGGCCCAGGAGCAGAAGCAGGAGAAACCCCACGACGGTGGGCGGGAGGACAAGCGGCAGCATGAGGCTTGTCTCGAGCAATGTTTTTCCGATGAAGCGCCGTCCGCCAATGCTATGGGCGGCCCAGATCCCGAGGATCATGACCAGGATGCTGGCGATGAAGCTGACTTTGACCGAAAGCCAGATCGGCGAGACGAACGCATTCCAATCCAATGTCTGATCCATTTTCCACACCGAAGCCGCAATCTTGGAATATCCGCAGGCTTCATCTCCTTTCAATCCAGTATAGCAAGACCGGTTCTGAAATCGAAGAGCGCTTGCACCGGATTCGCTCCGATGTCAAACTGTTCTTGTAAACGGCACCAACTGTTCGGACGAAAGGAATGCATCACGGTGGTCCAAATCCGAAAACCCGTTGCGGTCAAAGAAGCGCTTGAGCTGTTGATGGCGCATGTGCCGGCTCCCCGGGCGGAGACGGCGGCATTGGCGGACAGTTACGGACGCATTCTGGCTGAACCGGTCGTCGCCTCGCATGATGTTCCGCCTTTTCACCGCGCGCCTTACGACGGATTCGCGATCCGTTCCGAAGATTCCAGGGGGGCCGGCGAACACCGCCGCATCTCCTTCCGGGTCGTCGGGCACATCGGCGCCGGGCAGATGCCGGCGCGCGAGCTGGGGGAAGGGGAAGCCGTGCGCATCATGACCGGCGCTCCCCTGCCGCCGAACGCCGACGCGGTCGTCATGCTGGAGCAGGCCGTGGAGGACGGGCAAGGGTTCGCAATCCGGAAGCCGTTCCGCGCATGGGAGAACGTCTCCCTCCGGGGCGAAGACGCCAGGGCCGGCGAGGTGCTTGTGGAGCAGGGGAATCTCATTCATCCGGGCGTCGTCGCGCTGCTCGCCACCTTCGGCTATGCCAGCGTGCGGGTCGCCCGGAAGCCGGTCGTCGGGCTCATGACCACGGGTACGGAGCTGCTTCAGGTGCACGAACCGCTGGCGCCCGGGAAAATCCGCGACAGCAACGGGCCGATGATCGCGGCACAACTCGCCAGATTGGGCATCCCGTCCCGTTCGTACGGATTCGTGCGGGACGATCTCGATCAGGCGTTTGAGCTTGTCCGGCGGGCGCTCCGGGAGACGGACTGCGTCATCACGACGGGCGGGGTGTCGGTCGGAGATTACGATTACTTGCCGGCGATTTACGAGCGGCTCGGGGCGAAGGTGCTCTTCAACAAAGTGGCGATGCGTCCGGGCAGCGTGACCACGGTTGCCGTATGGGAAGGCAAATTTCTGTTCGGCTTGTCCGGGAACCCGTCCGCCTGCTATGTCGGCTTTGAAATCTTTGCCAGACCGGCGCTGCTGCGCATGATGGGGAGCAGGAAGCCGTACCTGCCGCACACGCAGGCCGTGCTGACGGAGGATTTCACGAAGCCGAATCCGTTCACGCGATTCGTAAGGGCGGTCTATCGTCATGACGGCAGCCGGCCCACGGTTGCGCCCGCCGGATTCAACAAATCCAACGCCGTCAGCTCGATCGCCAGAAGCAACGCGCTGATGGTGCTGCCCGGCGGATCGAGAGGGTTTCGGCGCGGGGCAATCGTGGATGTCCTCTTGCCGGGGACGGAAGAAGGTGAAGCGGAATGGCGGATTCCGTAGCCGCGAAGCGATATGGAAGAAAGGCGAGCGATGCTGCAAGATTGAAAACGGCGGGGGTCGTGCTTGCCGGAGGCCGTTCGGTCCGCTTCGGCTCGCCGAAGGCATTCGGCATCCATCAGGGGCGATATTTCTATGAACGGGCCGTCGACGCGCTTGCTCCCGTCTGCGATGCGGTGGTCATCGTGACGCGCGAAGCGCTCAAGGAACGGTTCCCCGACCCTCTATCCGTGATCACGGACCACGAGGACTATCAAGGGCTGGGGCCGCTCGCCGGCATCTATTCGGCAATGTGCGCGGTTCAGGCCGACCGTTACGCCGTGCTGCCGTGCGACATGCCTTTCATGACGAGCGATGTGACGGCCCGGCTGCTGGAAGCCGCAGGTGGTCAGAACGTCTGCGCGGTTCGGCTCGGGGAACGAAAGCACCCGCTGGTCAGCATCTGGAGCAGGGCCATGCTCGAACCATTGCGCAAGGCGTTGGACGGCGGCCGATATCGGGTGTTGGAATTGCTGGAGCAGGCGGATGCGGAATGGTTGGATGGATCGACCCTTGTCCCTGACGCCGGGGATGCCGAGCGCTTCTTCCGCAACGTCAACAGCCCGGATCAGATGAAAGCGTGATGCGGCCATGGCGGCCGCCGTTGCTTTTTACTATGGAAAATTTGATTTAAGGCAAACACTCCATACCACCATGCGCCGGGAAACTGCTATATTCATGCTGAAACGGTATGCAAAGGAGAGTTGTTTTCATGTTCAGGAAGAACAACCACCGCGCGGAGTCTGTGGTATAGCCGGGAGGCTGTACCCGGATATTTCCGTATAAGCCTCCTGTACGCAGATTTGATTCGATACGGAGGGGTATCTCGTTGAACAGGGAAAATAAAAGAAGATCGTTCGAAAAAGGCTGCTACAAAACCCACGCATGCCATGACACGTTTACCTGCAAAGTCTGCGGGAGGCTGGTCGTGCCGGAGGGCGCGGGAAGCAGGCATCGGAACCACTGTCCCAATTGCCTGACCAGCCTGCATGTGGACATCGAGCCCGGCGACCGGGCTTCCGGCTGCGGCGGGCGTATGGAGCCCGTCTCGGTATGGGTTCGAAAAAACGGCGAGTGGGCGATCATTCATCGCTGCATCAGGTGCGGAACCTTGAATTCCAACCGGGTTGCGGCAGACGACAATCCGATGAAACTGATGTCCATCGCCATGAAACCATTGACGCAGCCCCCGTTTCCGCTTGAGCGGATCGAGGAAATGACGAGGCTGATGGGCGGAGAAGGACGCCTTGAATAGAGGATGGAGTGAGCGGGATCGCAGTCGTATGCTGCGATCCCGATTGCATTTTCGTGTATGATGATCTTGGAATCCATGGATGAAAGGAATTGGCGACATGACGGAAGCATACGATCCGATCCATCGCGCGGCGCTGCTCATCCGGGATGCCCGCAGCATGGTGCTGATCTCGGGCGCCGGGCTTTCGGTGGATGCCGGCGTGAAAGATTTCCGCTCCCCGAGCGGATGGTGGCGCAGCATCGATCCCCGGACGGTCGCGACGGTCGAAGCGCTCGAGTCCGATTATGATCTCTTCCATGAGTTCTATGCGGCGCGCATCACGCAATTGAAGACGGTCAGGCCCCATCGGGGGCATGGCATCCTGGCGGAATGGGAGAAGCGGGGCATGCTGGCTTGCATCGGCACCCAGAATGTGGACGGCCTGCATCAGGCCGCCGGCAGCCGGAACGTGCACGAGCTGCACGGCACGATCCGCGCGTTCCGCTGCCACGCCTGCGGCGCGCCGCACGCGGAAGAGGCGTTTCTGCAGAAGCGGAAATGCCAATGCGGCGGCAGGCTTCGCCCCAATGTCGTGCTCTTCGGCGAAATGCTGCCTCAGGAAGCCTGGGATGCGGCCATTGCCGCCATCCGGGCGGCGGATGCGGTGCTCGTGATCGGCACCAGTCTGCAGGTCGCGCCGGTCAATCAGCTGCCGTTCCTGACGAGGGCCGGACGCATTTTCATCAACGCGGAAGAAACCGGCCATGAGGATCAGTTCGACGTGTTCATCAAGGGCCGGGCGCTGGACAGCCTGGCCGCAATTCAGGAACGGCTGGAGCTGCTATAGCTGCCATCGTCAACGACCGTGCCAAGGCGATCCTGATCCTGAAGGAGTTGATGGAATACCCACAGTATGGAAAGGTTTGATATAATGTTGTCATGATTTGTCCAACAAACTTGAATGTTGCGGCTTGTTGTCGGCGGCGTGCAGGAACGAATGTCGAGCAGCGGGGCGCAATGAGAGGAGAGCTCGGGATGGGATACCATATCCGGATGCGAACGCTGTGCATCCTGCTTGTCGCGGCGCTGGCAACGTTTGCGCCGGTCGGCGGGGTCGGCAGCACCGGCATCGCCCATGCGAATCTTTCGCCGAACGGTTTGATCCAATTGGATTACGTCGAATTATACGGAGACGAGATCCGAATCGATTGGATCATAACCGAACCGGATTCGTACCAGCAGTCGGTCAACTTGTACCGGCTGCCCGACGAGACGGAGATCACGATCGAATACAGCGAACTGACGATCTTATACAACAGCGGTTATCTGCGCAAATCGCTGGGGTCCGGCGCCTACCGGCTCGTGATTACGCTGCTGGCCGGAGACGATGTGGCGGATACGTATATCTACGATTTCGCCATGCCCGATCCGGTAACGCGTCTTGTCCACGTGTTCGGATCGGATGGGCCGATCGATGATCTGGTCTTTCGGCAGACGTTTCCTTGGTCCGAAGAACCGCTCACGGCGGCCGAAATCCCGAATCCGGGCAAAGGGTACGTCACGTACGCCGTTGAAATTTTGCCGAGCGGATGCTTTACGATGGAGTCGAACACCTATCATTTCTCCATCGGCGGAGAGGTGTGCGCGGACAGTGCAGAGGCGTTCATCGTGCAAGCTTCCGACGATACGGACAACCTCGTGCAGCTGGACGCCTTCTACGCCTACGAGGATGAAGAGAAAGGCGTTCTCGCGGGTTATCTGCTCCTTCGTATGGAAATTGGGGGCGAGCTCAAGATGGATCTCTACGATCGGGAAGGGACACCCCATGCCTGCGAGATGTACGGAGAAGAGGCCCGATACAAATTCGAATGCGAGCTTCCCGACGATCCCGCCTATCTGCAGGTTGACAAGTTTGTCCAAGGGGTTCCGGCTCCGACCAACGTCGTCATCCCGATGGACGACATCAACCTTCCCGAGAATATCACCGTCGTCGACAGGGATCCCCGCGTCAACCGGATCGATCCGCTGATCGAGTTCGAGGACGTTCCAAATGATACGGAGTTCGCCTTTTACAAAATTATGCCGACGCAGGATAGTTATTGGTCGTCCGGAATCCGATACATTCCTGTGGGCGAAGGCCCCTACTCGTTCGCGCTGGAGAACATCGAAGCCGATCATTACGATTATCGTTATGTCGCGATCCAGCTTGTCGACACGGCCGGGAACCTGTACGCCAAGACCGCCGAGTTCCCGATAATCGACAAGATGACGGAACAGGATGCGCGGATCCAATACGAAGATAACGGCATGGAAGCGCTCCATGAATCGTACTTGCCGGACAATCCGTCGTTCAGGGATATCGACTGGACCGAAGGCGGCCGCGCGGGAACGGTCACATGGACGCTTCCGGACACCGACGAATATGCGTTGACGGCGTACGATCTGTATTATACCGATTCGAATCAAGACCCGATCCGCGGCGAAGCGAGGGTATATGTCAATCACAGGCTGGCGGATACGTTTGAATACATGCTGGAGGACGTGCCGGAGGGAGCGGCATACCTGGAGGTTGTGCCGCTGCTCCGGGAGGAGAATCAGTGGACCTATCAGGATTATTATGGCGATTCGTTCTTCATTCCTTTGAACGACCGGGTCACACCGCTGCTGGACGAACTGGCGGTGGACGGGAATCCCGTCTATCCGAAGCCGCGGCAGGATGGTTCGTCCTATTATGAATATACCGCCGCATGGAATGCGGACGTTGCCGTCGTCACCGCATCGTCCATGAACGGTGTTGTGTACGTCGGGGACGAAGGGCCGGCTGCATCCGTCACGGCGACGGTCTATCTGAACGAGCCGGTGAAAGCCGTATCGATTCGGGTCGGGACGCCGGAGGGAGACTGGTCAAGCGAATATGATCTGGTCATCGCGAAGGAGCCTGCGCCCGATGCTCCGAAGCTGGCGAGCCTGATCGTCGACGGCCGGGAGATTGAGCCGGTCGGTTCGCTCTACAGCATCTCCGTCGACCATGATGCTTCCGCCGTCGCAGTGACCGCATTGGCCGACGCGGACGTGGAGATCGAACTGGCGGGCATCCGCCAATTCGGTTCGGTCGAAGCGTTCATTCCGATCACGGACGATGAGATGAGCTTGCCGATCCGCCTGTATGATCCCGCAACGGGCAGGGAAGCGGGTTACGTGCTGAGCATCGTCCGCGAGGTGCCGGACAACCTTGTGCTCGGCGTGCTGGCCGGATGGTTCGATGCCGGCGACGACGGGTACGTATACAGCGGCGTCCCGAGAGGAATGACGGCCGGCAGGCTCAAGGAACGGTTCGTGACGGTATCCGGAACGGTCATGATGGTTCGGGATCGCGAAGGCGTTGCCGTGAGCGACGACCACATCGTCCAGCCCGGCTATACGATCGAGCTGATCCGCGGACCGAAAACGCAGACGATCCGGCTCGAAATGCTGTCCGAACGTTTGAAGTCGATCCTCGGCCTGCCGACGGACAGCCCGCTCGCATTCGTTCACATCGCGACGCTCTGGATTCATCACCCTGAAGATCTGAACGGGGACGGAAAAATCGACTCGAAGGACGCGCGTCTCCTGCTGGATGAAATGGATTGACGCGGCTGAAGCGCCCGCCCGGCACGATCATGAGACGAACAACACCGCGGGCAGGGCATGCCGGGCCATGATACGGGTTGTGCCGCTGCTCGGCCTGGCGCTTCTCCTGCTGTCCGCGGGCTGCGCCGATAAGGCGGATGAGGGAGCGAGCGCTCCCGCTTCGCTGTATGTGGACCCGGCGTATACGCATCTGGCTTGCTACGACAACGGCGAATTCAGGTTGTTCGCGACGTTCTTCCGGATTCGAAACGAGTCGGACGAAGAGCTCGGGCCGTTCTATGTCAAGTACATCTTCCACGATGACACGCTGGTCGACAGCATGACCGAGAAGCGGAAAGAAATCGCGCCGGAACGCGAGAGCGGGAGCGAGCTCATTCTACTGCAGCCGGGCGAAGTGTACCAGGGCGGACACAGCTTCACGCTGGTGAGCGATCCGGATCTGGCGGATGTTTTGCGGGACAAGGTCGGGCCGGAGCGAATTCTCGAGATTCAATTCATTGAAGAGAAAACGGATCAGGCGCTCGCCTCCTATTGGATCGATAAGCTGGCGTTTGCCGGGGAAGATTCGTAACGCGCTTATTTGGCCGGATCAATCAGGTGATTTGTTAATTCAGCATTGGTGATGGGATCGTTGTTCAGCAAAAATTTCAGTTGGGCCCCCGAACACTTCAATTGCACCTTGTAAGACGTGGAAAATCCCCCCTTTTTTATGATAGAATATGACATATTTCAACAAAAAAGGGGAAAGGGATATGAAAATAACAAAACGGGTCATCGTTCTTGCGGTTCTGCTGGCTGCCGTGGTCTCGGGATGCGGCGAAGTCACAGTAGAATCAGAAACGACATCAACAGGTTCTGCAAGTGAAGAGAAATCCGCAGTTGCGGAAAAAAGTGAAGAGGCTTCGAAAGCAAGCGATTCGGAAGTGAAGGCTGAAGAACCGACTGCGGAAGAATCTGCAGCGGAACAGCCTGCGGCAGAGGAGCCGGCTGATACGGCAACATTGGGTGAAAAAAATGCGCTTGCTTCAGCCCAAAATTATTTGCGGTTTGCCCCGTTCTCTGCGCAAGGTCTGAAAGAGCAGCTCGAATTTGAAGGGTATTCTTCAGAAGAAGTGCAGTATGCTGTTGAACATATCGACGCTGATTGGAATGAACAAGCTCTGAAGTCGGCCCAGAATTATTTGCGGTTTGCCCCGTTCTCTGCGCAAGGTTTGAGAGAGCAGCTTGAATTTGAAGGTTATACATCCGAGGAAGCGCAATATGCCATTGATCATTGCGATGCTGATTGGAATGAACAAGCTGCAAAGTCGGCCCAAAATTACTTGAGTCTGATGCCGTTCTCCAAGCAGGAACTCATCGATCAGCTTATTTTCGAAGGATATACTCGGGAACAAGCCGAATATGGGGTATCGGCTGCCGGATATTAAGAATTGATAAGTTGGAGCGGCAGGAGCTTGATCGAAGGCGGACTCGGAAACATACAATCCGGTTGAGCTGGATTGCACAAGGGTATATTCGAAAGGTCGATCGAAGAAAATAGCGGTCAGTGACCCATAACGCACACGGAACTCGAGAGAGGCTGATGGCCTCTCTTTTTGTTTAATTCAACCCTGTCATGTTCAGTTCCCAGGCCAATGCGTCTGCGCCGCAAGCCGGTCTCCAACATTTGCCTTCGAGGGCATGCTGTGTTTTGTTGACACCAAGGTTGAAAGGTAGAAAGATAGTAAATGGGTTCAAATTAAAGGTCTTTCCGGGAGGGATGAAACATGGCGTTGGAAATCAACGACCAACTGGTTCCCGATATCGGCTATTTGATCTACAGAAAATGCACGCCGTCATGGGAAATTGCGGAGAACGTCATTTCGTTCTACGATATCACCTATGTCGTCGAAGGCAGAGGGATTTATACCATCAACGGGGTGCCGCACGAGGTGAGACGCGGAGATCTGCTGTGCGTGCCCACGGGAAGCCTCCGCAAGGCCCACAGCACCGTCGACGACCTGATGCATCTGTACTCCGCCAACTTCAAACTCTACGACATGAACGGTCAGATGGCCGATCTGCCGCTTCCTCTCGTATCGCACATCGGGATCAAGAGCGACCTCATCGGGCTCTTCCGCGAGCTGTCCAACGCCTGGGTGCGCAAAGAGGCCGGCTATCTCATCAAAACCCGGGGGCTCCTGCTCGTCATCATCCATCGGCTCATTGAACTGATTCTCCTGAAAAAAGACTCCGCCAGCACGGACTACCGGGTGAAGAAGGCCATCAGCTATATCTCCGAAAACTACGCGAGCAATATTACGGTGAAAGAACTGGCCGATATGGTAGGGCTCAATGCCGTCTATTTCGGGGCTTTATTCAAGAAAGAGACGGGGATGCTGGTCCATCAATATCTGGCGCAGACCAGAATCAACCACGCGCAGGACATGCTGCAGAACGGCGAGTGCAACGTGAGCGAAGCCGCGGAGCGCTGCGGATATAAAGATTTATCCCACTTCCGGAAGCAATTCAAGATGATCAAAGGCTACACGCCGTCGCACTGTCTCCGGGCCTAGCAGCCGGCCGTTAAAAAAAAATTATCTTTAATCAGCCACGGTTAACTAAATTCCGGCTATTGTCGGGCGTTAACCCCGATGCTAAATTGTGTTAGAGGATGGCAACGCTTACAGGCAAGCCGATGCCATGATGGAAAATGGAACAGACAAGGGCCGCCAAATGTTGAAGGAGGCACTGAGACATCCATGTCGACATCCGCGATGAACTGGAATAAAACATTGAGCTATCTGCGACGCTACTGGGTCCTGTATGCGATGCTGATTCTTCCGATCGCGTTTTTTATCACATTCCGCTATATCCCGATGCACTACATTCAGATCGCGTTCAAGGAGTACAGCATTGTCCAAAGTCCCTGGGAGATGAAATGGGCGGACAACAACGGCTTCGAATACTTTATTCAGGCATTCTCCAACCGGGACTTTATCTATGCGCTGAGAAACACCCTGATGCTGAACTTCCTGGACCTGATCTTCGGTTTCCCGGCGCCCATCATTCTCGCCCTGATTTTGAATGAACTGGTATTTAAGCGCTTTAAAAGGTTCACCCAAACCGTCGTCTATCTGCCCCACTTCCTGTCGTGGGTCATCATTTCCGGCATGGCGCTCCAGCTGCTGGCCCCGACGAACGGGCTGATCAACATTCTGCTTAACCGAATGGGCTTCGATTCGATCCCGTTCCTGAACGATCCCGTTTACTGGGTGGGCACGTACGTGGTGCTCGGCATCTGGCAGAGCGTCGGCTGGAACACCATCATCTATCTGGCTGCCATCACCGGCATCAATCCGGAGCTGTACGAGGCCGCATCGGTTGACGGAGCGGGACGTTTCCGCAAGATCTGGCATGTGACGCTGCCCGGTCTTCGTCCCACGATCATCGTGCTGCTGATTCTGAGCCTCGGCCAAATTCTGAGCAGCGAATTTGACCGGCCATATGCGCTCAGCAACAAGCTGGTCACCGATGTGTCGAACGTCATTTCGATCTTCGTGTACAACTACGGTATTCGCGGATTGCAATTCTCGCTTTCCACCGCTGTCGGGCTGTTCCAGTCCGTAGTGTGCGTCATCTTCCTGTTCGCGGCCAACGCTCTGGCCAAGAGATTCGGCGAACGCGGCATTTGGTAGGAGGGCTGCAGCATCATGGTCAAAACAAAAAGCGCCAAAATCGGGGACTGGGTTGTCGTATTCATCTGTCTGATTCTGATTTTCGTCTGTCTTCTGCCGGTGCTGACCATATTGGCACGATCCTTGAGTTCGGCGGACGCCCTGATCAAGAATGAGGTGCTGCTCTGGCCGAAAGGGCTGAACTTCGATGCATACACGACCGTGCTGGGGGACTCCAAGTACACCTGGTCGCTGGCATGGACGGCCATCCTGACCGTGATCTGCACGATCTGGTCCCTGTTCATGACGATCTTGTGCGCCTACCCGCTCATCTATGACAACCTGAAGGGGAAGAAGTTTTTCGTCGCGCTTATTCTGTTCACGATGTACTTCAACGCGGGCACCATCCCGATGTACCTGCTGCTGAAGGAGCTGCACCTGCTCAACAATCCGCTGGTCCTGATCATTCCGAACTGCATCAGCGTGTTCTATGTCATCATCTTGCGCAGCTTCTTGTACACGATACCGGAAAGTCTCCGAGAGTCGGCGGAAATCGACGGAGCGGGTCCGCTGCGGGTCCTCTTCAACGTCTATCTGCCGCTGTCCACGCCCGTACTCGCCACGTTGGCGCTGTTCTATGCGGTGGGCCGGTGGAACGGCTTCTCGGACGCGCTGATGTACATGAACGACAGGAAATATTACCCGATCCAGCTTTTGCTGTACAACATCCTGAACAGCATCAACAGCATTGAGGTGGCCACGCAGGAAGGCTTCTCGACTCCGGGCTTGTCCGAAACGATCAAAGCGGCAACGGTCATGTTCGCGACGGTGCCGATCCTGTTCGTGTATCCGTGGCTGCAGCGATATTTCATCTCGGGCGTCACGCTCGGAGCCGTCAAAGGGTAAGAAATCCGGAAAGTTGAAGCCTGCAGCGGGGTAAAAATTGACTTTGTCACTGAAACTGTCAATTTTTATATAAAATTCCAGTTAATGAGCATGTGAGGGGGAGCGAAGATGAGATCTCGCCGTATCGTGATGTCCATCCTGACATTCGTTCTGGCATCCGTGCTGGTACTCGCGGGATGCAGCAAGAACAATTCCGGTTCGTCGAACGCGACAAACAGCACGCCGAACACGGGCAACTCCGGTTCGGAGGGAAGCTCGGGCAATTCGGGCGGCAGCTCGGATTCCAAACTGGAGAAATGGGGTCTCGATGAGAACCTGCGCTTCAAGGAGACCCGCAAGATTACGGTCGAAATCTACGACCGCGGCAATGACGGCGGCACCCCGCCGGAGGACAACTTCTATACGGATTATATCAAGGAAGGCATGCTTCGCGACCACAACGTGGAAGTCGAGTTTGTCCCCGTACCGCGCTGGACGGAGGGCGAAGTCATCAACAACCTGCTGGCGGCGAACCAGGCGCCGGACATCAGCGTCACCTACTCTTACCCGACGATCCAGACGTACGCGAACATGGGCGGCGTGCTTGACCTGGCGCCTTATCTGGAAGAGGCCAAAGACATTCTTCCGGACCTGTGGGATCTGCTGACGGATACCAACATCTATTGGGACCAGGATCCGAAGACCGGCACCATCTGGGCCCTCGAGGCACGGCTTGCCGTTCTGAACCGCATCAACACGTTCGTGCGTGAAGACTGGCTGAAGAAGCTCAACATGGAAGCGCCCACAAACCTGGAAGAATTCGAGAACATGCTGAAGGCGTTCCGGGACAACGCTTCCCTGCTGCTGGGCGACCAGGCGGACAAGATGATTCCGTTCGCGATCAGCTTTGACGTCGGCTGGCGCGCGGACCACCTGACAACGTCGTTCGTGCCCGACGACATTACGGACAAGGACCTCTTTGTTTACGGCTTTGATGATCGGAAATTCCTGCTCCCGAATTACAAGGAAGCCATCCGGGTCCTGAACAAATGGTACCATGAAGGGCTGATCTGGAAAGACTTCTCGCTGTATCCCGCAGGAGACCCGACGGAAGACAACCTGATGAAAGCGGGCTACGTCGGCGCGTTCATTCACAACTGGGACTACCCGTACCGCAACGGCGAAGACAGCATCCATGCCAGCCTGCAGCGTATGGTCGGCCCGGACGCGGCGTTTGTCGCCATCGAAACGTTCCCGAACGACGCCGGCGTCTACCGTAAGTTCCTGTCGCCGCCGATCGACCGGAAGATCTTCTTCCCGGCGACGAACAAGGAACCGATCGCTTCGCTGCTCTATCTGAACTGGATTTCCAAGTTCGAAAACCGTTTGTTCCTGCAATTCGGCGAGGAAGGCGTCACCCACGAGAAGATGCCGGACGGTTCCTACAAGGCGCTGGCCGCTACGGGCGAGAAGATCATGAACTCGCCGAACAACATCGACTATACGATTACGGTCAACGGCCTTGACCTGGGCGATCCCGATCTCACCGTCAAGTCGATCGCGAACGGCTATGCCGGCGTCGACAAGCGGTACATTGAGATCGCATATCAGGCTTCCATCAATGAAGGCAGAGTCGGCAAGAACGTCAACGTGGGCGAGATCAAAGCGGAAAACGGCGTGGGTCAAGCGCTCAAGGAGAAGCGCGATACGGTCCTGAACAAGGCGATTGTGGCACCTGTCTCGGATTTTGACAAAGTCTATGACTCCGGCTTCGAGGATTACCTCAGATCCGGCGGTCAGGCGATCATCGACGAGCGCAAGGCGAAATGGGAAGAATTCTACGGCGACAAGACGATGCTGGATTGACGCGGCTGACGCGCAGCCGGCGATCATGAAGAAACCCGGAGGTTTGCTTCGTGCAAGCCTCCGGGTTTTGTTGATCAAGCTTGTCGGTGCAACTTTTCGGCTTGAACGAGTGTCAATCAAATAGGAGGGAGCATGATGTTCAGATGCAACCGGATCATTTCGGGGATCGCACTGCTGACCCTGTTGATCAGTCCATGGATCGGAGGTCAGCATGCCTTGGCCGGTACCAATCAAGCGCCGGCAGGCGCAAAGAAATTCGCCGAAACGTATTTTCACAAGATCGTCGAAGAAACGGTATTTTCAGATCAACCGGGTGATTGGGGCTTCAAAGAAGAAGAGGGCAGCATCTCGTTCAGCGAACTGTATCCGATATACACCCTGAACGCCGACTTTGCCTTCGGACATTCGGATGAAATCATCACCGATCAGCAACCGAAGTGGGCAGCGGTTATTTTTCAGGACAACCAACCGGTCAATGCGATCGGCGTTCAACTGGCCAGAGACGGTCAATATGAATTGGCCCAAATCGGCTATCCTCCGGAATTGCCGTACGGGCTGCTGAATCTGAAGGAACATGAGATTATCATTCACGACTTTCTGGCGGATGAATATTATGTATACTCGGAGAAAACCAATCAGCTTTCGAAACTTGGTCAGTTGAACGGGAAACACAGCCTCAGCAGTTCGCTTACCAAAGAGAGCTTTCAGAAAATGTTGCTTGAACGTTATCAAGACAAGGACAGATGGGCGAAGGATTCTTCCGGCGGCGTCATCATCTCGATCGCATGCGTCCTTGCGGTTCTGACAGGCGTTTGGTTTTACTACAGAAAACGCCCGAAAGTCGAACATTAAATTTTATAAGTTCCTCGGGATGGGAGTTCGAATTTCCCATCCTTTTTTTGCTTCTTCCATTTCGCACCGGGAACCGCAAAAATGATGGCTTGGTTGGTGCGGACTTCGGCAACATGGCATTCCGGAGCGTCGAGCACGAGAAAGCCGGGCTTGTCACTTTCTTTTTTCCGCACGGACACGGAAATGCTTTTTTCTTCTTTCTCGTGATATATTTGGAAGAGGAACTTTGCACCGAAAGGCGATGATGGGATGGACGGACTATTGACGTTCCACGGACTGCAGAACTTCATCAGGGAGAGAGACTTTCATCCGGACAACAGACAGGGGTACTTCCTGGTTGCCCTGGCATCGCTCCAGAAGCTGAATCTGGATTTGCAATGGAACCATGAGACGAAACAGGTGACCATTGCCTCGCCCCGAGCCAAAAGTAAGCTGGTGCTTACAGTTGGAAGCAAGACGGCCGTGCTGGGCGACACGACGATGACGCTGGACGTGCCTGCCCGATTGATCAAAGACCGGGTCTATGTTCCGGTTCGCTTTGTCAGCGAAGCGTTCCAGGCGGACGTGAAATGGCTTCCGGAGATCAACTCGGTTGTGATCCGCAGCGCCGACAAGAAGGAGATGTATGAAGCGCTTTACCATGGTGATGATCTGGTGGAGGCCAGAAAAATTGCGATCTCCTTGCCCACCGAGGACGTCAACACGCTTCGCAGTACAGGAGAGATGCATTCCCATACGTTCATTTTTCCGGAAGGAGAGGCGCTTCGATACTATTATGAATGGGGAAATCTGCTTTCTTATTACGAAATCAAGCATGATGTGAAGCGTCTGGTGTGGGAAGGGGTGTTGGGAGCCGAGCAAGGCGTTTACGACCAGGAAAGAGGAGTCCGTCCCCCGGAGGATGAGTCGAAAGTTTATTTCAATCTGGACCGGTTTCAGTCGGATGTCGTCCACTATTGGAGAGAAGGCGACAGTGAAATCCTTCACGGCAACAGCCAACCCGGCAAGTACGTTGATGACTACCTGCCTAACGCCGTAATTCCGATACCGGATGAAGTTCGGACTGATCAAGTGAAATAACAGTACGCATGAAGAGACCGTGGAGGTCTCTTTTTTTCCTGATGTGCAAACTTTTTGCTGCTCCGGTTCGTGTAATAATAAGCCTCTCGGAATTCACCATTCCGCATCGGCTCTGGCCCTTCGGCCAGGGTCTTTTATGGTTTCACCCCCAAAACAGGGATGCGAACAAACTTTCCTCTTGACTTTTTCAAAACGCCCCAATA
>Ga0310839_100695_pt1 | contig 17914 bp, 11 predicted proteins | sample SM_ome_7_FD_201305 | JGI IMG/M metagenome (GOLD analysis project Ga0310839, IMG submission 201305) | Sorghum-adapted microbial communities enriched on stacked mutant (SM) sorghum from Joint BioEnergy Institute, Emeryville, California... ...
CGTAGTTCGGGCGGATCTCGGCGACCATCCGAACCGCCCGCTCCCGCAGCTCCCGCGGGTAAGGGGACTTCCGTGGCATGACTCGCATCCTCTCAATCGAGTCTCCACGAAACCCGGGGTGGTTCACACCGTCCCTTCCATTCAAGATCTTGGTCGATCCCAAAATGATCGGACGGTGGCCGCCTCACGTCACGCAGACACACCGAACACAGCCAAGAACCCAACCCCCGGCCCAGCCCCGAACGTTAAATCCCCAGCCGGCCGCAGACACCGCGACATGCAGGAAGTCGCGCGCCCAACGGGTTCCAACACCGCGACTTCCTGCATGTCGTGAGCGCCGGACCCCGCGATATCCGGGATCTCGTATCGATCTTGGCGGGCAGCCCGTGCGGGGCAGCGAACCACGCGGGATGGGCGGGCGGACGCGGGGCCGGGCGCAGACGGATGGACGGAGCTACCGAAAGGCGGCCCCGTCGTCGGTCACCGTCAGATCACCACGCTGACCATCCGGCCGGGCACGACGATCACCTTGCGCGGCTCGGCACCGCCGGTGTGCTCGGCGACCGCCGCCAGCGCCGCGGCGCGTACCTCATCCTCCGAGGCGTCCGCGGCGACCTCGATCCGGGCGCGGACCTTGCCGCCGACCTGGATCGGGTAGGTCACCGTCTCGGCGACCAGCCAGGCCGGATCGGCCTCCGGGAAGTCGGCGTACGCCAGCGAGCCCTCGTGGCCCAGCCGTTGCCACAGCTCCTCGGCGATGTGCGGGGCGATCGGGGCGAGCATCAGCACCAGCGGCTCGACGACCTCGCGGGGCGCGCCGTCGCGGGACGCGACCGCGGTCGCCCGGTTGGTCAGCTCGATCAGTTTGGCCACCGCCGTGTTGAACCGCAGCGACTCCATGTCCTCGCGCACGCCGGCGATCACCCGGTGCAGCAGCCGACGGGTCTCGTCGTCGGCCGGGGTGTCGACGACCCGCGTCTGCCCGGTCTGCTCGTCCACGACCAGCCGCCAGACCCGCTGCAGGAACCGGTACGCGCCCACGACCGCCCGGGTCTCCCACGGCCGCGACACGTCCAGCGGGCCCATCGACATCTCGTAGACCCGGAACGTGTCCGCGCCGTACGTCGCGCACATCTCGTCGGGCGTCACCACGTTGCGCAGCGACTTGCCCATCTTGCCGTACTCGCGCTTGACCTCGATGTCGCGGTAGAAGTAGCGGCCGTCCCGTTCGACGACCTCGGCCGCCGGGACGTAGACCCCGCGCGAGTCGGTGTACGCGTACGCCTGGATGTAGCCCTGGTTGAACAGCCTGCGGAACGGCTCGTGCGACGACAGGTAACCCAGGTCGTACAGGACCTTGTGCCAGAACCGGGCGTACAGCAGGTGCAGCACGGCGTGCTCCACGCCGCCCACGTACAGGTCCACCCCGCCGCAGTCCCCGTCGAACTGCGGGCCCATCCAGTACCGCTCGTTGGTCGGGTCGACCATCGCCTCGCTGTTGCGCGGGTCCAGGTAGCGCAGCTCGTACCAGGACGAGCCGGCCCACTGCGGCATCACGTTCGTCTCGCGGCGGTAGCGCTTGGGCCCGTCCCCCAGGTCCAGCGTGACCTCGACCCAGTCCGTCGCGCGGGCCAGCGGCGCCTCCGGCTCGGACTGCGCGTCGTTCGGGTCGAACGTCTTTGGCGAGAAGTCCGCCACATCCGGCAGCTCGACCGGCAGCATCTCCTCCGGCAGGGCCACCGGCAGGCCGTGCTCGTCGTACACGATCGGGAACGGCTCGCCCCAGTAGCGCTGCCGGCTGAACAGCCAGTCCCGCAGCCGGTAGGTGACCGCCCGCTGGCCGTGCCCGGTGGCCTCCAGCCACTCGATCACGCGTTCCTTGGCCTCGGCGACGCCCAGGCCGTCCAGACTCAGCCCGACTTCCGGATTGCTGCTGTTGATCGCCGGGCCCTCGCCGGTGTACGCCTTGCCCTCGAAGTCGGCCGGCGGCTGCACGGTACGGATGATCGGCAGGTCGAACGCCTCGGCGAACTCCCAGTCCCGCTCGTCCTGTGCGGGCACCGCCATGATCGCCCCGGTGCCGTACCCGGCCAGCACGTAGTCGGCGATGAAGACCGGGATACGGGCCCCGTTGACCGGGTTGCGGGCGTACGCGCCGACGAACACCCCGGTCTTCTCGCGCGCGTCCGCCTCGCGCTCCACGTCGGTCTTGCTCGCCGCGAACTTGCGGTACGCGTCGACCGCCTCGCGCGGGGTGGCGTGCCCGCCGGTCCACGCGGGATTGGTGCCCTCCGGCCAGGCGTCCGGGACCAGCCGGTCCACCAGGTCGTGCTCGGGCGCCAGCACCATGTACGTCGCGCCGAAGACGGTGTCCGGCCGGGTGGTGAAGACGCGGATCGGGCCGGCGTCGGTGGGGAAGTCGATGTGCGCGCCGACCGACCGGCCGATCCAGTTGCGCTGCATCGCCTTGACCTTCTCCGGCCAGTCCAGCGTGTCCAGGTCCTCCAGCAGCCGGTCCGCGTACGCGGTGATGCGCAGCATCCACTGCTTCAGGTTGCGCTTGAAGACCGGGAAGTTGCCCCGCTCGGACCGGCCCTCGGCGGTGACCTCCTCGTTGGCCAGCACGGTCCCCAGCCCGGGGCACCAGTTGACCGGGGCCTCGCTGATGTACGCCAGCCGGTGGTCGTCGACGATCCGCCGACGCTCCACCTCGGACAGCTCGGACCAGGGCCGGCCGTCGGGCGTCGGGCGCTCACCGCGCTCGAACTCGCCGATCAGCTCCTCGATCGGGCGGGCCTTGCGCGCCTTCGGGTCGTACCAGGAGTTGAAGATCTTCAGGAAGATCCACTGGGTCCAGCGGTAGAACTCGGGGTCGGTGGTGGCCAGCCACCGCCGGTCGTCGTACGCCAGGCCCAGCCGACGCAGCTGGGCACGGTACCGCGCGATGTTCTGCTCGGTGGTCTTGCGCGGGTGCTGGCCGGTCTGCACCGCGTACTGCTCGGCGGGCAGGCCGAAGGCGTCGAAGCCCATCGGGTGCAGCACGTTGCGCCCGACCATGCGGAAGTAGCGGGTGTAGCAGTCCGTGCCGATGTAGCCCAGCGGGTGTCCGACGTGCAGCCCTTCCCCCGAGGGGTAGGGGAACATGTCCATCACGTACAGCTTCGGCGCGCCGGCACGGGGGTGATCCGGATCGGAGAGCGGGCCGGTCGGGTTCGGCGCGCGGAAGGTCCCGTGCTTCTCCCAGTAGTCCTGCCACCGGGCCTCGATCTGGCCGGCCATCTCCGCCGTGTAGCGGAACGGCGGAATGTCCGCCTCGACCGTCTCGCTCATCGGCGTCACCTCTCGCTCATCGTCGGAACCCCGGGGCACGAAAAAACCCCTCACGCAGGAGGGGTTGCCGTGCTGTCGCTGCCTCAGCGCGTCAGCACGGCGTGGTAAGGAGCAGGAAGCCCCGGGTCATACGTGCAGTGTACCCCTCCCCCGGCGGGCCGGACCACCGGTCTCCACCATCCAAGATCATGCTATGCCCGACTGGTTGTCCGGCCGTCGGCATCGACGTCACACAATCGGTACCGATGTCGCACAACGGACGTTCTCTCGTGCCACGCCGAGTTCGGACGTTCGGCCACGGCTGAGCGACAACGACCAGAGAAGACCCGACTCCGGTTAGCCTGTGAGGAAGCAGACAGTGGGTGCCGGGGAGGCCGGGATTCCTCGCGAACCTTCCGGCGGGCTCGCCGCGTCTAACCCAGCGACCCGCGACGACGAGGAGGAGGCACGTGACCACCACCCAACGCTCCATCGGCGACATCGGCCAGCCGCTGCCGAGCGAGGAGTTCCGAACCACCACGGATTCGATCGTCGCCAACATCGAGCAGGTCATCGAGGGCAAGACCGCCACGGTCCGGCTGGCACTCGCCGTCCTCCTCGCCGAGGGTCACCTGCTCATCGAGGACGTGCCCGGCGTCGGCAAGACCAAGCTCGCCAAGGCGCTGGCCCGCTCGATCGACTGCTCGGTGCGGCGCATCCAGTTCACCCCGGACCTGCTGCCCAGCGACGTGACCGGGGTCAGCGTCTACAACCAGGAGACCCGCGACTTCGAGTTCAAGCCGGGGGCCGTCTTCGCCAACCTGGTCGTCGGCGACGAGATCAACCGCGCCTCGCCCAAGACCCAGTCGGCGCTGCTGGAGTGCATGGAGGAGCGGCAGGTCACGGTCGACGGCACCACCTACGAGCTGCAGGTGCCGTTCATGGTGATCGCTACGCAGAACCCGATCGAGATGGAGGGCACCTACCCGCTGCCGGAGGCGCAGCGGGACCGGTTCACCGCCCGCATCGCGATGGGCTACCCGGACGCCGGTGCCGAGCTCGCGATGCTCGACGTGCACGGCGCCAACGACCCACTGCACGACCTGCGCCCGGTGGCCGACGCCGCCGTGGTGCGCCGGCTCATCGCCACCGTGCGCGAAGTGCACGTCGCCGACGCGGTCAAGCAGTACGCGGTGAACCTGGTCAACGCCACCCGCGAATCGCCGGACCTGCGGCTCGGCGCGTCGCCGCGGGCCACCCTGCACCTGCTGCGCACCGCCCGGGCCGTCGCCGCACTCGAGGGGCGCGACTACGTCGTCCCCGACGACCTGCAGGCCCTCGCCGTGCCGGTGCTCGCGCACCGGATCATCCCGACCGCCGAGGCGCAGCTGTCCCGGCGCACCACCGACGCGATCGTCGCCGACCTGGTGCACCGGCTGCCGGTCCCCGGGGAGCGCCAGCCGCGCTCGCCGTACGACACCCGGCCCGCGGCGCCGCGGGCCAACGACTACCGGAGGCGCTGACGTGCGCGAGGCGCTGCGCGGCCTGACCACGCGCGGCCGGTCGTTCTTCGCCGCTGCGGGCGCCGCCGCGCTGTCCGCGCTGATCCTCGGCGAGAAGGACCTGCTGCGGGTCGCCATCCTGCTGGCGGTCCTGCCCCTGCTCGCCGCGGCCTACGTCGGGCGCAGCCGCTACAAGCTGGCGTGCAGCCGAAGCCTGCAGCCGCACCGGGTGCAGGTGGGCGCAAGCGCCCGGGTGGTGCTGCGGCTGCAGAACCTGTCCCGCCTGCCCACCGGCACGCTGCTGCTGGAGGACCGCCTGCCGTACGCGCTCGGCAGCCGGCCCCGCCTCGTGCTCGAGCGCCTGGGCGCCGGACAGGCGAGCTCGGTGACGTACACCGTGCGCGCCGACGTGCGCGGACGTTACGACGTGGGGCCGCTGGCGGTCCGGCTCACCGACCCGTTCGGGCTGTGTGAGCTGGTGCGCTCCTTCCCGAGCGTGGACCGGCTCACCGTCATCCCCCAGGTCGTGCCGCTGCCGCTGGTGCGCCTCGCCGGGGAGTACGCCGGCACCGGTGACAGCCGCGCCCGGTCGGTGGCCGTGCACGGCGAGGACGACGCGGCCACCCGCGAGTACCGCCACGGCGACGATCTGCGCCGGGTGCACTGGCGGTCCACGGCCCGCGTCGGCGAGCTCATGGTGCGCCGGGAGGAGCAGCCGTGGGAGAGCCGCGCGACGGTCGTGCTGGACACCCGCGCGTCCGCGCACCGGGGCGAGGGCCCCACCGCCAGCTTCGAATGGGCGGTCTCGGCGGCCGCCAGCATCGCCAGCCACCTGCGCCAGGCCGGTTACCGGGTCCGGCTGGTCACCCACGGTGGCGTCGACGTCGACGCCACCGACTCCGTCGGGGACGGCGAGCTGCTCGACCACCTCGCGGAGGTCAAGCCCACCCAGCGGGGCGAGATCTCCACGCTGGTGGACCTCGTCCGCCGCCGCTCCGACGGCGGCCTGATCATCGCGGTGCTCGGCGCGCTGGACCTGGCGGAGGCCGAGATACTCGGCGCGCTGCGCGCCAACAACGCCACCTGCATCGCCTTCCTCATCGACGCGAGCACCTGGCTCGCCCTGCCGACCGCGGCCCGCGAGGAGGCCGACCGGGCCCACGCGACGGCCGCGCTCGGCCTGCTGGGCACCGGGTGGCGCGTGGTCGGCGTCGAGCACGGCGCGAAGCTGGCCGCACTGTGGCCGCAGGCCGCTCGCGGCTCGCAGGGGTTCGCGTGGCGGGCGGCGCTGGCCGAGACCGTGGCCGGAGGCGTGCGGTGACCCATCGTGACGGAAGGCGTACCACGACCCGTGAGGTGAGACCGTGAGCAGCCGCAGACACCTGGGACTCGTGGCGGGCGGGGCGACGCTGCTCGCGGCGCTGCCGCTCGCCACGGTCTTCGAGGAGTGGACGTGGTTTGTCCGCTGCGTGTTCGCGGTCGTGGGTGTGACGGGCGCGGCGATCGGTGCCCGCTCGCTGCGCGCCCCGGTGTGGGCTCAGGCGGCCGCGATGGTGGGCGCGCTGCTGGTCATGCTCACGTTCCTGACCCCGGACAGCAAGGCGGTGCTCGGCCTCCTGCCCACGACCGAGACCTTCGCCCGCTTCCGTGAACTGCTCGAGCAGGCCAGCATCGCGACCCGGGAGATGGGCGTTCCGGTCAGCGACCACGACGGACTGCTGTTCTTGTCGACGCTCGGCGTGGGGGGCGTGGCGATCTGCGTCGACCTGTGCGCCGTCGTCCTGCGCCGGCCGGCCGTCGCCGGACTACCCATGCTGGCGATCTACTCGGTACCGGTCGCGGTCCACCAGGACAGCGTGTCGATCCTCCCGTTCGTCGCGGGGGCCGCCGGTTTCCTCTGGTTGCTGATGGCCGACAACGTCGATCGGGTCCGGCGGTTCGGGCGCCGCTTCACCGGAGACGGCCGCGACATCGACGTGTGGGAGCCCTCGCCCCTGGCCGCCGCCGGCCGGCGGATGGCGATCGTCGGCGTGCTGGTCGCCGTGACCCTGCCGCTCGCCGTGCCCGGCATGACCACCGGCCTGCTCGACCGGTTCGGGACCGGCGGCAACGGGCCGGGCAGCGGCCCGGGCCGAGGCGGCCGGGTCAACCTGTGGGCGATGCTCGAGGGCACGCTGAAGCAGGACGAGGAGGTGGAGATGCTCCGGGTCTCCACCGACGACCCGGCCCCGGGTTACCTGCGTTTCGGTGTGGCCGACGAGCTGAGCAGGGACGGGTTCCGCAACCGGCCGCCGTCGGGGCGGCAGACCGCGACCAGCCTGCCCGATCCGCGCCGTGACGCCCGCGAGGGGATGCAGCTGCACGAGGCCAGGGCCAGGGTCGAGGTCGTGAACCTCACGATGAACCTGCTGCCGGTCTACAGCGAGCCGGTCGAGATCACCGAGGGGATCGACGCCAAGTGGTTCTACGACCGCCGCACACAGGTCATCTTCTCGCCGAGCACCACGACCGACGGCAGGAAATACGAGTTCACCTTCGTGCGGCGCGCGTACGACGTCGAGGCGCTGCGCAAGGCGCCGCCGCTGCCGGCCGACCACGAGATCCGGCTGCGCAACACACAGGTGCCCGAAGGGGTGACCGCGGTGGAGACCGAGGTCGCCAGGCTGACCGCCGGGAAGACGAACGACTACGACAAGGTCCGGGCACTCTACGACTTCTTCTCCAGCAAGAACGGCTTCACGTACTCCCTGGACGCGGAGTCGGACACCGGTGGCGAGGCGATCGTCGACTTCCTCACCCGCCGCAGCGGGTACTGCGTGCAGTACGCGGCCGCGCTCGCCTGGATGGTGCGGGAGGCGGGTATCCCCGCCCGGGTGGCGTTCGGTTTCACCCGCGGCACGCGCGTCGAGGGCGACGTCTACCGGCTGACCAACCGCAACCTGCATGCCTGGACCGAGGTGTACTTCGACGGCTTCGGCTGGGTGCCGTTCGACGCCACGCCGTCGACCTACGTCACGGGCTCGGTGGATCCCGCGTGGGCGCCCAATCCCGATGCACCCGAGGTGACACCGACCGCCCCCGGCGCCACGCCCGCCCCCGGCTCCCCCACCGATCCCAACCTGAACGACCCCGGGCAGACCGACGGCAGCCTGCTGCCGGAGGACGACGACCTCGGCTTCACCCCGGTCGCCCCGGCGGAGCCCGTCTGGCCCAGGTACCTCGCGCTCGCGGCGGCGGTCGTGGTGGTCCTGCTCGCCCTGCCGGCCGTGCGGCGCGCGCTGCTGCGGCGACGGCGGCGGCCCCGGGCGCGGAAGGGCGGCGCCGCGGTGGCCGTCGGCGCGGAGAGATCCGGGGAGCCGCACGTGCTCGTGCCCGGCGGGCCCGCCGCGGCGAAGGCCCGCCACGAGGCGCACGCCGCGTGGGACGAGCTGATGGACATCCTCATCGACTACCGGTTGCCCGTCGATGCGGCCGAGACGCCGCGAACGACAGCGGAACGGCTGGTCCGCGACGTCAACCTGCCCGACGACGCCGCACGGGGCGCGCGGCTGCTCGGATACGCCGAGGAGCGGGCGCGGTACGCCCGATCACCGCTGCAGACCGACGAACTCGGGGCGTCGCTGTCGACGGTACGGCGGGCGGTGGCGCGCCAGGCGCCGCGGGGGGTGCGACTGCGCGCCCTGCTGCTGCCGCCGTCCGTGCTGCTGGCGTGGCGGCAGGCGGTCGTGTCGGGGGCCACAGCAGTGGCGACCACGACCGGCCGGTGGCGGGACGCCGTGGTGAGGGCAGTCAATCCGCGCCGACTGCTGGCGGCCCGGGTCAGCCGCTGACCGATTCCGGGTCACCAGGGTGGCGCCGGATCGACGGTCCTGTGACGTAGCCGAGAGTCGTCCTGTGATGGAGCCGAGTGCCGGCGGTAGCCGACGGGGAACTAGGGGATCATCGGTGGCCGACGGGGCGCGGTGATCACCGGCGGGGTGCGGTGATCACCGACGGGGTGCGCTGATCAGAAGCCGCCCTCGGGGCGCCGCCGCCAGCGCTCCTCGAGCCGATCAATGATCGCGAAGCGCCGGGTCCGTAGGCGTCGGGTGGCGGTCCCGCCGACGATGTGCAGGTCGCCGCCCTGCGCCCTGCGGCGGGATTGGAGGCCGAACGCCGCCGCACCCAGCATGACCACGAAACCGGCCACGCCGAGGAGCGGGCTCTGCTGGACGGTGCCGTAGACGACCAGTGCGAGGCCGACGAGGACGACACCGGCGGCGACGAGGAGGCGGCGCCGCGCGTGGAAGCGCGGGTCGTGTGCGCGTACCGCCGAGGCGAACTTGGGATCCTCGGCAAGCGACCGCTCGATCTGCTCGAACAGCCGCTGTTCGTGCTCGGAGAGCGGCACGGTACTCCTCCCCGGTCAGCGAGGCCGACCCCGGTAGGGGTGGCGGACCGTGACAGCCAGGTAGCTGCCTACCTGCCAGTCTACGAGGGGGTCTGCGGGTCGGAAAGCGGGACGATGGGCGGGCCGCGCAATTTTTCTCGTGTTCCCGGACCGCTCGGGCCGAGCAGGCTGGCGGGACGCACAGCAGTTCTCCCAAAACGGTCCGTAGCGGCATCGGCGGCCCGCTCGGCGTCCCGCCACCCGCGCTCGGGCGCTCCGAGCACGAGCTGCTGGGGAGCCTTCTCCACCGGGACCAGTCCTTCGATCCGTACCCCGACCAGCCGGATCCGGTCGCCCGGCCGCAACGCCTCGAACAGCGCCCAGGCGACCTGGAAGATCTCCCGGGACACGTCGGTCGGAGCGGACAGCGTGCGGGAGCGGTTGACCGTCCGGAAGTCGGCCAGGCGCACCTTGATCGCTACCGTCCGGCCCAGCTGTCCAGCGTCGCGCAGCCGCCGGGCCACCGTGCCGGCCAGCGCCAGCAGCGTGCGGCGGATCACCTCCGGCTCGGCGACGTCGCTCTCGAAGGTCGTCTCCGCGCCGATCGACTTCTCGACGCGCTCGGGGGTCACCCGCCGCGGATCCCGCCCCCAGGCCAGCTCGTGCAGGTGGGTCGCGGCCGCGTCCCCGAGCGCCCGGCGCAGCATCCCGACCGGAGCGTGGGCGACGTCGCGCACCCGACGCAGCCCGAGCCGGCGCAGCACCTGCGCGGTGCGCTCGCCGACGCCCCACAGCGCGTCGACCGGCAGCGGATGCAGGAACTCCAGCGTGAGATCGGCGGGGACGACCAGCAGACCGTCGGGCTTGGCCCGGGTCGAGGCGAGCTTCGCCAGGAACTTCGTGGGCGCCACCCCGACCGAGCAGGGCAGGTGCTGCTCGGTGGCGATGCGCCGGCGGATCAGCCGGGCGATCTCGGCCGGCCGGCCGAACAGCCGCACCGCTCCCGCGACGTCGAGGAACGCCTCGTCCAGGGAGAGCGGCTCGACCAGCGGCGTCACGTCGCGGAAGATCGCCATGATCGCGCGGGAAGCCTCGGCGTACGCGGCGAAGTCGGGCGGCAGGAACACGGCGTGCGGGCACAGGCGCCGGGCCAGCGCCCCGGGCATCGCGCTGCGCACGCCGTACCGGCGAGCCTCGTAGCTCGCGGAGGAGACGACCGCGCGGTTCCCCGGACCGCCCACGATCACCGACTTGCCGCGCAACTCCGGCCGGCGGCGCACCTCGACGGAGGCGTAGAAGGCGTCCATGTCCACATGCAGGACCGTGCAGCCGGTGTCGTCGGCCTCCGGCCCGAACCGCCCGTCCCCGGCGCCACCGGCACGCGGCACCGCCTGGCTGCGCCCCACGGCCGCAGCGTAATCCCACCGGCCGACACTCCCGCGCGGCCGAGGCCGCCGGTCGGCGGCGCGTGGGGCCGCACGGTCAGCTGCGCACGAGCAGCAGCGGCACCTCCATCTCGGCGGCCGTGGAGGAGCCGTGGTAGGCGACCAGACGCGACTCCATCAACGGCGGGGTGCGCGAGGCGACGACCACGAACCGGTTGTGGCAGGCGACCACGACATCACCGACGCGCTGCAGGTGGGCCTCCGGGACCGGGCCGAACCACCCCGCGGCCACCGCCTCGTCCCGCTCGGCCACCCAGGCCGCGTCGCCCAGCACTGCGCGCCAGGCGGCCACCACGTCGGCCGTCGCGCCCGGCTCGGTGTACAGGTACCGCACCCGCGGCTCCCCGGCGACCAGCCGCACGCCCTGACGCAGACGCGGGTCGGCGTCGATGTCGAACCGGTGGTCCGCGGGCACGTTGAGCTGGCCGTGGTCGGCGGTGACCAGCAGCGCCGCGCCGGCCGGCAGGCCCTCGACGAGCCGGGTCAGCAGGCGGTCCACCTCGGTCGCCGCCGCCCGCCAGGCGTCCGAGTCGACGCCGCAGAGGTGCCCGGCACGGTCGAGGTCGGCGTGGTAGCCGTACACCAGGGCCGGCGGCGTGGCCCCCGCCAGGGCCGCGAGCATCACGTCGGCGATCTCGTCGGCGCCCGTGGCCCCCCGGTACACGCCGCCGCGATAGGCGGCAAGCGTGAGTCCGCTGGTGGCGAACTCGGGCTGGCTGACGACGGTGACCTGCACCCCGGCCGTGACGGCGAGGTCGAACTGGGTGTGCAGCGGCTGCCAGCGCAGCGGGTCCGGCTCGCCGTCCCAGTGGATGTGGCAGAGCATCCGGTCGGTGCCGGGCACCCGGACGGTGAACCCGAGGATGCCGTGCGCTCCGGGCGGAGCCCCGGTCCCGACGCTGGCCAGGCTCGTCGGGGTGGTGGACGGGAACCCGGCGGTGAGCGTGCGCAGCGTGGGCGCCCCGGCGCCGACGAACCCGGCCAGGGTCGGCGCGTGCGGCGCGGCCAACGGCAGCAGGTGCGCGCCGAGCCCGTCGACGAGCAGCAGCCCGACGCTGCGTACCCCGTCCAGCGCAGCCCGCAGGCCGAGCCGGTCCGTGACGCCGGGCACGCCGAGCGCGGCGAGCACACTCGGGACCAGGTCCGGGAGGCTGTTCGCGCCGTACGCCGGCGGCACGGTGGCGAACGGATCGGGTGTGATGCCCGCGCCGACGCTCACGCCGCATCCGCGGTGTCGGTGGGGCGCGCGGCGTCGGTGGGACAGGCCACGGCGTCCGGCCGGCGGGCGAGGAGGTGCAGTTGGGCGGCGATGTCCCGGTAAGGCGCGCGGTCGGAGACGGCCACCTCGAAGGCGGTCAGCGCCTGCGGGTCGGCGTCGGCGACGCTGCCGGGCACGAGGTCGGCGACCACACGTACGCCGTGGATCTCCTCGACCACCAGGCCCGCCGCGCGCAGCAGGGCGCTGGCGGAGGCCGCGTCGAAGCGGCGGCGCAGGCCGCCCGCCGGTTGGTGGGGCGCAGTGGAACCCTCGCCGTCCGGGGCGGCGAGCAGCGCGGCCGCGGCACCGAACTGTCCGCTGATCGCGCGGGCGAGCACGGCCGCGGCCCGGTTGGCGACGAGCACGCTCGCGACACCGCCGGGTCGCAGCGCCGTGGCGAGCGCCTCGACCACGTCGTCCGGGGACTCGACCACCTCGAGCAGGCTGTGACACAGCACCAGGTCGACGCTCGCCGGGTCGACCAGGTCGGCGATCCGGTCGGCATCGCCCTGCAGGGCGGTGACCCGGCCGGCGACACCGGCCTCGGCGGCCCGCCGGGTCAGCGCCGCGAGCGCGTCCGGGCTGGCGTCCACGACGGTGACCAGGTGCCCGGACCGGGCCAGCGGCACCGCGAACCCGCCCGTGCCGCCCCCGACGTCGAGCACCCGCAACGTCCGCTCGCCCGCCCGGTCGAGTTCCCGGCGCAGCGCGGCCCAGACGACGGCGGTACGTGCGTCCTGCGTTCGGTCCACGCCGCAAGGTTAGGGCACGCACGGCGCGGGCGGCGTCATCGGCCGGGCCGGCTCAGGCCACCTCGGCCGACTCGTCCCCATCCCGGCCCGCGTCCCCCGGTTCCCTGTCGGGATCCCCCGGGTCCCGGTCGGCGCGGCGGGTCCGGATCGCCGCCAGGCGGCCGCCGGTCAGCAGGGTGGCCTCGGCATCGTCGAGGAACTCCAAGTCTGCCGTGACGTGCCGGGCCGCCGCCGCGAGCAGGAGGCTGACCAGGGGGTCGTCGGTGCGCTCCCGGCGCATCTGGTCCAGGTTGCGCAACTCCTGCAGCAGGAACGTGCGCTGGCCGCGCAACACCTCGGCCACATTGTCTGGGGAGCGGGCCTGCGCCGCCGCCATCACCTTGAGGAAGAAGTCGTCCCGGAAGCCGGCGGTGCGTGGGGTGGGAGCGGCGAGCCAGCGCCCGAGTTCGGCCCGGCCGGCGTCGGTGATCTCATACACCACGCGGTCGGGCTTCACCGACTGCACCACCCGCGTCGAGGTGACCAGACCATCGCGGGAGAGCCGGTCGAGCACCTGGTACAGGTGACCGATGTTCAGTTGCCCCCACTGTGGACCGATCGCCGCCTCGAAGGCGCTCTTGAGCTCGTACCCGTAGCTCGGCTCGTCGCCGAGGAGGGCGAGGACGGCGTGGTGGATCGGCATGATCCCTCCAGGCTTGAGCCGAGCCTTGCATTGTCACAATGTAACGGGCACGATGGCGGGCACCAACACCCGGGGGTTCCGATGGCACGCATGATTCTGGCCTCGTTGCGCCGGCGGCCCGGACGGGCGCTCGCCCTGCTGCTAGGCATCCTCGTCGCCACGACCGGGTTCACCGTGCTGACCGCGACCAGGTCGGTGGCGCGGTTGCAGGTGACCGACACCGTCCACGCGCACGCCCGGTCGGCGTACGACATCCTGGTCCGCCCAGCCGGCAGCCGCACCGAGATGGAGGAGCAACGCGGCCTGGTGCGGCCGAACTTCCTCTCCGGCCAGTTCGGCGGCATCACGCTCGCCCAGTGGCGCCAGATCGAGGCGATGCGGGGGGTCGAAATCGCCGCACCCGTCGCCATGTTCGGCTACGCCCAGGTGCAGTCCCAGGTCACCGTCGACCTGACCCCGGCGGTGGACCGCGGGCGTGTCACCCAGGTGCTGCGGCTGGATCGACGGTGGGTCACCGACCGGGGCCTGAGCAGTGTCGTCGACCCGGCGACCCAGTACGTGTACGTGACCCGCCGCCCGGTCGTCTGGTCCACGGTGGACATCACCACGCAGACGTTCCGCTGGACCGACGGGAAGACCCGCACGGGCCCGGACCGGTGTGCCGTCGCCGCCGGTGGGCCCGCCGCCGCCCCGGCCAGCGCGATAGAGATCCAGGAGGACGGCTCGGAGCGGCCGCTGTGCCGGAGCGCCGTCTTCAGCGGGGATGACAACCCGGGCGACCACCCGAGCCTGACCGTGGCTCAGCTGCTGCCCGACGGACGGTTCCGCCAAGGCGCTGGCCGGGAACCGAGCGAACACCTCGAAGTCCATCTACCGTGGCCGATCTCGATGCTGCTCGCCGGCGTCGATCCGGCCAGCGAGGCGCGCCTGGTCGATCTCGACCGGGCGGTCATCAGCGGCAGGTACCTCGGCGACGCGGCCGTGCCCCCGCCTTCGAGCGAAGGACTCGTCTCGGTCCCCGTGCTCGCCAGCGTCACCCCCTACGTCGACCTCGGCATCGAGGTCTCGGTGGACCGCCTGGACGTGCCACCCGACGCGGACATCGGTGGCCCCGGCTGGCTGGCCCAGCCTCCGCAGGTGCCGGCGAGCCTCACCGCCGCTCCCGGCGTGCCGGCGCTGCGTGACGCCTACCAGGTCGACGCGGCCTACCGTCAGGTCCTGACCAACCCCTCGGTCACCCTGGCCGCCCCGGCGACCGTCGACCGTCCGGCGATCACGGTCAACCCGGACGGCACGCTGACCGTCGCCCCGGCACCGCCGGTCGACCAGAATGCCCTGCGCCAGCATGTCTCGTCGACCGGCACGCTGCTCTCCCCGTTCGTCGCCGACACCGCGTTTCGCACCCTGACACCGCTCACCCGTGACCTGCCCGACGCACAGCCGAGGCTCGCGCTGATGCTCGCCGACGTGGTCGGCACGTTCGACCCCGGGAAGATCAAGTCGTTCTCCACGCTGTCGGCGGTATCACTGGAGACCTACCAGGTGCCGCAACTCGCCGGGGCGGACCAGGCCTCCCGGCAACTGCTGGGCGACCGGCCGCTGCTGCCCAACGGCAGCCCGGTCAGCTACCTCGACAGTCCACCCCTGCTGCTCACCTCGCTCGAGGCCCCGGTATTCGCCGGCCGGCCCGCACCGATCTCGGCCATCCGGGTACGCGTCGCTGACGTGCACGGGATCGACCCCGTCTCCCGGGAACGGGTCCGGCTGGCCGCCGAGGAGATCCAGCAGGTCACCGGCCTCGACGTGGACATCGTCATCGGCTCCTCCCCGGAAGGGCTCGCCGTCGTGCTCCCCGCCGGCGAGTTCGGCCGCCCGCAACTGACCCTGACCGAGCCGTGGAGCCACAAGGGAGTGGCGCTGTCGATCATCCGGGCCGTCGACCACAAAAGCCTGCTGCTGTTCGGCCTGATCCTCGTGGTCTGCGTAATCTTTCTGGCCAACGCAGTCGCCGCGGCGGTACGGGAGCGCCGGCGGGAGCTCGCGATCCTGGCCTGCCTCGGCTGGTCCCGGGGGCGGCTGGCCCTCCTCGTCGCGGGCGAGGTCGCGCTGATCGGCCTGCTCGCCGGCCTGCTCAGCACCGCGCTCGCCCTGCCGGTGGCGGCGGTGGCCGACGTGGCGCTCACCGGCCTGCACGCGCTGCTCGCCGTACCGGTGGCGATGGGTCTGACGCTGGTCGCGGCCCTGGTGCCCGCCTGGCGGGCGTCGCGGCCCCGCCCGCCCGCTGCCCTCACGGTGATGGGCGCGGCACCGAGGCGGGTCTCCCGGTTCGCGGCCGCCCGGCACCGGACCGTGTTCGGCGTCGCCCTGGCGAACCTGCGACGCCGCCCGGGGCGCGTCGTGCTGGCCGCGCTGGCGCTCGCGCTCGGGGTTGCGGCGCTGACCGTGCTGACCGCGATCAACTGGGCGTTCCACGGCGCCGTCACCGGGTCCCTGCTGGGCAACGCCGTCTCGCTGCAGGTACGCGCGGTGGACACCGTCGCCGTGGCCGCCATGATCCTCTTCGGACTCGTCGCGATCGCCGATGTGCTCTACCTGAACGTCCGCGACCGGGCCGGGGAACTCGCCGCGCTGCGCGCCGCCGGATGGTCGCCGTTCGCGCTCGGGCGGCTCATCGCGTTCGAAGGGCTGGTCATCGGCCTGCTCGGCGCCGTTCCGGGGGCGGCCGGCGGACTGGCCGCCGCCGCCGCGTTCGCCGGCGAACTCACCACCGACCTCGTCACGCTCGCCGTGGCGGTCGCCGCCGGCGGAGTCCTGCTCGTCGGGGTGGCCGCGCTCGTACCGGCGATCCTGCCGCAGCACCGTCAGTCCCTCTCCCCCCTGCTCGCCGAGGAGTAGCGCATGCCCCTTGCTGTGGAGAATGCGGCCGGCACCGGTGTTGCAGTGCGACTCGCCGGCGTCACCAAGACGTTCGCCACCGGCGACACCCGGGTCACCGCGGCCGACCACGTCAACCTGGAGATCCCCGCCGGGAGCGTCGTCGCCCTGACCGGCCCCTCCGGCTCCGGAAAGTCGACCCTGCTCCATCTGCTCGGCGCGATCGAGTCGGCCGACAGCGGCGACCTGCGCGTCGGCGACGTGGACCTGACCACGCTGCGACGTGGCCGGCTCACCGCGTACCGGCGCAGTGTGGGCTTCGTGTTCCAGCGCTACCACCTGCTGCCCACGCTCTCCGCCCTGGACAACGTGCTCGCGCCGGTGCTGCCCTACCGGGTCGGATTCGACAAGACCGCGCGGGCCCGCGAACTCCTCGACCGGGTCGGGCTCGCCGGCCGCGAGCGGGCGCTGCCCTCGCAGCTCTCCGGTGGACAGCAGCAACGGGTCGCCATCGCCCGGGCCCTGATCGGGCAGCCCAGGCTGCTGCTGGCCGACGAGCCGACCGGCAACCTGGACTCGGCCACCGGGGCCGAGATCCTCGACCTGCTGCTCGATCTGCGGGACCAGTACGGGATGACGATCGTCATCGCGACCCACGACCAGCACGTCGCGGCGCGCTGCGAGCGGCTGGTCCGGCTGCGTGACGGCCGCGTCGTCGACGACATCGACCTGACCGGCGGCGAGCCGCCCGAGGCGACGCTGGCGCGCGTCGACCAACTGCGCCTCTGACCACCGCCGCCACAAGTTCGACGCGCGCAAACAACACATCTGCTGGCTCCGATGAGCCTGTCCCAGGGGCTACGACGGATCGCCCCACCCATCCAGTCACTACAGATCTCACAACGACACATGGGTAGAAGCCGAAGCGGATTGGATGTGCTCCGATGATAGGTCAACGCCATCCCGCGACCTCGTCAACGCCTTTAGGGTCATCATCTTCCGGCCATAGTTCAATGCCCTGCGGGGCAGCATCCAGGATTGATTGTGCGTCGATCACAACCCGTGACTCACCGACGCAGTGGACGGGCCACTGGCAAACGAAGGTTAGTGGCCCTGGCGGCGGAAGCGGCCAGACCCAGTAGGTCATATCGTATCGTTGACCACCCCCGCCGCCACCGATACCCATCATGACCGGCCCTCCTGATTCGGTTGCAGGACGGCTGCTTAGGTTAGTGGTAGCCCTGCCATCTGAAAACTCTAAGCCGAATCTTATGAACTCTCCTGGCAGTGAGTCTGGATGGCCACGCACGACGACAGGACGGTAACGAAACAGTTCGTGCGATTCCGGTCGGCGCACGATCGCGCTGAGGGTGAGTTCAAAGCCATCGGGGTAGGAACGAAGGCTGGTAATCACCACGGCGGCCTCCTGATTTCGGGCTAAGAGAATGTTCGAGCCGACGGTGACTGGCAGTCTTGTTCCCTGCTTCATCCAGATCGGACGTGAAGATCGGGAGTGCTGCAACTCCGGCTCAGACTGCTGACGGTCGAAGAAACCCATGAACTAAGCATGACACAGGGGAAAAAATTGCGATGGAGTGTCAGCGGACAAGTAAGAATCCCCAGCGGCGGACAGGAAGGCTCCCCGCTGGCGGACAGTAGATCTCCCCGTTGATGGACAGATGATCTCCCCAGGGGCCTGCCGAGGCGCGCACGGCAGAGTGTG
>Ga0310839_100715_pt1 | contig 17563 bp, 19 predicted proteins | sample SM_ome_7_FD_201305 | JGI IMG/M metagenome (GOLD analysis project Ga0310839, IMG submission 201305) | Sorghum-adapted microbial communities enriched on stacked mutant (SM) sorghum from Joint BioEnergy Institute, Emeryville, California... ...
CGACTCCGCCCAGGGCGCCCCGATCAACTGGGCAACGCTCGTCGCGCTCGGCATCGGCGACATCGTGGCCGTCGACTTCATGCAGCGGATCTTCTCCGCGAGGTCGCCCGAGACCGCGCGGCGCGCCTGCTTCGTCGGGGCCGCGGGCACGGCGGTCGTCGGCGTCCCGTACGCGCTCGTGGCGCTGTCCAGCGGCGCGATCCTCGACGGCCCCGCCGACGGCCCGGTGCTGTTCGCCCTGCTGGAGGGCTACGCCCCGGCGGTCCTGACCGTGCTCGTGCTGTCGGCGATCGTCGCCGCCTCCTGCTCCACGGCCAACGGCGTCATCCTCGGCACGGCGTGCGTGGCCGTCCGCAACATCGCGGGCCTGGGGCGGCAGGCCGACCCGGCGGGCGGGCGGGACCCGCTGTTGCGGCGGGTGCGGGTCACGATGCCGCTCGTGGTCGGGATCGCCATCTTCTTCGCGCTGCGGGTGCCCGAGACTGGCGTTCGACCTCATGCTCGCCGGCCTCGTGGTGCCGTTCGTGCTGGGGCACTGGTGGCGCTCCCGGGTCAGCGCGGCCGCGGCCGCCGCGTCCATCGCGGTGGGCGTGGCGCTGCGGCTGGTGCTGTTCGCCCTGACCCCGACCTTCTACGGGGCCGACAACACGCTGCTCCACATCCCGAACGAGGTGTTCGGGGCGGGCTTCGACGGCTGGCCGACGCTGATCTGCCCGGTCGTGTCGCTCGCGGTGTTCGTCGCGGTCGCCCTGCTGGCCCCGCGCCCCGCGCCGGCCGCGCCGCAGCACGAGGTGCCGGCGCCGGCCGAACCCTGACGCCTCCGGCACCCCGCCCGCCCGGTCCTACGCTTCGCCGATGAGGTTCGGGATCGGCATTCCGCAGTTCTACCCCGACGGCGGCTTCGACGGCGAGGAGTTCCGCAGGTACCTGCTGCGGGCCGAGGAGCTCGGCTTCGAGAGCGGCTGGACCCAGGAGCAGGTGCTGGGGGCGTCGTCGCAGCTGTCCGCGCTCGAGACCATGACCTACGCGGCCGCGTGCACGCAGCGGCTGCGGCTGGGCTGTGCGGTGTTCGTCTCCACGCTGCACAGCCCCGTCCACCTGGCCAAGAGCCTGGCCACGCTGGACCAGATGAGCGGGGCAGGCTCGAGATCGGCCTCGGCCACGGGGGCAGGCGGCCCTTCGGGGCGTTCCGGGTGGACCCCGAGCGCTACATCGCGCGGTTCACCGAGGGGATCGCGCTGATGAAGGCGCTGTGGACGGACGAGCCCGTGACGTTCACCGGCGACTTCTGGCAGCTGGAGAACGCGGGGATGCAGCCGAAACCGTTCCAGAAGCCGTACCCGCGGATCTGGATGGGGGGCAGCGCCGAGGCGGCCCTGCGCCGCGCCGTCAGGCTCGGCGCGGGCTTCTTCGGGGCCGGGTCGTCGCTCACCGCGCGGTTCGCCGAGCAGGTCGCCACGGTGCGGCGCCTGCTCACCGAGGGCGGCCGGGACCCGGCGACGTACCCGATCGCGAAGCGCGTCTACGCGCTCGTCGACGACGACGCGGGCCGCGCCCGCCGCCAGATGGACGACGCGCTGGCCTCGATCTACGGCGGCCGGATCGCGGCGATCGGGGCCGCCGCCGTCGCCGGCACCCCGGCCGACTGCGTGCGCGGTGTGCAGGAGGTGCTCGACGCGGGCGCCGAGCTCGTGCTGTTCACCTGCGTCCGGGACCCGGCCGAGCAGATGGAGCGCCTCGCGGCCGAGGTGATCCCGCGGCTCGAGCCGACGGCCGGGTAGGCGCGCCCGCCGGACAGCACCGCGCCGGTCAGGGCCGCGCCGGTCAGGGCCGCGGCGGCAGGTCCGGGCGGCGCCGCGACGGGCGGGTCGCCGGGTCGGGCGGGCGCACCGCTGGCCGCTCTCGGAGCGCGGCCAGCGCGAGGTCGACCGCGCGCTCCAGCTGCGGGTCCCGGCCGGCCACCCAGTCCTGCGGCCGCATCACGACCTCCACGTCCGGGTCGACGCCGTGGTTCTCGACCGACCAGCCGGTGTCGTCGAACCAGGTGGCGTACCGCGGCTGCGTGACGCTGGTGCCGTCGACGAGGCGGTAGCGGCCGTCGATGCCGATCACCCCGCCCCACGTGCGCACGCCCACGACCGGCCCGATCCCGAGCCGCTTGATCGCGGCGGTGACGATGTCGCCGTCGGAGCCCGCGAGCTCGTCGGCGAGCGCGACCACCGGGCCCCGCGGAGCGTCCTCCGGGTACGTGGTGGCCTGGCGGTGCCGCGGCGCGTCCCAGCCGATCACCTTGCGGGCGAGCTTCTCGATCACCAGCTGTGAGGTGTGGCCGCCGCCGTTGCCGCGCACGTCGAGGATGAGCCCGTCGCGGGAGGTCTCGCGGGACAGGTCGCGGTGCAGCTGCGCCCACCCCTGCGCGCCCATGTCCGGCACGTGCAGGTAGCCGAGCCTGCCGTCGGAGCGGTCGGCGACGAACGCCCGGCGCCCCGCCACCCAGTCGTGGTAGCGCAGGGCGGCCTCCGAGGACAGCGGCTTGACGACGACCCGGCGCACGCTGCCCGCGTCGGGGCGGTCGGGGCCCGAGCGGACGGTGAGCTCCACCAGCTTGTCCGCCCCGGCGAGCAGCAGCGGGGCCGGCCCGTAGCCGGGGTCGACGGGGCGGCCGCCGACCTCGAGGATCACGTCGCCCGGCCGCACGTCCACGCCCGGTCCGGAGAGCGGGCTGCGGGCGGCGGGGGCCGAGGTCTCCGGCGGCAGCACGCGGACCACCCGCCAGCCCTCCCCGTCGGGCGAGGGCTCGAGGTCGGCGCCGAGCAGGCCCGGCCGCCCGTCCGCGTTGCCTCCCTTGCTCGCTCGCACGTACGCGTGCGACGTGCCGAGCTCCCCGTGCACCTCCCAGAGCAGGTCGACGAGGTCGTCGTGGCTGCCGACGGCGTCGACCAGCGGGCGGTAGCGGGCGAGCTCGGCCTCCCAGTCGACGCCGGCCATGTCGGCGACCCAGAAGTGGTCGCGCATGAGCCGCCCGGCCTCGTCGAACATCTGCCGCCACTCGGCGGTCGGGTCCACGGTGACGACGATCCGGCTGGTGTCGATCTCGAACTCGTCGGGGTCGTTCGCCGACGGCGCGTCGGAGCCGGACCGGTCGGTGCGCAGCACCCGCAGCGTCTGGCCGTCGCGTACGACGAGGCGGGTGCCGTCGCCGCTCACCGCGAACGCGCTCACCGGGTCGGCGATCACGTCGAGCTTGCGGCGCACCAGGTCGAAGCGCTCCAGCACCGGGCGCTCGGCGCGGTCGTCGGTGTCGGCGATCGAGTCGCCGAGCACGCCCGACACCGGGATGCGGTACCAGAGCAGGCAGTCCTTGCCCGCCTGCATGCCGCTGTAGCGGGCGGCGGGCACCGGCACCGGCACGACGCGGGCGGTGAGGCCCTCGACGTCGACCACCACCCGGGGCGGTGCCCCGTCGTCCTTCTTCGGGTCGTCCTTCTTCGCGTCCTTCTCGTCGTCCTCGGCGCCGTCCCCGCGCTCCTCGTCCTCGGCCGGCGCGGGCAGGTCGTCCGTCCCCTCCTCGCCCGGCGAGACCGGGCGGCCGTCCGGGCTCGCCCCGAACGGCGACGGGGTGCGGGCGGCCAACGGCACCAGGAACGGCCGCCACGACGCGGGGAAGGTGAGGTCGAAGGCGTGCTCGTCGTAGATCGGGTCGAAGCTGCGCCGGGACAGGAACGCGAGGTACTTGCCGTCGGAGGTGAAGACCGGGTCGGTGTCGGCGAAGCGGGGCTCGGTGACGGCGACGAGGGTGTCGTCGGCCATCCGGGCCATCATGATCCGCGACAGGCCCGCCTCCGCGGGGTCGCAGTAGGCGAGCCACTCGCTGTCCGGCGACCACGCGAGGTCCGACAGCTCCCGGTCGGCGCCCTGGGCGATCCGGCGCAGCTCGCCGGACTCCGTCTCCAGCACGAGCAGCCGGCAGTCGTGGGTGGCCACGGCCACCTTCGAGCCGTCCGGGGAGGGCGCGAGCTCCAGCACCCGGCCCACCTCGCCCGCGCCGAACCGCCGCAGCGGCTGGGAGCCGTCGGTCCGCCGGTCGAGCGGGGCGATGCAGATCGCGTCCTCGCCCTCGGCGTCGTCGACCCACACCGCCCGGTCCGTGCCGAGCGGGCGCGCCAGCCGGGCCCGCACCCCGGGCTCGGCGAGCAGCGTGCGGGCCGGGCCGGCGCGGTGGGTGAGGCGGTGCACCGTGCCGCGGACCAGCGTGATGCTCGTGCGGCCGGTCCGGTCCGGGGCCGCCCACGTGAGCTCGCGGGCCGTCGACACCCGGTAGGGCTCGCGGTTCGTCCGGGGCCCGCCGAGGTGCACGTCCAGGGGGCGCGGCTCGTCGTCGAGGGAGTCGAGGATCCACAGCTGCCCCGCGGACTCGTACACCACGCGCTCGCCGTCGGTGCTCGCGTGCCGCACGTAGAACGCGGGTGCGCCGGGGGCGCCGTGATCGGTGTGGCGGCGCAGGCCGGTGCCGTCGGCGGCGACGGAGTAGAGGTTGCCCCAGCCCTCGTGGTCGGAGAGGAACGCGATCCGCGACCCCACGTGCATCGGGGAGGCGATCTGGCCGTCGACGTCGGCGAGGAGCCGCTCGAACTCGCCGGAGCCGGTCGGGTCCCACCAGAGCTTGCCCGTGGTGCCGCCGCGGTAGCGTTTCCACCAGGCGGGCTCCAGCATCACGGTGCTGACGACCACGGTCGGGCGGCCGGCCGCGAGCGCCACGTCCGAGACCGGCCCGTACGGCAGCCGGCGCGGGGTGCCGCCGTCGGCCGGGATCGCGTACGCCCACGTGCGCCGCGGCGGCGCCTGGCCGGTCGCGCTCAGGGCGAGCACCTCGCCGTCCGGCGTCCAACCGAGCGACTCGGCCCGCGGGTCGCCCCAGTACGTCAGCCGCCGCGCCCCGCCCCCGTCGACGTCGCTCACGTAGACCTCGGGGGCGCCGTCCTTCCACGAGGTCCAGGCCACCCGCGTGCCGTCCGGCGACAGCCGCGGGTTGGCGACCGGCACGTCGTCGGCCGTGAGCCGGTACGCGCGGCCGCCGGACACCGGTGCGGTCCAGACGTCGTCCTCGGCGGTGAACACGAGGGTGTCGCCGCGGAGGTGGGGGAAGCGCAGGTAGCTCGGGGGCATGAGTCCGAACGGTATCGAGGGGTGACCCGCCTACGGCATGTTCACCCTCGCGGCGGCAGGATGGCCCGTATGCGGGGGTTGTGGCGATCGATGGTGGTCGGCGTCGTGGCGGCGGTCGGGCTCACCGGGTGCGGGGCACCCGAACCGACGGCGGCCGTCCCCTCCGCGCCGCCCACGACGACCGCGCCCGTCACCACGCCCGCGGCCCGCACCGGCGTACCGGAGCTGCAGGTCGAGCTCGTCGCGGGCGGACTGGAGCACGTCTGGGACATCGGCTTCCTCCCCGACGGGCGCGCCCTCGTCACCGAGCGCCGCGGCCGGATCGTGCTGCTCTCCGGCATCGGACCCGGCGCCACCGCCCGCCCCGTCGAAGCGGACCTCAGCGACGTGTACGTCCGCGGTGAGGGCGGCCTGATGGGCATGGTCGTGCACCCCGACTTCGCCGAGTCGCGCCGCTTCACCACCTGCCAGACCCACATGCAGGACGGCAGCCCCACCGACGTCCGGCTCGTGACCTGGCAGCTGTCGGAGGACGGCACGTCCGCCACCCGGGTCGCCGACCCGCTCGTCGGCGGGCTGCCGATCAACCAGTCCGGCCGCCACTCCGGCTGCCGCCCGACGATCGCCCCGGACGGGGCGCTCCTCGTCGGCACCGGCGACACCGCACGCGGGGCCGTCTCGCAGGACCTGAACTCGCTCGGCGGCAAGGTGCTGCGCGTGGACCTCGAGACCGGCGAACCCGCCCCCGGCAACCCCTTCGCCGACGCGCAGAACCCGGCGCAGCGGCTGATCTGGACCTACGGGCACCGCAACGTGCAGGGCGTCGCCGTGCGGCCGGGCAGCGGCGACGTCTACACCACCGAGCACGGCCCGACCGAGGACGACGAGGTGAACCTGCTGCGCCCGGGCGCCAACTACGGCTGGGACCCGTCGCGGGGCGGCACCGTCGGCGGCTACGACGAGGACGTGCCGATGACCGACCTCGAGCGCTTCCCCGACGCCGTGCCCGCGGTGTGGAGCTCCGGCGACCCGGTGGAGGCGATCAGCGGCGCCGATTTCCTGTCCGGCGCGCACTGGGGCGACCTGGACGGCGCGCTGGCCGTCGGGGCGCTGCGGGGCGAGAAGCTGCTGATCATGACGCTCGGGCCGGACGGCGCCGTCGCGGACGTGAGCATCCCCGCCCCGCTGGACGGGACGTTCGGCCGGCTGCGCGCCGTGCGGCTGGGGCCGGACGGGGCGCTGTACGTCTCGACGTCCAACGGCACGAACGACGAAGTCCTTCGGGTCACCCCCATCTAGGTGCCCCTCCCCCCGGCGAGTCGCGCTCTGAGCGCCGGCGAGTCGCGAGCTGGGTGCGCGCGAGTCGCGGGCTCGGCGTCGGCGAGTCGCGCCATGAGCGCGGGCGAGTCGCGCCCTCGGCGTCGGCGAGTCGCGCCGTGGGTGCACGCGAGTCGCGCTCCACGCAGGCGTCTCGTGGCGCGCCGCTCCGTTAGGTTCGAACGGAGTGCCGTTCGTACGAAGGGGCAGCGCATGTGCCGCAACATCCGGACGCTTCACAACTTCGACCCGCCGGCCACCCCGGAGGAAGTGCGGGCAGCGGCGCTGCAGTACGTGCGGAAGGTCAGCGGATCGTCGAAGCCGTCGCAGGCCAACGAGGCGGCGTTCGCGCGGGCGGTCGACGCCGTCACCGAGGCGACCCAGCGGCTCCTCGACGAGCTGGTGACGACGGCGCCGCCGAAGAACCGCGAGGTCGAGGCGGCGAAGGCGCGGGAGCGCGCCGCCCTGCGCTACGCCCGCTGACGCCCGCCCGCCACGCGACCGCCACCACGAGCGCGGCCACCGCCGCGCCCGCCGAGGCGAGCAGCCCGTAGCCACCGCCGCTCACGACCGCGCCCGACGCCGCACCCCCGCCTCCGGCCGCGACACCCATCGCCACCTCGCCCCACCCCTCCCGTCCGGGGCGTTGCGCGGCAGGCACGCCCGCGGTGAGCAGCGTGCTGCCGGCCACGAGCCCGAGGTTCCACCCGACGCCGAGCAGCACGAGCGCACCGCTGAGGACGATCGGCGCGCCCGCCCCTGCGGCGGCGAGCAGCGCCGACCCGGTGAGCACCGCCCCGGCGAGCGCCGCCGCCGGGACCGGGCCCCACCGGTCGGTGAGCCGCCCCGACAGCGGCGCGGGCGCGAACATACCCGCGATGTGGAGGCTCACGACCAGCCCGATCGCGCCGAGGCCGACGCCGAGGTGGTGCAGGTGCACCGGCGCCATCGTCATGACGCCGACCATCACCAGGTTCGCCAGCGCGAGGACGGCGAGCCCGCGCACCGCGGTGCCGCCCGGCGCGACGGCGGACGGGGCCGGCTCGACGTCCGCGGGGCGAGCCGGCAGGACCAACAGCAGGGCCGCCGACCCGGCGAAGCACAGCGCTGCCACGACGTACGCGCCGGCCAGCCCGGGCAGTCCGAGCGCGCGGCCGAGGGCGTCGGACGGCACGAGCAGGTTCGGCCCGGCCACCGCCCCGACGGTGGTCGCCACGAGCACCCCGGCCATCGCGCGCCCGCGCTGCCCCTCCGGCGCGCCGTCGGCGGCCGCGTACCGGGCGAGCATCACCGCGGCCGTCCCCGCACCCAGCAGTACGGTGCCCGCGAGCAGCCCGAGCAGGTCTCCCGCGACCACGACGACGACGCTCCCACCCGTCGCGACCGCCATGCCGGCGGCGAGCGCGGCCGGGCGCCCGAACCGCCTGGTGAGCGCCGACATCCCCAGAGCCGCGACGGCCGACCCGACCACGAGCAGGGCCTGCGGGAGCCCGGCCACGGCGTCCGAGCCGCCCAGGTCACGGGCCAGGAGCGCGGCGGCCGCACCGCCGAGGGACTGGGCGAACCCGCCGAGCAGGCTTGCGATCCGGAGTGGAAGCACCTGGAGAACGGTAGGAAGGAGACAGCGCCGGACGAATGGGCGGAAGTCGGGTCGAAGGCCCGGTCCGGTTCACGAACGCGAGGAGTTTCGGGGTGGACGCTTCACGACCGTTCGAACTGGACGACGTGGACTGGCGGCTGCTCGACGCGCTGCAGGCCGACGCCCGGCTGTCGTTCAACGCGCTGAGCAGGCGGGTGCACCTGTCACCGCCCGCGGTGGCGGAGCGGGTGCGCAGGCTGGAGGCGGCCGGCGTCATCTCCGGCTACCGGGCGACGGTCGACCCCGCCGCGGCGGGCCAGCCGCTGCTCGCGTTCATCCAGCTGCGCTGCTCACTGGGCCGGTGCCTGCTCAAGACGACCGACTCCGCCACCTACCCGGAGGTCGTCGAGATCCACAAGCTCTCCGGCGAGCACTGCACGATGCTCAAGGTGCGGGCCGCCTCGCTCGCCCACCTCGAGGGCGTGATCGAGCGCATCGGCGAGCACGGGCAGATCAACACCCACATCGTGCTCTCCACGGCGTTCGAGGGGCGGCCGGTCTCCGCCGTCACGCCGGAGCGGCCGGTCACGCGGTCCGAGGGGTGGAGCCGCGGACAACGGTGACAGCGTCGCGCGCCGCGCACCCAAACCCCGACTCGCTCGCACCCAGAGCGCGACTCGCCGGTGCGGAGACCGACTCGGCCACGCGGAGCCCGCCGGGTGAGAACGCGAACGGCGGCCCCGCCCGGGAGGGGGTGGGGCCGCCGTTCGTGCGCGGTGCGGCGTCAGCGGATGACGCGCATGCCCTCGTCCAGCTCACCCCGCTTCTGCCGGGCGGCGAGCACGGCGAGGCGGGTGAACTTGTTGTCGAACGCGTCCTGGGTCAGGCCGCGCTCCTTGTACTCCTTCGCGAGCTGCGCGGCGCCCTCCGGGATCGACCACTGCGCCTCGAAGCCGAGCTCCTTGCGGGCGCGGGAGAAGTCGACGCGGTAGGAGCGCGGGTCGTTGCCCGACTCGCCGGTGATCAGCAGCTCGGCGCCGGGGACGGCGTCGACGACCGCCTGGGCGATCTCGGCGACGGTGCGGTTGTTCTTCTCCGTGCCCACGTTGTAGGCGCGGGCTCGCACCACGTCGGCCGGCGCCTCGAGCGCGGCCACGACGGCGCGGGCGATGTCCTCGGCGTGGGCGAGCGGGCGCCACGGGGTGCCGTCGGAGAGCACCTTGACCACGCCGGAGAGGATCGCGTGCCCGACGAGGTTGTTCAGCACGATGTCGGCGCGCAGCCGCGGCGAGAACCCGAACGCGGTGGCGTTGCGCATCGAGACCGGCACGAAGTCGCTGTCGGCGAGCTCGGCGAGGTCGGCCTCCACCCGCACCTTGGAGATGGCGTACGGGGTGACCGGCTTCAGCGGGGCGTCCTCGTCCACGAGCTCGTCGCCGGACTGCGCGCCGTAGACCGAGCAGGTGGAGGCGTAGATGAACCGCTTGACGCCCGCCTCCTTCGCCAGCTTCGCCAGCCGCGTCGAGGCGTGGTGGTTGATGTCGTAGGTGATCTCCGGGGCGAGCGAGCCGAGCGGGTCGTTCGACAGCGCAGCCATGTGCACGACGGCGTCGAAGCCCCGCAGCTGCTCCTCGGTGACGTCCCGCAGGTCGGTGGACAGGCCCTTCGCGTCCGGCACGTCGAGCGAGCCGAGCACGCAGTCGGCGAACAGGCCGCTGTCCAGGCCGGTCACGTCGTGCCCTGCGGCGGTCAGGATGGGGGCCATCACGGTGCCCAGGTAGCCCTGGTGCCCGGTCAGGAGGATGCGCACGGGTTGTCGTTCCCTTCGATCGTCGTCATTACTCCGTCGAGCCGAATCCCGGGCTCGTTACCGGATCCCGTCCATCGGGTCGCTGCTCGGGAGCGGCGCCACACCGAGCACCAGCTTCGCGACGTGGAACGCCTCGGCGTACCGCGCGTGGCACTGCACGCCGCGGATGCGGGCGATCCCGCCGAACGCCTCGGCGTCGAACCACACCCGGTCCCGCTGGGAGCCGTAGTGCTCGTGCAGCTTCGCGATCTTCTCGCGCAGCACCGGCTCGGCCAGCGGGAGGTACACGGTGGGCTGGGCGAGGTCGCCGTCCCATTTGAGGATCTCGTAGCCCAGCGTGAGGTGGTCGCGGAAGACGGTGGGCGTGAGCTCGGCGAGCGTGCGGTGGTCCTGGTGGGCGTCGTGCGGCGACGGGCCGAACACGAGGTCCGGTTCACCGTGCGTGCGCAGCTCCTCCAGCGCGAGCTTGGCCCGCTCCCACCGGGTGGGCACCCGCCCGTCGGGCAGGTCGAGGACGGTGACGTCGAGCTTCGCGCCCGGGCAGAACGCGGCGAGGGCCGCGCGTTCCTCCTCCTCGCGCAGCGACCCGCCGCCGGTGAGCACGAGCGCCTCCACGGTGACCCCGGGGTGCGCGCGGCACAGCTCCAGCAGTGCCCCACCGGCGCCGATCGCGATGTCGTCGCAGTGGGCGCCGAGCAACAGCATCCGGTCGAGGCGTTCGGGCAGCAGGCTCAACATCGCGGGGCCCCGTTCAGCGTTCGACGAGGGTGCCCTGCAGGGCCGAGAGGGCGGCGTGCAGCGGGTCGGACCCGGAGGCACCGAGTTCGTCGTCGGCGTTGTCGGCGGTGTGCTCCCACAGCATCCAGGGTCGGTCGCCCGCGTGGTACGCCGCCTCGAGGGCGTGCCGCTCCTTCACCGTGTCGGCGGGCTGCCAGAAACCGCGGTGCCGGTAGGCCATCAGCCGGCCTTCCTTCGCCAGCGGGCGGCACGCGTCCATGATCAGGTCGCCGTTCGGGGGCAGGTAGTCGAAGATCTCCGGCCGCAGCACGAAGTACCCGCCGTTCTCCCACAGCGGCATCTCCTGCAGCGTCGTGATGCCCGAGACCCGGTCGTCGTCGTCGACGTCCACGCAGTGGAACGCCGACTGCGGCGGCACCGCGAGCAGCGCGCCCACCGCGTCCGAGCGCCGGAACTTCTCGATCATGTCGTTCAGCGGCAGGTCGGTGAGCACGTCGGCGTAGTTGGCCAGGAACATCTCCTCGCCCGCGACGTGCCTGCGCACCCGGCGCAGCCGCTCCCCGATCGGGGAGTCCAGCCCGGTGTGCACGAAGGTGATGGTCCAGTCCGAGATGTCGCTGCCCAACAGGTGCACGTCGCCGCCGCGGAGCACGAAGTCGTTGGACGCCGTCTCGGAGTAGGTGAGGAAGAAGTCCTTGATGTGGTGCGCCCCGTAGCCGAGGCACAGCACGAAGTCGGTGTGGCCGAAGTGCGCGTAGTAGCGCATCACGTGCCAGATCAGCGGCCGCGGTCCCACCGGGTGCATCGGCTTCGGCAGGTCGGAGACGCCGTCGCGCATCCGCATCCCGTAACCACCGCAGAACAGCACGACCTTCACGAGACCACCTCGAGCTCGGGGATCGGGAACACGAGCCTGCCGCCCCACTCGCGCACGTAGGACAGCTGCTCGACCAGCTCGTCACGCAGGTTCCACGGCAAGACCAGCACGTAGTCCGGCCGGTCGGCGGCGATCCGCTCCGGCGGCAGCACCGGGATGCGCATCCCGGGCGTGAACTTGCCGTGCTTGTAGGGGTTGCGGTCGACGGTGTAGGGCAGCAGGTCGGGCCGGATGCCGCAGTAGTTGAGCAGCGTGTTGCCCTTGCCCGGGGCGCCGTAGCCGACGACCTTCTTCCCCGCCCGCCGCGCGTCGACGAGGAAGCCCACCAGGTCGTCGCGCACCCGCGACACGGCCTCGGCGAACCCGTCGTGACCCTCCGCGGAGTGCAGCCCCGCTGCCTCCTCGGCCGCCAGCACGTCCCGCACCCGCGGCGACGGCTCGCCCGCCACCTCGGCCGGCCGCGCCCACATCCGGATCGACCCGCCGTGGGTGTCCAGCAGTTCGACGTCGACCAGCGCGAGACCGCCGCTCGCCAGCGCCCGCTGCCCGGTCAGCAGCGTGTAGTACTGGAAGTGCTCGTGGTAGATCGTGTCGAACTGGGTGCGCTGCACCAGCGTCAGCAGGTGCTGCACCTCGATCGACACCCAGCCGTCGTCGGCCACGAGCGACCGCAGCCCGCGGGTGAACCCGATGACGTCGGGGATGTGGGCGTAGACGTTGTTCAGGCACACCAGGTCGGCCGGCCCGTGCTCGGCGCGCACCTGCTCACCGGTCTGCGCGGTGAGGAACGCCGTCAGCGTGGGCACGCCCTTCTCCCGCGCCGCCTCGCCCACGTTCACCGACGGCTCGATGCCCAGGCACCGGATCCCCCGCTCGACGACGTGCTGCAGCAGGTAGCCGTCGTTGCTCGCCACCTCGACCACGAACGACCCCGGGCCCAGCCCGAGCCGGCGCACCGCGTCGTCGACGAAACGGCGGGCGTGCGCCACCCACGAGGTCGAGAACGACGAGAAGTAGGCGTACTCGGTGAACGTCTCCTCGGGCGTGATCAGCGGCGGCAGCTGCGCCAGCAGGCACGCCTCGCACACGCGCACGTGCAGCGGGTAGGTGACCTCCGGCGCCTCGAGCTCCTCCGCGGTCAGGATCCGCTCGCACGGCGGGGTCGCGCCGAGGTCGAGGAAGCTCCGCAGCCGGGTCGACCCGCAGAGCCTGCACGACAGGGCCGGGACGTCGCCCGGTCGACGCGCTTGCGCGTCGGGCTCAGCCGCGTTGTCCGTCAGCACCGCGTCGACCCCCCGGTTGTCGCCTCGATGCGCGCAGTCTCGGCGTGCACGGCGGCCAGTGTTCCACGCTCCGGGTGTCGCCCCGCCCCGGCCCCGGGCCACCGCGCGCGGCGCGCGTCCGATTCGGCCTGGTCAGACCGGTTGACCGGAGTTCCCACGACGGAGACGGACCGTGACGGGCGGCCGGCGCGGTCGTCCGGTCGAGGGCGTTCGAGGGCGCGCCGACGGCCGCACCGCGACCGGTCCCGGCGGCTCGGCGCGCAGGTGGGGCGACGAGTTGATCTGGCGCTCGGGTGACGGGCGCGGCGCCGGACCCCGCCGCCGGACGTCACCCGATCGCGGGTTCCGCGGGCGGGCCCGGTCTCGCCCCGGTCGGAAGCGCGGCGTCGTGCACACCGATTCGCGGCCCGTGTCAGGATGAAGGCCTGTCCGCCGTGGTGTAACGGCAGCACCTCGGATTTTGGTTCCGATGGTCCAGGTTCGAATCCTGGCGGCGGAGCAGCTGGTCAGCCGGGATGCCCGTGATCATGACACCCCGGCTAACAGCAGTTCGTGACAGCAACGGCTCACCCCGACAGTTCGTCGTCGAGCCGGTCGAGCGCGACCCGCTGGGTGTCGAGATTGACGTGGCCATATACGTTCATCGTCATCTCGATCGCGCTGTGCCCGACGATCTCCATCACCACGCGGGGATGGACGCCGAGGGCCAGCAGCAGGCTCACGCAGGTGTGCCGCAGGGCGTGCAGCGGAACCGTCCTTACGGAGAGGTCCTGGCACAGCTTGACCCACATCCGTGTCAGGTTCCGCGGCTCCAGCGGCGTCCCCCAGGGCGTCCCGAATACGTAGCCGACCGGGCGCCACGGCTTGCCAGGACCGTCCCCGTACGCCTCTTGCAGGCGCCGGTGGTGCTCAGCGAGGGCGTACAGGCATCGAGGCGGCAACGGCACCGTGCGGTTCGACCGGCGGGTCTTCGTCGGCAGCTCGCGCAGCTTCCCGTCGACGCGCTGCACGGTCTGTGCGATGCGCACTGTTCGAGCCTCGAAGTCGACGTGCTCCCAGCGCAGGCCACACGCCTCACTGCGGCGCAGGCCGAGCATGACCATCAAGGTCCAGAGCGCCGCATGCCGATGGTCGGCGACGTCCTTGAGCAGGTGCATCGCCTCATCAGCAGTCAGCGGTTCCCGCGGCTTCTCGGGTCGTGGCTGCTCGACCCGGACCGGCTTCGCGACGTTCCGCGGAACGATCTCCTCCCGGTAGGCGTGTTCGAGCGCGGCCCGCAGGGTGGCGTGAACGTGCTGAACTACCCGTGCCTTGTGCCCGTCGTTGCGCATTCCGTCGACGAGGAGTCGCACGTCCCGGACCGCGAGGCGGGCGACCTTCATCTTGCCGATCCGCGGGACGAGGTGCAGCCGGACGTTCGTCTCGTAGCCGACGTAGGTGCTTGGTCGCACATGTCGTCTGATGTGCGCCAGCCACTCCGCCAGGTAGGCGGCGACGGTCAGGTTGGCCGGTGTCGCCGGAATGTTCCGCTCGGCGCGGTCGAGCAGCTCCCGAAGTTTGGCCCGGGCCTCCTGGCGGGTCTTCCCGTAGACCGAGACGCGACGCCGGCCCCCGGTGACGACGGGAAGGTATGCGGCGGCGACCCAGCGTCCGTCCTTGCGCTGGTAGACGCTGCCCTCGCCGTTGGCGTTGCGGCCGCTCATGCGACGTCGCCTTCTTCGTCGAGCATGCGGCGGGCGTATTCGTGGACGGCGTCGACGGGGATGCGGCGGAGTTTGCCGATCTTGAAGGATCGGAGTTGTCCGGTGCGGATGAGGTCGTAGACGGTGCAGCGGCCGATGTGGAGGGCTTCGGCGACCTCCTCGGCGGTCAGTAGTACACGTTCCATGTCTTCCTGCTCCTGGTCGTGAGGGTGGTTCGGGCGGGTGGGGTCATGCGGGTAGTGCGGTGCTGCGTTCCTGCTTGACGAGCTGGCGGTAGGCGCGGGCGCGGGCGGCGGCGTCGGCGGCGAGTTGGGCGTCGGCGGTGGTGTTCCAGCCGATGCCGGCCAACGTGAGTTCGCAGACGACCAGGGTGGTGTCGTCGTCGTGCTGGTGCTGCAGCTCGAGGTGGGGCCGGTGGCGGCGGCGCCAGTCGGTGCGGGTGCTGCGGTGCCAATCGCGGCGCTGCGCGCGCAGAACCTTGTGCGTCGTCGAGTAGCGACGGGACTTGGTGGCGAAGTGGCCACCGAACCCGAGCATGTGCGTCCACCGCCGCAGCCGGCCCCAGGTGTCATGCCACTCGGCTTGCTGCTCGTCGGTGGTCCAGTCCTGGGGCAGGGTGCCAAGCTGAAAGGCGTAGGCCACGAGCCGGCCGAGGTGGGTGTGGGCGTCGCTGTAGTGCTCGGCCGCTTCCGGGGTCATCCGCCCAGTCGGCGGGAGACCGGTGGTCTCGGTGGCCTTGGTGGCGTACTTCGCCAGATAGGCGGCGACCGCCTCTGAGGTGATCTGTCCGGTGCCGAGGCTGCCGACCGGGCGGACGTCGAGCTGTGGGCCCCAATAGATGGGCCAGATGTGGCCGGTGTCCGCGTACTCGGGTGTCTCGAACGATGTCGAGGTGATGGCGCCGGCGACGAGCTCGGCCAGGTCGTGGGCGGTGATGTCCGCTGGTGGGGCGAGTATCGCATCCGGGTCGTCGGGGTCACGGCGATCGAGCCGGATCAGCGCGTGGAAGTGGACAACCCCGCGGCGCTGGTACTCAGCCACCTTCCCGTAGGACACCCGCAGCTTGATGCCGTGGGCGCGTTCGAGGGGGCGGAGGGCGCGGGACAGCGTGATGGTGGTGCGGCGCCACAGTTCGCCGGCCCAGCCGTTCCAGACAACGTGGTGGGCGTGGTCGTAGCAGTCCAGGCACAGCGGCCGGCCGAGGCTCGGGTGGTTGTCGGTGTGGCGGGCGGTGCAGACCAGCAGCTTCCCGTGCGGGCAGCGTTGCGCGGTGCGGCGTATGTGGCAGGGGGCGACCTTGCCCGTCTTCGGGTTGACCCGTCGGGTGTGCACCGGCCCGAACGAGGGCGCGGTCAAGGTGGCGAACACGGCGGGATGACCGGCAACTGATGACGGGACGCCTTTGCCTCCGGTGAGGCCGGCTTTGATGAGGTGGTAGGTGTCGGCGCGGTAGGTCTCGGCGCAGGGTGGGCAGACGGAGGCGCGGCGGTCGCCGCAGGGGACGTAGAGGACCCCGTCGGGCATGTCCGAAGCGGTGTGGCGGGTCTGCAGGATTTCGCCGGTTGTGGTGTCGACGGTGTGGATCGACCCGGTGAGCCGGACCGGTCGGTGGCAGCCGCGGGTGGAGGCGGTGTGCGCCAGCCAGCGGTTCAGGTTGTCCGAGCTGGCGCGGTGCAGGAGCTTGCGCTGGTGCTGGGAGAGGCCGTCGACGGTGGGCACGTGCCGGCTACCTCCGCTCCTGGGCGATGCGGTGCAGCTGCTCGGCGACCTCCGGGCCGGGGGTGAACAGGCCGAGCCGGCCCGACCCGGGGATGGGGCGGGGCAGGCGGCGGGGGCGGGTCAGGCTCCAGTGCCAGCAGCCGGGCTCGGCCCACTCGCTGCACCGGCCGTGGCAGGTGCCGGAGTGGTGGACGTCGACCAGGTCGACGACGCCGAGGAACCCGCGCGCGTCGGCGCGAGGGACCTGCCGGATGCCGAAGTGGTCGCGGAGCACGAGGCCGGCGTACCGGTCGACGGTGTGGCCGGCGTGCACGGCGAGCGGGCCCCGGTAGCTGGTGGGCCAGGTGCGGTTCTCGACCGGCTTGCGGCCGTCGAGGATCAGCGCGGCCCACGGCTGCCGGACCGACAACGCCCGAACCTGCCCGGTGCTCGTGGCGTGCGGGGTCACCAGGGGACCGCCGGGAAGTAGGTGCCGAAGTAGTCGCGGGCGATCTGCTCGGCGCGGGCGCGGACGGCGGCAACCTGCTCGGGGCTGCGGCCGATGGTCCAGGCGGTGAGGTCGCCGTTGAACCGCATGTGCGCGTCGATCGCGGCCAGCGGGTCGACCACCCGGACGGCGAGGGTGTCGCCGAAGAAGGTCAGGTGCGCGGCGAGCGCGAGCACGATCTGACGAGCGGTGAGCGTGTAGCCCTCGGCGCGCAGGAACACCGTCTCACCACGAGCATTCGGCGCGCTCGCGGTGGTGGGGACGGCGGCGGGGGTGTCGAGGGTGGCGGTCATGAGGGTTTCTCCCTTGTGGTGTGGGTGGTTGGCGGTCACCACCACCCCCGGAACCCCGCACTGAGCAATGCGTGGCGGTGGGGCCGGGGGTGGGGGTCGCCGTCAACTACCGAAGGCGTGGGGCTCTTCGATGGTCGGAAGGGTTGCGAGGGTGGCGGTTTCGTGGTGGTCGCAGTCGTGGCAGAAGCGGAACATTCCGCAGCCGAACAGCGCGTGATCCGGAATGCGGCCGTGGCAGGCGCACGGATACCAGGGGCTGTAGTCGTGCCCGTCCCGGGCGCAGCGGATATCGGCGGTGCAGCGGTGGCAGACCGGGTTTCCGGTCTCGGTGAGCGTCCAGCCGGCCTGCTGGGTGACGGTGCTGATCGCGTCGTCGGCCGATTCGAAGTGGACTTCCCGGTCGTCCTCTTCGTAGCTGGTGCGGCAGATGCTGCAGGTGATCGAGTAGCAGGTGATGCGGCGGATCATCGCGGTTCTCCGAACCGCTGGTGGGCGGCCTGGCGGGTGATGCCGAGGCGAGTGGCGATCTCGGCCCAGGAGAAGCCGGCGGCCCGCAGGCCGGTCACCGCGGCATGTAGCGCGGTGTCGATG
>Ga0310839_100722_pt1 | contig 17442 bp, 5 predicted proteins | sample SM_ome_7_FD_201305 | JGI IMG/M metagenome (GOLD analysis project Ga0310839, IMG submission 201305) | Sorghum-adapted microbial communities enriched on stacked mutant (SM) sorghum from Joint BioEnergy Institute, Emeryville, California... ...
GGCGTACTCGTGGAACCAGGTGAGGCCGCGGCCCTTGATGACCCAGTCGATCTCCTCGCGCCAGTACTGCTTGGTGCGAGCCTCCCCGAGGCGGTCGCCGACCTTCGCCCACGCCGCCTCGAACGCAGCGTGCGCACGCTCGGGGTCGAGCCGGTGCCGCACGCCCCGCTCGGCGAGGATGCGCCCGGCGAGCCGGTGGACGTTGGTGAACTCGACGCGATCGACGACGTCGGGCGCCATCCGGGACAGCATCTGCTGCATGACCTTCGGCAGGGTGCGCACGTACGTCGTCACGAGCACCTTGCCGGGCCGCGTGCGCGCCAGGTAGGCCGCGCGGTGCAGCCCGACGACGGTCTTCCCGGTGCCGGCCGCGCCGCGGATCCGGGCTGGCCCGTTGAAGCTGCGCCGCACGAGCTTGGCCTGCGACGGGTGGAGGAAGCTCATCCACTCCTCGATCGGGCTGGCCAGGATTCCCGCGAGCAGCGCCTCCCGGACCTCCTCCTCGCTCAGCAGCGCGTCCTGCTGCGGGGGTGGCGGCGGCGGGAGCACCGGCTCGGGGACGACCGGGGCCACGGGCGCCGGCGCCCCGACCACCGGGAAGAGCGCGACCGCACGCGCGAGCACGGTGTCCACCTGGCTCGGGGTGAGTCGCCGGCCGCGGGAGGCGATGTGCTGGAGGACGTCGCGCTCACCCACGATCTCGACCGGGCCGACGCGCGCCTTCACCCCGGACCGGCCCGCAAGGACGACGACGGCGTGCACCTCCCCGGGCGCCAGGCCCACCTCCGCGAGGTCACCCTCGGCGTGGTAGGCGAGGTCGGCGAGGCGGAGGACGTCGTCGGTCACGTCCTCCTGGCCGCGGTAAATGCGGTCGCCATGGATCGAGACCTCGGCCCACGCCTTGGTGTCGACGATGAACACCCCGCCCGGGCCGACGACGACGAGGTCCACCTGGGCACGCTTGCTGCCCGGCCACTGCCGGTCCGCGAGCAGGTGGTGCCCGACGGCGGTCAGCGGGCTCAGGACCTGCGCGGTGCGCGCCTCCGTGGTCGCCGCGATCGAGAAGCGCTCCGCCGTGGCCCGCGCCTCGGCGGCCGCTTTCGCGTGGGCGTCGGCAAGCGCGACCTGCCGGCGCGCCTCGGCGCTGGCGGAGCCTCCTGCGGGCATGCGTGATCACCCCCCGGAGGGGTTGTCGGGGCGGGACGGAGCGCGCTTGAGGCGGGACGCCGGGGGCTGGTTGGCACCGGTGGCCGAGCCACACTCCGGGCCGCGACCACCGCACGGTCGACCCACACCCGGCAGCGAGGTTCTGAGCACTCAGGGAGGACCATCGCCGTCGGCTCGCAGCGGTGGGACATCAGCCGACGGCGCTCCACCTCTCACCCCTCCCGGAGCTGGCGCGGATAGCATCCGTCCACAGCCCACAGGGAGAGGTTACGATGACGACGACGGGCCTCGAAGCGGCAAGCAGCGCCGAGTACCGACCACCGGTTCCCCAACCGGGCGATGTCGTCGAGGTCAGGGGTTCCACGTGGGCGGTCTCGAACGTCCGCGCCCAGGGCCTCCCCCGCAGCCCCGCGGACGAGTCGCGCGCGGACCTCCACCACGTCGTCTCGCTGCAGTCCCTCGACGAGGACCGCCTCGGCTTCGAGCTCGACGTCGTCTGGGAGCTCGAGGTCGGCCACACCGTCGCCCCGAACCAGGGCCTCCCCGAGCGCATCACCGGCTACGACGACCCGAACCAGCTCGCCGCGTTCATCGACGCCGTCCGCTGGGGGGCCGTCACCTCCGCGGACGACAAGGCCTTCCAGGCGCCGTTCCGCTCCGGCGCGAACGTCGAGGCGTACCAGCTCGAGCCCCTCCGGCGCGCCCTCCAGTCCCCGCGCACCAACCTGCTCCTCGCCGACGACGTCGGCCTCGGCAAGACCATCGAGGCCGGCCTCGTCATCCAGGAGCTCCTTCTGCGCCACCGCGCCCGCAGCGTCGTCATCGTCTGCCCGCCGAGCCTCGCGCTGAAGTGGCAGGACGAGATGCGCGAGAAGTTCGGCCTCGACTTCGTGGTCGTCAACTCCGCGCTCATGGCCGAGGTCCGCCGCACGCACGGCCTCGCCGCCAATCCGTTCCGCCTCTTCCCGCGCGTGATCGTGTCCATGGCATGGCTGCCGACGCTCCGCGCCCAGCGCCTCCTCCGCGACGTCTACGCAGAGGTCGACGACGTCTCCACGGCCCGCCGCTTCGCCTTCGACGTCCTCGTCGTCGACGAGGCGCACCACGTCGCGCCGGCCAGCCCGACGGCAGTCGGTGGCGGTCGGGGCTACGCCGTCGACAGCCAGCGCACGCGCGCCACTCGGGCGCTCGCCCAGGTGTGCGAGCACCGCCTCTTCCTCTCGGCGACGCCGCACAACGGTCACCCGGAGTCGTTCACCGCACTCATGGAGATGATCGACGAGCGTCGGTTCGCGCGCGGCGCCGAGCTCGACGCCCAGGCGCTCAAGGACGTCGCGATCCGGCGCCTCAAGGCGGACCTACCGGAGATGGGCTTCCGTCGCCGCCAGGTCAAGCCCCTCCTGTTCACCCCTGCCGACGACGAGCAGGAGGCGTTCGCCACCCTGGACCGGATCCTCAAGGACAGCGCTCGCGCCAACGGCCGCGGGCGCTCCGGCGACATCGTCTCGATGCTCCTGAAGAAGCGCTTCCTCTCGAGCCCGTGGGCCTTCGGCCGCACGCTCGCGTTGTACGACTCCACCGTCGGCGGCAGCGGCCTGGACGTCGACGATGACGACGACTACTACGCCGAAGTGCTCGGCTCCGCGCAGAGCGACCTGGAAGAGGGCGAAGAAGCCCACCCCGAGTTCGCGGCCCTACGCAGCTCCAAGAAGACCGACCCGCTCGTCGCTGCCACGCCGGAGGAGATCAGCCGCCTCGTCGCCTGGGGCGAGTCGTACCAGTACCGGCCGAACTCCCGGCTCACCGCCCTCGTCCGGTTCCTCGACGCCGTCTGCCGTCCGGACGGCAAGACCTGGACCAACGAGCGCGTCGTCGTCTTCACCGAGTACGCCGCCACCCTCGAGTGGATCGTCGAGTACCTGCGGCAGCAGGGGTACGGCGACGTCCTCGGCACGATCCAAGGCAGCACTCCGGCCGAGGATCGGGAGCTGGTTCGCGCCCGGTTCACTCAGCATCCGAGCCGCGACCCGATCCGAGTTCTTATTGCGACGGACTCCGCGGGGGAGGGTATCGACCTCCAGGACTACTGCCACCGCCTGGTGAACTTCGACATCCCGTTCAACCCTTCTCGTCTCGAGCAGCGCATCGGCCGGATCGATCGCTACGGCCAGACGTGCACGCCGGAGGTCTTCCACTTCGCGCCGGACCGCACGAGCTCGACCTACGCTGCCGACCTCGACTTCCTGCGCCGCATCGCGGAGAAGGTCGGCAACGTGGCACGGGACCTGGGCTCCGTCAATGCCGTCATCGACGACGAGATCCAGGAGCACTTCAGCGCGATCCGGCCACGCCGGCGTAGTACCGGAGTCAGGGCCCAGTCAGAGTCGGCCGTCCGCCAAATGCATGCTGGTGAGCAGAAACTGAACCGAGACCTCACCGAGCTCGCACGAACCTACGACGAACGCCGGGCCGAGATGCACCTGACGCCCGCGAACGCGCGTCGAGTGGTGGACGCAGCCCTCGCGCTCACCGCCCAGCCGCTCCTCGTCGAGGAGGGTAGCCAGGACTTCGATGCTCCGGTGTTCCGCGTCCCGAACCTCGGTAGGGCCTGGCAGCCGGCGCTGCGCGGGCTCGACACCCGCCTGCGGCCCGGCGTCCTGCGGCCGATCACCTTCGGCGATCGCCTCACGACGGCGGAGCGGGAGTCGGTCGAAGACGTCGTCCGCGTCCACCTGGGGCACGCGCTCCTCCAGAAGGCGGCCAGGGTGCTCCGCTCCGCGCTGTTCTCCGCCGACGGCCGCATGCACCGCGTGACCGCGGTGACGGTCGACGGCCTCGAGACGTCCTGCGTCGCGGCCGTCTCCCGCCTGGTCCTCGTCGGCCGCGGCGGGGTCCGGCTGCACGAGGAGGTGTTCCTCAGCGGCGTCCGCGTCCGTGGCCAGCAGATGGCCGAGGCCAAGGTGGAGACGCTCCTCGAGCGGGCCCTCGACGACGACGGGCTCCACCTCGCCCCGGACGCGGTGCTCGACAACGTCACCCAGGCCTGGAACGCCGAGGACTCGCGGCTGCGCCACCGCCTCCTGTCCGCGATGGAGGCGCGCGCCGCCCGTCGGCAGGAACAGGTCGAGGAGCAGCTCAGGGCCCGGCAGGACGCGGACGTCCAGCGCGCGCGGGAGATCTTCGCCGCCTTCCGCGCCAACCTGCAGCACTCGCTCGAAAGACTCCGCAGCGCCGAGGAGGCGGAGGCGATGACGCTGCTGCCCGACGACCAGCAGGCCCAGCGTCGGCGCGACATCCGCGCGATGGAGGACCGGCTGGCGAACCTGGCGGCGGAGGAGGAGCGCGAGATCACGGCCATCCGCGAGCGCTACGTCGATGTGCGCCCGCACGTCACGGCAGCAGCGGTGGTCTTCGCGCTCACCCCGGAGGACGCGGCCGCAGGGAGGATCGCATGAGCCGGACGCCGTCGGTCGCCGAGCGCCACCGCGAGTGGCTGACCCTCGTCGACACCGAGGGCCCGTTCCTGTCGGTGCCGGCGCTCCGCCGGGTGTACCCGCAGGGCATGCCGTCGCTCGACGGCGACCGCCGCGCCCTGCTTGTCGAGGCGAAACGCACCTTCGAGAAGGCGTACGAGCAGTGGGTGCGCGACGGCGACGTCGGCGCGTTCCGGGCTCCGCGTGACGCCTGGGTGCACACGGTGCTGCACGACGTGATGGGTTGGGGGGACCGGCTCCGGTGGGGCACCCCGGTCACCGCGAAGGGCCCGGCCAGGGTGTCCGAGCACGGCGTGACGGTCGAGGCGACCGGCGCGCTCCAGCGGGACGACGACGTCGCCGCGCTCGTCCTGGTGGTCGAGCCGGTGGAGTCGTTGCGCGACCTCCTCGAGGAGACCTGGTCGGGGTCGCCGATCGACCGGATGGAGGCCCTGCTCCGGTCGTCCGGCGTGCCGATCGGCGTGGTCACCGACGGTCGCTGGTGGGCCCTGGTGAGCGCTCCGCCCGGCGGCATGGCGGCGTCGGGCGTCGTGGACTCGCAGACGTGGGTCGAGGAAGCGGCCGTCCGCGACGCGTTCCTCGAGCTGCTCTCGCGCCGGCGGCTCGTCGGCGGCGCGGAGGAGGACCGGCTGCCGGCGATGTTCGTCGAGTCGGTGGCCGCCGCCGAGGAGATCACCGAAGCGCTCGGCACGCAGGTGCGCAAGGCGGTCGAGCTGCTCGTGTCAGCGTTCTCCGAGGCCGCAGAGGACGCGCGCCGCGAGGGACGCCCAGACCCGCTGCCGAGCGACCGCGGAGAGGTCTACGAGGCCGCGGTCACCGTGATGATGCGCATCGTGTTCCTCCTCTTCGCAGAGGAACGCGGCCTCCTGCCGCAGAGCCGGCTCTACACGGGCGCGTACGCGATCGCCGACCGCCTGGACGCCCTCGACGCGCGCGTGCGTGAGGAGGGCCCGGAGGCGCTCGACGCCACCCACATGACGTGGCACCGCCTGCTGGCGACGTCGCAAGCCCTCTACTCCGGCGTCACCTTCGAGGACATGCGGATCCCCTCGTACGGAGGGTCACTCTTCGACGCCGAGCGTTACCCGTTCCTCGTCGCCCGCGACGAGCGCGGTGCCCTGCGGGTCCGGGTGTCCGACCGCGTCATGCTCGAGGTGCTCCGCGCGGTGCAGGTCGCCCAGCTGAAGCGTGGCGGTGACGCTCGCCGCATCTCGTTCCGCACCGTCGACGTCGAGCAGATCGGCTACATCTACGAGGGCCTCCTGGGCTACACCAGCGTCCAGGTGGACGAGGTGACGCTCGGGCTCACCGGCGCTGACGGTCAGGAGCCCGAGTTCCCGCTCGCGGCGCTCGAGGACCTTCGCGGCCGGTTCCGCGACGACGCCCGGCTGGCTGACGAGCTCCTCAAGGAGATCAAGCGGACGCAGCCGGCGGCCAAGCCGCCGTCCAAGGCGGCGATCACGAAGGCGCTCCGCTCTGCGGGCGACGTCGAGGACGCCGAGCGTGCGTTGCTCACGGTCACCCGTGACCGCGAGCTCATCGACCGTCTACGACCGTTCATCGCGCTGATCCGGCGTGACCTGCGTGACCGCCCCGTCGTGATCCGACCCGGTGGCCTCGTAGTCGCCGAGACGCCGTCCCGGGCGAACTCCGGCGCGCACTACACGCCGAAGTCCCTCGCACGCGAGGTCGTGACCCACGCCCTCGAGCCGCTCGTCTACTCCCCTGGTCCGTACCAGACGAACGACAGGGACCAGTGGGTGCCGCTGTCGAGCGACCAGCTCCTCGAGCTCAAGGTCGCCGACATCGCGTGCGGGTCCGGAGCGTTCCTCGTCGCCGCGGCGGAGTACCTCGCCGAACGCCTCGTGGAGGCATGGCACCGCGAAGGCCTCGACTTCGGCACGCCGGCCGAGGTGCGCACCCGCGCGATCCGCAAGGTCGTCGCCCGGTGCTTGTACGGCGCCGACATCAACGAGATGGCCGTGGAGATGTGCAAGCTCTCCCTGTGGCTCGTCTCTCTGGACCCGAAGCTGCCGTTCTCCTTCGTCGACGACAAGGTCCTGCACGGCAACTCCCTGCTCGGCCTGACCGACGCGCGCCAGCTCACCGCGCTACACATCCGGCCGCCCCACACGACGGTGGAGACTCTCGAGTCTGCGCACGCATCGGTCGAGGTGGAACGGACCCTCGAGCGGGCCGCATCGCTTCGCCGGGCGCTCGCGACAGAGGTCGACGAGTCCGACCCCGAGCGCTCGACGGCGACGAAGCGGCGCCTCATGCGCGAGCTGGAGGAGGTCACCGCCAAGCAGGCCCTCCTCGCCGACGGCGTCATCGCGGCCGGCCTCCCGCTCGGTGGCAAGCCGGGACGTGCGCTCGACGAGCGGTACGACGACCTCCGGCATGCGGTCGCACAAGCGTTCCCGGAGCACGGTGAGGGCGACGACACGTGGCTGCGAACCATCGTCGACCGCGGGCTGACGCCGACGGTCGAGACGGACTACGAGCGGTGGAAGCCGCTGCACTGGGTGCTCGCCGTCCCGGACGTCATGGCGCGCGGCGGGTTCGACGCCGTGATCGGGAACCCGCCGTTCCTCGGCGGGAAGAAGATCAGCGTTGCGATGGGCACCAACCTCCGTGAGTGGTTCGTCAACCAGCTAGCGGAGGGCGCCAAGGGGACGGCCGACCTGGTCGCGTATTTCTTCCTGCGGGCGACCAACCTTCTCTGCAGTGGCGGGACGCTCGGGCTCATCGCCACCAACACCATCGCGCAGGGCGACACGCGGGAGGTCGGACTCGACCGGATGGTGGCAAGTGGCTTCGAGATCACGCGCGCCATCCAGTCACGGTCGTGGCCTGCGAAGGGGGCAAACCTCGAGTACGCGGCAGTGTGGGGTACCACCGGCTTGGTGTCTGAGGGCGTCGAGCGCGTCGCCGACGAGATACCCGTACGACGGGTCTCGACCCTGCTGGAGCCTGTGGGGCGCGCCGAGGGGCACCCGGTCCGACTCGCGGAGAACACCGGCATCGCCTTTCAGGGCTGCATCGTCCTCGGCAGGGGGTTCGTCGTCGAGCCAGAGGAGGCGCAGGAGTGGATCGCCACGGATCGGAGGAACGCCGAGGTGCTCTTCCCGTATCTCAACGGTGAGGACCTCAACTCCCGCCCGGACTGCTCGGCGTCGAGGTGGGTCATCGATCTTGGCGAGCAGACAGAGGAGGCCGCACGGCAGTACCCGCAGCCCTGGAGACGCCTTGAGGCGACAGTTCGTTCAGTGCGCATGAAGAAGGACGCGGCCAAGTATCCGCGAATGGTCCACGAGTGGTGGAAGTTCTGGAATGCGCGCCCCGGAATGCGGCGCGCTATCCGCGAACTCGACGAGGTCCTCGCGATCGCTCTTGTGAGCAAGTCGGTCATGCCCGCCCGGGTGCCGGCGAACCAAGTCTTCAGCCACGCGCTTGGCGTGTTTGCGACCGACTCTTTCTCCGATCAGGCGGTGCTCTCGTCATCGCTCCACCAGACCTGGGCGATCACGTACGGATCGACCCTCGAGACTCGCGTCCGGTACACGCCGTCCGACGTCTTCGAGACCTTCCCGCGCCCGGCCCGGTCGGAGCGACTGGATGCGGCAGGTCGCGCCCTCGACGAGGAGCGGCGGGAGATCATGCTCCGTCGCGACCTGGGGCTGACGAAGCTCTACAACCTCGTCAACGACCCGGACGTGAAGGGCAGCGCCGATCCGGATGTCAGACGCCTGCGAGAGATTCACGTCGAGATCGACGAGGCGGTCCTCGAGGCGTACGGCTGGGACGACATCACGCCGAACCACGGTTTCCACACCTACCGGCAGATGACCCGGTGGACGTTCAGCCCCGAGGCCCGCATCGAGATCCTCGACCGACTGCTGGAGGAGAACCACCGCCGCGCGGCGGCCCAGGATGAGGTGCCTGAGCCGGTCGGCGACGAGGTGGACGACCTGGAGGAGAGCGAGTGACCGAGACGGGAGCGACGCCGTCAGTTCGCGCGTGGGCTCAGCCGTTCGACCTGCTCCATGCACCCGACGGCCGGTCCGTCACAGCGCGCGCGAACCTCGTCGACGTCCTCGAGCGCCACCTACTCGGGCCGTTGCGGGGCGACGACGAGGTCGTCGAAGAGCCACCGGACACGCTGTACCTCGTCGGACGCATCGCGCCGGTGCGTCTCACGGGCTCAGCGGGCCAGTCGGCCTCGGACGACCCGGAGGACGACCTGGGGGTCGGTGACGACCTCGCCGCACGGGAGCAGAGCGGGGTCCCGCTCGTCGATGACGACGACCTCGTCGTCGACGACCAGGACCAGGCGAGCGAGGACGCCCCCCAGCGCAGGGGTCTCATGATTCCCGCGTCCATGGGGCTCCGGTTCCAGGTACCACGCGACCTGCCCGCGGTGACGGTCCACGCATCATGGGGCACCTACGACCCGTTCCGCACCGACCAGCTCACCGCATCCGGGCGCACGGTCCGGCACTTCCGCCGCACGCCGCACGAGGTGCCCGTCCGCGTCCCCGTCGGGACGTACACCCCTGGTGTCACCCGCACCGTGCCCGTCGAAGGCGACGTCGTGCTTCGCGTCGACGTCCTCGACGACGGCGACCGGCGCCTGGTGGAGGTGGCGCTCTGCAACGACCGCCAGGTTGTCCGGCCGATCCCCGTCAACGCCTGGCTCTACCAGACGAGGCTCACGGTCGATGCCGGCGGAGCGCCCGTCTTCCTCCCCGTCCGCGACGTGCTCGAGGACACCACGCCGCTCGCCGACGCGGAGGAACGCCTCCTGCGCCTGCAGTACCGTGACCGGCTCGAGTTCGCGCACGGTCGCATCTGCTCGGCGGACTGGGCCGTCGCGCCCGGCGCGCGCCGCGCGACGGCGGTCTGGACCACGTGGCTGCCGCGGTCGGAGACACCGCAGACCAAGCCGGTCGAGATCGACGAGGCGATCCTCGACATGTGCGTCCTCGCCGAGGCCGACGCCTCGCGGCTGGAGGCCGGCCTACGGCCCATCGTCGACCGCTACTCGGCATGGCTCGACGAGCAGGCAGTACGTGCCGCCGAGCTGCCGGAGCACCTGCGCGCCGACGCAGCAGACGCGATCCAGCTCGCGCGCCTGGTCGCCGACCAGCTCCGCTCCGGCCTGGAGTACCTGCTGAGCGACGGCGAGGCCCAGCGGTGCTTCCGCTTCATGAACCGCGTCATGGCCGATCAGCGCGTCCAGACCCAGGTCGCCAACGAACGTCTGCGTGACCCCGGCCTGAGCCGAGCGGACGCGCGGCGCAGAGTGCTCGAGAAGGGCCCGTCCGCGCACGCGTGGCGCACCTTCCAGCTCGCCTTCATCCTCATGCAGCTGGAGTCGATCGGACGCCCGTGGCTGCCGCGTCGCTCCGGCACGAGTCCGAAGGTCGAGCTGATCTTCTTCCCCACCGGTGGCGGGAAGACGGAGGCGTACCTCGGCCTGGCGGCGTTCACCTTCGCGATGCGGCGCCGCCAGGGTGTCGTCGAGACACCGGACGGACGGATCGACGGTCGAGCCGGTGTCGCCGTGCTCATGCGGTACACCCTGCGCCTGCTCACCTCGCAGCAGTTCCAGCGCGCCACCGCGCTCGTGTGCGCCGCCGAGCTCGCCCGTCGCGCCGAGCCCGACATCTGGGGTGAGGAGCCCTTCCGGATCGGCCTCTGGGTCGGCACCGACGTCTCACCGAAGCGAGTCGCCGAGGCCGCGAAGGAGCTCGAGCGCGTCAACGAGGGGCACGGGCACCGCCTCACGGTCCTGCAGATCCAGCGCTGCCCGTGGTGCGGCGAGAAGGTCTCGGCCCGCAACGTCCGCGTCGACATCGCTTCCGGGCGCGTCCTCGTGCACTGCGGGGACCAGGACGGCGAGTGCCCGTTCGCCGAGGGCGGCGACGTCACGGACGGCATCCCGGTGCTCACCGTCGACGAGGAGATCTACCGACTCGCGCCCGCGTTCGTGATCGCCACTGTCGACAAGTTCGCGCGCCTAGCGCGCGAGGGCCAGGCCGCGACCCTGTTCGGCTACGTGAGCCGACGGTGCGAACGGCACGGCTTCGTCCATTCGGACGACCAGGGGTGCACGGTCACCGACGCGCACCCGGCCAAGGACGGCCTGCCGAAGGCGTACGTGCGCCCCGCCGACCGGCTCCGCCCGCCCGACCTGATCATCCAGGACGAGCTTCACCTCATCACTGGCGCCCTCGGCACGACCGTCGGCCTGTTCGAGGCGGCGATCGACGTGCTGTGCACGTGGCGCGACGCCGAGGGCCGGCAGGTCCGCCCGCTGATCGTCGCCTCTTCCGCGACGGTGCGGAACGCCCGCGATCAGGTCAAGCAGCTCTACGGGCGCGACCTGACCGTCTTCCCGCCGCAGGTCCTCGACGCCGGCAAGACGTTCTTCTCCAAGGAGGTCGCGCCCAGCGACGACTCTCCGGGGCGCCTCTACGTCGGGCTCGCACCCACCGGCGTCCGTCTCACGGCAGCCGAGATCCGCCTGGCCGAGGTCCTGCTGTCCGGCGCGCAGCTCATGCTGGACACCTCCGGCGACTGCGCCGACCCCTACATGACGCTCGTCGGCTACTACAGCACGACACGTGAGCTCGCCGGCATGGCTCGCTACCTCGCCGACGACGTCCAAACCGCGCTCGCGAAGGGGCGCCCATGGACCGGCATCCCACGGCGGTACGGAACCACCTACGCCTCGCTCAACGTCGCCGAGCTCACGTCCCGCATCGCCTCCTCGGCCATCACCAAGACGCTCGACGCGATGGCGTTGCGGTTCAGCGCAGACATCGACTCCACGCCGGCGCGAGCCGCCCGCCTCAAGACCGGCAAGGGGCCCACACGGACCGACGACCCGTTCGACGTCGTGCTGGCGACGTCGATGCTGCAGGTCGGCGTCGACGTCTCACGGCTCGGCCTGATGATGGTGGTCGGTCAGCCCAAGAACACAGCCGAGTACATCCAGGCGTCCTCACGTGTCGGTCGCGACCCTGCACGGCCCGGCCTCGTGGTGACCCTGTACAACTGGGCGCGCCCGCGGGACCTCGCGCACTTCGAGCAGTTCCGTCGCTACCACGAGACCTTCTACTCGCAGGTCGAGGCCCTGTCGGTGACCCCCTACTCGATCACCTCGCTCGACCGTGGTCTCGCCGCAATGCTCGTCGCGGCCGTACGGGTCCTGCACGCGACGAAGGAGGACGGCCTGTCGCCCGAGAAGTCGGCGTGGCGCGTCGGCGAGCACTGGGGATCGCTGGAGTCGATCGTCGCGCGTCTGGTCGCGCGCGTCCGGGACGCTGGCGGCGACGCAGCCGGCACGGCCGCGAGGGCCAGGCTCGAGAGTCTCCTGGGCAACTGGAAGAAGCGGCGCGACACCGCCGCGAACCGCCACCTGACGCTGGTCTACGAGCGCGCCGCTGAGGCCAAGGAGATGGCGCTGCTCATCAGCCCGGAGAACGCCGTCAGGGATCCCATGCTCGGGGAGGACCCGCCCTTCGAGGTCCCGAACTCGATGCGCGAGGTCCAGCCGGAGATCAACATCCTCGTCAGCCCGCTCAAGGACCGCCTCTTCACCGAGGCGACCACCGGCGGGCCGGCCTGGAGGCTCCCCGAAGGAGGTGACGAGTGAGCGAGACGACGCTCACCCCGGTCAGCGGCGACCTCGACCCGCTGGGCGATGCCGACCGGGCAGACAAGGCACAGGTGAAGCGGAACCGTGCCAAGGTCGGCGCCGCACGCCCGTCGACTCTCCTCTACACCTACGGTCCGGGCGCGATCATGGACCTGCCCCAGTTCACCGTGATGCCGGCGGGCCTCGACGACTGGGACCGGATCTGGGCGCGGCGAGACGTACCCGCGACCATCCACGCCCCTCGCCTCCTGCAGAGCGTGCGGAAGCATCTCGGGCACCAGGTGCGCGAGCTAAGGCCGTTCCCGTGGGCGCCTCGACGATCCTTCATGTCCCGGGAAGGGGAGGACCTCGGCGTCCCGGCGCGCGTCTTCCCGCAGTGGCTCCGGTGCACAGGCTGTGACCTGCTCGCTCCCCTCACCCGGTTCGAGTACACGAACACCCACCCGCACCGGACCGACCAGGCCCGGTTCGAGCACGTTGGCTGCCCCGGCCGGAAGAAGCCAGCGAGCACGTCCGGCAAGCGGCAGACTCGCAAGCCCGCGCTTCCTGCGCGATACCTGCTCGTCTGCACCAACGGGCACCTGGACGAGTTTCCCTACGACTGGTGGGTGCACCGAGGGAAACGCTGCCCGAAGGCCGAGGTCCCGGTCCTGAAGATGATCGACCGGGTGGTCGGCAAGGGGGCGTCGGCGACGATCGTGTGCGCGTCGTGCGACGCCCGCAGGCCCATGAACGAGGCCCAAGGAGAGCACGCCGCACCGAAGCTCCCCCGATGCCGCGCCCGGCACCCCCACCTCGATGCCTTCGACACGTCCTGCGACCTGCCCGTCCGGCTCATCCTGGTCGGCTCGTCGAACCTGTGGTTCCCGGTGACGCAGTCGATCGTCGTGATGCCCGCCCAGTCAGGCGAGGAGACGCAGGAGCGCGCGGACCTGCTCCTCGACAGGATCGCCCGTGACGACCTCGAGGGACTTCGAGAGAACCTCGCTGACCTCCGGAGGCTGCTCCGCTACACCGTGCCCGAAGTGGCGGCTCTGAGCGACGCAGACCTGTCGGCTGCAGTGGAACTGGCCCTCGCCCTGCCCCAGTCGGTGGAGGAGCGGCGCGAGGAGCAGCGTCGCTTCGACCCCGTCGAGCTGCTGCTCCCGGAGTGGCGGTACCTGCAACGGGATCCCTCCGGTCAGCACCACGACGACGCCTCAGGGCTGACGCTGTCGCCGAGGGCCCGGCACCCGCAGCTACGGCCCGAGGTCTCACGTGTGCTCGCCATCGACAAGCTGCGCAAGGTCAACGCCCTCGTCGGCTTCACGCGCATCGACGACGTCGAGCGGATCGGTGACGCCCCCACTCGGCTCGCGCCGCTGACCCGGGACCGCAAGCCGCTGTGGACCGTGGCCACCGAGGACCGTGGCGAGGGGATCTTCCTCCAGCTCAACGAGGGGGGCGTCGCCGCGTGGGAAGCCCGCGTCGAGAACTCGCAGGTGTGGCTCGCACACGTCGAGGCGCACCGCCGCAATTACGCCAACCGCTACTCGGAGACCGCCGCTCAGGTCGACCCCGACACCCGCCTCGCACCGCCGCGCTACTGGCTCGTGCACACCCTCGCTCACGTGCTCATCCGCGAGATGGCCATGCGTTCCGGGTACTCCGCCGCCTCCATCAGCGAACGCCTCTACGCCTGGCGGGCCGGCGAGGATCGTGAGGCCGCCGCCGGTCTCATGCTGATCACGACGGCGTCGGACTCCGACGGGACTCTCGGAGGGTTGGTGCAGCTCTCCGAGCCCCAGCGTCTCCACGCTCTCCTCGAGTCGGCCCTGCTCCGTGCGCGACGGTGCTCCTCGGACCCGGTGTGTGCCCAGCGGGTTCCTCGGGACCCCGAGGACTTCCTCCACGGAGCGGCATGCCACTGCTGCGCGATGGCGTCCGAGACCTCGTGCGAGCGCGCCAACCGCTTCCTCGACAGGCGATTCCTGCTCGACCTTCCCAACCGCGCCGGCCTGGGGTTCTTCGGCCGTGTCTGAGCAGGACGTGCTGGTTGCGCTGGGCGAGTACCTCACCGCGACGGAGGCTCGGCAGGTCGCCGACGGCCTCAGGGACGGGGTGCCCCTGGCGTTCGCCGTCGCCGCAGTCGACCCGGCGCGTCGAACGGAAGCCGAACGGCTTCTCAAGGCGACGGGGCTCGCCGGGACCGATCTCGTCCGCGTCCTGCGCGCCGTGCAGGGAGCGAAGTCCGTGACCACGTCGGCTCAGCCGGTCTTCACGATGCCCGGACACCTCGTCACGGCCAGTCCGTTGACGACGTCGACCGCAGAGCTCGTCCGGTCGGCGCGCTCGTCCGTCGTGTGCTCGACGTACAACTTCGAGACGACATCGGGGCTCTGGGACGCCCTGCGTGACGCCGCGGGTCGGCCCGGGGTCCACGTGCGCGTCTACGTGGATGCAGACGCAGCAAACGGCTCCAGCGTCGCCAGTTGGATCGCCCCAGGCGTCGTCCTCCGCACACGCAGCATCGACGGGAAACCGGTCCGCAACCACGCGAAGTTCGTCAGCGTCGACCACCGGTTCGTCATCGTCACGAGTGCCAACTACTCGTGGAGCGCCGAGAACCGGAACGTCGAGCTCGGTGTCCGCCTCGACGACCCAGCGCTCGCCGACGCCATCGAGTCCCAGATGCGCGAGGCCGAGGCGTCGCTCTACGAGAAGGTGAAGCTCTAGGCCCGAGCGCGGTACGGCGACGAGCACGCCCGGCCCGGTGCCATCCGGGCCGCACCATGGCCACAACTTCGGCCCGGGTCTGTCCGGCACTTCTTCGGCAGCCGCAGCAGACGCTCGACAATCACCCTGCCCGGGACGGTGGCATCGCCACCCGTCCCCGATCAGTCTCACTCACCGCGATCGAGCCCCATCGTCTCGATCAGTCGAGCGCGTGTGAAGGCGTGCGTCAGCGGGCAGGCGCTGTGCTGGTTGGCGAACATGCCCGGCTCCCAGTACGCCTGCTCGAGATCGACCGCGTGCTCCCACTCGACCGGGATGACGTACTCGGCCAGGTCGTCACCAGCCGCGGCCGCGTCGTCGCGGTCGTGCCGGTAGGGCGCCCCGAGCGACAGGTCGGCGACGCGCCGCCACTCACCCTCGACCCGAACCTCGGCCTCGTCGAACGGTCGCGCCTCGCGCAGCGTGCGACCGACCGCCACGTACCCGCGCCCGCCCACGTGCACGAACACACGCGCCCCGACGGGGACGCCTCGCAGGGTGCGCGAGTACCACGACCCACCACCGGCGCAGATGAACCCGTACTCACGGGCGTCGTCCCAGGATCGGCCCTGGCCATGCCCGAACGACACGTACCAGTCGCCGTCAGGAGCCTGCGCGGTCGCCACGTCCCCATCCGCCGACCCGCCCTCGCGGAGCTGCGCCACGAACCACTCCAACGCGGCGATGAGCCGCGACAACGCACGTTCGTCTGTCAGCACCCGCAGCTCGAACGACGGCCGCAGGGCCAGCTTCGACTCGGGCAGGTCCACGTCCGGCATCTCGTTGAGACGCAGGCGCAGCTCGTTCCGAAGTGCGACGTCGTCGAACGGAGGCCGTGGCAGCAGGTACTGGAACACGACCTCAGCCCGCCCGTACGACGGGTAGATCACCAACGGCCAGATGCTCCCCGCTGGTCCCTTCGCCACAAGGAAGCACGACGTCTCGGCGGCACTGCCGTACTCCAGCTCACCCCCGAGACGCCGCCACACCTCCGTCACGTGCCCGATCGCAGCGACCGTCGCCTCGTCCTGGTGCTCGCTGAGCAGCGACCAGAACGAGGTCTCCCGCACCTGGTCCCTCGAAGGCGGCCCGACCTCACCTGGGTCCACCCCAGCCAGGACGGCCAGGTCTTCGGCGCTGAAGCACTGGGAAGGGTCGGCACGACCGGACTCGTCGAACCGCACGCCCTCGGCCTCGAGCGCCTCGCGCTGCGACTCCGTACGCCCCGACTCTGCCAGCCAGCGGAACCCCGGCGAGACCGTGCCGCCGGTCTGAAGCACACGGTGGCCGTTCGGGACCGGGTGGTTGGCGATCCGGTGACCGACCGGCACCGGGTGACTACCGATGAGCTGGGCGACCGCCCCGTACGTCGTCCAGGCACCCGGCGGCAGCTCCGCCAGCGCCCGGTTCATCAAGCCCCACGACTCGCGGATGGGCTCGGGCTGGGCGCGCTCGTCCGGCCCGGGCCACAGCCGGAGGATCCGTTCGGCGAGCGCGTCGGCCCGCTGCTCGATCTGGGCGCGACCCCAGGTCTCCTGCTCGGCGATCTCGCGGTTCATCCGCAGGCCGCTCTTGGCGTACTCGGCCCGCTTGGTCGCGAACGGCTGGTTCCCCAGCTCAGAGTTGTAGGCCGTCAGCGTCAGGTTGCCGAGCGTGTGGACCAGGACGGCGTGGGCGTCGTCGACAGACTCCCCCTCCTCCAGACCGGCCGCGAGCATGTCCTTCCACGCCGGCGTCAGCGTCTGCGGCAGGACGTGTTCGATGGTGCAGCCCGAGACGTCGACGCGCTCCCGCGCCTCGTGGTCCTCCTCCAGCCATGCGAGGACGAGCTTTCGCTGGTTGCTGCGGCCCGAGTAGTAGAGCGGAACCGTCCTGGCCGCGGCCCGCACCTGGTCGTCCGTGGCGAAGAACTTCCGGCCGGTCGACAGGTACGTGCGAAAGGCCACGTCGACGGGCGCCTTCTCGGCGATCTCGGGCACCGCCCGCAGGAGCACCCGGTTGAGGCCAGCCGTCGCCCGGTTCGTGACGACCCGGCGCACGAGGTAGCTCTCGAGGTAGAGCATCGCGCGGGCGATCTCGTCGTCGGTCGCCGAGCCCTGCCGTCGCCGGTCGAGCAGGTGCAGGAGGAGGGGGTAGACGGTCGTTGTGCCCCATTCCTTGAGGCGGGTCAGGCGCTCCCGCACCGCAGGGCGCCTCTCGGTCTCCGGGCGCAGGATGCGTTCCATCAGCAGGCTCAGCGCGTTGAACCGCTCGACCTCGGCTTCGATCGCCGCCTCACCGACGAGCGCGTCCATCCTCGCCGCCTGGGCACGGTAGGTGTCGCCCTGGGTGACGGACTCGTCGCGCTGCACCGCGTCGAGC
>Ga0310839_100752_pt1 | contig 16695 bp, 22 predicted proteins | sample SM_ome_7_FD_201305 | JGI IMG/M metagenome (GOLD analysis project Ga0310839, IMG submission 201305) | Sorghum-adapted microbial communities enriched on stacked mutant (SM) sorghum from Joint BioEnergy Institute, Emeryville, California... ...
CCTCACACACTGAAGTCGCCGGCTCGCCGAAACACCCACCGTGAAGTGTGCGAACCCAGCCGGGCTTACCGGCCGCACACGCTCGCCTCAGTCGAGGACCCGCAGATCGACCAGATGCTCGACGCGATGGTGGACCTAGCGCCGCCGCTGCCGGTCGAGGTCCGCATGCGACTGGCCTACCTGATCGGCCGCCACCGCCCCGCCCCGCCAGAGCCCGGCCACGGTGGCGGGCCGGGCCTGGTCGCACGTCGTGACTCGTGACGCGGTGAGAAGGCCATGGCGGGCAGCTTTAGGATCTCGGCGTGTCCGCTTCAACCCGGGCGAATCAAGCCATAGATTGAAGATCCCTGCTTCGAGCAGTGGGTGGGTGAGGAGGCTGGTCATGAACAAGTACGGCACGCGGGCCGCAGAGTATTGGCGGACGTTCCGCCCGGCCGAGTACGCGGCGATCGCTGATCCGGTGGGATTCTTCGGGCCGATTGGTGAGCAGATGGCGGCGCAGATCAACGCGCTGGCGCTGAGCCTCGCTGGCGACGACCCGACCGGGGAGGGATACCTGGCCAAGGTCGGGCGGCTGCGGATGGCCCGGCTGCAGGCCGAGGAGCAGGTCGTCCGCGAGACACTGCCGCTCAGCGACCCGGACGACCGCGCGGCGTAGCACTCCCGGCACGATGGCGCAGGCCCGTTCCGCCTCGACCGCGTTGTGGCCGGTCATCGCGCTGCCCTACGCCTTGGCCGGCGGCTCGGAGCCTTCGACCGCTGGGAGCGAATCACGCTGCCAGCCCTGAAGGAACAGCCGGTCCGCTTCGCGGCGGATTTGCTCAGCGCGCTCGACGAACAGCAGGTATTTGTCCTCCGCGGTTGCGTAGGCGCCAGTGCCGTAGAAGGCGGCCGTCCATTCGCGCTCAAGGTCGTTCGCGGTCCTCATCGCGTTAAGTGCGGACAGGCGAAGTTGGTACAACTGTTGAATGCCTTCCGCGGTCGCCGCGACCGCGCCGAGCGCGCCGAGCACCCAGCGTGGCACAACATCGATAGCTGCGAACACTGGAACGCTCGCCGTGGCGACGATCACGATCGTTCGTAGAATTCGATACCACCGCATGCGGCGACGAAAGTACTTCTTGAGCTGGTCGCGGTCAGCTAGAACGCCTTTCGCGAACTCACCATAGGGCGGCGCATCCATTTTTAGTCGTCGGCAGCCGCGCCTGTGCTCACGCTGTCACTCGACGCGCCGACGTTGGTCTGACCCCAGCTGTCCGGAACTGCCGGCGCCGAGTCGCTCCCCAGATCGGTGTCCCAGGCGCTCCGCTCGATCGTCTCGCCGCCGTCCCGCGTGAACGGGCGACCCTCGCGCGTGAATCTGATGGTGTCGTCGTCCACGCTGTCAGTCCTCTTGACCCGTGGACGCGCTGCCCTGCTCTGTTGACCCAGCGGACGACGTGCCGCCGCCGGTGCCGCCCCAGCCGTCCGGGACCTTCGGCGCGGGATCGCTGCCGAGCCCCGTGTCCCACGAGCTTTCCTTCACCGATGACGGGTCGGTCGACCTGTGGTGTTGGTCGCCGGTCCGCGTGTTGTCGGCGGTCATCGCCCCTCCTTCGGGCATACACCATCGCGCCCCAGGCTGGGGCAACTCGACAGATTAGCGCCGCGAGCACCGCAGGCTGGAGCGACACGCCGTCGAGACGCTCCGACTTTGACGACCAAGGGTCGATCTTGTCCCCAAGTCGGGCTTCCGCGCCCTACCGCATGAGTTACCGGCTGGCGTGGGCGGTGAGGATGTCGATGCTTGTCTTAGCGCGGCGCTGGGCGCGGGCGCCGCCGTTGCTGGTCTTGGGGCCGGGCTGATGGGGGATGCTGACCGGCTGGCCGCGCTTGCGCCACTCGACGCTGATACGGGCGGTCGCGGCGGCGAGCCGCTCGCCGGGGGTTGACCAGCGGGACAGCCGCTGCACCGGTGCGCCGATCTTGATGTCGGCGAACAGCAGCTTGAGGATCTCCCGCTTCGCCGGGACCGCCAACTGGTCCCACTCGGGGCGGACCTTCTGCTCGCCGAACTCGGCCGCGTCCAGCAGCGCGAGCATGGCCATGGGTGCCTTGCGCGAGACCGCGCGTCGCTGCGCGTCGGCGATCATTGGCTTGAGCTGCTCCTCGATCTCGGCCAGCCGGTCCGCGCTGATGCCGCCGACCGGCTTGAGGAACGACGCGGTCGCCTCGGCCAGCTTCGCCGTCAACCCGGCTAGCTCGTCGCGTGCCCGCTGGGCCGGCTCGTCGTCCTCGGTGAACAGATCCCGGATGTCGGGGCGGCAGACCCGCTTGACCACCAGCCGGGCGATCACCTCGTCCACCTCGACCTGCCCCGCCGCGACACATCCATCGGCGACGCAGTGGTAGCGGCCGTGGTTGTTGCGGCCCGGCTGCGGCCCCATGTAGTGCACCAGCCCGCCGCACGGCGTGCTGGCCAGATACGACAGCAGATGCTTGAGCCGCCCCGGCGGGCTCTTGCGGCGCTTGGGGTCACGCAGGATCTCCCCAGCAGCGTGGAACACCTCCGGCGTGACCAGGCCCTCCCACGTCCCGTCGTAGACGTCGTCATAGTGGGCGCGCTTGCCGATATACGCGACGTTGAGCACCATCTTGCGGACCGTGTTGCGGTGCCACCGCTGGCCAGCCGGCGCCACGACCCCCCGGGCATTCAGATCGGCCACGATCGCGTTGAGCGCCTCGTTCTTGGCGACCCGGCCGAAGATCTCCCGCACGATCGGCGCGTGCTCCGGGTGCGGGCGCTGCTCCTTGAGCGGCTTCGGCCCGTGCGCCGTCTGCCGCTCCCCGACGATGACCCGCTCGTAGCCGTAGGGGCAGTCCCCGTGGAAGCCGCCCGCGGCCGCCGCCTTGGCCACACCCCGGCGCGTACGCTTCGACGTCTTCTCCGACTCCATCGCCGCGTCCACACCACCGTCAATGAGCCGCTTCCACTGCGACAGCACCCGCGGGTCGAGCAACTCGTCATCCCCGACCAGGAACACCAACACCCCCGTGTCGCGGCACTTGGCCACAAACTGCACCCACGTCGTCAAATCCCGATCCGCCCGCGACGGCTCCCACGTCACGATCACATCGAACAGACCCTCATCGAGATCGGCCAGTAGCCGGTTCCAGCCCTTACGGATGCGCCGGCCGAACCGCGACGCACTCACCCCGTCCGTCTACAGATCGACCAGCGACCACCCCCGGTCGGCGACCGCCGCCCGCCCGTCCGCCAACTGGTCATCGACCGACTTCGTCTTATCCTTCGACTCCCGGCCGTACAACCCGGCCCGCAACCCAACCCCGACGTCCACCACGCCTGATACCGTACACTACAACGACAGCGGATCGTCCGCGAGGTGCCAGTCACCGCAGAGGGCGAAGGCGGTCCGGCGCAGCATCTCGCCCTTCGCCGCGTAGTACGCGACGAAGGCGTCCTCCCACGCCTGCCGGCCCTCCGCGCGACCGAACCTCACCACACCTCCGCCCGCTCCGGCCGCCCGTCCGGCGAGCCTCAGCCGTCACTACCATCAACACGTCATCAGGCGCCCGTCCGGTTCCCGAGAATTTCCGCGCCTGGATGACCTGTTAGCGCGGTTTGCCCTTATCCGGGCCTACGGCCCCGTGTGGCCACCGCCCCGGACGTGACATCATCTCCCCTGGTCGTCACCGGCAAACACCACGAAAGAGGCGCGAAGTGGGTCCAATGATCACGGACGTCGACGTTGCGCTGGCCCGGTTCACCAGCCGCGTCCCCGGCGTCCGGCACGCGCTCGCGGTCGGCACCGACGGGCTGCTGACCGGAGCATCCCCGAACCTGCCGCGGGATCGCGCGGATGCGATGGCCGCGATCACCGCTGGGCTGGTGAGCCTGACGGCCCGCTCGGCACGGCTCTTCGAGGGGGGCAACGTGTCGCTGACCATGCTGGAGGCGCAGGGCGGCTACCTGTTCCTCATGTCCGGGCCCGTGCATTCGCTGGTGGCGTGGGCCGACCGCACCTGCGACGTGGGTCAGGTCGGTTACGAACTCGCCATCCTCGTCAACAGCCTCGCCGCCGCCCGCCCCTACTGACGCGAGCGACGGCCGACTATCCCTCTCCTCGCTCCCCCGCCCGCCGGGCCACGTCGGCGATCACGGCGGCGAGCTCCCGCGGACGCGAGAACATCGGCCAGTGACTGGTGGGCAGATCGACATAGTCGACATTGCGCAACTCGGTCAGCCCGGCGATGAACGGATAGCCCTCGCTGATCCAGGCCCTGATCTGGTCGGACGGCACCGAGGTGCAGAGGACCGTACTGGGCACGTCGAGGCGGGCGTCGTTGGTGAACTCGTGGGAACCGCGCAGGGTCCCGCCCGGTTGCGGCACCGCCCGGCGCCGGAACTCCGCCAACTGCTCCTCGCTGATGCCGTCCAGGTTCTCGTCCAGCTCGTCCCACGGGGCCAACGGCATCTCGACGCCGGTGAAATCGGAGTCCATCGCCCCCTTCCCCGGGCCCGTGTCGACGTACACCACCGCCGCGATCCGCTCCGGCAGCCGGTCGGTGGCGGCGTAACCAGGGAAACCGGCGCCGCTGTGCACGACGAGCACGACCGGCGCCCCGGCGGCGCGGACCGCGTCGCAGATGGCGTCGACGTGGTCGGCGAACGTGATCGCGGAGCGATCGGTGTCGACGGACTCGAGACCGGGCAGCGTGAGCGCCGAGACGTCCAGCCCGTCGGCCCGCAGCGTGGCCGCGACCTCGTCCCACGCCCACGCGCCGAGCCAGAATCCGGGAACCAGAATGATGGGTGCGGCTGTCATGCGCCGACCGTAGCCGCGCCCTCCGACATTCTCTCGATTCCCGCCCGATTCGTGCCCCACCGACGCCCGGCGACCGTCATGCCCGTCCCGCGGGTCACCGGCGCTCCGCCCCGCCGTGCCAGCGAGTATCGCTTAGGGTAAGCGAGTCGTTATCGCCTGAGGTAAATACGGACCGCCGCCGGTCGAAGAACGCCGGCGGGAAGTGAGGGGGCATGGGCGAAACGCGCCGGTGGGGCCGGGTCGTGGTGATCGGCAACAGCATCGCCGGCCTGCTGGTGGCCCACGTACTGGCCGACCACGCCGAGCAAGTGACGATTATCGATCGTGATCACGTTCCGGACGAGCCACGCCACCGGGCGGGCGTCCCCCACGGCCGGCACATCCACGTCGTCCTCGCGGCCGGCCGACGGTCCCTCGACGCCCTGCTCCCCGGCATCCTGGACGACCTGGCGTCGCTCGGCGTGCCCACGGTCGTCATGCCCCGCGACATGATCCAGCTCAACCGGAGCCGGTGGGTGCAACGGTGGGCGGAGGGCCAGCCCCTGCTGACCGGCACCCGACCCCTGGTGGAGCACGGGATACGCCGCCGGGTCCTGATCCACCCACGTATCGAGGCAGTCGACTCGCTGGAAGCGATCGGCCTGGTGGGCGATCCGGCGCGGGTGCGGGGCGTACGGGTGCGGCCCCGGGGCGCCGCCGACGACGAGCAGACGCTGGCGGCCGACCTGGTCGTCGACGCCTCCGGCCGCGGCTCCCGCACGAGCCAGTGGCTCACGGAGATCGGCACCCGCGCGCCGGCCGAGGAGCGCATCGAAACGGGCGTTGCCTACGCCACGCGGCTGTACCGAGCCGACGCCAACCCAACCGGCGGAGACTATCGCGCCATCTACCTGGTTCCCCCTCCGGGCAGCGGCCGGAGCGGCGTCGTCATGCCCATCGAAACCGAGGGGCACTACCTGGTCACGCTCACCGGCCTGGCAGGGGACGAGCCACCCACCGACCCGAACGGCTTCGAGGCCTTCGCCGCCGGGCTGGAACACCCACTCGTGCATGAATGGCTGTCCGGCGCAAAGGCGGTGGGGCCCCCGTTCGGCTATCGCAGCACCGCCAACGTCCGCCGCCGGTACGACCGACTGCGGGGACCGGACGGACTGCTCGTGGTCGGCGACGCGGTGACGTCTTTCAATCCGGTGTACGGTCAGGGCATCTCGGTGGCGGCGCTGGGCGTGCTGGCGGTGGCCCGGGCATTGGCCCGGGGCGAATCCGCCCCGGCGCGCCTGCAGCGGCTCGTCGTCAGCGCCGGGGAGCAGGCGTGGCGCATCTGCACTGGCGTCGACAAGGCCCTGCCCACCGCCACCGGCAACGCCCTCCGGACGACCCTGCTCGACCGCGTGGCCGGCTGGTACCTCAATCGGGTGCAGGTGCACGCGGCCAGCGACCAGGTGGTCGGCAGCGCGTTCCGGGATGTCATTCACCTCGTCGCCCCGGCGCGCTCGCTCTTCGCCGCCCGGGTGGCCCGGACCGTCCTGTTCCGTCGCCCCGCTCCGCCTCCCCCGGAACCTCCCCTGTATCCCGAGGACGAGACCGGAGAGCCCGAGCCGACCCGGGCGTCACCGGTGTCGCCCTGACGTCACCGCCGTCTCAACCCGCCCAACGCCCCGGCCCGGCGCGACCGTCGTCCGGCCCGGGGACGGGTCACGTCCGGGGCACGACCGGCCGGCCGACCGCATCGCCGTCGGCGGCGCGGGCCACGTGGTCACCCAGCAGCCGGGTCACCACGGCGACGAAGGCCAACCCGACGCCCACGATCAGCGCGGTGATCGTCGCCATGCCGAGCCAGTTGTGCTGGAACGCCTGCGGGATCAGACGACTGGGCACGGCCACGACACCGATGAATGCGCCGATGAGCCCGAGGTAGCTGCCGATCATGTTGCCGGCGTGGGCGGCGACCCGGCCGCGCCGCGCGTGCCACAGCCCCAACGTCAGCGTGATGAGCGTGAGCACACTGAGCGCGTGGATCCACGAGAAGCGGCCCGGTCGCAGCTCCTGGATGCCGAAGGAGCTGAGGGCGGTGACGTACATGGCGCCGATCCAGGTGCGCCCGATGACACGGTGGGGCAGGTCGCCCCGCCGCCGCCGGAACAGATTCACCGCGCCGAGCACCATCGCCAGCGTGGCCGCGACCGCGTGCACCACGATGAGCGGCGTCCACCCGTGCATCGCTCCCCTCCCCGGTGCGCAGATATCAGATAGTGCCACTATCCATTAACCGGAGGCGAACCGCAAGTGTACGGGGCACCACACGCCCCAGGGAGCAACAAACAAGCCCAGACGAGCAGCACAAGCCCAGACGGGCGGCACAGCACAGGAGCACCACAAGCGCAGGAGCAGCCCAAGCGCAGGAAGGACGCCCTCCTGGGCGAGACCCGTCACCGAGGCGTCCTTCCTGACGCACGGACACAAGGGCCGGACACAAGGGCCGGCCGCAACGGCCGGTCAGCTGACGGTCGCGGGCTGGCTGATGTTGATCATCCACTCGACGCCGTAGCGGTCGACGCAGGCGCCGAACTCGTCGCCCCACACCTGCTTCTCCAGCGGTACCGACACCACCCCGGAAGCGGAGAGACGGTCCCAGTAGCGGCGCAGCTCGTCGGCGTCGTCGCCGCTGATGCTGCACACGACCGAGTTGCCGATCGTGGTGGTCATGTTCGGCGGCGTGTCAGACGCCATGAGCGTGTACCCGCTCGGCGTCTCGAGCACGCCGTGCATGACCTTGTCCACCTGTTCCGGCTCCGTGGTGCCGAAATCCCCGTAGGTGCTGATCTGCAGCTCGCCCCCGAAGACGTCGCGGTAGAACTCCAGCGCCTCCCGGGCGTTGCCCGAGAAGTTCAGGTAAGGGTTGAGACGGGACCCCATGGCACAGAACCTCCCCCGTGTGCTCCGGTCCTAGCGGCTCTCCCAGCGACGCTACGCGACCAGATCATCGGACCGCAGGAGTTCGGCGCACCCACGGGCGAGCCGACGGGCAGGAGAGCCGCGACGAAAAACCTGGGCGAGGATCGGAAAGGAGAGTCCAGGCGAGGATCGCGACGAAAGCCTGGTCGAGGATCGCGACGAAATCTGGGCGAGGATGTCGAGGACACCCGGGCGGCGGTGACTGATGGGTGTAAGGGCCCGCCGGGGCACACGAGAACAGGAGCCACCATGAAGTACATGCTGATGATGCATACGCCGCGTGACGTGAGCGGCGGCATCCTGAGCTGGTCGGCGGAGGACGTCAAGAACCACATCGAGTTCCAGCACCGGTTCGACCGGGAGCTCACCGAGTCCGGGGAGATGGTGTTCAACGAGGGTCTGACCTTCCCCGATCAGGCGCGCGTGGTGCGGGCCGACGAGAAGGGGACACCGGTGGTCACCGACGGCCCGTTCCCGGAATCCAAGGAGTTCCTCATCGGATTCTGGATCGTCGATGTCGCCACGCCGGAGCGCGCGTACGAGATCGCGGCGAAGGCCTCGGCGGCCCCGGGCAAGGATGGCGAACCGCTGCGGATTCCGATCGAGGTGCGGCCGGTCGCCGGGCCGCCTCCGGTCGAGGGATGACGGCCGCAGGTCGGCCGGGTCCCGACGCCCGCGCGGTCGAGGACCTGCTGCGCGTACTGGCGCCGCGGGTCCTCGGCACGGTCGCGCGCAAGTATCGCGACTTCGACGCCGCCGAAGACGCCGTGCAGGAGGCGCTGCTCGCGGCGGCGACCCAGTGGCCGACGCAGGGCCTGCCGGACAACCCCGATGCCTGGCTGGTCACCGCCGCCTCCCGGCGCCTCATCAACATGTGGCGCGCCGACGCGGCCCGGCGCCGGCGGGAAGACACGCTGTTCGCCCTCGACAACCCCACTGGCGCGGCCGCCGATGCGCCCGCGGCGGACCACGACGACACGCTGCTGCTGCTCTTCCTGTGCTGTCACCCGTCGCTGACCCATCCGTCGGCGGTGGCGCTCACCCTCCGGGCGGTCGGCGGCCTGACGACGGCGCAGATCGCGGCCGCGTTTCTCGTGCCCGAGGCGACGATGGCCCAGCGCATCAGCCGGGCCAAGCAGAGCATCGCCCGGGCGGGAGCCAGGTTCGAGCTCCCCGACCGGGACGGCTGGCGCCCACGGCTCGACTCGGTCCTGAAAGTCCTCTATCTCATGTTCAGCGAGGGGTATGCCAGCCTCGATGCCGACGAGCTGCTGCGGCCGGACCTGACGCGGGAGGCCATCCGGCTGACTCGCCTGCTGCACCGGCTGCTGCCCGGCGAGGCGGAGGTGGCCGGCCTGCTCGCCCTCATGCTGCTCACCGACGCCCGCCGGGACGCCCGCACCGACCCGCACGGCGAGCTGATCCCGCTGGCCCGGCAGGACCGGGGGCGCTGGGACCGGGCCGCCATCACCGAGGGCGTACGGCTCGTCGAGGCGACCCTGCGGCCGGGCCGCGTCGGCCCCTACCAGGTGCAGGCCGCGATCGCCGCGCTGCATGACGAGGCGCCGCACGTCGACGAGACGGACTGGCCGCAGATCCTGGCCCTGTACGGCGTCCTGGACCGCATTGCCCCCGGCCCGATCGTGACGCTGAACCGGGCGGTGGCTCTGGCCATGGTGGACGGTCCCCGCGCCGGACTCGCCTTGTTGGCCACGGTCGAGGACAAGCTGTCCGGCCACTACCGGTTGGCGGCCGTGCGCGGGCATCTGCTGGAGATGGCCGGGGACCGCGAGGGTGCGCTCACCCAGCTTCGGGCCGCCGCCGCCGGCACGCGGAGTCGGGCCGAGCAGGCCTTTCTCCTCACTGAGATCGCGCGCCTGGCCTCGGTCAGATCGGCACCTTGACCCGGGTCGGCTTGCGGTCGAGGACCGGCCAGTCACCCGTCGCCCGGGCGACCCCGGCCGCGGCCGCCCGGTCCACCGCCGCCCGGACGAACGCGTAGATCGCGCCCTGCAACGCCGCCGCGAGCAGGACCTCGGCCCAGTCGCGGGTCGGGTCCTTCACATCCGGCGCCGGATCGGTCCCGCCGATTCGCTTCCATATTTGCCGGAAGATGGCCGCCGATGCGGCACTGGCGGCTACCCCGAGCACCAGGCCGGCCGGCTTGTAGGCCAACCGAACCAAGCGCCCGCTCACCGCCGCCTCCCGTGCGCCCGGCGGGACCGCGCCAGGCGGGCCTCCGCCATGTTGATCCGCTCCCGGCGGGCCCGCTCCATCCGCACCCGGGCGAGCCGGGCACGCGCCGTGTGCAGGGCCCCGGCGAACGGCAACCGGCGCCGCACCAGTGCGTACACGCCGAAGCCCACCAGCGCGCCCGCGGCCCCGCCGGCCACGAGCCCCGCCCGCGTCCGCCCCATGCGGTCCAGCAGGCTCTGGGCCGACGAGGCGCTCGTACGCGCGACACGGCTGGTCTGCGCGACGGTGGCCCGCCCGCCCTGCCGGAGCGACGCGACGGTGGCCCGCGCGCCCTGCCGCAGCGAGTCGCGGGCGCGGTCCCGGGCCTCCCGCAGCGCGTGGCGGGTACGATCCCGAGCCTGCGACATCGCCTGCCGGGCCCGCGCCTTCACGTCCGCGCGCGCCGCCAGCTCGGAGAGCGTCTCACCGAGGTCGGCGCGGGTGCGGGTGATCTGGTTGCGCAACGCGGCGTTCGCGTCGTACGGCTCCCAGTGCTCGTATTTCTGCGTGCCCATCTGTCTCGCCGTCATGACCGGTGCCGCCCATCGTGCTCAGCGTGGTGATTCGCGCGACCGTCGCGGATCGCCTGCTTCATGGATTGGATGTCGTCGCGAACCCGGCCGGGGGCCTGCGGGGCCGATGCCCCGGCCCGGAGGCGACGGATGCCCAGGCCGGCCAGGGTGAGCGTGAGCAGGCCGAGCACGAGCAGCGGGACGAGCATGGCAAGCCACAGGGGCCAGTCGATGTCCAACACCGCCACGATGAGCGCGATGACCAGCCCGAAGGCGTACAGGCCGAGCACGCCGGCGGCCGCGAGCATGCCCGCACCGACGCCGAGCTTACGGCCCTTCTCCATGAGCTCCGCCTTGGCCAGCGCCAGCTCGCTGCGCACGAGCGTCGACATCTGCCCGGCCGCCTGACTCACCAGCTCGGCGGTGGAGGCGCGGTGCGGGTCGAAGCCGCCCCTGTCGGGCGCGGTCGGGCCCGGCCCGCTCCACCGCTGACCGCCGTCCGGGCGCGTCATGGTCTGCCCATGCGCCGCCGTCACCGGCGAGGGCCCACCGGACCAGCTCCGCTCGTCGGGCGCGGTCCGGAAGGACTGGATCTTTTCTCGGTGTGCGGATTGATCGACCACGTGGCCAGTATCGGCCCTGGGCCGTACCCATTTCCGGCGTTTCGCTAGAGCCGGGCGGATCCGTTCGGGCGGCCCGCCCGGCTACTCACTCGACCCCGACAGCAGCGTGGCCGCTGAGCATTGCCGTGGCAGGCTGGAGCGCATGTGCCGAAGCATCCACGTGCTGTTCAACTTGGACCCGCCGGTGACCGATGAGGAGATTGAGGCGGCCGCGCTGCAGTACGTCCGTAAGGTCTCCGGGGTCACCCGGCCCTCCGCCGCCAACGAGGAGGCGTTCGCGGCCGCGGTTCAGGCGGTCGCCGAGGCGACCGCGACCCTCCTGCGGTCGCTGGTGACCAAGGCGCCACCCCGCAACCGTGAGGTCGAGGCGGCCAAGGCCCGGGCGCGCGCCGCGAAACGCTACGCCACCACCTGAGCCGACCCTCGCGACCCCGGCTGCCCCACCGGCCCCGTCCGCCCTGGGCGTCCGCGTCACGGGCCCTCGGCGGCCGGCTCGCCGCACCGCGGCGGCACCACGTGCTCGAGGTCCAGCGCGGTCGGCACCTCCCGCACCGCGGTGATGACGGTGACGGTGGCGTACCCGTTGTCGAGCAGCGCCGTGTCGGTGTCCGGGGCCAACCGGTCGGTGGAGCGCTCCACCGTGGTCCGCACGTAGCCCTCGCCGGCCTCCGCCACCGCCATCTGCACGTGCCCGAACGGAGCCAACCGGGCCTGCCGCAGCCCGGCCAGCGCGTCCAGCGCCCGGTTGGGGACATTGACGTTCAGCACGGTCTCCGGCGGCAGGCTGTCCAGAATGGACACACACCGGCAGGCGATCTCGCCGGCCGTCGCCCAGTGGAGCCAGTCGCCGTCGGCCGCGCGGAAGTACTCGGTGAGCGAATCGGCGGCGTCCTCGCCCGCGAGCGCGTCGAGCGAGACGGCCATCCCGGGGATGCCGTGGTTGGCCGCGGTCAGCGCCGCCCCCACGGTGCCGGAGTGCAGCACCACGTGGCCGGTGTTGGCGCCGCGGTTGATGCCCGAGAACACCAGGTCGGGGCGCCGCCCGAACGTGCCGATGGCGGCGAGCATCACGACGTAACCCGGGGAGGCCTGCACGGCGAACGCCTCGACGGGCAGGTCGGACCCGAGATCGGCCGGCATCACGGCGAGCCGCCGGTCGCGGTAGACCGCGGTCAGCGCCGCGCTGGAGCCGCTCGCCTCGTAGTCGGGCGCGGCGACGACGACCTCGAAGCCGGCGGCCAGGGCGGCCCGAGCCAGCCAGCGCAACCCGGCCGCGTGGATGCCGTCGTCGTTGGTGATCAGCACCCGCCGACGCTCGGCCATCGACCTCACCCCTTAGACATAGGAATATTGCCCTGACTACCCGAGTGACCCGTGCTCGGCGAGGCTCACCAGCCGCACCCGCTTGGCGAGCTCGGCCACGGCCGCGGCGGGGGCCGTGCCCAGCCCGTGCCGCGTGACCGTGACCGCGCCGGCGGCGGCGCCCATGCGGACGGCATCGGCGAGGCCCGCGCCCCGGGCCAGCATCGCCGCCACCGCGGCCGTCATGGAGTCGCCCGCGCCCCGCGGGTCGGCCAGCTCCAGCCGGGGCGCCTCCACCAGCACCTCCTCGCCGTCGAGCAGCGCCACGGCCGGCTTCTCGGCCCGGCTCACCACCACCGACCCGGCCCCCTCGGCCCGCAGCGCCCGGGCCGCCGCCACCAGCTCGGGCAGGCTGTCGTCGCGGGCGCGCCCGGCGGCGACCAGCTCGTCGTCGCTCACCTTGATCAGGTACACGCCGCCGGCGAGGGCGGCCGCCAGGTGGACGCCGGCGAGGTCGGCCACCACGCGGACCCCGTTGGACCGCAGGTCGGCCGCGAGCCTCCGGTAGGTCGACGGCGGCACCAGCCCGGGTTCGGTCGGCCCGGCGAAGACCGCCACCCCGGCCCGGAGCCCCTCGGTCAGCGCGAGGCTGCCCAGCTCGTCGATCTCGTGCCGGTCCAGCGGACCGCCCGCGTGGCCCGCCACCTCACGCCGGCCGTCCTCGCAGCGGTCGTGCACGTACCATCCGCTGCTGCCCACGCTGGTGACCGCCCGCATCTCGAACGCCTCGGCGGCGACCAGCGCGGAGATGACCCGGCCCACCTCCCCGCCCAGGGTCGTGCAGAGCACCGCGCGGATGCCGAGCCCGGCCAGCATCCGGGCCTGCCACACGCCCTGCCCCCCGGCGTGCAGGTGCAACTCGGGAACCGCGCCCTGCCGCTCGATGGTCACGGTCAGCACCGGGCTCGGCGAGTACACCATGACGGCCGGAACCTGACCGACCACCGGAGCCTCACCCGCCTCCGGAGCCCGGTCCGATTCCGTGCTCGCCTCGCCCGCCCCGCCATCCGTGGCCGTCACGCCCCACCCCCGCCTCACTGTGGCCTGACAACCGACGAACCCCCCTTCCGCGCGTTGGCGCGGGAGCGGGCTCACTCGGCGTTATCGTCCTCGCAGCCGTAACCCCGCCGGGGTGACGGCCGCTGGCGCTCGGGGCCCAGCCGGCGAACCTGCAGCCCCGAACCTCACGAAATGTACGGTGCGCAGCGCGGAGGTATGACGTGCTTGACTGGAGAGTCCCCGGGTACCGCCCGCTCCGGGAACTCCGCCCAGGGACGGTTGTCGCCCGGCATGAGGCCTCCGGTCATCCGGTCCTGCTGCGCTACCACCCGCCCGGTCCCGAGCCGGCGCTGGCGGCGCGACGGGCCGACGCCCGGGCGCTGGCCGACCTCGACTCGCCGCACATCGCGAGCCTCTACGAGCACATCGAGGTCACGCTGCCCGGTCAGCCGGCCGACGCCGTGGGCGCGGTCACCGTCCGCGAGTACGTGGACGGCGCGTCCGTACGGTCGCTGCTGGCCCGCTCGCCGCTGCCGCCCGAGTCGGCGCTGAGCCTGCTCCGGGCCGGGCTGCTCGCCCTGCAGCGCGCCCACGAGGCCGGCGTCACCCACCGCGGGTACAAGCCGGAGAACCTGCTCGTGGACGCCCAGGGCTCGGCCCGCCTGGCCGACTTCGCGGTGACCCCCGCGGGCGAACCCGCTGGTGAGGCGACCGAGTCCGCGCCGGCGAATCCGGTCGTGGACGACATCCGCGCCGCGTTCGCCGTCTTCCTCGCCTGCCTCGGCGCCCGCGACCGGAAGCTGCCGCGACGGCTGCGCGGGCTCGCCCCGGCCGGCGCCGCGGGCGACGGCCCGGCGCTGCTCGAGGCGGTCGAGCAGGCCGGCCGGGCCGGGTGGGGGCCGCAGTGGTGCTCGCGCGGCGAGCGGGAGCTGGCCCGCCGGGTGGCGCGGGCCCGACGCCGGGCCGGGGCGGTGGTCTGACGTGCAGACCAACAGCGAGCTGTGGCTGGACCGCACCCTGCGCATCGGTGCCTGTGGCACGTGGTGGGTGGCCGGCACGCCCGCCGGGCAGACCCTCGGCACCCTGCAGCTCGACCCCGACCTGGTGGCCGCGCCCGAGGCGCGCGACCGGCTGGCGGCCACGGTCGCCGCGGTCCGCGCGGCCAACCCGCCCGGGGTGCTGCGCACCACCGAGCTGGTCTACGACTCCCGCCGGGCCTGGCTCGTGGTCGCCACCCCGCCGCAGCCCACCCTCGCCGACCTGCTCGCCGCCGACCGCACGCTTCCGGCCGGGGCGGCGGCCGGCATCGCGGTCGACGTGGCCGAGGCCCTGCGGTCGCTGCACGCGGCGGGCCTGCACCACGGCGACCTCACGCCGGAAACCGTGGTGCTGACCGGGGCCGGCGCCGCCCGGCTGGCCGAGGTGGGCGTGCTCGCGGCCGTCCGGGGCGTGCCGGTCGACATCGGGGCCGACGCCACCGCCTGGGGCGCGCTCGCCCGGGCCCTCGCCCCGCGGGCGGCCGACGGCGAAGCATCGCTGCTCATCGAGGCGGCCGGCATCGCCGAGGCGGGCGACCTCACCGCCGCGGCCCGCCGCCTGGCCCTCGCCGCGGCCGACCTGCCCGACTTCGCCACCCGCGACGCGCTCGCCGGACTGCTGCCGACGATCGAGCCGGCCGCGACGCCGGACGCCGCGCCGACCGCCCCGACCATCCCGACCCAGCGGACAGAGTCCTCTGTGGACGGTGTGACCGTACGGCTGCGCTTCGGGCCGGGCGTGCCGGACGCCGCGCTGCTGAACCCCCGGCCGACCGACCCGGCACCCGTGGCCCCGCCGAGCCGGGCGCGCCGGACTCGGCGGGTGCTGGCCTGGCTCGTCGCGGCGGTGGCCGCCGTGGCGTTCGCGGGCGGCGCCGCCGCCTGGTGGCTGCTCCTGCGCTAGCGGCCTTCGCGGGTTGGGCGGGGCCGGCCGTCAGCCGGCCTGGCGGCCGACGGCGAGCGGCCGCTTGACGTAGGCCCATACGTCGTCGCCGACCGGGCCGAGGGTCGCCGCCTCCGCACCCTTTCCGTCCATCTTGGCGTACATCGCGGCGAGGACCGACCGGTCGCCGCCGGTCATGTCGTCCATGGTCCACCGGCCGGCGGCCTGGACCTCGGGATCGACGCTCACGCCTGCTGCGGGCGCAGGACCAACGCGACGACCGGGAGCAGGCCCACGGCCACGACGATCATCAGGGTCGGGTAGCTGGACCAGGCCGTGAGCACGCCGGCGAGCACCCCGGCCACGGCGGCGGCCAGCGTCATGAGCAGGTCCCCGACGCCCTGCACGGCGGGGCGGCGGTCGGGGGCGACGGCCTCGGTGAGCATCGTCGATCCGGCCACGATGGTGGCCGACCAGCCGAGCCCGACGAGGCCGAGGCCGACCGCGAGCCCGACCGGGTCGTTGGCCGCCGTGGCCGTGACGGCACACGCGACGAGCAGCAGGCCGAGCCCGCCGAGGATCACCACCCGCCGGCCGTCGCGCAGCCAGGGCCGGTCGGCGAGCCAGCCGAACAGCGGCGAGAACGCGTACATCCCGATGACGTGCGCCCCGATGGTCACGCCGAGGATGCGCAGCGTCTCGTCGTGCGAGTGGCCGAGGTGTCCAATGTGGGCCGGCGTCATCGCCATGATCCCGATCATCGCCGCGTTCCCCGCCCCGAGCGCCGCCACACCCAGCCGCGCCCGAGGGCTGGCGACGATGGCCCGCAGGGCCGTGCGCAGCCCCGCCGGCCGGTCGCCCGTCGCCGGTCGCCCAGCGGCCGATTCGCGGACGCCGCGGGCCAGCAGCAGCGGGTCCGGGCGCAGCAGCGCCGCGAGCACGGCCGCGCCCAGGGCGAGCCCGACGAGCGAGGCGAGGAACGGCCCGGTGTACGGCGCCAACCCGGCCCGCCGGGCCAGCGCGTCGGTGGCCTCGGCGAGGTTCGGACCGAGCACGGCGCCCAGCGTGGCGACCCAGAGGACCAGGGCGACGTGACGGGCCCGGTTCGCCGGCGTCGCCAGGTCCGCGGCGGCGTAGCGGGTCAGGTAGTTGCCGGCGCTGGCGCTGCCGAAGAGCAGCAGGCCGACGAGCAGCACCGCGGCCGAGTGCAGGCCAGCCGCGAGCACGGTGAGCGCGGCGCCGCCCGCCCCGATCGCGTACGCC